>JGI20207J14881_1000001_pt1 | contig 348740 bp, 269 predicted proteins | sample NGESurdeep092012_4_FD_14881 | JGI IMG/M metagenome (IMG submission 14881)
CACAAGGGGAAAAAATATGTTCGGAAATGATTTTTATCATGAAGGATTAAGAAAAACTAATGCTTTAATTGGAACTATGTTCAACGACCTCAGGGTCTACCACTACAACGACGACGGCTCCGTCGCGCAGCGCATCTCCGTGCCCATCATCTTCGCCCCTCGCGAGAAGTTCCTGGCCCGCCTCGACGTCCAGCCGGGAGACGCTAAGAAGATCGCGATAAACCTCCCGATGATCAGCTTTGAGATCACTGGACTCGAGTACGACACCACCAGACACCTCCAGAAGACGCGCAGGATCATCTCCAAGACTCCGGCCACGAGTCAGTACGACGGGGTGTACGTCCCAGTCCCGTACAACATCAACTACGACGTCAACCTCTACGCGGCTAGCGTAGAGGACGGCGCGAGGCTGATCGAACAGATCCTTCCGTTCTTCACCCCGTCGTGGAACGCTACCGTTCACCTTCTCGACGAGCTCCCGGACCTCTCCACTGACGTCTACATCGACCTCGTGAACATAACTCCAGAAGACCAGTCGTCGCCGGACTTTCAGTCGAGGCAGGCCGTGATCTGGCGGCTCTCGCTCAAGGTTCAGACCTACTTCTACGGGCCAGTGTCACCGAAGAAAGTCATCAAGTTCGCCACCGTCAACATCTACGGGGACACCCTCACGAACAACAGCGGTCCTTCTGCAGTCATCACGACGCAGCCTGGAATGGACGCTAACGGTAACGCTACGTCCAACGTCTCGGTCACAGTCCCGTATCAGAACATCGAGGAGACGGACAGCTGGGACTACATCATCCAGATCACGGAGCCGAGTAACACATGAAAACCTTTAGCGACTTCCTAGCAGAGGGCGACGTGGAGGAGACCCACGCGAGGGATCACGAGGGTAAGCTCCAGCGCATCAAGCACACCGAGTACTGGTCGAACACAAACGACGAGGACGACGACAACCACGAGATGACCGTGCACCACCTCCACAACGGGGCAGTGTACGGGCACACGAACAAGTTCGACTTCGTTGAAAAGAACAAAGAAAAGGCCCACTCCCAGCTGAAGAAGTGGGGGTACACGCATGGCAGATAGGATCGACGAACACTTAGGCCTAGGCCCCAAGCACGCGGTTCCCTCAGTAGAGGTGATCCCGCCGTCCAGAGGTCACAGCAACCAACAGGTCACCCAGACTTCACAAGAGGACGACTTCGAGTTCGCCCGCAGGAACATCCGTGAGATGGTGGAGCAGGGTCGCGACTCCCTCGCCGCCGTCCAAGAGGTCGCTGACGCGTCGGAGGCTCCGAGGGCTTACGAGGTCGTGGCCACCATGATCGACAAACTGACTTTCGCCCTCGACAAGCTGGTGGACCTGAACAAGAAGAAGCAGGACGTAGTCAACGCCAAGGGAACACCCGGCGCTGACAAGGTAGTGAACAACACCCAGAACGTGGTGATGGTAGGGTCCACCGACGACCTATTGAAGATGATCAATAAGTCTCATGGCATCGAGGACGGTGAGGATGACATTGATTAAGACTTTCGGAGAGTTTCTAGGAGAGCAGTATGTTTATCACGCTAGCCCTTCCGAGAATCATGATAGTATCAAGAAGAACGGAATCACGTCGCGGCACGGCGTGGCTAAGAACGGGAATAAGTACAAGGTTCCTATCAATTTCGCCCACAAAGCTAAAGAAGCCTCTGAGTACGCTAAAGATGGTCACGTCTATCGGGTGAAAGTTGAGCACTTGAAAGAACCTATGCACGATCCTATCGCTGGATACGTGAGAACTCATCACGATGTGCCCGCACACCACGTCGAGTATAAGCACGGAAAAAAGTGGAAAAAACTGTAAACAGAGACTTTATCCCGATGCCCGCAATCGTGGCGGGAGAGATGGGGTTCAACGGTAATCCGAGACTCAGGAAGATGGGGGTCGAGTTCGCCTTCGAGGCGATTCACATCGAGGAGTACCTCAGGTGCGCCCACCCGGAGACTGGCCTCAAGTACTTCATCGACAAGTACATCAGGGTAGAGACCCCGGACGGCGAACTGGTCAGGTTCGACCCATACCCCTACCAGCAGCGCTTTGTGGACGCTTCTATCAACAACCGCTTCGTCATTGTAAAATTGGCACGTCAGGCAGGCAAAACAACGATCGTAGCAGCAGTGCTCCTCTGGAACGCGCTGTTCAACAGGCGCTTCAAGATCGGCATCACGGCTAACAAGCTGATGCAAGCCGTCGAGATCATCGACCGCATCAAGTCCATGATCGAGTTCGTCCCGGTATGGCTCCAACAGGGCATCAGGGTCTGGAGAGCACAGAGAATCTCGTTCGAGAACAAGTCGAGCCTCTCTGCAGCGGCCACGAGCTCGTCAGGTATTCGTGGTCAGTCGTTCGCCATCATCTACATGGACGAGGTAGCCCACATCCACCCGAACATGCAGCGCAAGTTCTACAACTCCGTGTACCCGGCCATCACCGCTGGTAAGAAGACCAAGCTGTTCATGACCTCCACCCCGAACGGGCTAGAGATGTTCTACGACATCTGGAGAGACTCAGAGCTCGGTAAGAACAACTTCGCCCGCATCGACTCCCACTGGAGCGAGAAACCCGGAAGGGACGAGGCTTGGGGCGACGCAGAGCGCGCTAGGCTGGGAGAGGAAGGCTTCGCCCAAGAGTACGAGTGCGAGTTCCTCGGTTCGTCAGGAACCCTCATCAACGGTCGAGTCCTGTCGACGCTCACACCGGTCCCTCCGATCGAGATCGTCGGAACCAACATCACGGTGTTCGAGCGTCCAGTTCAGGGAAACTCCTACGTTATCACGTGCGACGTGTCTCGCGGCGTGCTCCTCGACTACCAGGCGTTCACCGTCATCGACATCACCTCGATGCCGTACAAGGTCGTCGCCAGCTACAGGGACAACAAGCTCCCGCCGGAGTTCCTGCACGAGGTGGTCCACGACGCAGCTAAGTACTACAACCGCGCCATGGTCCTCATCGAGTCGAACGACGTCGGCTACATGGTGTCAGTCAACCTCATGCACGTCAGCGAGTACGACAACGTCATCTCGACGACGGTCAAGGGAAAGCACGGGACTAGGCTTGGGGGAGGGTTCGGACAGAACTCCAGGATCGGTCTCAAGACCAACCCGCAGACTAGAAAGATCGGCTGCACCATGCTCAAGTCGCTGGTGGAGAGAGGGCAGTTAGTCCTCAACGACAAGAACATACTCTGGGAACTGGCAAGGTTCTCGAAGAAGGGCGTAAAGTTCGAGGCCGAGGAAGGGTCTCACGACGACCTAGTAATGTGCCTAGTGATCTTCGCGTGGATGACAGATCAGCAGTTCTTCAAGGAGTCGATAAACTCAGACGTTAGGGCCGCGTACCTGGCTACGGCTGGGGACGCGTGGGGAGAAGACGACTTGGTACCGTTCGGAATGAACGACGGACAGCCGGACGTTGAGGCTGTAGACGAAGACGGTCGTGCCTGGACTATCTTTGAAAACTAAGTCTCTTCTGGCTCCGTGACCCACTTATCAGTAAGCTTGATCTGACCCCTGAGAACCTGAACGGCGCGTTTCGACTGTTCATGAGGTTCTACGAACTCTGTCGGGCGATCGCCTTCGAAAGGAAAGAAGAGTAAGTCTTTTTCTTCCGCATTGAGACCCAAGTGTTCTGCGACTTTATCGCTGCAGCTTAAATCAGGATTCATGAGCATGGCCCACCCAGCGATGCAGCACGCAGTACCACACTCCTCGCTCTTCTGCTTGTCAAGAAAGGTTTCCCTGTCAGAACTGTTGCGCGGTTTGCTCGTACTCATTGATGGGGATGAATCAGTGAACCAGTCTATCATCCTGACGCGACGTCCCTCGATGAAGGTAGCCAGCTCGCACATCTTCTTAGTGTCCATGTTTACTTCCTCTTGGTTGGACGGTGAAGCCAATTCTTGTTGAGCTCAATCTCGCCGCGGAGAACTTGGATGGCCCGCTTTCGCTGGACGGTTGGATGGATCTTATTAGAATGTTCGAAATCATTAGGGTAGAAGAGATTGTGAGCAATTTCATCGTCTATACCCAACTTCTCCACCGCAAAACCATGGATGTCATCACCAGCGTGTTTGCCAGTGCCCCAGCGAACTGCAGTCCACCCAGCGATGCAGCAAGCCGTACCGCACTCGTTCCCGTTCTCGACGACGTCTTTCTTGATAAGAGTTCGGTCTTTAGGCTTGGGAACATATTCGTCAGGGTACCACTTCATGACATTCCTCCCATTGATACCGTAACGTTCCTTCATCGTGATGAAAGCGTTCATCGCGACCGGAGGCGAGCACTTCTCGAGAAAGTCAGCCAGCTCGAGCATCTTCTTAGTAGGTCCACTGTACATGCGGTGTGTACTCCTTTCGGGAGGTTCCATAAACTATCCCGAAAGGCTTGTAAACAGGTGACCTAGGCCTCTTCTTAAACTAGACGAGGGAGACCCTCTGGATGCGATCCTTATAGAACTTGAGCCCGTCAGTGGCGGAGAACCCCATGAGTTCGTCGATGTCGTCGATGAACGTCTTGGCACTCTTCTCGGAGACGAAAGCGAAGGTGATGCAGGGATTCCCGCCACCTGGTCCAATCTCAAGAAGGTTCAGGATGAACCCATTGTTCTTGACCAAGTGAGGAACGAAGGGTTTGAAACCCTTTCCCTCCTCGTCAGCGTAGTCGGTCGTGAAAGTAAAGAGAGATTCGAGATCAAGAAAAAGCGGTTTCATATAGTCCTCCATTGTTTAATAGGTCCAGTCTACCACGGGAAAACATCTTTGTAAACAAGAAAATGACGGTTGACATCCTCTTCATAATGGTGTAGATTGAGAATCACAATTGGAGGAATTAAGCATGACACCAGAAACCGTAGGAATCATCAAGGCCGAGATCAAGACTTTCATGGGCTTGGTCGAGAGTGGAAAGGCTCTCGATAATCTTTTCGCTCTCCAGAGCCGCTGGCTCGACGAGCGCGAGTACGAAGACTTCGACGAGTACGTAGAGGTCATGAAGAAGCACGTCCCTGAAGGTTACGAGTTCGTGAAGGCGAACAAGTCTCCCTTCGGCTATACGGTCAAGTGCAAACTCGGACATAAGTTACAGGTTAAGGTCGCGACTACCGGTCGCTGGTTCGTGAAGTACGTAGCATGAACAACGGGTTCGTATACTACGTGAGGTGCTTCGACGGAACCTATGTATACTTCTATGAAAACTTTGAACTCGTGCACACGGATATTCTCGACGACCCGAAGTACAACATCATTTCTTGGTGGTTCGTCCCCTAGTCCACCCAGCCATCACCCAGTCTTCTAGCTCGGACCGCTTCACCAGGCGACTCCGGGCTTCGTTAGTTATCCAGACGGTGTCCTTCCTGGACGCTGACACCGCTCTCTTAGCCTCGTCGGAGTGCTTCTTTCCCCACATAGGGTTGCCCTCACCCTCATAGATCTTCTTCTTTGCCCTGCTCATCTTGAACTTGGCCGACGTGCTGTGCCGCATGCTTTATCTATAGGACACTTTGGCTCTTTGACCTCATCGGCGACCGTGAAGTGGCTGATTTAATAAATACCCGAAAGAAAATAGGGAGTGTTCTAAATGGGATTCATGGTCTCGCCAGGCGTTCAAATTCAGGAGATCGACCTCACTACGGCGATCCCTGCAGTATCAACCACGCAAGCCGCTATCGGTGGAGTCTTCGAGTGGGGACCGGTAGAAGAGCGCCAGCTCGTGACCAGCGAGGACGAACTAGTCCTCCTGTACGGTCAACCTACGAACTCGAACGGGGAGACCTGGCTCACGGCGTCCTCCGTGTTCGCCTATGGCGACAGCCTCTACGTTTCCCGCGCAGCCTCCAACACCGCTCTCAACGCGGTCGCTTTCGTCTCGAACGGTTTCGCAGTCCAGATCAAGAACGAGGCCGCCTTCTTGGCGATGGCCGGTTCCTACGACGCGAACTCCTACTACTACGCAAAGTGGCCCGGTACTAAGGGCAACTCACTCAAGGTCTCCACCTGCGAGTCAGCCGCTCAGTACTCCAGCAACCTCTACTCCAACGACTCGACCATCACGGTCTCTCTGGCGTTCGGGGTCGGCTCGAACACAGCCACGCTGACCGCCAACTCGGGGTCGGCCACCAACACTTCCGTCAACTCGACAGCACAGTTCGTACTGAGCAAACTGTCAGTAGGCGACTACGTCGTCGGCGGCAACTCTACTGTCGGGAGCCAGTACCTCAAGATCACCTCGATTGGTACCCCGTCCGTGACCGCCAACGCGACTGCCACGGCTACTCTGTCGTTCGCGACCAAGTACTTCCTCTCGGACAACGTGACCGTCCAGTCCACCAACTCTACGAGCTCAGCGATCACTAGGCTCTGGGAGTACTACGACACCGTCGACGGACCACCGACGACCTCCAACTTCGTCGCCGCGCGCTCGGCCAATGACACTAGCGCCGGTGACGAGATGCACGTGGTCGTCGTCGATCAGGACGGGCAGTTCACCGGAGAGGTCAACACGATCCTCGAAGTCTGGAAGAACCTTTCCCGCGCCACCGACGCCACCGCTGACCAGGGCGGAACCTTGTACTATAAGAACGTCCTAGACAACGGCTCCAAGTTCGTCTGGGTGACCAATGACAGGGCCGGGGCAGTCTCCGCCAACTCTCTCCTAGTGTCCCCTCAGACCAACGCCATCCCGTTCTCAGCCTCATTCGTCAACGGAACGCAACCGGACACCGAGTCCGCCATCGCGGTCTCGAACCTGTGCCGCGCCTACGACCAGTTCGCGTCCGCCGAGGACGTGGACGTCTCGCTGATCATCGCAGGCAAAGCCCGTGGCGGAGTGGCGGGCGAGCAGTTGGCAAACTACATCATCGACAACATTTGCGAGACCCGCAAGGACTGCATCGTCCTGATCTCCCCGGACATCAACGACGTCGTGAACAACGCGTTCTCGGTCACCGACGACGTGGTCGCGTTCAGGAACCAGCTGAGGACTACTAGCTACGGCGTCCTCGACTCCGGCTACAAGTACATGTACGACAAGTACAACGACGTCTTCCGCTGGGTCCCGCTCAACGGCGACACCGCTGGCCTGATCATCAGGACAGAGGAAGTGAGGGACGCGTGGTGGTCTCCAGGCGGCTTCAACCGCGGCGAGATCAAGAACATCATCCGCCTAGCGTTCAACCCGAACCAAGCCCAGAGGGACGTCCTCTACAAGAACGGGGTCAACCCGGTCGTCACCTTCCCAGGACAGGGCACCGTCCTCTTCGGGGACAAGACTCTCCTCAACAAGCCTAGTGCTTTCGACAGGATCAACGTCCGCAGACTGTTCATCGTCCTAGAGAAGGCGATCAGCACGGCCGCTAAGTTCACCCTGTTCGAGTTCAACGACGAGTTCACCAGGGCGTCCTTCGTCAACATGGTCGAACCGTACCTGAGGGACATCGAGGGTCGCCGCGGCATCTACGACTACAAGGTCGTCTGCGACGAGACCAACAACACTCCCGACGTCATCGACGGCAACGAGTTCGTCGGAGACATATACATAAAACCTGCGCGCTCAATAAATTTTATTACGCTCCGCTTCGTAGCAGTACGCACTGGTGTGGAATTTGATGAAGTCGTGAATAAGTTCTAAAATAGTTCTCGCTGGCTTGATGACGTATAAATAGATGTATGATCATCAGCCAGCATGTAACTATAAAAGTGTGCTCCTCTAATATAGCACATTGGAAATCAAAGGGTTATGTTGTTTCTAATTTGGATCGACGTAACTTAAACATTGACACTATAGAAGTAGACGTGAAAGATCTTCTTTCAGAATCTAACGTAAACGTCAAGTGTAAGTGTGATGAGTGCAAGAACGAATATGTACAGCGTTTCTCCAGGAACACTGATACATGCTATAAGTGTCGCAAGACAAAAACGATGATCGGAAACAACTACGGATCTGCTACTAAAGGTAGAACTTATCCACATTTACAAGGCGAAAAACACCCTCGCTGGAATCCTAAAAAGACTGAGTTCAAGAAGTATTGGAACAAGGTCGCTTCTATCACTAAGAGAAACTACAATTTGTATAAGACTGAAATCAATCCAGCCGCTCACCCAAGAACCCGATGTGGTGTCGATGGTGGTTGGCAACTAGACCACAGGATCTCCGTCAAGAAGGGATTCTTAGACAACATCTCACCAGAGATCATCGGCGGTAAGGACAACCTACAGATGCTCCCTTGGAAGGACAACAGGGACAAATGGTGAAGAAGATGAACAACGAACTCTCTGAGAACCCAGACGGTCTGCTCGATGGTGTTAGGAAAAAGTTTCCGGACAAAGTCTCGGCACACAAGCACATGCTCCAGAAGGGCTTCAGACTAGTCGGCAGGCGCGGTGCTGGGCACTACTACGAGCACCGCGACAACGACAAGCCCGGTCTCGTCGTCAAGAGCGACGGCAACACCGGGTCCGACGCGCACACTTGCAGGTACGCTCACCCGAGCGTGCACGAGGAGACGCAGCTCGACGAGAGTGCAGGTGACGAATACTTGAACCTCGCCAGGCAACACAAGAAGAACGGCTACATGATCGGCTATCACCGTGCCATGGAGCGCCATCACGAACACAAGGCAGAGGTCGCGGACTTCAACTCCAAGACCTATTCTTGGTCAAAGAAGCGCAGCCCAAAGGCGATGTCCCACATGAAGAAGGCAGACGAGCACAGGGCAGCTTATAAGAACATGAACGAAGAGACGCGGCTCGACGAGATCTCAGCCGGCAAGATGAAAGCGTACTACGATAAGTCCATCGACCAGGCTTCTTTGGAAGCCGGCAAGAAGGGCGTTCGTGACGCTCAGGCAGGAAGAGACACTGGGAAGACACAGACACACGTTAAGCGCAACGCGGGACTTGACCGCGTAGTGCATCGTTTGGCTCCAGTCGACGACTTTAAGAAGCCACACTATTCATTCAAGAACAAGCACAGGGACGCTCAAAGTCATGCTGCTAACGCCGGCAAGAAGAAGGCCGGTGGCGATAAACAAGGGGCCAACTGGTCGTGGGAACAGTCGATGAACGCACAGAAGAGTGGTAAAGACTGGACGAGCCACTTGGCCAAGGATTATAAGGAAGAGGCGCAGCTCGACGAAGTGAAGAATCCTTATACAAATTATGACCGTTTCATAGACAGGATGCAAACTCTGCACTCTAGGGTGAACTTTACTCAACACAATGAGAACGGTAAAAAGTACACACAGGCGCACAGTGGTCCAGGACTGACAGATAAGCACTACATCTTTGATCACCAGACCAAGAAGTACAAGAGAGTGCGCTTCGACGAAGAGACGCAGCTCGACGAGATCTCTAGGGAACTCAAGAACCGCTACCTCGCCAAGGCTAAGAAGTCCAGAGGCGCGGCCTACTCGAAGCGCTCTAGGGCTTATATGCACAACATACACAAGTACGACGACGCCAGCGACGTTATCGATAAGAGAAACCGTGGGCTCAAGATGGCTAAAGAAGAGACCCAGCTCGCCGAGGTCCACAACGAGGCCCAACTGAAGACCGCTATCGAGCGTCACAGGGACGGCTACGTCAATCACGTGTCGAAGGCCATCACCCACAACAAGATCGCGATCAAGCACCTCGAGTCCGGCAATCGAAAGGCCGAGGACGAGCACGATCGTCAGTCAGACTATCACAACAGAGTAGCAGGAAAGCACGACATGGCGTTGAACAGAGCACAAGGACTACTCGACAGGATCAGGGCCAACAAGAGCCGCCAGCGTTACGAGAGCGTGGTCGAAGCTCATGCTCGTCCATCATACACACGAATTGGAAAGTCTAATAAGAAGCCAGACGATTTGAGTGGTGAGACACTAACTGTAGCTGCATTAAACCGTCTAAAAAATGAGAAGTCTAAGAACGAAGCTAAGAATCCATTTGCTGACGACATTTCGAGAATGGCAGGCAGCGTGTTTGGTGCTATGGACAAACACGGCAAAGTCAATGTCAAGAAGCAAAGAGAATTGGACATGGGTAAAGATACTACTAGACGAACAGGAGTAAGACCAAGAGTTTCATCTTCTTTTCTTGATAAGAAGTACGGGAAAGGCGAGTGGACTAAAGAAGATCTTGACGAAGCCGCTGGCGAATGGCACACTGTTGTCCAAGACAACGGCTCAGAGCGCCTTCACATGCACGTCAAGGGAAGCCACCGTCAAGCCGTCAACTACGGCCATGAGATGGATATGCACCCCTTCATGGTCAAGACTGGCAAGCACGGCGTTCACGGTAAGACCATAGCGAGCAAGCACGAGATCAAGATGAAAGAAGAAACTGAGATCAACGAACTCTCTAAAGCGACTCTCAAGAGGTACGCTAACAGGGCAGAAGCAGAAGCGTCCTCACGCATGCACGCATACGCTTCTTATGCTCACGGTGAATCAGACGTGTATCAGAATGCCGCTAAGCATCATGCAAAAAAGACAGAGAAGCGCATCTCTGGATTAGCTCAAGCAGTGAGAAGGTTGGCTAAAGAAGACGTGAACGAATCCAACACCCCGCACACCGCGGACATCAAGGCCAAGTACTACGCCTTTAAGGCTCGCGATCTAGAGAGTGACCTTAAGGACAAGAACACACACTCGAACCCAGTCAGGCGCGGCCTGCTCACACAAATTCACGGCAACGGCGAGAAGACCCGTCGCAGGATCCACCTCATGAAACAGGCCGCCAACGCCGGCGGCAAGATCGCCGGTCGTAAGTACCCGCCATTCAAGTACACCGGTAAGTACAAGGACAGCTACGCCGAGGAGACGCAGCTCGACGAAGTATCATCAAAGACCCTCTACTCCTACGCCAATCAAGCGGCCAACTCGATCAAGTACCACAACGACGATCGCAGGCGATCTTTTCTCGACAAGGACGTCAAGAACCACACCAGGAAGACTATCAACAGGGCTTCAGGTATCGCCAAGGCGCTCACCCAGGCTCCTGTCAAGCGCGAGGCAGAGCTGCACGCGAGAGAGATGGCTCATAAAGCAACGCGCAAGACCCAGCGCGACGACTATTTCGCCAAGCACGGCAAGGCGGACGGCTATCACGGTGGCAGTCACTTCATCAAGCGCGTTAAGAACGACGAGCACGCCCAGGTACACATCGACGCCGCGAAGAAGGAACACGGTTCACTCAGGGTCCGCGGGCGCCTAGGCAAGGACAATCCCCACGCCCACCTCTACAAGCAGGGCGGACCTCTCCACAGGTCATCCTCCCAGGACTACAAGCGCGATCACTCTACGCACCTCGACCTGTACAAGAAAACCCGTTACGAGGAGTACGATCAACTCGACGAGATCTCGAAAGCTACAGCATTGAGTTACATTCAGGGTGCTTCTATAGACAAATCATATAAGGCTATGGATCACGACAGGATGAACCACGACGGGACTCGAGAGACGCAAGCTGGTAGAGACAGTCAAAGGGCGCTGGGACGCAAACACGGCAACCGCTCCGGCGGCATCCAACTAGCCGCTGCTAAGCTGGCTGGAGATCACCAGCGCGGTCGCTTCGGTCACCTCTCTCCTGAAGACGCGAACAAGCACAGCATCCCGCTTAGTCACTTAGACAACGGTAAGGGTAAAGGGATGACTAAGAGGCCGTACTGGGCTAAGGTTGCTGCTACTGAAGAGACTCAGATCGACGAGCTTTATGGCAAAGGAAAATTGGATGATATAGCAGCACACCACTATGATGCTGCAAACGATTCTGACAAGAAAGGTGATCGTGAGAGTGCTCGTAAACACCGAGCTTCTTGGGAAAGAGTTGGCGATATTCGCACGTGGAACAACAACAGGAAAAAGACTGATCGTATGAAGAACAAACTCATCGCCTCTAGAAAACTCAAAGAAGATGTGAACGAGAAGGTCAAGACCCAGCAGGACTACGAGGCTGACGAGGTGAAGGCTGGCAAGACACTCGCCCAGCTGAGGGTCCAGAAGGCCAAGTCCGACAAGCTCTTCAAGAAGGTCAAGTAATGAAGTCATTTCACCAGTTTCTCGCGGAGATCTACGGGAAAGGTTCCCTTCCTGGCATCAAGAAGCACTACGAGGACGAGGAGAAATCCTCCATGGGCAGAAAAGACAGCGAAGACGCCTTCGTCTGGAGGGTCCAGAAGCGCCGTGCCATGGCCCTCATCCAGGCAACAAAACACAAAGGAGCTAAGAAGCGCGCCTACATGACCAAGCAGCGCTCTCTTAAGGATCCTATTGGGTACTAACCGTTCATATAAATATCTCAAGAACAATAAGTGTCCTGCTACTTATGGCCGGATGAGGGAAGGTGTGACATCGCATTCGACGTAGAACAATTTAAGTCAGCACTCAGTGGAGGCGGTGATCGCCCCTCCAAGTTTGAGGTTCGCATGACTATCCCGGGAGTCGCCAGCGGTGACGCCTCGGCCAACCAAAAGTTGACGTTCACCTGCAAGGGTGCGTCCATCCCACCGATGATCCTCGGCGTGACGCCGGTCGGCTACTTCGGTCGTGAGATCAAGACCGCCGGAGACCGCACCTACCCGGACTGGAGCCTCACTATCATCAACGACGAGGATCACCTCGTCCGCAGGGTGATGGAGCGCTGGTCCCACAACATCAACACTGCGCGCCTGAACACGACGGCCGCACCGTTCGGGTCCAACCCTGCCACCTACAAGACTGACGGTTTCGTCTACAAGTACGGCAAGGACGGTTCTCTCTTGAGGACCTACCAGCTCGTCGGCTGCTGGCCTTCGGTCGTAGCCCCGATCGACCTGAGCTGGGACGACCGCGACAAGATCACAGAGTTTCAAGTCCAGATGCAGTTCGACTACTGGATGAACGACGTCGACATCCTCTCCAGCGACGGGCAGACGGTCTAAAACAAGGATAATTCATAATGGCATGGCAACTTTTCGGGTTTGAGATACAGCGCCGTAACCAGGCGGACGACGAGAAGGAGAAGCGCGCCAGTTTCACCCCGCCGCCGAACGACGACGGCTCAACAGTCGTCGCCGAAGGTAACTTCTACGGCACCTACATGGACCTCAATGGGTCCATCTCCTCAGAGTCGGAGCTCATCACCAAGTACAGGGAGATGATCCTCTACCCTGACGTAGAGTACGCGGTCGACGACATCGTCTGCGAGGCTGTCACTCTGGACAGCGACTCCGACGTGGTCAGCTTCAACATGGAGTCCTTCGAGGACTCCTCGGTCTTCGCCAACAAGGCCATCCAGGACAAGATCAACGAAGAGTTCAAGAAAGTCATCGAGCTCCTCGACTTCAACCACACCGCGTACGAGATCTTCAAGCGCTGGTACGTGGACGGCAGGCTCTACTATCACGTGATCATCGACGACAAGGCGCCCGACGAGGGCATCAAGGAGTTTCGCTACATAGACCCTCGCAAGATCCGTAAGATCAAGGAGGTCCAGAGGGTCAGGGACCCTCAGGGCGTGGCGATGAACCTCACGCAACTCAAGTCAGAGTACTTCGTCTACTCCTCCGCAGGGTTCGGCAAGATGCCTCCCGGTTCCCAGAGCTTCTCGCAGGCCGGTGACGCCGGTGTCTACGGACTCAAGATCGCCTCCGACTCTATCATCTACGCGCACTCCGGGGTCACCGACCCCAACAACAACATGATCCTGAGCTACCTTCACAGCGCCATCAGGGTACTGAACGCGCTGAGGTCCCTCGAGGACTCGCTCGTCATCTACAGGTTCGTCCGCGCACCAGAGCGCAGGATCTTCTACATCGACGTCGGCAACCTGCCCCGCCAGAAGGCAGAGCAGTACATGAACGACATGATGATCAAGCACAAGAACAAGCTCGTCTACGACCAGTCCAACGGCCAGATCCGCGACGACCGTAGGTTCATGACGATGTTCGAGGACTACTGGCTGCCGAGGCGCGAAGGCTCCAAGGGAACCCAGATCGAGACGCTGCCTGCCGGTCAGAACCTCGGCGAGTTGACGGACGTCGAGTACTTCCAGAAGAAGCTCTACAGGGCCCTCCACGTTCCCATCTCAAGAATGAACCCGGAGACGTCAGGGTTCACCTTCTCGAAAGCCGCCGAGATCTCCCGCGACGAGGTCAAGTTCTCCCGCTTCATAGACCGCCTGCGCCGCAGGTTCTCCCTCCTCCTGTTCGAGGCCCTCTCGAAGCAGTTGGTACTCAAGAACATCATCGCCAAACAGGAGATCTCCGAGCTCTACCGCGGAGGCTGGTTCGAGTTCGCCAACGACAACCACTTCGCCGAGGTCAAGGACAACGAGATCCTGTCGAGGCGCGTCGAGGTGGCCAAGGACGTCCAGGACTTCGTCGGCATCTACTTCTCGCACGACTACGTCCGCCGCAAGATCCTTCGCCAGACGGACGACGACCTCGAGAAGCTCGACACTGACATCGCCAACGAGAAGATGGACCCGCGCTACTCGCCGAAGCCCGAGGGCAACGGAGTCGACATGGGCGGCGGAGGCGGTGACTTCCCGCCTCAGGGATTCCAGGACGGTGACCCATCACAGCTCGGCGCGCCAGTGATGCCCGACAACGGTCAGATGGGCAACCCAGCCCAGGACCCGAACCTTCCACAACAGCCCCAAGTTATAAATAGTTCGAAGGATTCTAGATGACGAAGAACACTATAAACGAGCTGTCCAAGAAGACGCTCGGCCGTTACATTAACCGCGCGACAGACACTGCCATCCAGCACGCCGACAAGGCTGGGTTGCACCGCGTAATGATCGGTTACGTGAAATCCGACAGAAGTCGAGCCTTTCATGCAGACGGTGATACTAACAACTATGAGAAGGCTCTCAAGAGAAAAAAGGGAATTGCGATGGCTACAAAGAAGCTCGTAAAGGAAGACCCGGACGCTACGTTCGGCAAGAACAAGCCGAGACTCGACGGTCTGCCGAACAACGACTGGCACGGTCAAGGAGACGTCAGCTACTCGAACGAGACCAGCGTCGTACCGGGCTCAGAACCCCCGGCGGACCTCAACGGCCGCTACGACGCGCAACCAAAAGGATTTGAAGGAGAGAAGATGGGACGCACACGCCCGAAGATGGACGCCATTCCCGACGACGGGAAGTGGGATCCTAACTACCTGGAGTCGGTGACCTCAGCGGTCTTGGCCGGCGACCACGTCGCCCTGGCCGAGGTCTTTAACTCTGCTATCCGCGCCAAGATCGACGCCATCCTCTTCGGTGAAGAGGACGAAGGTGGTGGAGCTGAAGACGAGGCGTCCGAGGAGGGCGACGACGGCGTTAGCATCCCGAACGACACTGGTGTGGGTCCATCAGACACCGAGAGCAAGTCTTCTATCAGGAAGATGCGCGACGCCATGAAGCTGAAGGGTCGCAACCTTTCTCCTCAGGAGAAGATGGACGTAAACTTCAAGGCTATCCCGGACAGCATCATGAAGAACCCGTCAGGGCTGAGCGGCTAATCCCGCATGGCTTCTGAGAGGGGACAGAGCGCTCTGATAGCGTTCAAGAGGTCGCACGACTCCCGAATGAGGGTGGTCGACGACCTCAAGAGTGCAGTACAGGACGGCGCTCGGTCCTCGAGGGACTGGAAACACATTAAGAGACTAAAGGGCGAGGCCCAGCGAAAAGCGGGCGTCGTCTCCAGACAGATCGCAAGGATCAAGGAAGAGAAGAAGATGAAAACGTTACACCAGTTCCTAGACGAGTCCGAGGAGATCAACGAGCTCTCCAAGAAGACGCTCGGCAGTTATATTCAAAAAGCCGGTGACGACATGGCTTACGCCCATCACCGCAGGATGTCCACCGCCAAGGCGCGCGACGATCTGAGTCGCGCTAAGAACGACGCTTCCCACGACGCAAACAAAGGTAGGGCCCTTCCGTCGTCTCACTCCGGAGGGTTCGGAAGCGACCCAGATGCTGAACTGCTCCACAAACGTGAAGAAGATCATCTTCGCAGGTCGGCGAAGCGCCATGACGGAATCAAGAAGGCAGTCGGTAGGTTGACGAGGGAGTCGACAGAGGTCAACGAGATCTCCAAGGACCTCGCTCACAGGTACCTCAGGGGCGCTGCCGAGAGCGGACAGCGCCACTCACAACGACAGGGTGAGAATGAGACTGAAAGAAGAGCTGCACACGACAACATAGATGCCGGTAACCGCAACTGGGCTGGCGGCGACGCGGCGAGCAAGATGCGCGACAACGTCAACACTTACTATGGCAAGAAGATCGATCGTCACACCAAGAAGGCATGGAACCGCTTAAAGGGAACCCATCAGGCTGTCGATAAGCTCGCTGGCACTGCTAAAGTCCCGGCTAAGTAAGGATAAACAATGCCAATCAACATCAACTCCAACAAGCTCGGTGGCGACGCCACCATCAGGATCAGCGCCACGAGCAACGTGGAGTTCACCGACCTGTCAGTCAACTACGGCGGCGCCCAGCAGGGAACGGTCATCACGACGGCGGCAGGCAACGTCACCGGTACGAACACCTCGTTCGCCACGTCGTTCGCCAACGGCGACTTCTTCTACGTGGTCTCCAACTCCACGGTGACGGACACCAGGGTCATCAACCAGGTGGTCAACGGCACCTTCATGAACACGACCACCGCGTTCAGCGCGGCCAACACTCTAGGAACCACCTACGGCGTATCAGAGAGCATCGACTCCGTCAGCATCATCGGGCTGAAGTGGTCGACGAATGGCTCGATCGCGATAGCCAGGGGTGCTAACCCACTCATCACTCTATTAGGCAACGACAACTGGAACCTCCAGTCGGACGCCATGATCCTCAAGGAGAACAGCGCCAACAACCTGGCCTTCACGGTGACCTCGACCGGCACGCTGCTCATCAACGTGTCGAAGAAGTCTCGTCAGTGGAGCAACACGCAATGGACGCTATAAGTCAATGAAAACGTTCTATCAGTTCCTAGATGAGTCTATGAAGTCCGATCACATGCCCGGTGACGGAAGCATCAAGACCTACAAGGGTCCCGGCTCCAGGGTGGTTCAGCACGGCGACCGCGTTAGAGTAGTCGGTGCCAAGCGATTGGACGGCTCAGTTCTGGTCCAGAAGGGTCGCTACAAGGTACAGGTGCACCACACAGAACTAGAAGAGTCCGAGCAAATCGACGAGGCAGTCAAGAAGAGTTCCGAACTCAAGCGCTTCAACTTCGGCGCCGATCACGCCATATCCGTTCACAAGGGAGGTCTGATGGGCGATATGGAAGCTGGAGACATCACTCACGGCCATGCTACGCGCGGCAAGATGAAAGCCTGGAAAGTTCCTCACCACGAAGAGGACGACTACGGTCCTCGCGTTCGCTTCAGGGTCGAGAACAATAAGACTGGGGCAGTGACACACCACTCGGTCTACCAGCGTGGCAAGGATCACGACGGAAAGCACATCATCTCAGTCAGGAGCTATGGCACGCCTAACGTCGCGCACAAGGCTCACGCAGAAATCATTCACGGTCTATTAGGTAAGAAACTATAATGCGCCTCATCTCAGAGATCACCGAAGAAGTCAAGTTCACCGAAGAGCTCGTCGAGCTGGCCGGGTCAGCCGGAGTACAGAAGAAGCACCTTCACATCGAGGGTATCTTTCTTCAGGGTGGCATCGTGAACCGTAACAAACGAATGTACCCTCTCGAGGTCCTCGAGGGAGAGGTCAACCGTTACAACGAGGAGCGCATCGCCAAGGGTCAGGGCTACGGCGAGCTGGGACACCCGCAGGGTCCTATGATCAACCTCGAGCGCGTCTCGCACATGACTACGTCTCTAAAGCGAGACGGCAACAACTTCATGGGCAAGGCTCGACTCGCCGACACCCCGTACGGCAACATCGCCAAGGGTCTCCACGAGTCCGGCGCCCGCCTGGGAGTCTCCTCGAGGGGTCTCGGCAACGTGGTCGCTAACAAGTCCGGCATCATGGAGGTCCAAAAAGACTTCAGACTAGCCGCCGCAGCAGACATCGTGGCTGACCCATCCGCCCCGGACGCCTTCGTCAACGGCATCATGGAGAACGCTGACTGGGTCTGTGACCCGTCTGGTCACTGGCAGAGGGTCGAACAGATCGTCGAGTCGGTGAAGAAGATGTCCAAGAGGGAGCTCGAGGAGCAGGCAATCTCTTCGTTCAACAAGTACATGAAGGCGCTGATCAAGTAATGAAAACGCTACACCAATTTCTAGAAGAGACCTTCCAGCTGGCGGAAGTATCTGACAAGCTCCTCAAGCGCTACGTCAGGAAGGCCACTCTGAACCAGCAAAACCACTTCGCCAAGGGCCAGAGAGAAAAGAACCAGAACGGTGAGGCCGCGACCAAACACTACGATAAGTGGGAGAAGCGGAACCTTGGTATCGACAAGGCCGAGTACCGCCTCAAAGCCTAAAAATCACTAACAAATAAATACCCGTAACAGATTCCAATAGGAGATACTTACAATGGCTGACGAAAAAAAGAAGATCGAGGAGAACGCCGACCTCTCGGTGCTCTTCAACGAGAACACCTCCGATGAAGCCAAGGAGAGCGTTAGGACGATCTTCGAGGCAGCCGTAGAGGCCAAGGCCCAGCAGATGATCGAGGAGATCGACTCTACTATCGACGACATCGTCGAAGAGCGCTTGACAGAAGCTTCGGCCCTCCTGGAAGACGCATTTGACAGGTACGTGTCCTACGTAGCAGAAGAGTGGCTCAGCGAGAACGAGATTGCCATCGAGTCCTCGATGAAGGTCGACATGGCAGAGTCGCTCATGGGCGGTCTGGCTAACCTCTTCGTCGAGCACAACCTAGAAGTTCCTGAAGAGGCCGAAGGCATCCTCGAGAGCCTGGCTGATCGCAACGAGGAACTCACGTCTAAGCTGAACGAGCAGATCAACCAGAACATCGCCCTCGCCGAGCGCGAGGAGATGAGGCAGGTCGAACAGTCAGTCACAGAAGCTGCTGCCGGCCTACCAGACACCCAAGCGGCTAAACTCAAGGAGCTCGCCGAGAACGTAAGGTTCAAGGACGCCGCAGACTTTAAGAAGAAGCTCTCCTCCCTGAAGGAGACCCTCTTCAAGGCGCCGATCACGGAGCAGAATAGAAACCCAGTGGACGGCGGAGAGATCAACGAAGGAGCTTCGGGCTCCAAGGTTGTTCAGAGCGGTGACCCGATGGTAGCACACATTCTAAAGGGCTTTAAGAGTCGCCAATAACCCGACGGCAGTGAAGATTGCCTTCGAATAAATAACAGTAAGAAATAAAAAAATTCCTAAGGGAGAAACTATAAAATGGACGCAACAACTGCAAAGACTGGCGAGTATGGCATCAACCAGTCGCTCGTCGAGAAGTGGAAGGACATCATCGATGCTCCTAACCTCCCAGCCATCAAGAGCGAATGGGCTCGCGGTGGTCTAGCACAGATCATCGAGAACACTGTCTCTGAGATGAAGTCTCAGCGCGGTATGTCTCCGATGTCACTGTTCGAAGACGCCCCGACCAACAACTTCGGCTCCGGCCAGGTGCAGTACCAGGATCCTATCCTGATCACCATGCTCCGTCGTTCCATGCCTAACCTCATGGCCTACGACATCGCAGGTGTTCAGCCGATGAACGGTCCTTCCGGATTGGTCTTCGCCCTACGCGCACTCTACGGTAACAACTCCGGTAACGAAGCTTTCTACGCAGAGCCGGACACCTCATGGTCCACCATCGTGGACAACGCCAACACACAGGGTCACAAGAACGTCGGTACCTTCCCAGGTAACTCGACCACCACCTCTAACCTCGCGCAGTCTGGCCTCTACAACTATGGCGCTGGAATGTCAACGTCATCGCTCGAGTCCCTCGGTTCTAACACCGCAGCGTTCCCTGAAATGTCGTTCACCATCGACCGTATGACGGTCTCTCCTGGTGGCCGCGCACTCAAGGCTCAATACTCGGTAGAACTCGCGCACGACCTTCAGAAGGTTCACGGTATGGACGCTGAAAAGCTCCTCTCCGAGATCCTCTCCACTGAGATCGTCTCCGACATCAACCGCGAACTCATCCGCACGATCAACATCACCGCCGTACGCGGTGCGACCACTGGCACGACCACGGTCGGACGCTTCGACCTCGACACCGACTCCAACGGTAGGTGGCTGGGTGAAAAGCTGAAAGGCCTCTGCTTCTTCCTCGACCTCGAAGCTAACCAAGTCGCGAAGGACACTAGGCGCGGTAAGGCTAACATCATCATCTGCTCGTCCAACGTGGCATCCGCCCTCCAGATGGCGGGAGTCCTCGACTACACACCTGCCCTCAACAACGAAGGCTTGGCGGTCGACGACACCGGCAACACATTCGCCGGAGTCGCAATGAAGCGCTACAGGGTCTACATCGACCCATACACCACGGGCAACTACCTGACTCTCGGCTATAAGGGCACAGGCCCGATGGACGCCGGCATCTACTACTGCCCTTACGTTCCGCTGCAATTCTCAAGGGTCGTCGATCCTGCAACCCACCAGCCGAACATCGCCTTCAAGACAAGGTATGCGATGGCTCAGAACCCATTCTCTCTGGGCAGGCAGAACGGTGCGGTCGGCAACATGGCACTGACCCTCACCAAGGACTCCAACCTTTATTATAGGCGTATCCTGATCGACAACATCCTTTAAAAGACACAATTCAGTCATAATTGTCTGTTAAATAGCTCCGGGGTTTACTTCCCCGGAGTTTTTTTTATAGGATGATGTATGAAAGAAAAACTTGAGAATTTCGCAAACGTATTCGCCGACAACAAGTACATGAGAAAGTACTTTAGAATCATTCACCAAGCGTTGTTTCAGTCTAGGGTGAAAAGTTCTAACCTCTATTTTGAGTCTCATCACATCTATCCATTGGCATTGTTTGAGCCGAATCAAGACACTGTTCTTCTTACGGCAAAAGAACATTTCGTGTGTCATTGGTTGCTGATTAAGTTCACCTCAGGGAAACATCAGAAAAAGATGCTGTATGCCCTTAATAACATGGCTACTACTGCAGGTGGTAGGAGATCTTGGTCACCATTAGAATATGAGAGAGCTAGAAAAGCACTCTCAGAAGCAGTTCGTGGAGATCTTAGCAGAGGCGCCAAGATCTCAGCCACTAAGAAGGGCGTCAAGTTCTCCGACGAGCACAAGGAAGCTCTCCGTCAAGCACATCTCGGCGTCAAGCCGTCAGACGCCACTAAAGCAAAGAGAGCAGAGTCCCTCAAGTTGGCCCACGCCGAGGGTCGCCATACCGGCATGACAGGAAAGAAGCACGCGGACGTGATGACGCCAGAGACTATGGCCGCCAGAGGCGAGAAGATCTCTGTTGCTCTCACTGGAAAACCTCTCTCCGAGGCCCACAAAGCCAAGATCGTGGCTTCTGGTTTCGGTTCTCACTGGGTCGGTAAGACCCGTTCAGAAGAAACTAAGAAGAAGATGGCCGAAGCTCGCAAGAAGTACTGGGATAACAAGAGAGCGAATGAGAACGTTTAAGCAGTCCTGTATCGACTTCTCAATACAGGCACGCTGGTCAGCAGGCACGGTGAGTCGTCCTTACAGATCCAGTCGTTAGAGGCAATGTCGTCTAAGTGTATGATCAGGTCCACGATCCGGTTCACGTGCATTTTGTTGATAAAGTACAGAACATGAAAAGCTCTCACGCTCCAGTTGAACGGAGACGACGCCAGGACTCGTTTGAGCTCAACAGGAAGATCGTCGAACATCTCCCAGTTCGCTGCGCTGACTTCTTTTGATTCCTTCTTGATCGTAGGATGACTCACGTTACTCATAATGGAGCTCTCTTGAAGCTCCAATGAGAGTCTTTCTTGATCATTGCTGTTGGATCTGACAGTTTGTTGGCACCTTTTGGTTTGAAAAGGCGCGGATCATTTGACTTCAGCGGTCTTTTGTATGCTGGGTGTTCGAGCTTGCCATTTTTCAACAAAGTGCACTTCCATCCGATATAATAAGGCTTTTCGTAGTAGACGATAGAAACTACTTCGTCATCATATATTCCAGCCTTTACACCTTTGGGGGTCGGATACGCCAGTGTCGGTGGAAATAATTCAATCGTCTGTCCCAAATGTTTTTTCATCTCACCCTCAGAATGATCCAAACAATACATCATTCTCGTGATTCTGTCAATCCATAAATAGCTCACACACCGTTAGGGGGAAGTCGAATTGAGCTTGCTCGGATCTATCTCAGTTATCATAGTCAAGAACACCTGGCAAGCCGCTATCGTCCTGGCGGCAGCGCTGTTGCCGATCACGTGGCTCCCGCCGGACCCAGTCGGCGCGGCGATCATCGGTCTGATCGGCGGCCTGCTCAGGTGGTCGGTCGCCCAAAACCCTCTTAAGAAGGGTCTCATCACAGTCGCGGCTGGAATGGGAGTAGCTATATTCGGTAACGGCATTCAGGTCCCAGGCATCGCTGAGATAGCATCGGCGGACTCACTGTGGAGGGTCAACACTCTGGTGCTTGCGTTCCTCGGCGTCTCGGTACTCGGCGTCTTCGACGACATCTGGACACGCTTCTCGGAGATCAGGATAGAGAAAAAAGCAGAATGAAAGCAATCGTGTCGCTAGCAGTCAAGAACTTCGTAGTCCAATGGGCGGTGTTCCCGATTCTTCTAGCGCTCACCGTGATGATTCCTAACATAGGGAATTATGAAGGGGATTACTTTCCAGTGATCAAGAACTTCGAGATCGTCTCTAGGAAGGCCACCGTCGACGATCGCGTAGAGATCACGTTTCTCTACGACAAGGTGAGAGACTGCAAGATCGTCGCCTCAGTCTGGTCGGTCAACACCGCGAGGAAGTACTGGACGCAGTTCGACGTCTTCACCCCATTCTCTGGAGAAGAAGTCAAGCGCACGAGGACCGTAGGGTCCTGGGAGTCCACCGTCGTGATGGCTGCGCCGTCGACGTTCAAGGACTCACCGATGATGATCACGTTCTACCACGACTGCTGGGGACCGCTCTTCTGGACGACTCAGACTATAGCAGTCAAGCAGCCTACGCAGAGCGAGGCTAAATGACGGCTCTCTCCAGCCAACCTCTCAACATCAACGGGCTTCCGCAGAACGGCGCCAGGATGGTGCTGAGGAGGGCTCCGACGACGGTGTTCCTTCTTCAGGACATCGTGATCCCGTCGATACGCGTCGGACAAGCCAACTTTCAGACTGAGCTCGACAACATCCCGCTCCCGGGAGAGTCCCTCACCAGGGGAACCCTAGACGTCCAGTTCAAAGTGGACGAGGACCTAAAGAACTACATGGAGCTCTACAACTGGGCGGTGGGCCTCACCTACCCGAACTCGTACTCGCAGTTCGCCGCGCTGAGGGCGCAGGGAATCACCGGCTCCGGCGTCCTCTCAGACATATCAGTGATCATAGAAGACTCAGCCTCCAACCCCAACATCACGTTCACGTTCCAGGACGCGTGGATAACCTCGATCTCGGACCTCACGTTCACCACCCGCAACAGCGGGATAGTTCCCATGGACGTCTCGGCCTCGTTCGTGTTCAGGCACTTTACCCTCGTCTCGACCAAGGGCGGCACAGTTTCAGGCAGTTGACATCCTCCAGTGAGTGTGTTAGAGAGAGTGCCATGAAAGTAAACCCAGAGATCAAGCAGTTACTCATCTACACCCTGGCTAGCTTAGGAGAGAGGTGGAGTCACATTATCGATCTCCCGGCCGAGCTGAAAAAGATACAGCTGGAGGACGAGAAGCAGTTCCAGTCGCTCACGTCCCAGCTGCTGGTCAGGGCTAAGGATGCCGTTCGAGAGCAGGTAGAAATGGTCGAGAACCTGAAGAAGTTCTTGTCGAACGACCCGCGCGGCAAAGAGTTTCAGGCCTGCATTGACTCTATGGACACCTTGGTGGAGAATGTCAGCAAGTGTTTCGACGAGAACAGCATCTCCGGCTTCAGGTCAGTTCTCATAAAGTCGGGTGAGATGCTGGCAGCGCAGATGGCAGCCCTCGACCTCACTGAGATGAAGAACAAGAAGCTGCACTGAATAGACCGTTTTAACGAGGCATAAATAACACCGTAAGAGGGTGTTAGTGATGCTGCGCGACGTAAACGTATTCGGGGTGAACGAGGTCCACGTTAAGATCGTCACTGAGCCCTCCATAGCCCAAGAGCTGGCTGACGAGTTTAAGTACGAGATCCCTAACGCTAAGTGGCACCCTAAAGTGAGGGCCGGTTTCTGGGACGGAAAGATCGAACTGTTCAAGCCGATGAAGCCTATCATGTACAGGGGGCTCATCAGCGAGATCTACGAGTTTTGCCGTGCGCGGCGCTACACTGTCCACTTCGAGAAGGGATTGGTCCCTGTCGGCTCAGGTGAGTCGGACGACTTTCTCGCAGCGTGGGCCTCCAGCGCTCTTAAGGCCAACGACAAGACGGTGAGGGACTACCAGCACGACGCCTTCCTTCAAGCGGTGAGGGGCGAGCGTCACGTTTTCCTCAGTTCCACGAGCTCCGGCAAGACCCTGATGATCTACCTGCTGGCCCGCTGGTACGCTGAGAAGACTAACAAGCCGACACTAGTCCTGACGACCAGAACAAACCTGGTGAAGCAGGCCGTGGACGACATAGAAGAATACTCCGACGGTGAGACGATAGTCAAGGGCGTCGGCGACGGAGACACACGGGCGACCGGCGTCGAGTCTGAAGTGTTGGTCTCCACCTGGCAGAGCGCGCAGAACGCTGATCAGAAGTGGTTCGAAAACTTCGGCTGCATCATCGCAGACGAGGCACACTCGTGGGACTCCGGAGCGTTCATCAAGATCGCAGAGATGTGGAAGAACAACCGTTACCGCTTCGGGTTCACCGGAACTCTCGACGGGTCCAAGGTCAACGCCATGATCCTCAAAGGGATCTTCGGGCCGATCGTCCGCGTCAGCTCGAACGCGGAGAGGATCGCGGACGGGACCGTCGCGAAGCCAGTGTTCCACATGACGAGGCTGGTCTACCCTGACGAGGACAAGAAGCTGTGCGCCAAGTTCGGCACCAACGAGCGGGGCAACCCTCGTCCTATGGACTACTCGGAGGAGGTGGAACATGTCATCACTCACGAGCGCCGCCGCAACTTCATCTTGAAGCTCATCGACACGCTCGAGGGAAACACCCTCATACTCTTCAACAGGAACGAGGCGTTCGGGATCCCGATGTACGAGAGGGCCAAGGAGTTGTTCCCTCACAAGAACGTCTCGCTGGTTTACGGGGCTGTAGGCGGGGACGAGCGAATCGCCATCCAGAAGCTCATGGAGGTCAGCGACGACAACCAGGTCTGGGCGTCACTCGGCACGTTCTCAGAAGGAATGAGTGTCAACAACATCAGGAACGTGGTCTTCGGCTTCCCGATGAAGCAGAGCATCAGGGTCCTGCAGAGCGTCGGCAGGGGGATCAGGAAGATGGAGGGCAAGGACGTCTGCCACTTCTACGACCTCGTCGACGACCTAGTGTGGAAGAGACACGACAACTATTGCTGGAAGCACGCTATGATCAGGTGCGAGGTCTATGCCAAAGAGGGATTTGAGTACAGTTGGGATCAGGTAAGGATCTAAGTTTCGTAGTCAACTAATAGCAGTATTTCAGGTAATGGATAGTAGTATTATTGATGGCCGTACGGCAGCAGCTCTTATAGCATAGGCCCTTCCGGAGGTCGTGTCAACAACGAGAGCTTACTTTTTTACTTTATTTGCACGCGCGGTGTTCGTTCAGTAAGAATTTAGTTAGAAACTAATCAACATAAGGATGTGTCGGATGACACCAAAGAAATCTAACAAGGATCGATACTACATCGACAACAAGTCCCTGTACACCGCACTGGTCAAGTGGAGGGTCGTGAGGGACGAGGCTACTGCGGCCGGTAAGGAGCGCCCTCGGGTCCCCGATTACATAGCGCTCGCGATAAAGCAGATCACCGACAGGATGGCGACGAAGTATAACTTCTCGCGCTACACTTTCAACGACGAGATGAGGGGCGATGGGATGCTGAACGCAGTGGCCGCCGCGTACTCTTTCGACGTCGACAAGTCTACCAACCCGTTCGGCTACTTCTCCATCTGCATCTACTACGCTTTCATCCGTAGGATCCAGAAGGAGAAGGAGCACCTCGTCGGGAAGTTTAGAGTCGCCGAGCTTGCGCGACCTGGCGTAGAAGCTGCGATGCACGGCTCCCAAGAGGAGATGCCACTCACCGACATCCTGACGAACCCCTACATGATGTCTCTAGTAGAGAGCTTTGAGCGAACCAGTGACGAGAAGAAGGCTGCGAAGACCTCGACTTGGAAGACCAAGAGCAACAGGATCAAGAGTGGGGAGCAGAAATAGTGAACGAGAAGACGATCTTGGAGAACTACTGGAACCTCAACGGGCATTCCTACATCTTCCACTACTCCGAGGACGAGAAGTGCGTCTACTACGTTTGCTCCGAAAACAAGGTGTTCGAGCAAAAGTGGCTCATTCCTAACAAGCCTGGCGACTGGAGATGTGATTGAAACTAGATGACATTCATAGTTCTTGGGCCAAGGACTCGGCGATCGACGAACTGGAACTCGACCGTGAGGCTAGGGCTATTCCAGTCCTTCACGCTAAGTACCTTCGCATGATGTCCGACGAGAGGATGATCCTTAAGCGACTGCAGTACGAGCATGACGAATTGAGGACCGCTAAGATCGACAGACTCTCCGGAAAGATGCCCGAGGAGGAGCTCAAGCGCCGCGGCTGGGAGCCTGAACCGAGGAGGTTCCTCAAGGAGGACCTAAATAATGCGATAGCCGCTGACCGTGACGTCATCGACCTCAAGTTGAGGATAGCCTTGCAGCAAGAGAAGGTCGACGTCCTCGACTCGATAGTGAGAATGGTGATGAACAGGAACTTCGCGATCAAGTCCGCGATTGACTGGGTGAAATTTAAGTCAGGAGCATAGCATGTTTTTTATTAAGCTTACGTACAATACGGACGGCATCAACAAGAAAAAATTCTACGTCAACCCCGAACACATCTCTACTATGAGAACTATAAAGTATGGTGACATCACATGTACTGTGATAACGATCGGGAAAGTCTTATCAGAGGTCGAGGAGACCCCAGACCAGATCATCAGTCTAATTAACGCCGATCGATTCTAAATGAGTAAGATCGCGATCATCGCCGACACCCACTGGGGAATCAGGAACGACCTCTTGCCAGTTGCCGAGTCGACTGCTAAGTTCTTCGACGAGGTGTTCTTCCCGGAGTTGGAGCGCCGCAAGATCACCACGATAGTTCATCTCGGTGACGTCTTCGACCGCAGGAAGTTCGTCAACTTCAGCATAGCCGCTCTCGCTCGTAAGCACATGATCGAACCCATGATCAACGGAAACTACGACGTGCGCTTCGTGATAGGAAACCACGACACGTATTTCAAGAATACTAACGACCTCAACTCTCCAGTGATCATGTACGGACATCGTCACGGGTTTAGGTTCTACCAGGACCCAGTTGACGTCGAGCTGGAAGGACTGAGAGTCATAATGTTCCCCTACATCCCCAAGGACGACGAGGAGCAACTGAAGTACGCTGAGGCCATCGAGACTTCTAAAGCTAGGGTCCTGCTCGGCCACCTCGACGTCGACGGCTTCGACTTCCACAAGGGGATTCCCGGACACGGCCGGATAAAGCCCTCGGACCTCAGGAAGTTCGAACTCTGCTTGTCAGGACACTTCCACACCCCTTCGGTGAAGGGTAACATCCGCTACGTCGGTGCTGCTGCCCAGTACTCGTGGAGCGACTACGACGACGAGAGGGGTTTCACCGTCCTGGACACAGAGACGCTGGAGACGGAGTTCATCGCGAACCCGTTCGAGAACTTCGCCAAGATAGTCTACGACGACGTCGAGAACAGCCCGGACGACATCCTCAAGACTGTGTCCGAAGCAAGGGCCAACAACAAGTTCGTCAAGCTCATCATCAAGAATAAGACCGACGACGTTCTTTACGACCGCGTTGTTGACAGACTAGAGGCTAGTGTGGGAGACTTGAAGATCGTCGACGACCATCACCATATTGACGAGATCTCCGACGAGGAGATCATGGTGGAAGTGTCGGACACGATAGCCCTGCTCGAACAGATGATAGACAGGTCAGGAAGGCCTGAGCTCTCTAACATGGCCAAAGAGTTGGTCAGGTACCTACACTCAGAAACAATGGAGTAAGCAAGCATGTGCACAGTATCGATGGTCATGGACCACTATCGCGATAAGATCAACGAATACGTTACTACATCGCCGAATACGGTGACGCCGGGGTTCCTGGCGCCGGGTTATATCAGTCCTACCAGTATATCGCCCCTGTTAACGGCGGCCTCAGCGTGGCAGGTAGACCAGCTTCGCACAGCGATCGAGACGAACAACGGTCTTCTGGTCCAGCTGAAGGCCGACATGGAGGAGATGAAGAAGCTCGTCAAACGTGCCCTGAAGTACGACGCGGACAACAACGAGCCTCACTGTGAGCTCGACGAGAAGATCGACTTGATCAAGAAGGTGGCGGAGATGGTCGGCGTCGACGTCTCGGACCTCAAGCTCGGAGAGAAAGAGATCGTGGTCGATACTGCTGCGATGGCGAAGACGATCGTCCCAGGCGCTAAGTAAGCATGTTGAAATTTGGACGCATTCGCTGGAAGAACCTACTGTCGACCGGTAACGTCTTCACCGAGATAGACCTTTCCCTTCCAGGAACGACGCTCATAGTCGGAGACAACGGTGCCGGCAAGACGACTGTGCTCGACGCCCTGTCATTGGCGCTCTATGGTAAACCATACAGGGACGTCACTAAACCGCAGATGGTGAACACCATCAACCAGAAGGACTGCTTGATCGAACTGGAGTTTCAGATCGGTGACGTCTCGTACACGGTCAGGCGAGGAATGAAGCCTAACGTCTTTGAAGTGTTCCAGGACGGCTCGGCTCTCGACCAGCACGGTTCAGTAGCCGACCTCCAGGAGTACTTCGAGCGCAACGTCATCAAGATGAATCATCGCGCCTGCATGCAGGTGGTGGTCCTCGGCGCCGCCTCGTTCGTTCCCTTCATGGACCTGCCGAAGGGGCACCGCAGAGAAGTCATGGAGGACATCCTCGACCTTAAGATCATCAGCTCAATGAACAACCTCCTCAAGACCAAGGTGTCTAGCACGGCTAAGGACCTGATCGAGGCGAACGCTAAGCGAGACCCATTGTCGAGGCTCGCCGGAGTACAGAAGATGTACAAGGGTCAGATGATAGAGGAGCGTCTCAGGAAGATCCAAGTGGCGGAGTCGAGGATCGACAAGCTTGTCGACGACGGCATCAACATGACTGAGGCTAAACAGGACATCGAGAAGAACCTTAGTGCTGACCCTAGGGACGAGATCAATAGCGTTCAGGGAAAGCTCAGTGGCATTAACCGCCAGATAGAGTTTCACCGGGACCGGCTGTCGTTCTTCTCCAAGAACGACGAGTGCCCGACGTGCAGCCAGAGCATCACCGCAGGACACAAGCACTCCTCTCTCAAAGACATAGAGCGCGATGTCGCCGGACTAAACGCTGAGAAGAGCGAACTAGAAACTCGTCGCACTGTATTGCTCGACGAAGAAGAGAAGTGGAAGAAGGAGAAGAGCCGGCTCGAAGCGGTCAACAACTCCATCGCCTTGACTAAGAACATGATCATGGGGCACACCAAGGACCTTAAGAACCTGAAGGCTGAGCTCGAGCAGGTCAGGATCGAGAAGCCGGTCGACGACTCCGACTATGCGTCGCAGCTCGACGTCCTCGACAAGTCTAGGGCAGTCCTCACTAGGGAGAGGGAGGTCGAGGACGTAGTAGCTGAGCTCCTCAAGGACTCGGGCGTCAAGGCCATGATCGTCCGACAGTACATCCCAGTCGTCAACAAGTTGATCAACAAGTACTTGGCCGCACTAGACTTCTTCGTCAGTTTCGAGCTCGACGACGAGTTCAACGAGAAGATCCTATCGAGGCACAGGGACAGTTTCACCTACCACAGCTTCTCACAGGGAGAGAAGATGAGGATCGACTTGGCACTGCTGTTCACCTGGCGGGCCATCGCGAAGCTGAGAAACACCGCGGCTACCAACATCGTGATCATGGACGAGATCTTCGACTCGAGCCTCGACTCGGCTGGAGTGGAGGACTTTACTGCGATGATGTCTAAGCTCGTGACTGGGACCAACACGTTCATCATCTCTCACAGGACAGACCAGATCTTCGACAAGTTCGACCGAGTGATCAAGTTCGAAAAAGCAGGCAACTTCAGCAGGATAGTATCAGTATGACAAAGGCGCTAGTTGACGGAAGAGAGGTAACAGTCGTTCAGGCCATCCCTTCTTATAAGCTTAAGAAGTATGAGGGTCCCAACAGATTTTTCCGATGGGTACACGGGAAGATCTATGATACAGCTTTGTTTCACAGCTACGACTGGGACAACCCCACGTATAGAGTTCTCATCCAAGACGAGGAGACTAAAGATCTTTCGTGGTGCGATGGAACTGACATAAATATCTTATAAAGGAACCTACATGAGAACAAACTGTCGAGTTACCAAACAACCATCAGGAGAGAACTACTGCGACAAGTGCGGTAAGGCTTTCAGCGGCGAGATCCGTCCCTGCTTCGACGACTACGATGAGTCGCGCCAGCAGTTAGAAGAGTTCACTTCGGCCGTCCCTGAGCCGACGCTCCTTAAAGAGGTCGACGGGGATGAGTCTCCGGAGAACCTAGAAGAGTTCACGACTGCCGTAACAAAACGTTAACACGGAAGATTCATCATGATCGGTTTTACCTGCTCAACTTTTGACCTGCTTCACGCCGGGCACGTTGAGATGCTCAAGTTCGCCCGCCAGAACTGCGACGAGCTCTGGGTTGGTCTTCAGACTGGAATCCCAGACCGCCCAGAGAAGAACCAACCGGTGCAAACCGTTCTCGAGAGATACGTCCAGCTCGAGGCCGTCAGGTGGGTCGACAGGATCATCCCTTACGAGTCCGAAGCTGATCTCTACCGACTCCTGAAGATGCTTCCCTTGAAACACCTTCGATTCATCGGGTGGGAATATCACGGGAAGTTATTCACCGGGAGCGACATTTACACCGACCAGAACAACCCCGGTCCAGAGCTTAGATATACATCTAGAGCCCACGGTTGGAGTACTACCGACCTCAGGAAACGCGCCTCTATAAATAGCTAGACCAAACAAGGAAACTAAAACATGAACGCAAACCTGATCCGTACCCTGATCGCCATCTTCACGGCCGTCGTCGGTGCCGCGACCCTATTCTTTGGGTGCGACTCTACTGGCGCGAACTGCTCTGTACCCTTCCTGAACGCACAGACTCTCGGTGTCGTCACGGTGATCGTCGGAGCTTCTCACCTGATCCTCAAGGGGCTCGGTGGCTTTACCAGCCTGATCTCCGCGACTGCTCCGGTAGACTCAACAGTAGCCCCGGCTCCAAAGGTCTAAGCTACACACAATTATTTCGGCCGGCGCGGTATACTCGCCGGCTTTTTTTTGTTATGGACTACAGTATGGACATCATGATCGACATCGAGACGCTAGGAAACAAGCCCTGGTCCGTCATAGCCTCTATCGGCGCGGTAGCCTTCGACTACCACACTTTCACAGTCTCCGAGAACACCTTCTTGGCCAACGTCACCAGGAGCTCTTGCGAAGAGGTCGGCCTTGCGGTCGACCAGAAGACGCTCGACTGGTGGTCGAAGAAAGATCCCCAGGCTTGGGCAGACCTCCAGTCGAACCAGTTCCCTCTTCCAGAGGCGCTGACTAGTCTCAAGGACTGGTTTTTCAGGGTCGGTGGCAAGAACATCTGGGCCAACGGTGCAGCCTTTGACCTTCCTATCCTAGAGACGGCCTACAACTTCTGCGGCATGCGCTACCCCTGGCACTTCATGGACGTTCGCGACTTCCGCACCGCCTACAACGTCCTCGGCTACGACTGGCACGCCCAACCGAAGGACGGGACCCACCACAACGCGCTCGACGACTGCAGGACGCAGGTCAGGTGCCTTGGGGAGGCGCTGGGAAAATGATACTAGACCTCGTCAGACACGACGACCCCATCATTAGTTCTGGAGTTAGCGACTTCGACTTCGGCGGAGACGTCGACCCGATAGAACTGGCCAGAAACTTAGGTGAGACATTAGCTGCGCACAGGGCAGTAGGCCTCGCCGCACCGCAGGTCGGCCTGCCTTATAGGGTGATAGCCGTGGGGTCGAACCCTATTGGCGTACTCTTCAACCCAAGAATAGTCTCTGCGTCCGACGAAACTTCTACGCTAGAAGAAGCGTGCCTAACTTACCCGGGCTTAGTGGTGCGAGTGAAGAGGGCTCGATTGATACGCGTCCGCTATGCGCTGCCGAACGGGGTCGTCGAGACGAAGCAATTCTCGGACTTCACCGCCAGGGTCATCCAGCACGAGATAGACCACCTCGACGGCAAGACTATCGCCAAGCAGGACTTCATGTCCAAGAAGCGCTGGGACAAGCTCCTCAAGAGGAACGGCGGTGAACCGACGAAGCTCGAGAAGAAGACGATGAGTCAGATCCTTGACTCCGCAGAGACTCAGATGACGCTCGAGGACACTGTACGACAGAAGAATAAACAACTAGCAAGATAGGAGGCTCGGATGAGCTCATGGACACAAGACATTCACGAAATGCACCTTCACTACGGCTTTCACGACAAGGTCGACGCGCTCGATCCGCAGAGCCTCAGGAAGATGCTCGAGTTTAGGTTCGACTTTCTCAAGGAGGAGTTGACTGAGATGGGTGATGCTATCGACGAGAAGGACGGGGACGGCGTTGTGGACTCCCTCATCGATCTCTGCGTCGTCGCTATCGGGACGCTAGACCTCATGCACGTTGACGCTGACGTTGCGTGGAACAGGGTTCACGAGGCCAACATGTCTAAGGAGGTCGGCATCAAGGCGTCCAGACCGAATCCTTTAGGACTCCCAGACTTAGTAAAGCCTGAAGGGTGGGAAGCTCCGGTTCACGAGGACAACTTAGGAACGCTCAACGCTGCGCTCCAGCTCGACTTCGACTTCGGTGTCGACTTCTAGAGTGGCCACCATACACATAAGAGCGAAGACTGAAGGACGTGTCAAGAACGACTACTATCCCACTCCTCCTTTTGTCGGCTACTCGATAGTCAAGCAACTTCGAATCCTGAACATCGAGCCAGGACAGATACTCGAACCGTGCGCTGGAAAAGGTTGGCTCGCCTCAGGAATGGGCGATCAGGTAACATCCTACGATCTGCACACTTACCTTTACGACAAGACTCAACCAGTCACGTACGGCATCGACTGTTTAGATCACGACTACTCTAAGTACGATTCGGTGATCACAAATCCACCCTACGCGGATAACATCCCAGAGAAGATCATCAGACACTGGGCTGCGTCGAGTTGCAAGACACTCGCTCTGTTCCTGAGGCACAGCTATCTTCAGTCTACCAGGAGAGGCAAAGGTCTCTTTCAGGAGGTCCCACCATCCTATTGTATGATCTACGGGCGCGTTAATTGCGACGAGGCGTACTGGGAGAAACCAATCGGAGGCTTCATCGACTACAACGTCATGGTGTGGAACAAGACTCAAAGTAAACCACAGACGCGATTGATCTGGGTAGACGTCAAGGCGGACTACGCTGAGTGGGCGATGAGGGACAGGAAACTGTCGTTTTAGCAGTTGACACCCTAGATTTTCTTATATATACTACAGTAACTACTGCTATCGCTTTCGGGAGGGCACTATTGAGACCCGCAAGGCGCTGGCAAATCTAAGACCCGGGGTCATCAGCCCCGGGTTTATATGGTTCCGTGGCTCGAGCTGGACACAGGCCTCCGCCTTCTAAGCGGTTGTATGCAGGTTCGAGTCCTGTCGGAATCACCAAATGTTGCCGTGGCGGAGTGGTTACGCTGGGGATTGCAAATCCTCCTATGAAGGTTCGATTCCTTCCGGTAACTCCAATTTTTGGAGTTTATGATGGCTATGACTAGTAATTTCTCGCCCGAATACATGGGTGTAGCGTTCAGGCTCGTGAGGATCAACCGTCTCTCGGACTTGAAGTATGACATGAACTTCGAGCGGACAAAGAGAGACGCAGAACTCTCCGAAGTCATGAGAACTAAAAAGTACGAACCTCCTCTTAAGGCGAGGAACGTAAAAGACCCGGGGAATTAGCTCAATTGGGAGAGCACCCGCCTTGCAAGCGGTAGACATCGGATCGTTCCCGATATTCTCCACCATCTTGCCAGTTGACATTGATTGACTGGCCGTATAGATCCTCACGTATCCCTCGACGCTACGAACGTCGAAAAAGGTAGATGGAATGAAAACGCGGGTTCGAGTCCTGCCGTGAGGCCCATTATGAAAAAAGATGACGAAGAGAAGGGTATTGACTTCAAGACGCCCACTCTCGAAGAAACAATCGAAAAGCTCGCCAAGAACAAATGGCAGTACGCCTCGGCAGGAGATGTTAAGCGCCTCTTCGACGAAGTGATGCGTCTTCGAACACACATCGTGTCCCTACACTTATCGAGTAAGAAATGATCTCCTACAACCTTCTAGCCAAGAGTGTCGAGTTCTACGAGGCTCGAGGCTACCAGCGCATCGAGGCTCCGTGGCTCGTCACTCCGGCCATCTCTAAGATCACCAAGCCTCACCACTCGGCCGAGTTCATAGTCCAGAAGGACTCCGAGGAGAAGATCAAGTCTTTCGTGGCGTCCGGTGAGCAGGGATTCCTCTACCTCATCAACAAAGGGCACTTGCCTGAGTCCGGCACATTCCAGACGATCACGCCATGTATGAGGAACGACTCGTTCGACTCGACGCACACCAAGTACTTCCTAAAGAACGAGTTGATCTCCTACGGGAAGGACAGGCGCTGCTACTCTCACCTCATGTCTGACGCCAGGGACTTCATGAAGAGCGTCGGTGGCTCTACGATCACCGGCTACGGCGTCACTGAGGACACAGCTGACCTATACTACAAGGGCGTAGAGGTAGGATCCTACGGGGAGAGGACGTGCGACTTCGTCGACTGGACCTATGGCACCGGACTGGCTGAACCTCGCTTCTCGAGGCTGTTGAAAAGATGATCAAGTTTTTCTGGCACATGCTGTGGGGTCACGACTGGTACACGTACCGAGAAGAAAACTTACTCAACGGCAGCGGAGCAGTAGTTGGGCTGGTAGTAATCTATAAGTGTTCGAAGTGTAACATGTTGAAGCGAGAGGACCTATAGCGATGGGCTATCACGTAACGAGTATCGAGAAGGGTGTGCTCGGCCAGCGCTCGAAGATCCGGGAGGAGTTCGAGGAGTTTCAGGACGCGGTGAGGCAGAACAACCCAGTGATGGCTCTTATAGAGCTGTCGGATCTCATAGGAGCTATAGAGGCCTACGCCGTGGAGAACCATAACATCAGCTTAGGAGAACTGGTGAAGATGAAGGACGCCACGGCGCGCGCCTTTAGAGACGGTACTAGATCGTAGACGCAGTTAGGTCCTTACTGGACTTCCACCTCATTGCTACAAAGAGGTTGCTCTCGTGATACTTCTTACCGGCCGCTTTCTGAACGATCCAGAAGCGGGTACGCCTGTTAGGATCATACCCGATAAGGTTGAAACCGTCCACCGACGTCTTTTCAGGGTCCTTAACCCCTACCTCGGCTATCTTATTCTTTAAGTTGTTCTTGATGTTCATAATAACATTTCCTTTTTAACGCCAGTTGTTCTGACTACCATTGAATCACCTAGAGCCCAAAAGGTTCCAAAAAAAGTTGACATTGGCTAAAATATAGTGTAACTGACCAACTACTAGAGTAAACAAACCCTAGAAAAGGAGAAAATGAACATGGGCACTGCACCGAAGACCGACCCAACACAGTCTGTTCCAGAAGTTCCACCAGCGCCAGTACGCGCTGACGAAGAAGAGGACCAGCTCGAAGAAGATGTTGCCGACGACTTGGCTACCGAGGAGTCGGAAGCCTAGAAACTCGGAAACTTAGAAACGAAGGAGAAATGAACATGGGAACAGCCCCAAAAGTAGACCCGAACGCCGCCGTAGTCCCACCAACTCCGGCACCTAAACCACTTCCTGCTGAAGTAACGCTTACCGACCTTCAGCTGTCCGACCTTTTTTTCAACTACCAGACGGAAGCGGACGTCCTGATGGACGACGCGATCAGTTTCTGTAACATCATCGGAGTGGACCCGAACGTCTACGCCGAAGCTTTCGTCGCGGACTACCAGGATCGCCTCTGAAGCGACTAAATAGTGGAACGGAGAGCTAACTCGCCAGGGTGCGGGGAACGCTTGCTAAGCGATTCGAGCCGGAAACGGCTTGGGAGTCGGGATCTCAGTTCTCCGCCACTTTCGTTAGGACTCGCTATCGGACGGCCGTCCGAGAAAGAGAGTCGAGAGGTGTAACGGCTGCACTGGGCTCATGGTAGACCAGACAGGGTTCAATTCCCTGCGAGCATTCTGTGAGTCCTAACGAAAATGGTGAACTATGGGTGATACATGGGTGAGAACTTAAAGAGAAAACGACTTGAGTCCGGCGAGACGTTCGTGACGTCCGAGAAGGGGAATTCTATGACTCCTCTGATCAAGTCCGGCCAGGAGCACGAACTGAGTCCGTGCGAGCTCAAGGACGTTTCGATCGGTGACATAGTCTACGCTAAGGTAGGTAATAGGTACTACACCCACCTCGTGAAGAACATCAGCAAGGAAGGCTTGGTGCTGATCGGAAACAACCACGGCGGCACTAACGGTTGGACGGATAACGTTTACGGGAAAGTAACGGAAGTTTTTGGTAACAAGCATGGCTAAGTATAAAGAACACTCTACTATGAGCGTGCCGCATAGGGCGGTACCTCACGATAGAGGACAAGATGAGAGACAGAACAAGGGCTCACAGGCGCCATCATAGGAAGCGCATGGAGAACCACGCTAGGTTCATCATAAAGAACATACAGACGCCATACAAAGAAGACGCAGAGTGGGTCGAGCGCAGTGTTCAGAGAAGAGCAGACAACTTTCAGTCGTGCTCGTGCCGTTGGGCGTGCGGACACCGAAGAGAAGTAGAAGGCGCCCCCATAAGAGAGAAGCGACATGAGAAACTTAACGGAACACCCTATATCGAAGAGTGAAGTCATCTCGACGCTCAACGACCTTGCTCAGCGAGAGAACGACGACGATAGAATCGGGTCTATCTCAGCAATGATCGTCAATCGTCTTCTCTCAGAGATCGGGAAGCCTAACGTATACAACATCCTGTTCGGGACGAGCGAGTACTTTGAGCTCGACACGACGAGGACACCAGCTAAGGACTTATAAAATGGGACACATAGAGATCAGGGCCGCCGAGGGCGGGGACGACGCCAAGCTGTTCGTGAGCGAGCTGGCCGACGCTTACTTGAGGATGTTCGAGCGCTTCTCCTGAAAGCACCGGGTCGTGGAGACCAGACCTGGGTTCTGGAAGGCTGAGGTCGACAAGGACCTCTCTCAGGAGTCCGGTGGTCACAGGATCCAGAGAGTTCCAGCGAACGAGAGGTCAGGTCGCGTCCACACTAGCACCGTGACGGTGGCGTACGTCGCCGGAGAAAAAGCAGTCACTGGACTGGTTGACAATGATCTCAGAATAGATTACTTTTCTGGGACTGGAGCCGGAGGACAGCACCGAAACAAGAAGCAGTGCTCAGTCAGGATGACGCACGTCCCCTCCGGAACAGTAGTGACGGCTTCGTCCAGGAATCGCGAGGACAATCTTCGCGAGGCTAGACGAGAGATGGAGAAGAGAATAGGAGGCGCCATGGCGAGAGACCACCACGACGCGATAAATAATTCGAGAGCTAACCAGATCGGGTCTGGGATGCGCGGAGACAAGATCAGGACGTACCGCTTTAGGGACAACTTGGTCGAAGATCACCGAACCGGCAAGTCCGGAAGGTGCAGCGAGATTATGAAGGGGAGGTTCGATCTCCTCTGGAAGTAAGGAGAGAGAACATGAGCATTTTCAGAAAGAAGATGAACGACGAGGAGGTCATGGACTTCATCAGGGCACAGTCCCCGGAGACCAAGATCTACATCGGCGGCGACTCTGAGCGCCACAAGGTGCGTGGAGTCTGGTACGCCGACTACGCAGTATGCGCCGTCGTCCACATCAACGGTAAGAACGGCTGCCGAGTCTTCGGCGAGGTCGTCCGTGAGGTCGACTACGACAAGAACAAGAACGCGCCCCGCATGCGCCTGATGACTGAGGTCTACAAGATCGCTGACCTCTGCATGAGGCTGAAGGACTCGTTCGGCGACCGCCATTTCGAGGTTCACCTCGACATCAACGGTTCCGCGATGCACGGTTCCAACATCGTCATGAACGAGGCTATCGGCTACATCAGGGCGACCTGCAACGTCATACCGATGATCAAGCCGAACTCGCCGGCAGCTTCCTTCTGCGCCGACAAGTTCGCAGAGATCAAGCAGCGCTCCGCCGAGATTAAGAACGGACAGACCATCAGACAGCTGTCCGCGTCTAAGCTCAAGCGTCGTAGGAAATACGGCGGTTGACACCCCCGCAGCAAGTAGTGTATAGCTGCACCCCTAGTAAACAAACAAGGAGTAAAAAACTAGTATGAAAAAGTTCTTAACGCTGGGCGTCGCAGCCCTCATCGCTGCATCGGCTATGGTTTCCACCGCTGACGCTTCCGCCAAGAAGGTACAGCTTATTCCTTCGTGCGCGGCAGGTCAGGTTCCTCTGATCTTCGTCGGAGCGGCCCTCGGTCTCCTCACTGGCGGTTTTGGTGCAGTCGTAGCTTACGGCGCCCCGTACTTCATCGGAGGTACCCTCATCGGTACCGCTGCTGGGTCTGCCGTCGGCGTCGTTCACGGTAACCTTACCGGACAGCAGTGTCTCTAAGCTGACTATCTACGGAGGGGCGGCACCGTTCGCCCCTCCGATATAAATACAACGAGTTTTTGGAGAGTGAAGCTGTTAGGTACAGCCTCCCGTTCGAAGCGGAAAGGGACGCCACGCGTCTGGGGTTCGAGTCCTCCGCTCTCCGCCATATTTGGAAAGTTAAGTGATCAGGGATCACCCTCCGTTGGAAACGGAGTGGAGCGCGTAAGCGCTTGGGGATCGATACCTCACATTTCCGCCATGCGTGTTTAGTTCAATGGTAGAACTGCGGCTTCCAACACCGTTAACGTGGGTTCGATTCCTACAGCACGTGCCAATTCGAGAGAGTAGATCATGAACGACACAACGTACAAGCAGTGCACCCTTCGAAACACGAAGACCGACGCAAAGCACGTAGCGTGGATCGAGAGCGATCTCGCGATCAAAGGCAATACAGCCTCTTTCAAGGACGAACCAGACGACGACGTCTTCGTGGTCGAGGAGGTCAGGAGTGACGTTACGAAGACGTGGTCTGAACTAAACGAGCGCGGCCAGGACTACAAGAGGACGCGCAACGCCAGCGACATTTGATCATGGAGAGAGATGATGAGCGGTTGACAACTACCTCATGATGTGGTAGAACATAATTGTTCACAGGAGGAACATCATGACAACACACAATACAACACACAATCTCGGTCTTATTATATTCAATTACGGTGCCAACCAATTTGACACCACGACAATCATCTCAACCCCTGACCAATCTAAGATCCTCCCAGCCACCCAAGAACACCTGTCTCATCATGTAATCCCTAACGCCTGGCTCAAAAAAACCCTGCCAATTGGGTGTCACCCAATTAGTAATGGTGTTTGGGTCATCTACTACATTGACAAGACCACATTATAACCATCTCAACCCTGGCAATCACTCTTGCCAGGGTTTTTTTCGCTATTGACACTTGTTACAGAATGTGATAGTGGTGTAAGATGAACGACGAACCAGTAGCTTTCCGTAAAGACGGAAGCCCTGTCTACGATAACGCCGCCACGGTGTGCGTCGGGTTAGTGACAGTAGTAGACCCAACCGGCTTTGAGAGCGCAGGCCTCCTCGCGATTCGAAGAAACACTGAGCCTGGGAAGGGTAAGATCGCCCTCCCCGGCGGTTTCCACATGAGGGGTGAGACTTGGCAGGAAGCCGTCGCTAGAGAAGTTCTCGAGGAGACTGGCTTTGTTCTTGATAAAGAACCTGTTCAGATTGGAAAGTTAGTCACTGACAGTTATGGGCACAACCTTATTTTTGGGGCGGCGGTGGCTTCGAAGAGGGTCGAAATCTCACACCCCGGCGAAGCTTCACAGTTCTTGTTCCTTCAGACCGCGGGGAACCCCGACGACTGGGCGTTTCCTCTTCATTATGAAGCTGCTCACAGGTTCTTGAGCATACTGGATTGACATTTACTTTAATCTGTGGTACGGGAATCAAATGATCAACATTCAGACCATCCAGAAAGCCAGAGAGTTTGGCGCCAATGCTCACTTTGGGCACGTCAGAAAGTATTCTGGAGAAGACTACTTTACTTCTCACTGCGAGGTCGTAGCTACGACAGTCCTTGAGTACTGCTCCGACTACGACACTCTCACCGAGATGGTGGCTGCGGCCCTCCTCCATGACACGATCGAGGACACCAACACTACCCCCGACGAGATCAAGAACGTGTTCGGCGACGTCATCGCGTCCTACGTGATCGGGTTGACCCACGCTTCCTCCCCAGGAGACGGCAACCGCGCGTTCAGGAAGCGCAAGGACGCCGAGTTTCTGTCGAGGCAGTCGAAGGAGGTCCAGATGATCAAGCTCGCTGACATCATGTCTAACAGCCAGGACATCTGCTCCCAGGACCCTCAGGGGTTCGCGCCGAGGTACATGAAGGAGATGGGTTATCTTATCCCTCTCCTCAGTAAGACCGTTGGGACGAAGCTTAACCGAGATGTAGAGGAGCAGCACACTAAGCTCATTCGTGAGTTCGACATCGACCTCGCGAAGGTGTCCTCTTGACCACCTTCGGCGAGCGCTTGATCGGCTCACTGACCGAGGTTAAGGAAATGGAGATAGCTCGCAGTGACCAGGCCGTAGTCCTTAAGATCGCTCACCTGTTCTCTGACACAAACAATGAGACTGACGACATCCTCACTGCCGACGGCATGGTCGGCGTCCTGCTCTCGTTCGGTGGCGTTCCTGACGAAGTCATCGACGCTTTCCGGAATATCAGAGACAACCGCGTGAGAGGGGTAGATGCCCTCAACAGCGCGCTCTCGTCCCTCTACTCCTGGGCCGACTCCCGCGGGATCAGGGTGATATGAACGATGATCGACGAGTTGGGTCGCATCCTCTTTAAAGAGACCATCTACCTCGAGAGAACAATCAGGAATCGTCAGTTCCTCTTCGACGTCTCTGAAGACATTCACAAGAGGACTCCACTAGGCCGCACTCTCCGACAGGTCTACTCTCATTGCAAACCGGGTTACATCACTGAGATGGCGATGTGCCAGGCACTCGGTGTTCCGTACCACTACAAGATCGGCATCGACCCTTACGACCAGAACACCTGGGCGTACGACTGCGAGTACAAGGGCCATAAGCTCGACGCTAAGAATCAGTCCAACCGGAACACACAGTTCAACCTGCCGACTTTGCAGTACGAAAAGCTCGTCAAGCTCGCCCAGTTGGGCTTCCTGGTGATAGGTCACGCCGGCTCCTTGCGCCGAGGCGACGACGCAGCATGGCCAGTCGACTTTCACGCGATCATAGCTATGGAGTCCTATAGGAGCGACTCTAGGAAAGCCCGCAGACCGGCGAACCACGTGATCTACGACTATCACGGCGACCCGTGGTCCGAAAACTACAAGCGGTACCTTCCCGACAACTGTCAGCTCAACCCACGCTTTCACCCAATGTGGGAGAACAAGACCGTGAAGGCGTTGACTTTAAAGAAGAAAGATTTATTGACACGGGCCGCGTGATGTGATAGACTAAGAATCATAACGGAGGGAGACTATGATGCGCGGTTACAGCGTTACCCAGATCAAGATGATAATGAAGGGTAAGGTCCCATTTGAGCGCCGGCGCGCGCCGGCGCTCGGGAGTAGGATCCGTAGAATCTACGACGTTCTCGTCTCAGGAGGGAAGTTTAAGTGCTCCGACGATCGCAAGATAGCGGGTATGGAGCGCACAGCCATCACGCAGCTTCGTGACTCCTATGAGATGGACATCGTGATCTGTGAGCCCTACACGTTCTTACTCTTGGTCGATCACGTTCAAGACTCTCGAACATAATGCTCAAGAACGGTATTCTTTTCAGCTACACAGTTTACTTTAGTACAGGTTGCGTATTATTCTGCTTCGTAGCGGCGGCGCTCGTGACCGCTAGCGCGTTACGGAACAAGCATGCCAGAGAATACCACTACCGCCTCTCCAGAGAGCGAGTCCATAAAGGTCCTGCGCGAGTGCATCGCACTCCAGGTTAAGAAGGGCCAGGACTACCAGAACCCGAACTCTACCATCCGACAGGCCGACCACTACCCTCACGGGGTGCAGACCATCATGGACATGGTTCACCAGAAGATCATCCGCTACAGGTCTCTGACGGAGTCCGGCGAGCAGCCCAACTTCGAGTCGATCGAAGACACTCTCAAGGACGCCATCAACTACCTCAGCTTCGCGGTCTCCTACGCTCGCGGAAAGATGGACGGACAAGACCCTTCTAAAGACATGTTCAACAAGAAGAAACCCGTAGTAGCGTCCGGTAACCTAATGATAAGCAGTGCGTCAAGTGGCTTCGTCGGCTTCGGCGGAGAGGTGACGATGGATGCACTACCGCGTAACGACATAATTTTAACCAAGGAGTAACACAGTGTTTGTAACAATCTTAACTGTCCTAGCAGTCCTAGTAGCAGTCGCTATTTTAGTAGCTATTGTTTTTGTCGTCCTGAACGCGCTCTCAGACGACAGATAATGTACACTACGTTAGACACTAAAGAGGTTAGTGTACGACATAAGAGACATTAAGGAACATAATGTACGACATAAACGACATTCGCGCGATCTTTAGCTACAACCTCCAGCAGAAGAAGTTCGTCACCCTGCCGTCAGGGGTCAAGACGATCGAGATCGCCCCGGCGTGCTTCTTGGCTGACGAACCCACTATCTTTGGCGAGCCGAACGACGACTACATAGCCAGGGAGCTGTCTTGGTATGAGTCCCAGTCGCTCAACGTCAACGACATCCCAGGCGGTCCGCCTGCTATCTGGAAGAAAGTAGCAACCCCGGGCGGCGTGATAAACTCAAACTACGGCTGGGCGATCTGGTCGGAGAAGAACGGCAAGCAGTACGAGAGCGTCCTGGCAGAACTAAAGAAAGATACTACTTCCAGGAGAGGCGTCATGATCTACACCCGCCCCACCATGCACGTTGACCAGAACGCTGGCGGGATGCAGGACTTCATGTGCACCAACACTGTCCAGTACCTGGTGCGAGACGACGCGCTAGACGTCGTGGTGAGTATGAGGAGCAACGACGCTTATCACGGGTACAGGAACGACTGGGCGTGGCAGAGCAAGGTTCAGCACCGTCTAGCTTCTGACCTCGGAGTAGGCGTCGGAAATATCTACTGGTTCGCCGGTTCACTACATTTCTACGAGTCCCACTTTCACCACATCGACCCAGAGTACCATTTCTTATGACCGACATCAATACTAGTTTTACGATGTGTCCGTGCGGTGAGAAACCGAAGTGCAACTGTGCTAGGTTATCTGGAGCAGCACCTGCTGTCTTATCTACCGGCGGGGTCGTTGCTTTTGATTCAATGCACAACGTTACGTTCATGGGGTGGGAGTTCTCTGTCGACCGACGCAATGATGTTCGCCTAAGTCATCTTAACGAGTGGGACCAGCGATGGATCACCATGGCCTACACTGTGTCGACTTGGTCCAAAGATCCCAGCACCCAGGTTGGTGCGGTGATAGTCGACAAGCAGAACCACCTCATCTCTCAGGGGTGGAACGGGTTTCCTAGAAAGTTCAAGGACAGCAAGGAGCGACTCGAGGACAAGGAGACGAAGTACGCCTACACCGTTCACGCAGAGCTCAACGCTGTGTACAACGCTGGCTACCTCGGGGTAACCCTGAGGGGGACGACGCTCTACGTCTACGGTCTCCCGATGTGCTGCAACTGCGCCAAGGGTGTAGTGCAGACTGGAGTCGACACCGTAGTGATGTGTCTACCGGAAGGCGAGGTTCAGGACAAATGGAAGGACGAGTTCGAGAAGACGAAGGTCCTGTTGGACGAGGTAGGAATAAGATGGTGCATAGTCAAAGGATTCTCATCGTCAGTATGAAACCAAATGACGCGAAATATGTCGCGGATTTCCTAGACCGTCTGAGAAGCCATATAAATAGTTCAGAACATTGGTGTTGAGAATGAAGATAGCGATAATCCTAGGCAAGGGCGTTGAAGGCTGCGGTGTCACCCGGTGCGCCATAGAGTTCAAGAAGTACTACAAGAACCTAGAGGTGTTCGGGACGATCGACAAGAAGTGGTCGCGATCGAACAACCTGGAGTACACCCCAATCACACTCGGCGACGACGCGGCGTACCAGCCTCTCGTCGATCACCTCAACACCTTCGACGTTGTCATGTTCTACTCGATCCCTTCGAAGAAGCACCCCGAGAACTGCATCAAGAACTTCGTGCGACTCCTCGACGACGTCAAGGTGAAGAAGGTCGCTGTACACCACGACCACTCCTACAAGACGCTCCACGACAACTCCTCGATCGAGATCTACTTCAGGAAGGTCGACCTCATCATCACCCACTCGGCGAACGGTGCACTCAGCGACTGGATGCGAAAGTCCGAGATCAACACCCCACTCGTCGAGATGGGGCTCGTCGGCTACGGGTTCGATGACACCAGGGCCAAGTACTGGAAGCCCATTGAGGAGACGAGAGGGAACGTCATCAGGTGGATCGGCAGGACCGCCCAGTGGAAGGGACCGACTGACCTCATCGACTTTCACAACTTAGAGCTCAGGAAGCGAGGCTTCATCACCATCCTCGAGGGTCTCGAGGCGTCGATGCAGTATGCTATCATTCTCTATCACGACGGTCATGGACTCCAAAAACCCAGGATCTTGAGGGACCACTTCAGGGCTAAGAATCCCTTCGTCCACGGAGAAGAGAAGATCGACGAGCCTGCGTACTGCTATCCCCAGTTCAACAACTCCGACATGCTCGAGCGCATGTCCAAGTCCGGGTTCGGCTCCAACCTCTATCACCTCAAGGCGTCGATGTACGGCAAGAACATCGAGAACTGCCACGCTGAGTGTGTGGCGGCGGGAACAGTGCCGTTGTTCCACTACCACTTTGGCCAGAATGTTCACCATCGCAAGACCGGCAACTTGTTCATCCAGGACAAGAACACTGGTACCGTGTGGGTGAATGACGACGGACCTCTTCTCGACAGCCTGGCGAAGTGCGCTGACTTGATGCTGACACTATCCAAGGATCCTGTCATGCGCGACGAGTGGCGTCACATGGCGTTCGAGTACTGGAAGGCCCAGGCTAACAACGACATCATCATCCGTACTATCCTCGACACCGTCAAGAACACCCAGAAGCCAGCGCCGAAGGTAGTGACTAGCTTAGGGAACTTCTTCTCATGAAACTCTGGAGAATATCACAGGACAAGAACAGAGGATATGACACCTACGACAGCGCCATAGTTGCAGCTAACACGGAGGATGAGGCTCGACATATCACCCCAAGCACTCGCGATTGGGGTGATACGTACAGTGCCTGGGTCAGTAGGCCAGACCAGGTAGAAGTCGAGGAGATCGGCGAAGCCAAGGAAGGGACGGAGGCCGGGATCATCCTAGCCTCGTTCAACGCAGGATAAACATGACAACACACGCCTCTATCATTCCACTCATCGGTGGCGAGACCATCGGCACAATGCAGGCCTTCGACAACGCCCCGCCGTCTTACATCCTGTCCTACGAACCGTTCAAGAACAACGACTCCCACATAGTCAACTACCTGAACAACATTAGGGGCCACGATGTACCATATCACTTCGTCGAGTCCGGCACCCCGTCCTTCAGCACCAAGGTCGACTCACTCTCCAGCGTATGTCCCTGCGCAGGCCTCTCTCAGCTCAACGTCAACGCTTCTGCAGACCAAGGAGCCAACGACTGGATGTACAAGTCCACAGAATACGCACTCGGCACGATAGGTCCTCGGGTCTACTGGGGCGAGAACGCCCCGACACTGATGTCCGCCATGGGTGACAAAGTTCGAGCTAATCTCGTCAAGATCGCGGCTGAGCACGGTTACACTGCCTCGTTTTACAAGACTAGGTCTCTCCTTCACGGGCTCCCTCAGGTACGCAACCGCTCCTTCTTCTTTTTCTGGAAGGGCGATAAGGCTCCAGTGTTCAACTACTTCGACAGGCCTTATGAGTCGATCGAGAAGTTCATCGCCGGGGTGCAGGGTAACTCTCAGACCGAGCCGATCAACCCTAAGACACCTTCCAAGGACGACCCCTACTATCGCTACATCCTCGAGGTCATAGCTGGGGGCAAGACCCATCGTGAGTACATGGAGACGATGTACGAGGGTATGCCAGTGCGCAACAACGACGTGATGTGCATCATCGAGGACCAGGGTCACGACTACCTCCAGGTTGAGAAGTGGTTCAGGGCTAATGGCTACGTCAAGGAGGCTGACAGGTGCTTGGCCATGGACGCTAAGCTCAAGGCCGGCGGCCAGCTGATGAGGAGGGGCACCGTCCTCCCGAAGAACTACATCGGAGCTTTCGTCGGACACTATCCCACTATGCTCGCTCACCCCACGGAGGATCGCTACATCTCGTACAGGGAGGCCATGGCCATCATGGGACTTCCCCAGGATTTCGAGCTCCTCAACCCGAAGCGCTCCTACAACCACATCTGCCAGAACGTTCCCGTGATCACCGCCAAGGACATGGCGTCTGAGGTTAGAGTGTGTCTCGAGGAGCCAGAGAAGAGGGAGTGGATCTCAGGCAGCGTCTACTCGTACAACCCGGCCAAGAAGTTCGAGGTGAGGAACATGGTGCAGAAGACCACGTCGCTGTCATCGTTCTTCGACGGTGCCGTTGACACTGAGAAGGCTGTGGCTTAAAAGTGCAGCACGGTGACAAGTTCTACTTTTCCTCTTTAGACGACCTCGTGAAGGCGATGATGGGCTATGGGACGAACGGTTTTGTTCCTGTGACTACTGTGTTCAACGGAACATCAGAAGTAAGAGGTTTCTGGGCTCGAACGGAATGTAAGATGCATAAGCCACGTCACATAATGTTCTTAAGCTACCTGGAGTCTGAGAAGTGGTGATAAAGTATAAGTACAGCGAAGACAAGATCCTCAAGGAGTTAGAGAGCTATGTAGACTCTACGTATGACGCCCATTACGTCGGTGTCGACAACGTTCAAGCGATGGACCTCATAGCGGCGGGCGGCATGATCATGCACTTTGCCGCATCGTCCATCATCAAGTATGCTTTCCGTTTCGGGAAGAAGGACGGTCTCAACAGGAAGGACCTGCTGAAGATCATTCACTACGCAATGTTCATGCTATGGGAGCTGGACAAAATAAAGGGAGCGGACGCTCATGGAGATCAAGATCGCGGTGGAGGAGCTTCGTAAGAAGAAGCTCTTCGTCGCAACACCAATGTACGGTGGAATGTGCCACGGCATGTACACCAGGTCCATCGCGGACCTAACAGCCGAGTGTGTCAAACTCGGCATCGAGATGAAGAGCTACTTCCTCTTCAATGAATCCCTTATCACGAGGGCGCGCAATTATTGCGTCGATGAGTTTATCAGGAGCGACTTTACACATCTCCTGTTCATCGACTCGGACATCGGTTTCGAGCCCAAGGACGTCATCACGCTCCTAGCCTTGATGGACGACACTGGCGAGTACAAGGACTTCGACGTCCTCGGCGCGGTGTACCCCAAGAAGAACATCTCCTGGGAAAAGATCAAGATGGCCGTCGACAAGGGAGTAGCGGACGAGGACCCGAACAAGCTCGAGGACTTCGTCGGAGACTTCGTCTTCAACCCCATCATCGGTCCTGGGGCACCTAACAGTATTCCTCTCGACCGTCCGGCCCAGGTGCTGGAGATCGGTACTGGGTTCATGATGATCAAGAAGGCAGTGTTCCCGAAGTACCTCGAGTTCATGAAGTCCGTCGGTCGCGACATCATGTACAAGCCAGACCACGTTCGCTCTGAGGCGTTCGACGGTTCTCGCGAGATCGGCATGTACTTTCAGGCCGAGATCGACCCTCCGACCAAGCGCTACCTCTCAGAGGACTACTGGTTCTGTCAGAACATGCACAAGGCTGGGTCAAAGATCGGCATCTGCCCGTGGATGAAGCTGACACACGCCGGGTCGTACATATTTGGAGGTTACTTGCCGGCGCTAGCCTCGATCGGCGCGGCCGCTACTGCTGACCCGTCCAAGTTTAAGAGGCGCAAAGAAGGATAACATATTTTTAAGCCGCGCAGTTTACAACGAGGCCAACACTGGTCAATAACAGACACTATTGCTTAAACGTTAAGAAGGTTCATAATGAAAATCAGCGACAAGACCATGGAGGTTCTAAACAACTTCTCCGGCATCAACCAGTCTATCGTCATCAGGCCCGGGAATGTACTGCGTACCGGGACCCTGGTGCTCGACATCTACGCCTCGGCCAAGATCGAGGAGAACTTCGAGAAGGAGATCGGGATCTCCAACCTCAAGAAGCTACTGGGTGTGCTCTCCCTGTTCAAGGGTGGCAGCGACCCAGACATCGAGTTCACTGACACCCACGCGGTGATTTCGTCAGGCGGCAGGAAGATTCAGTACACTCTCGGCGAGAAAACGCTTATCAAGGGCGCTCCTGACAAGGACCCGTCCGTTCCAGAAGCTATGAAGTCTGTCACCCTTCCGTTCGAAGAGATCAACAACACCATTAAGGCTATCAGCGTCCTTGACCTGTCCGAAGTGTGGTTCTCCGTCGAGAAGGACGGAGTGTACGTCGGTTCAAAAGACCTAAAGAACAGCTCCAAGGACACGTACCTGTTCAAGCTCTCTAACGACGGCAGCGAGACCCCGTTCTTCGTTAGGGTTCCTAAGACGTCGCTGAAGCTGATGGACAGGAACTATGTTCTCAAGCTGCACACCGCCTACGTTAAGTTCGAGTCAGATGACGTTTCCTACTGGATCCCGGCGCTAGCCGCCGAATGAAGTATAACGTTTCATACTGTAGGAGTTACAACTTCCGGCCAGGAGAGCTCTTCGGAATGGGGAAAGAGAACTCTATGATCTCTAGCGTTGTTGACGGAGATGCAGGACTAATAGAATGGATGATAAACAGGGTAGCTCGTAACTCCCAGTTAAAGCATACTAACGACATCGAGTTCACATATACCGGAAAACTTTTAGGACATAACCCAGAGTGGACCGAGTTCATTGGACAACCGATGTTCTTCACTTATGACATTATGATTGAGGCGATAGATGAAAGAAACACTGTGGGTGGAGAAATACCGCCCGAAGAGAGTTCAGGACTGCGTCCTGCCTCCGAGACTAAAGACTAAGTTCCAGAAGTTCATCGCGGACAAGAACGTCCCGAACCTACTGCTGACTGGCAGAGCAGGCGTGGGCAAGACTACTGTAGCTATGGCCATGCTCGAGGAGATGGGTCTCGACTACCTGATGCTCAACTCCTCGCTCTACGGAAACATCGACACTCTCCGCACCGAGGTCACTCAGTTCGCGAGCTCGGTGTCGTTCTCCGGGGGGCGCAAGTACGTCATCCTCGACGAGGCAGACTACCTCAACATAAACTCCACGCAGCCGGCGCTCAGGAACTTCATCGAGTCCTACTCGACCAACTGCGGCTTCATACTGACGTGCAACTACCCGAACAGGATCCTGCCGGAGCTCAAGTCGAGACTCGTGGAGGTGGACTTCACTCCACAGTCCAGTGAGGGTCCCGACCTTATGATGGCGTTCTCAGGAAGATCAAAGGGCATTCTCGACGCCGAGGGCGTGCCCTACGACAAGAACGCGCTCAACGAAGTGATCTTCAAGTACTACCCGGACTGGCGTAAGACTATCAACGAGCTCCAATTCTACTCGAAGAACGGAAAGATCGACTCCGGCATGCTCGCCAAGTTTCAGACTGACGTGTCGGAGCTCGTCAAGATCATGAAGACCATGGTCCACGGCGACGTCATCAAGTGGGTCGCCGAGCACTCCGATCAGGACCCAGCGAGCCTGATGAGGGAGTTCTACGACCTGTCACGCGAACTCTACGTCAAGGACTCGGTACCGATGCTCATTCTCCTCATCTCCAAGTACCAGGAGAGGTCAGCCCACGTCGCCGACCAGGAGATCAACACGGCCGCGTTCCTGACGGAGTGCATGATGGAGTTGTCGTTCAAATGATACACGTTCTCGCTGATGGAGCCACCGTCGGCGATGGTCTCAACTCCATCGCCTGGGCTATCGTTTTCATCTGCATGCTCATGATATTTTTCGGCGGCAGCGAGTAATGTCCCAGGGAATAACGCAGGGCAAGAAGGCGTCGTCGTTCGACTTCATCCACGACGTGTCCCAGCGAAAGACCGACCTCTCTAGGTCTGGACACCCGCTGACCAACTATTCACCGTGGCTCACCAACAAGCACTTCGGTATGTACGTCGACACGATACTCTACGCCAACGAGGTCAACTCGATGAGCAGCCTCGACAAGCAGCTCCAGCATGACTACTACCTCTACTCGGTACCGGCGAGAAACAGGAGATCGCCGTGGAACAAGCCTGACCAGAAGGACGCAGTGGAGGCTATCAGAAAGTGGTATGGGATAAATACGACCAGAGCTAGGGAAGTGCTCAGAATCCTTCCCAAGGCTGACACAGACGAAATAATAAGAAGAATAGAAAATGATGGACGATCTGGTGGAGGTGGAGCTGAGTGACCGAGAAGCATTTCTCGTCATCAAAGAAACGCTCACGAGGATAGGCATAGCTTCCGAGAAGGAAGGGCAGAAGATCCTCACGCAGACGTGCCACATCCTTCACAAGCGTCAGCGCTACTACATCGTTCACTTCAAGGAGTTGTTCATCCTTGATGGTAAAGATTCGACCTTGACTGACGAAGACGTCGCCCGCAGGAACACCATAGCGTACTTGCTAGATCATTGGGGACTGTGCACTCTCATTACTCCAGAGATGTGCGACAACAGGATCGCTCCGAGCCAGTTTAAGATAGTGTCACACAAAGACAAGGTGAAGGGTGACTGGCAGTTTAAAGCTAAATACGAAGTAGGCAAGAAGAAAGGTCCAAAGGATGAGAGCTTTAGTTAAGAAGATCTTCGGCACCGACCCAGAGCCGGCAGGAACTGTTAAGGACGAGATCAATGCTAAGGCTAGACTCATCGAGGACTCCGACCTCTCGCTCTCGATTTATAAAGACAACACGTCCGGCGAGATCTTCGTCAAGATCGTCGATAAGAAAAATCCAACTGCTTTCCAGATGATCTCAGCCGAGGCCGTGTTCAGGGCAGCAGACACCGTTAACGTAGCATTTCACCAGAACGTTAACGCGTTCAGCACCCAAGCGCTCAACTAGGAGTTATCATGTACTTTATGGACTTTGTCGGCAGGCGACCGTTCGTCTCGTGGCTAATCTTTTTCGCCCTCGTCGTCACCGGCTTCGCGTGGTTGACACACGTTGGCGTCGTCTCGATGGCCATAGCGGCTGACGAGTTTTACGTCATCAGGATCATCGGGCTCTGGTTCTTCGGCGCGAGCTTAGCGGTCGGTAGCATCGCGTACAACATCGACTCTAGCGCGACGCTCAGGCACCTTGGTTCCAAAGTATATAAGCGTCGCCTCGGTTTCGCCTGGTTTACTTCGTCCAACCTGCTCAACTTAGGACTGGCCGGGACGACGTACGGCTTCATAGCCATGCTTCACAACGCCTTCGTCGGCAGGGACTTCTCTAACGCAGCGGTCCTTCCCCAGCTTATCCCGATCGTCGGGCAGAACTGGGCTGCTGCTCTCTTCGCCACCGCGTCCGGTATCACCGGAACTATCCTACTGTCTGTCCAGGCGTACATCGTGGACTACTCCCTCAGGATGAACGATGGAGCATGAAACAGACACCCGAACCAGCTTCATCGACATGCTCCTCTCGGGGCAGATGAACCTGTTCGTACTCTTCATCCTACTGCTCTTCATAGTCAACCCAGTCGCACCAAAGAAGGACGGGATCGAGTCGAAGGCTGAGATAGTAGTCAGCCTCAAGTGGCCCGACAAGATGGACTGCGACATGGACCTGTGGGTCAAGGGGCCAGATGGCAGCGTCGCGTGGTGGAACCACAAGGACGCCGGCTTGATGCACCTCGACCACGACGATACTGGGCGCGTCAGTGAGTCGGTAGTAATGAACGGTATTGAATATACGAACGAGCACAACGTCGAGTACTGGACCTTGCGTGGTAACGTGCCAGGCGAGTTCATCGTCAACGTCCACTTCTACAGGATGAGCAAGGACTGCTCAACTGGAGTGCCGGTAATCGTGTCGCTAGTGAAGGTGAACCCAGTCTACACTGACATCGCCACTAAGAAGCTCGAGTTCACCAACAAGGGCGAGGAGCAGACAGCGTTCAGGTTCAGCCTAGACGCAACTGGAAACGTCACGAGAACGTGGGACGAACCCGCTGAGATCGTAGGCGACCACATACAGCAGAGTCAGGAGTCGCCACCAACACCATGATATTCTACGCGATATTTTACGCCGCTCTCGTCTCAGCCCTCCTCTTCTGGGTCAGCGGTCACTATCTTATTAAAGCCGTGGTCGTCGCCGGAGCTTTCTACATGTCGATGGGTGTATGGTCCTCGATGGACACTTTTCGAGGCTGGCCCAGCACCGACAAGCCTCGCCCAGGCGTCATCATAGCGTCTCAGATCTCTGCCCCGACAGCTGGGGATTCAGGCTCCGTCTACATCTGGGTGCTCGAGAAACCAGAAGAGAAGCGCAGCTTCCTCGATGTGCTAAACCCAACTACGTCCTTCGGCTACTCCGGAGAGAACGCTCCTCGCGGCTACAGACTTCCATACACCGCCGACAACGCTGCCCTAGCTGCTAAGGTTAAAAAAGCAGTCAAGGATGGTGGGTTAGCTATGGTGAGCGATAAGCCTCAGACTGGTGGTAAATTCACCGGTGACGACCAAAGGTCGGACGTCAGCGTTCAGATCCTAAAGATGGAAGACGTCTTTAAAAAATAAGGGACGCGCCGTTTTCATCTCTCCTCCGATGGATTACTATAGATCATGCGCTTCTACACCAACTTCTACACTCACATGGGTCAGCTGCTCCTCAGGCAAGTCGTGGACGGGCAACACAGGAACCAGAAGGTTCGCATTCGCCCCTACCTGTTCAGGAAGAACCCAGACGGCGAGTATACGACTATCTACGGTGAGCCGTGCGAGAAGATCCAGTTCGACAAAGTCGGTGAAGCCCGAGAGTTCCAAAAACTGAACGAAGGAGTCGACAACGTCGAACTCTTCGGCGCTACTAACTTTGCGCTCCCAGCGATCAACGACATGTACCCAGGAGAAGTCAAGTTTGACTTTACGAAGATCTGCGTAGCGTGGATCGACATCGAGGTAGAGATGTCCGGGTCGAAGCCGGACGCTAAGACTGCGGCTAACCGAATAACGTCAATCGCCGTGAAGATACGAGGCAAGACGTACGTGTTCTCCGAGATCGACTACGACGTCTCTAAGTCCAAGGTTCAAGACATGGTCTACGTCAAGTGCACCAACGAGAAGGCGCTCTTGATGAGGTTCATCGAAGTGTGGGCGTCCCACCCCATAGACATCGTTACTGGGTGGTTCATCGACATGTTCGACATCCCGTACCTAATCAACAGGATAGAACGAGTGTTTGGACCCGGTTCGTCCTCAGCGCTCTCTCCCTGGGGACTAATCGAGGAGCGGTCCGTCACCATGATGGGTCGTGAGAACCAGACGTTCGACATCAAGGGAATCAGCGTCCTCGACTACATGAGGCTCTACAAGAAGTTCACTTACAAGACTCGAGAATCGTACAGGCTCGACTCGGTGGCGCAGGACGAGGAAGTGGGCAAGAAGCTCGACTACTCAGAAGTGGGGACGCTCTCTAACCTCTACACAGAAAACCCCCAGAAGTTCATCGACTACAACGTTCAGGACATCGTACTGGTCGAGAAGATCGACGAGAAGCTCAACCTTCTCAGCCTAGTCTGCGCGGCCGGCTACTTGTTTAAAGTCAACTACGAGGACGCTCTCGGCACGGTGAAGCCTTGGGAGTCACTCATCCACAACTGGCTCATGTCTAAAAAGATAGTCGTCCCGTTCAAGAAGAAAGTCACTAAGACTAGCTTTGAAGGCGGTTACGTAAAGGAACCCCAGAAGGGAAAGCACCGATGGGTCGTATCGTTCGACTTCGACTCACTGTACCCTCACTTGGTGATGGCCCTCAACATCTCTACTGACACCATCGTCGGGATGCTAGAGAAGACCTTCACGGTCGACGAGATACTGGACGGAAAGATGCCCGTCGGCGAGTACTCGACGTCGGCCGCCGGGTACACTTTCAGGAAAGACAAGCAGGGGTTCTTCGCTGAGATCATGGAGTCGATTTACGCCAAGCGCGACGTCGTCAAGAACAACGAACTGAAGGACGCGAAGAAGAAGTACTCTAAGGAACAGACTGAGGAGCTCAAGAAGCTCATAGCAGCTCTCAACGCTTTCCAACTGGCACTGAAGTACGCCCTCAACTCCGGCTATGGTGCTATGGCTAACGAGTGGTTCCTGTGGTTCGACATGCGGCTGGCAGAATCGATCACTCTGTCGGGCCAGTACGCGATCAGGTACATGGCCAGGGAGCTCAACGTCTACTTCAACAGGATCCTCAACACTACTGACGTCGATTACGTCATAGCTATCGACACTGACTCAGTCTACGTCACGCTGGACACGCTGGTCGAAAAGGTGTACGGTCAAGTTTCTAGCGAGTTGACGGCTGACGTCGTCGACTTTCTCGACCGCGCTTGCAGGGAGAGGATCCAACCCGAGATCAACAACATCTCCAAGAAGTGGTGCCGCACTCTTAACGCGTTCGACGACACCAAGCTCAAGATGAAGCGGGAGACGATTGCGGACGTCGCCGTCTTTACTGCTAAAAAGAAGTACGTCATGAACGCCCTCGACGTCGAGGGAGACACTGTTCCAGAAAAAGACAGGATCAAGGCTACCGGCCTAGAGCTCGTCAAGTCGTCTACCCCTGCGGTCTGCAGGGAGAAGCTCAAGACCGCCATGAAGATCCTACTCCACGGCACTGAGCAGGAACTGCAACAGTTCGTCAAGGAGTTCAAGACTGAGTTCTCAAAGATGCGGTTCGAGGAAGTATCAGCGCCGAGGGGAGTCAATGGAATATCTGACTACGCGACCCCCGACTGGCAGTGTAAGCTCGGTACTCCCCAGCACACTAGGGCCTGCATCAACTACAACAGGGCTATAGTGAGTGCCGGCCTGGAAAGAAAGTACGACCTCATACAGGACGGCGACAAGATCAGGTTCTGCAGGATGCACAAGCACAACCCGATGGGAGACGACATCCTAGCCGTAGCCTACGTTTTGCCGCCTGAACTCGGCATGGAGAAGTACATCGACTACGACACTCAGTTCACTAAGACCTTCCTAGATCCCCTCGAGATAGTCACTGGCGTCATCGGCTGGCAGCACACTAAAAAAGCTTCACTGTTGAACTTTTTTTGAAGCGGCATAGTTTACTGTACAGCTGCTACTTGTATAGAACTAAACCATGAACAAGACCGTTTACCTATGCGGCCCGATCACTGGGCTCACCTACGATCAGGCGACAGAAGAGCGCGAGGAGCTCGTCAGGCGCTTCGCCGAACACAAGGTCGAGGCACTCTCCCCGATGCGAGGTAAGATATTCTTCCTAGAGAACAGAGCCCAGATCATAGAGGCCAAGGGATATGATAACGTGATCGCCACCGACAAGGCGATCATCAATAGAGATCGCAACGACGTCAAGTCGTGTGGCGCGATGGTTGCTGACCTTCGCGGGTGTAAGCGGGTTTCAATCGGGTCGATGGTGGAGTTCGGTTGGGCGGACGCCTACCGTATTCCTATCATCACCGTGATGACGGAGGGGTTCTCCGACGACCCCCACGATCACGCCTTCGTCCACGGTCTCTCCACCTACGTGGTCCACGATATGGAAGAGGCGATACTACTAACGTTAACACTACTCAACGCGAGATAAGATCATGGCTTATGACATTAACAAATACAAGAAGCGTCGCCTTTACGTTAAGATGCCAAACGGCCTCTCTAGGTGGATTCACGCTGACTACCTCGACACCGCCTGGTACAATCTTCACACTGCTCCGGGTAAGCAGAAACAGTGCAAGGGTTGGATCGAGAACGTAGCTGGAGAGTGGTTCTATCACTTTCACAATCCACTCGACGATATGGCGTTCAGGGCCTACATACCTAAGCGCAAATCCTACCCGAACAGGTCTGCTACGGACATAGCGAAGCGCAGGATAGAAGAAGCGATCGAGAGAGCGGAGAGAGAACATGCCTACTAACGACTTTTTTAAGAACATGGTCAAGAACATCAAGGATGACATGGTCACCATGATGGAGGACGGACTCGGCGCCGGCGAGTTCACCGGCTACATCGACACTGGTTCCTACGTCATGAACGCAGTCATCTCAGCTGACATCTTCGGCGGGATGCACAACAACAAGGCTATCGCCCTAGCAGGTGAGTCCACCACCGGCAAGTCCTTCTTCACTATGGGAATCATGAAGAACTACCAGCAGCAGTACAATGACGCTGGAATCATGTACTACGAGACCGAGGGTGCGGTGAACAAGGCCGACATGGCCGAGCGCGGCATTGACGTTTCTAGGGTGATGCTCGGCGAGCCGACTACCATATCGGAGTTCAGGACCAAGGCTATGGTCCTCCTGAACAAGTACATCGAGACTCCTCGGAAGGAGCGTCCTCCCCTCATGCTGGTGCTCGACTCGCTCGGCATGCTCTCCACCACTAAGGAGATCACCGACATCACCGAGGGTAACGACAAGAAGGACCTCACTCGTTCCCAGGAGATCAGGGGAGCGTTCAGGGCACTCAGGCTCAGGATGGCCAAAGCTGGGATCCCGATGATCATCACAAACCACACCTACGCGACGATGGACAAGTACAATCCCCAAGTGATGGGCGGCGGCGGCGGTCTAGTGTTCGCCTCGGACACCATCCTCATGCTCTCTAAAGCTAAGGTCACCGAGGGCGAAGGTGCAGACAGGCAGGTAGTGGGCAACATAGTTCACGTCAAAGCGTTTAAGAACAGGCTGGCTAGAGAGAACAAAAGGGTCGACGTGTTGTTGACCTACGACCAGGGTCTTGATAGATATTACGGATTGCTCGACATGGCTGAGCGCTACAAGGTTTTCAAGAAAGTGAGCACCAGGTTCGAGATGCCAGACGGTTCCAAACACTTCGGTACGCAGATCTACAGGGAGCCGGAGAGGTTCTTCACCAAGGACGTTCTCGATAAGATCAACGAGGGTGTCAAGAAGGAGTTCTCCTACGGCAAGAACGACGACACCTCTGTCGGAGAGATCGCCGAGCTCAACGCCGAAGCAGAAGCAGAATGAGCTGGTTCCTGACTGTCGGAACGCTGAAGAGACTACTCAACAAGTACGACGACAGTACTAGGATCATGGTCGGTGACTCGGTGGACCAGTCAGCCTACGACGCCGAGGAGGACTTCGGGGTCATGTGGCTGGACAATGACGGGACCCTCATCAATGAGACAGACGTTGAGGACGAAGAGTCTCTCAGGAACATGCACAAGGTAATAGTGATCTGGCCGGTCGGCCAACTAAGTTAGATTGGACGTAGTTCCGGATGGAACAAGATATTGAATTGACGATCCTGTCGCACTTGACGACGACCGAGCCTTATATGAGGAAAGTACTCCCCTATCTTAAGGGGGAGTACTTTTCTTCTGGGTCCAACCGGGTCCTCTACAAGCTAATCAGCGACTACTCCGAGAAGTACGGCACAGCACCATCAAAGGAGGCGCTGAAGGTCGACCTCGACAACAGGACCGACGTAAACGAACACACGTACAGGGAGGTTCGCTCGGCGATCGAGTCGATGGTTGTAGACTCCTCCACGTCGGTCGACTGGCTCGTCGACACGACCGAGAAGTTCTGCAAGGAGAAGGCTATCTACAACGCCCTCGTCGAGTCGAACGAGATCATCACCGATAAGAACTCCAAGAAGACCCCGGACGCGATCCCCGACATCCTGTCCAAGGCGCTGGCCGTCTGCTTTGACGAGTACATCGGTCACGACTACACTGAGGACGCGGCCCGTCGCCACGACTTCTACAACGCCAAGCACGAGCGCATCCCCTACGACATCGAGTACCTGAACCGCATCACTAAGGGCGGCCAGCCCAGGAAGTCTCTGACTGTCATCATAGCCGGAACCAACGTCGGCAAGTCTCTGGTGATGTGTCACCAGGCGGCGTACAACTTAGTGTCTGGAAGAAACGTCCTCTACATTACTCTCGAGATGTCTGAGGAGAAGATCTCCGAGCGCATTGACGCTAACTTGCTAGACCTCACCACTGACGAGCTCGCCGCTATCGACAAGGACGACTTCCTCAGGCGGATCGACAGGATAAAGCAGAAGACCGTCGGCAAGCTCGTGGTAAAGGAGTACCCGACCGCCAACGCACACGTTGGGCACTTCAAGGCCCTGATAGCCGAACTGTGGCTCAAGAAGAAGTTCAAACCTGACATCATCTACATCGACTACGTCAACCTGTGCAACAGTTCCCGCGTGAAATCGTCCGACGGCAACTCCTTCACGGTCGTCAAGGCAGTCGCCGAAGAGCTGAGGGGACTGGCAGTCATGACGAACACCGTGGTCGTCACTGCCACGCAGTTGAACAGGGAGGGCATGGCCTCGTCTGACGTAGAGATGACTAACACATCTGAGTCGATCGGCATCCCGTTCACCGCCGACCTGATGTACGCCATCATCTCGTCTCCTGACCTGGAGAAGCTCAACCAGTTCATGGTCAAGCAACTCAAGAACCGTCACGACAACGCGGCTAAGCTGAGAAAGTTCGTCATCGGCGTCGACAAGGACAAGCAGCGCCTGTACAACCTTGAGGACTCAGCCCAGCGACTGAGCCAGCAGCCGCCGATCAACGTTCAGCCTAAACCGGGGTTCGTCGGAGGAAGCCAGAGAGACAAGGTGAAGAAGTTCAAATGAAGATCTACGTTCGTTCAAGAAATGGCGGGAAGGAGTACTTGACCGCCAAGCAGATCGAACTAGTGAAGGAGTTCATCGAGTGGGTCATGATCAAGTTCGTATCGAAGAGGACGCTCAACAACGTGGAGATCACTCTCATCCTCGACGCTATGCTGTTTGAGCGCACCGGTTCTCTAGGATTCGGCGTCTGGGAGGACAAGCACAAGAGGGGTCGTGTGTTCACCGTCGAGATAGAGACGAAGGACCAGACGTTCATGAACATCCTACACTCTATAGCTCACGAGATAGTCCACGTCAAGCAGTGGGTCAAGGGTGAACTCTACTCTCACCGGACTGAGAAGAACACTTACTTCTTCATGGGACAAAAGATCAACGAAAAGAAGCTCGACGACACATATTGGGACTTACCCTGGGAGATAGAAGCCCATGGTAGGTCGACTGGTCTGATTCTACAGTGGATAAAGAAGTGCGGTCATGTTGGGGCCCGCTGGACCCTCGCGCAACTGACCTATTGACATCCACTGTTATTGGTTTTATAGGTCGGACATTCGTTACGAACCCAAGAATTCCAGGATTTCTGGCGGAGATAACGATACCAAAAGTGCGATGGTGCGGTCCTGGACCAATAGCTGTCGTTGAGGGCTGGGGGAGGCGGCCGCCTCTCCCTCATTTTATAATGAGAGGAACCTACATGATTAAGAAATATAAGTACTCCTTTATCGTCGACTCCAACAATTCCAACGTCATGAAACTTCTGGACGCCATCAACGACGCCGGAATCAGCGTGACTCGTTCTCCATTGTTAGGCAAGGGTGCAGAAGTCACCGAGTCGGCTTCTGCTAACAACTCTACAACGTCAGCAACGACGACTTCTAAAACTTCCATAGACTCTAAAGGGGAAACTAGAGACCTCGTCGAGATGATGGTACAGGACCGTGAGCGCACCAAGCCATTGTTCATCAATAAGACCAACAGAAAGTTTACGAGCCCTAGTGCTTTCCGAATGAACGGGAGTCACACGTCTAAGGACGTGGCTAAGATGATTCTGACCGAGAACAACGGTTTCCTTGGGGGAGACCGGAAGGGGTACCATGCGTTCTATACCAAAATGATGAACCGCGGCTTCTCCAGCCACACCGTAAAGAACACCCTCTCTAAGCTCAGAATTGCTGGCATCTTTGAGACTGATGGCACTTCTATCATCTACCCAGCGGTCTTTAATAAGAACAAGTAAGAGTCCAGAAACTACGAAGGCCCAGGAGCGATCCTGGGCCTTTTTGTTTTGACGAGTAAGCTTATGAAGCGGCAGGAACGTCGGCCACAGGAGCATCGGCTACTGGAGCATCAGCCGGTGCAGCTTCGGCCACTGGGGCTTCAACTGCTGGTGCAGCTTCAGCTACTGGAGCTTCTGGCACTGGGGTCGGAGCAGCGACTACTGGAGCAGCCGGGGTGTTGGCGGCTACAGCGGCTGCGAGAGAGTCGGCCTGAGCAGACAGGTCAGCGGCGAGCTTGGCGACGACAGCTGGGTCAGCGCCAGCAGCCGCGATCTCAGCAGCAGCGTCGACCAGCTTAGCAGCGATGCCGTTGATCAGCGCGATGGCTGACGTGGTGACCGCAGTCTCCTTGTCGACGGCGGCTTGGATAGCAGAGAGGTCTTGTGACATTCGTTTCGTTTCCTTTAGTTGGAGGTTGATTAGTAGGTGGAGTTGCCCGTGGATCTTGTTGATCTTCTTATCGAGTTCTTCTATAGCCCGTAGGACGACGAAGGCTTCGCCAGGTGGACTCTCGTGTCCGAACATCGGTGCTTCTCCGTTAACCGTTGGTTTACCATCTATTTAGGCAGCGTTTCATTTCTAGTGTACTTCTTTAGCGTTATGTGGTAGTATATTTACTATGTAATGGAGGAACTTCTTATGAAATATATTGCCGCCGCTATCCTGTTAGCTTGCGCTCTCGTCATCATGTTAGTCGACTCGTCAAGTCAGAGCGAGTGCTTGGAGAAGCACAGTCTGGACTTTTGTGTCACCGAAAACCCCTAAAATAACCGGTTGACATCTTCTTCATGTTGTAGTAGATCTAGAATCACAATTGGAGGAACTAAACATGACCGCTCAGGGTAATCCTATAGTATGCCAGATTCATTGCTACGACGCTGACGATGAAGATCTTGACGACGTCACTGTACACCAGAACATAGAGCTGGCTAAGAGCCACGTAGATGAAATTCTTGGCTTCGAGCTTGAATGGGAGGATCACGTGCAAGCTGACGGAGGCTACACGGTCGACAACGGTGACATGATATTCAAGCTGTCGACTCTTACAATTTTAGATTGACATCTTCTACGTAATGTAGTAGAAGTATCGTAATGCCGGAATCACCCGGACTGGAGGACTAAAATGAATACGACTGCAATTCTTGAAAAAGCTGAGGGCATTCGCAAGGTTCGCGCGAAAGCTGCGGCCGTTAACGCCGACCTCACGCCTACCCAGTTGATGGAGAAGGCGAAGCTTGACTGGACGGTGACTGCCCGTCAGGCCTTCGTGAATATCAAGTCCAAGCAGGAGAAGATTCCTATCAAGGGTCTCTTCCGCGACTCGGACAACAAGCTCTTGACCACTATCACGTCTGGTTGGAAGCACGTTCAGAACCACGAAGCGTTCTCTCTCTTCGACGGCTTCACGGCCGCTGGAGATATGAGCATGCACTCCGCCGGAAGCTATCATGACGGCGAACTGGTGTGGATCAAGGCCAAGTACAAGACCTACGAAGTGGTCAAGAACGACATTGTTGACAGTTACATCATGCTGACGAACCCCCATCGCTACGGCTGGCGCATCCGCATCGACGAGCACTCGGAACGCCTGGTCTGCGCTAACGGGATGACACGCAACATCTCTGCTAACGTCGCCAAGATCGACCATCGCAGAGAGTTCGACACCAACGAAGTCATGAAGATGATGGGAGTCGCCGCCGAGCAGGTCTTGATCTACCAGGAGCAGGCTAAGTTCCTGGCCGCGAAAGCTTACACCCCCGAGATGATGAAAGAGTTCTTCTCCACGGTGTTCCCTCGCACGTCAGACGCCAAGAAGAAGAACCAGCCCGGTAAGCAGTTCAAGCGGGCGATCGAGCTCGCTGAGACTCAGCCAGGTCACGACCTCGCTCCCGGTACGTTCTGGAACCTCTTCAACGCGGTCACCTACATCGTCGACCACGAGATGGGCAAGACCACCGAGAACCGCGCAGAATCGGCGATCTACGGTTCCGGGTCCAAGCTCAAGCACCGGGCGATGGCCATAGCCTGCGCGATGGCGAAATGACCTTCGTAATTTACGCAACATTTGCCGGCGTCATGGTCTCCATGCTCGCCGGCAGGTTCACCCTGGCCTTTGGCCTTATCTTCATCGGGATGATCGCTAGCGGTCTCTCACACTAGGAGTTTATACGCATGGGTTACTATACAAAATTCAAGCTTCACATGAATCACATGCCAGAAGGCCACACGGTCCACAACTCGGAGGACGAGTTTATGCGCATAAAGCTCGAGCTCGAGGCCATCACTAGTTACCAGTTCCACGAGCATCGTACAACCCCACACGTGTTGGATCTCGACGAGGCTAAGTGGTACGATCACGGCGAGAACATGAAAGCTCTCTCTAAGAAGTGGCCGAAGATTCTTTTCCAGCTTGACGGAGATGGCGAAGAGTCCGGAGATGTCTGGCGCGAGTACTGGCTCGACGGCAAGGTTCAGGCGGCGAAGCAGAAATCATGGACGCCACCGGACTTTGACCCGAAAAAGCTGGTGTGATCATGGGAAAGTACCGCATCTTCAAGGTGTTCGAGACGGCCACTACTGGCGAGTATGGTGATTACGACTACAACTATCACATCATGGACGACGGTGAGGGCATCGACCTGACCGACGACGAGGTTGCAATGTGGCGCTACTACAAGAAGGATGTTGCCAAGAAGATCGGGTGCGACAACCTGATCCTCGTCCAGCCGGTGGTTATTGCCGGGCTCGTGGGCTCGATCAAAGAGTCGTACGACACGTTCAAGGCGGCCGAGGCTGTTCGAATCGCGGCACGAGACAAGGCCAACGCCAAGGCCGCTTTGACGCGATCATCTCACTCGAACTCCCTGACACTGCCACCGTCGAGAAGCTCCTCCGCAAGTACGCCGGGGCTCTTCTCGACTCCGCTGAAGATCTGAAGGAGGCTGGCGACTCGCTCGAAGGGCAGACACCGGCGTCCATCCGTGAAGCTGTGGAGCGCGCCAAGATCGCGATGCTGCAGGGCGAGCGCGAGAAGATCACTGGCAAGGACCTCGCAGTCCAGGCCTATGGCATGGCTAAGCACCTCGCTCTTCTCTCAGAGAAGAAAGCGCTGATGTCTGACGCCGAGGTGTTCTACGAAGTGTGGAAGAATCTGCTGACCAACGTCCCGCCAGTCGAGAGCTCTGAAGCCTTCATGATTGTCAGTCGCAAGGTCTCAGAGATTCACGACGAGACCGTTTAACAACGCTAGGATCTCGGGCGGGCTTTAGTTCGTTTTCCCCCGTCCGTGATAGGCTCCCGAATCGTGGAGCCGTGGATTGAGGCCCTGTCACCCGCCCCCGGTGTTCAGGGCCTCTCTATTGACAATCGCAGTTGACGGTGATAAAGAACTAAGGAAGAGGAGTTTAGAAATGCTTAAGATTGTAGCTAAAACAACCCGTGACGTCATGTGGGTCCTGTGCGTGATCATAGACGCAGCCGTCGCTTTTGAGGCAGCGCGAGACCTGTGCATCGGCGGCTTTCCTCCAAGCACTAATCTGGGATATGAACCTGGCACAATGCTGTTCGTGCTGTTTTGGATTCTCGTCAACATGTGGTTCATATTGAGTCCTAAGCGGCTGGACTGGGGTAACGACAATGAATAGTATACTTACAGAGACCGCCGATCAACTTCAAGCTGTTAGACAGTTTCTCTCTAGGCCGAGACCTATCAGCGAAGCTTGCGGTTGCATGGGTCCACAGGGTAGTGACCCGCTCTGCCCTTGCGTCATGCGCTGGACAGAGAGAGTGAACGGCAAGATCTATAAGATCGTGGAGGAACGCGATCCCGTTCGCGGTGTCTGGCACCACGCCGAAGAAGTTGGAAAAAAGAGCGCAGAGACGGTTGACATTGGCTAGTGAGGCGTATATATACCAATAGAATATGCGGTGGCACGGAACGTGTAGAGTGACCTTATAAATCATTTGCTCCGGACAGGAGCCTCGACGGGGTTTGAGTCCCTGACCGCATACCAAAGTTTTGCGCGGGTAGCTTAAATGAAGAGCGACCCCAACGGGGTTTGTGGTGGTTCGTATCCACCTCCGCGCTCCATATATGATGGAAGATAGCATAACGGTAATGCCCCTCACTGTTAATGAGGCAAATGAAGGTTCGAGTCCTTCTCTTTCAGCCAATAAGAGGGTCTCTCCCGGAGTGGAGAGGTTATATATCCGAGGTCTGGAAGCCTCGGTGTGAAGTGTCAGTTCCAGCTGGCGGCCCTTACTATAATCACGTGAGTGTGATGCAATCGGTAGACATCCTCGGTCGAGAGCCGCGGTCCTAGGAGTTCAAGTCTCCTCACTCACACCAAAATAAAGCGGGGTTGGCACATAGGCTGTGCACCAGCCTTCCAAGCTGGAGAAACGAGTTCGAGTCTCGTACCCCGCTCCAAATTGTAATGAAGGCTCTGTTGATGCAAATGGTAGACATTGACGACTCAGAATCGTCATCCTGTGAGTTCGAGTCTCACACAGAGCACCAATTTTCTAAAGGAGTATTGATATGAGTGAGAACAACAACACTGTCGGTGGCGGCGGCATTGGGGTCTTCGGGCTACTAGGCGTCGCCTTCGTGGTGCTGAAGCTGACTGGGTACATCGACTGGTCCTGGTGGCTAGTCCTCCTACCATTCTACGGCGGGTTCGCCCTCGTGATCGCCATTTTACTGGTGGTCGGTCTCCTAGCGCTCATAGCGGCGATGTTTAGTTGAAGCTAGCGGTATTCTCCGACGTTCACCTAGACCACGACAGTGGGATCGTAGGCGACTGGACCAGCGGCGGCGTCTTCAAGACGATAGAGAGCGAAGGAATGCACGCGATCGACGCTGGCGACGTTCACCCGCACCCAGAGATGCGCGAGTACTGGCGATCGCTGTTCCCGGCAGGGTACGCTTCAGTGATGGGTAACCACGACTACTATGGCAGCGCTATGCCGAAGCCCGGCGACGGTCAGTTCTTGGCGTGGCGAAACATAGGCAAGTCCGACGAGCTCAGGATCGCGGGCGCCACGCTGTGGACCAAGATGACTGGAACGGACTGGGAAGGGTACGACTCCGGCCTGGTGGACACCAGGTACATCGCCGGGGACGACGAACCGTCCTACCGATCGTGCTTCGAGTCCGACCTGGCGTTCATCGCGAACAACCCTACTGACGTGGTCGTGACCCACCACTCCCCGTCCATGCGGGGCGCCTCAAAAAGGTTCATCGGGTCTCCCTACAACAAGTACTTTCACAACGAGCTAGACGCCTTCATCCTCGACATGAAGCACCCACCCACCCTCTGGATCCACGGTCACACCCACGACTCGTGCGACTACATGATAGGAAGGACCAGGGTTATCTGCCATCCCAGGGGTTATCCCGGGGAGGCCAACTTTGACCAGTACAGTCCTCTCATCATAAATTTGTAGTTGACAACCTCTTCCTGATGTGGTAGATCTAGAATCACAATTGGAGGAACTGATCATGCACCGCAAGATCGAGAAACAAATTCTAGTCATCGTGACGAAGTACTGGGACGGGAGAGACTACTCCGTCTCAGAGACTAAGTCGGGCCACATTTCCCTAAAGATGTGGCTCATGGTTCGGGCCGAGTGTCACACCAGGGTCGTGGTTTTCCCGTCGACCCCGTCAGACTGGCGCTCGATGAAGAACGCTGAGTCCTACGTCAAGAACTACGCGAAGCAACTCATTAGCCTTAGCTGTTGACACTCACCGACGACTAGAATAAATAGCCTCGACACACAGTGTGTCGCCTTGGTGCTGGATCGGCTTTCAGCGCGGGTCTCATAAGCCCGATAGGCTGGTTCGACTCCAGCAGGCGATACCATCATCATGGAGGACGACGTGGGAATCATTAGGGTACCGGTGGGTGGGCTTCCACAAACCTTCGAAGAGTTCTTAGATCATCAGCACAGAGAAGAGCCGTTCTACTTCGGTCTCGGCTTCATCAAGTTTCGCTTTACCGATATGCCTTTGGGTTGGGGAGCAGCGATGCACTTTTACGACCCAGAGCTCGGGGCCACGCTTCCGCCCGAAGAGGTTCACAGTCATCGACAGAACTTCAGTTCTGAGATCATCGGTGGGTCTCTCGGCAACGAGGTGTACCAGGTAACTACTAGGATGTTTGAGATGGAATCTGAACCAGAGGGTCTTGGGGTGTACGAGACCATGTGCGCGCCTGGTAAACCAGACGAGGACGTTCTCGTTCACCAAGTCAACGAACCTCTCTTGCTGTCTTCGACGCGTATGACTAAAGGAAGCACGTACTGGATGAACAGGGACGCGTTCCATCGAGTCCTCCCCGGTCCTGAAGGCTGCATCACCGCGTTACTTAAGATGGGAGACAAGTCAGCCGCCAAAGTAGTGAGGGACGTCAAGTCTCCTCCCTACTGCCCCTATTCCAAGGTGATCCCCAAGGACGAGCTCCTCGGCAGGATCGAGCGACTCTACAAGGAGCTGACATGACGTTCGACAGCGAAGAAGCGGCCACGAGTTTCCTCTACAGGAACGAGATAGTCGTCATCAATGACACCATCGTGCTCGAGAAGGACAGCGAGTACGCTCCTGAAGAGTGGCAGGCTATCGCCTACCTCACGGAGAAATTCGGTTACCAGTGGACTAGAAACAACGGAGTTTATCATGAAGAGAAGAAACTTACTGATAGGGATCGCGGCGATGGCGTTAAGCTCAGTTCTCCCGGCGTTCTCGTCACCGAGAGAGACTGACCTCGTAAGAGGAATAATCACCCGAGCATATATTTGGAATCATAACACCCTCCGCTATGAGGTGTCATTCAGGCCGATCTACTTCTCTGGGCAGAAGTTCAGGAACGTCAGCGTCTCCGGCGAGCTGTTCGGTCCACAGGACGAAGGTGACCTTGAGACCACGAGTTTCGAGAAGAGTGTCCCTGTCAGCCGCGAAGACGCGATCGAGTTCATAAAGCTGAGGACTCGAAACGGGAAGACCTGGGCCATCGACCGGATCACCCTGGACCTGCTTCCTCACTATCACGCGTTCATCGAGATGCACGAGGACCCAAGAGTGTTCGGACACGGCGACGGCCGCGAGTACTTCACGGTTGACACCTTCCCGAAGTTAGTATAAATAGCTTTGACCAGTTTAACGCGTGGTGTAGCAGTGGTAGCTTGCAGGGTTCATTCCCCAGCGGTCAGAGGTTCGATTCCTCTCTACGCAACCAAATATGGGCTCGTTACGTAAGGGTGTTTGGTGACACCGGAGCGCTGTAAACGCTCTCCTCTTGCAGGCAAGAAGTTCAATTCTTCACGGGCCCACCAAATTTTTGTTATGGAGTTCGTCATGAATTTAAGCAGGCGTAAATTCTTTATCGGGTCCATGGCGACCCTCGCCCTGGCCTACACGGCCCCACGCCTCCTAGCGTCGGAACGACGGTCGTCCGTCAAGGACGACCTCAAGAAGATACTAGGCGATCTTCATGACAAGTATATGCGCATGCAGCGCGAGGGCTTGATCTACGAGTACGTCATCTTCTGTGATGAGACCAACAATGGTCTAGACGCCCTAGCCAGAGGCGAGCTCAACGTGGACATCTTTTATAAGCCGGTGCAAAAGCCTTACGTCCACTTGAGCTTCATCCAACGCGTTCCTTTGGCGGAGCTCGGCGCATGAAGATCTTTGCGTACAACCTGAGCGCAGACGCAAAGGTCGAGGTTCCGGCCGGTTCCAAACTGCTCAGCGTTCAAGCGAAACTTGGTATTCCTGACACTGGCTTTAAAGAGGAGATCGTGGCGTGGTTCATCGTGGACGACACGATCACAGAGAAAGAGACTGTTAACTTTGTCGTAATAGTCGGAGGAGCAGACTTCCCAAAAGACGAGGGCCTGACGTACGTCGCCACTGTAAGGCAGTACGGCGAGCTCGTGACACACGTCTTCGTCCGCCCTTCAGCGGTGGCAATAAATTAGGTCCTGTAGCTAAGTGGCAAAGCAAGAGCTTTCAATCTCCAGACCGCGGGTTCGATTCCCGCCAGGGCCGCCAACTATGAAAGGAAGAACATGACGAAAAAAGTAAGGATCGAGAACGCCGACGGCAACAACTACGTTGTGGTCGTAGAGGTTCAGGGTCAGGACGAAGCCACCAATGAGTGGAAGCATGAGAAGTTCGTGACGCTGTACAACCCAGCTGACCTGCACGAAGAGATGCTCTGGGGCGGAAAGCGCCTCATCATCACGGAAAAGAACAGATGAGCGATCTTAATCCAGTCTTTACAGCACTCGGCGTCTCAGCTAGCGTCATCGCGATCGTCTACTTCATCGACAAATTGGTGCACTGGTGATCTACAAGATTTAACAATGGAGAAGTAAAATGTTCAAAGCAAATCGCCTTTCACGGTTAGCCACCCTGCTCGAAAACAATAAAGCAGCTGCGTTGGGATTGGAGTTTAACCTTTCCGAATGGACCGAAGGTAAAGTTAAAACAGAAGGCCCATTTTGGAACCGTCGAAAAAATATCTGCCACACGTCGGCATGTGCAGTTGGCTTAGCTTGCTTAAGCGGCGAATTTGCTACTGACAACTTGATGTTTGATGCCAGTGAGACGAGCATTGAACCATGCTACGCAGGCCATAAAAGCTGGAAAGCTATCGAAGCATTTTTTGGCCTTACAGAGACCGAGGCGAGACACTTGTTCCATGAACGAGCGTACGATGGAGCCACGATCGGCCATCAGGCAGAACTCAACGTGGCCAAACGTATCAGGGCGCTGATCGCCAAGAAGGCACCCTCTTCCACAAAGAACATAAGCAAGACTGTTAAAGACATCAAGCGAAAAGCACTCGAGGTCGCGAACTCATAAACTTTAGTGGCTGTGAAACCTCAAACATGGGAAGCCAAGATTGCGAGCCTTTCTTCCGAAGGTGTGATGCTAAGTGTTGAAGACTGGAGTGCGCTGCGCTATTTTGTGCCGTGGCACTCATGGCCGCTGGTCAACTCAAAACGATTTGACAAGATCTGGGTCGATTGGACTGGAAAGAAATTTACTTATCATGCAATCCCAACATCTCTTGGGAGGTGGAACAAGTTAAAATTGCTTCGCACCAGAATGGACTGGATTAAACTCATCAGAATGATCGACTCAATCGAGGTGCACCAGTGATCTGGGCTAGACTTAGAGTCCTGAACCCGTGGTACAAGTTCAAAGGTGTCCGGTCGTCGAGTGACATCTTCTATAGGACGTGGTGGATCACGAAGAATAAGAGTCTCGAGGTCCAGATCTCCCTGTTCAAGCCCAGCGTCCTCTTTGAGGTGGAGGTCGATACCCAGTGGATCGGCGTGGACCACGGGGGCCTCGGCTTCATGCTGCATGTGCTATGGTTCTTCTTCAACATCAAGATCTACGACGGGCGCCACTGGAATTACGAGCACGCTCGCTGGTACACCGACGAAGATTATGCCGAAGAGGCTGTTGACAATCAACCGAAGATGGCCTAAATAGAAGGTATGAAAAACCTTTTCAACACATATTGAATACGAGGCAACAGGTCCTCCTTCCGCTTCTATTGGAACTAACGTAGTAATGAACTAGAAGCGCATTAAAAGGAGAAACCTATGCGTACGTATATCAAGATTAAGATCATGTCGCTCGCCGCCGAGACCCGCATCATCCGCAAGGAGGAGAAGAAGTTCAAGTCCAAGCGATGGAACAGGCGCACCGGAGAATGGGAGCGACAGACTGTTACCGAGACAGGAGCTGCTATCCGCCTCGGACTCTACGAGCACCGGAAGAACGACGTAGCCTCAGAAGCACGAAGCGCTCTCATCGCCTACGGGTACCTGAAGAGCTACCCCTACTCTAAGATCGAGCAGCCTCTCGCCGGTAACCCAGCGAACCCTAACAGGATCGCCCAGATCGTTCACAAGTACGGCGGCAACTACGGAGCGAAGTTCAACGACGTCCTCAAGCAGATCGAGACGTGGATGGAGTCCACCGGCAAGGTCCGCGAAAAAAAGTTAAAGATTAGCAAAAAAACAGTTGACATCGCCAGCATTGCAGCCTAAATAGCTACTATAAGGAACAAGAATATGATTAACTTTAAACCCATTAGCAAGACCCCGAAGGATCATACAGATCCAACGGCGAGTCCTGGGTTTCTGTTGGTCAAGGTGAGGTAAAGCTAAAAACCTCACCGTCGAACAAGAACCCCGGGACGAAAGTTCCGGGGTTTTTTCGTTACATGCACTAGTCAGGTCGGACGCGGTTCCATACCGCACAATGAATCCCGGCGTACGCTCATCTGGTCAAGGCGTAGTGCATCCCATAATAAAGTCGGCATAGTACAGTGATAGTACAGTCCCTTGGTACGGGACAGACCAGCGTTTGATTCGCTGTGCCGGCACCATCCTAGAAGGAGACAGTTTCACTATAGACCCATGGCCCAGTGGTGAAGGCGCAGGACTCTTAATCCTTGAGACATCGGTTCGAATCCGATTGGGTTTACCAAATTAGTCCGCTTAGCTGATGAGGTCTTAGCGCTGGCCCGAAAAACCAGAGATCTTGGTTCGAGTCCAAGAGCGGACACCACTACGTGCTTCGGAAGCTCAACGGTAGAGCACCCGGTTGTCAACCGGAAGGAAGCGGGTTCGACTCCCGTCCGTAGCGCCAACATAGGTCACATACTCCGGGGTTCGATCCCCGGGCCGAGGGGTAGGAACCCGAGGTGCTAGGACGCAAGACCGACGGGATCGATACCCGTCCTCCACGCCCGCTGGTGTGGTGCTCAGGACCGAGGGTGAAGTTGATTGGAGACAGGCCTGATCCGCCTACTGGGTTCGATTCCCAGGTGACCTATACTCTATGATGTCGGTTCGTCCAATGGCAGGGCATGCGCTTGATAGGCGTGAAACAAGAGTTCGATTCTCTTACTGACTACCAATTTTATCCACGCAGAGCTCGACGGTAGAGCGACAGCGGTACGACTGGAGACTTGGGTTCAATTCCCTTGTGCGTGGGCCAAAGAATAACAGCGTGTACGAGAGTCTGGTTTCATCCCAAGGACTCGGAATCCTTGAACGTTGGTTCGAATCCAACCACGCTGACCAATCTATGCCCGCAAAGCATTGGCGACGATGCAGTTGCCTCGTAAGCATCAGAGAGAGGTTTGATTCCTCTTGCGGGCACCACTTATAACCCCGAGCCGAGCGGGCTCACGGCGATGCAGTTGAGTGATCCTTGCGATGGGATCCCGGGGACCATAATAAGCAGACTGTGGTGTAACGGTAGCACGGGTGATTGTGAGTCACTAAGCGTTGGTTCGAATCCAACAGTCTGTACCATTTAGCAGTTGACACTTCCGAGAAATTGGGTTAGTGTCTAATAGTCGTAGTGCAAGCGTTCCGTGATCCTTAGCGTCAATTGCAACGTATGGACACGGAACATGGCACCTCATCAGTGCACGGTGAGTACGAGAGCTGCATCTCTCAAGGGGCTTTGCGAGCCCTACGATCATCTCCAAAGACGGTTGACATCTTCTTCACATTGTGGTAGATCTAGAATCACAATTGGAGGAACTATCATGACAAACTTAAACAAAGCATTTCGCGAGCTCCGTAAGAAGGGGTACGCCGCTAAGCAGCGCTTCTGGTGCTGCAGCAGCTGCGCATTGGCCGCGCTTCCTGAAGGAACTGAGAAGTTCGTCTTCTACCACAAGCAAGATGCCGAACGGCTTGATCGCAATAGAAAGTGCAACCTGAGCTGGGGCGGTGACGGAAGTGAGATCGTTAAGGTCTTGAACGAGTGTGGCGTCTCCACCGACTGGAACGGAACGGAACAGCAGCGCATCAAGATCGACCTGAATTAACTACTTCAGGGAGTGATACTTGGCGTTGAGCTTGTCGATCCAGCCGCGGTTGCGCAGCTCCTTGTACATCACGTTCTCCGGGGAGAACTCGCCGCCGTCGTGCAGCCCAGAGGACCTCGCTTGGAAAAGCTTGTGCTTGTAGTCCTCGATCTCGTCCAGCGTGCCTTTGCTGACCAGGAACCTGATGAAGTGGATGGCGTGCTGGATCTTCTCGATCACGAACCTGTCCTCCAGCGCGTCGACCCGGTCCATGTGATTCGGGTACTCGACCCATCTACTATTCTTGATGGAGAAGAAGCCCTGCCCTTTCGGGTGCTCCTCGGAAGCGTCGCCGGCGTACATCTCGACGGGATAGCCCTCGACGACGTCGTCGTGCTCGTTCTTCCAGGCGACCTTCTTGTCATAGAGTTCCTCGGAGTCCAGTCCCTTCATGTCTACTAGAACGTGAACGTCGACGTCGCTGAACTTGGTGTAGTTGTAGTTTACGTTCCCGCCGGTGATCACTACGTCCTTGACCTGATTCTCTGGAATCTCGCAAAAGGCGATGAAACCGTCAGCCTGGGTCAGCAGCTTCTCGTGAACGTCGTCCTTCAGCCACCCTCTCTTGCTCCAGAGCTTCGGGTTCAACCTCTCGTGATACTTCAGCGTAAAGCGAAAGTTCTCAGTCATAAAGTCTAGAAAAGTGCTGATCATCGTTTATTTAGCATTTGACACTTAGAGAAGACTGGTGTATGTAGGTCTCTAGAAAACTTAGGAGACTACGGATGGTAAACATCAAGAAAGTTGTTGCTAGTATGGACGACATGACCCGTCTCCACGATAGAGCTTTAGACGTTCTCAAGGCTGAGAGCGGGTCCGAGAGCGATCTCCGCAAGCACATGCAGTGCGCGTCGGAGCTGCTCGACGGTATTCTTCTCTTCATGTCTAAGGCTGCGGTTCAACACGAGAAAGAAGCCCCGTTCATCGCAGAGGTACTCGACCTTCACGCTGAAAAGGTTCAACAGTCGATACACGCTGCGAAATCCACTAAAGAGATCAACAAAGATATTAACGCCATCAGAGACGTTCTCGCCGGGATAGTTAAGAAACCAAAAGGAACGTCGAAAGATGAAAATGTCAAAGTGGTGCACATCGACGCCACTAACATCACTAGCGCCGAAGACCTCATGAAGTTAATTCAGGAGAACGTGAAGAAGATCGCCGACACGAAGCACTAAATCATGACTACTTATGTCGACGCAGCTATACACCGACGACCTAACGGTCGCAAGAAGTACTGTCACCTCACTGCTGACAGCGTCGATGAGCTCCACGACTTCGCTCTCTCGATCGGTGTTAAGAAGTGCTGGTTCGAGAAGTCGAGGAAGGGTGTTCCCCACTATGACCTCAGCGAGGAGTGGAGAGCAGTCGCTGTATCGCGAGGGGCTAGAGAAAAATGAGCAGTAGGATGTACATAGTCGCCAGGCGCGACCTTGAAATGCCTCCCGGAAAGTTGGCAGCTCAGGTCGGTCACGCCGCCGTGAGGATGATACTTAAGGCTGAGCATTCTAAGTCATTCCCTGCAGAGCTGCTCCAGAACTATCTCTCGGGAGACGGGAACGAGGCTAAGATCGTCCTCGGTGTTGACTCTGAAGACGCGCTGAACGAGGTGTTCGACGCATGTGTCCAGATGAAGATTCCTTGCGGAAAAGTAGTTGACAGCGGGCGCACAGTGTTTAAGGAACCAACATTGACGTGCATAGGAATCGGCCCGATCTGGGACACCGAGATCGGGACTTTCAAGCACTTGAAGCTTTATTGAGGAGACAGCGGATGATCGACTGGAAGTATGGAGACAAGGTGGTGTGCAAGATTTCGCACACAGACCAGCTAGGATGCGTGTTCAACAAGGGTGACGTTTTTACGGTCAGTGAGGTTCGCACAGTCAGCGAGCTGAAGAAGATCTACCGCAACTGTATGCTCATCAAAGATGACGCCGTCTATGCGCGCTTCAAGGAGATCGAGGGTCACCACTGGTTCGGTTCAGTCTATTTCGAGAAGGTAGTCGACAAAGGAAGCGACGTGGGGATGGGAATGCTCATGGACATACTGAAAAGGAACACTACTAAGATAACGGAGTTTGCATGATGAAGTGTAACCTAGTAGTTGGGGACGAAGTCGTCGGAAAGATACCAAATGGCTCAGCTCAAAAGATGAGCCCGTTTGAAGTACTCATGTTCATGATAAAGTACTCTGGCAGGCAGTACGTGATCGACGGCGTCACTCATATAGACGATCTCATGAAGATCTTACCCCTTGATGCTATGGACGATCGTCTAAAAGACAAATCCCACGAAGAGAATCAGTTCTGGATTCACTTCAAGGGAGACACCAACCCAGAGAACTGGGTGAACGCCCACTTCTTCCAGAAGGTGATCAAGACTGACATCAAGACGGACATCTCAGTGTTCGAGAAGATCCTTGAGACAGCAAAGAAGGAGAAGAAGATTCCAGTTGACGCCGACGCTTAGACGAAATAAATAAGCGCAGAGAGTACAAGTTTCCCGGGTCAGCTGGGTGAAGGCGTCCGGTTTACACCCGGGAGAGCGCGGTTCGAACCCGCGGGGAAACACCATTTTTATCATGAGGAAATGAACTATGAACAACTCCTATTTTATCAACTCAGACGGGAAGACGAAGATCTCGAGGCACGAGGTCAGCGTCAGCAAGGCCCTTCCACCGTGCGTCTACGCCGTAGAGTTTAACCCTGACGAAGGGTTTTTTCTGACAGAAGTCTCACAGTTCGACCTGCCTTCGAAGATTTACGACGACGTAGAGGAGAGGGCGAGGAGGCTCATCAAGACGTTTAACGATCGCAAAGCTGCTACAGGCGTCCTGCTCACCGGAGAGAAGGGCAGTGGTAAGACTATGTTGGCGAAGCTGGTGTCCAGGCTTCTAGCTAAGGAGAAAGTCCCTACCATCTTGGTGAACGCGCAGTACTACGGTCCTAGCTTCAACGACTTCATCTCCAGCATCAACCACCCGTGCGTGGTGATCTTCGACGAGTTCGAGAAAGTCTACGACAGGGATCACCAGGTACACATCCTCTCCCTGCTCGACGGCGTCTTTCCGTCCAAGAAGCTGTTCATCCTCACGGTGAACGAGGTTGTACTGCTCAACAACAACTTTATCAATCGCCCCGGCAGACTCTTCTATCACTACGAGTACGCTGGCGTTTCAGAGACGTTCGTCCGCAACTATGCCAAGGACAACCTCAAGAACCAGGACGAGCTCGAAAACCTGGTGAAGGTCACGACCCTTCAACAGAAGCTCAACTTTGACTCCCTCAAGGCCATCGTCGAGGAGATGAACAGGTTCGATGAGCCGGCGACGAAGTCTATCCGTCACCTTAACATCGACGTGTCCGACGGCCGCGCGAACTTCGACGTCGAGATCTTCGTTAACGGAAAACTGGCAATCGACACTTACGGCGACGTCCGTACCCTCTACTATAAGAACCCCTTTGCGCTCAGTGAGAACATCTACTGGGACAAACACGGTCACAGCGTTAAGATCAACCAGGAGCGCCTGGTAGACGTGAACACCGAAAAGAAACAGTTTACTTACGAGGTTAAGGCGCGCGACGGCAGAAATAACAGCAATAAAGTCTACGACATTAAAGTGGTTCTCACCAGGCGCGACGTCGAAACCTCCAGCGTCTACGACTTCATCGATGATGGTAAAATAGGCTTCAACGCTCTCGAAAACTTCTTCGAAGACGACGGCCCGTACTACGACGAGACCAACACCGCCAAGTCAGTCGGTAGCATTGACTCCAGTGTGGATCTCATAGCGGCGGCCACTAGTGTATTCGCTAAGAGCAAAAGCTGATGATGCACCTTTTCCTCGTCCTCTACTTGTCCGGACAACCCTACGCGGTGTCTGAACGACAAGACTATCCGCTCCTCAACTTTGAGGACCAGGCTACGGAGTGCGCTGAGAGGGCCCAGAGCCTTCAGAGACAGGCTAAGTTTTACCTCTTGACGAACCCGAAAAACAACGGCTTCGACCCTAGCGCCAAGTGGGACGGCGTCACCGTCTCCTGCGTCTACGCTGAAACACCGCCAGAGGTCAAGTCGTGATCTACGTCTACGACGGCAAGATAGTCGCTAGGACTAAGAGTACTGTAGTCTATCCCGCAGACACCAAGGTTAAGATTAAGACCGACACCTACTACGTCGACAAGTACGAAGTAGAATTAGAGTTTGACGCAGTTGCCTGCTACTTGAGAACGTGGCGAGAATAAAGTGTTCCTAGCCGGTTGACACTTCTGGAAAACCGTATAAATAGTTCACTTCGAGTTTTTTGCGGGATCGTCTAACGGTAGGACGGTTGACTCTGAATCATCTAGTCTAGGTTCGAATCCTAGTCCCGCAGCATCGAGAACGCCTTCGTATAAATAACCTGTAGCAGGGTTTATACGAAGGCGTTGTCCGTTGTACTACACGATCTATCGCATCACCAACAAGTTGAACGGCAAGACTTACGTTGGGAAGCACCAGACGAAAGATCTTCAAGACGGTTACATGGGATCTGGGAAGCTTATCACACTTGCTATTAAGAAGCGCGGGGCTGAGAACTTCGTGAAGGAGATCTTGTTCGTCTTCGACAATGAACAAGATATGAATGCTAAGGAGAAGGAGCTCGTGGTGATCGACGAGACGACCTACAACCTGTGTCCAGGCGGTAAAAACGGATGGGGTTATGTCAACGAAAATGGTCTCAGCAATACTGAAAAAAAGAGAGAAACATCTAGACAAAATATCAAGATCGCAGCCGCTGCACTGATAGAAAAACAGAAGGATCCAGAGTTCAAGAGGAAAATGAATAAAGCTATCAGTGATGGTAGTCATAGAGATGGCAGAAGTTTCAAAGGAAAAACTCATTCACTACGAACTAAAAAACTAATGTCAGTTAAGGCAAAACTTAGGACAGGAAAGAAAAACTCACAGTTTGGAACTAAGTGGGTGACCAACGAAAGAGGTTCTATAAAAATAAGCGCTGATGAGGTTGACTTGTACATTTCGCTTGGATATATATTAGGAAGACAATTTTTGCTGGCGTAGTTTAATGGTAGAATCACACGTTGCCAACGTGTGGACAAGGGTTCGATTCCCTTCGCTCGCTCCAAATATACCCCGTGAACCGGATGGTAAGGTTCCTCTATGACATGGAGGCAAACTAGGTTCGATTCCTAGACGGGGTACCAGTTTTTTTCTACACTTAACGGTTGACACCATCGTGTCCCTGGTGTAGTACATAGTTCTCCGGCGTCGTGACGTCGGTCTAGGTCGCAAGGCCTAGGAGGGACTACCTTCGGGTAGTTCAAGGATAAGTCGAGTGATCGACCCAAAGTGCTCTATGTCTATGTGAGCACATCACCGCAAGGATGACCCGTTTACGATAGGACGCTCGGGGTGGCAACACCCGGCTCAGCCGCTAGGCTGGGTCATAAGCATAACGACGAGTCAGACTGACCAGTCGCCCAGTGGCCCGCAAGGGGAACCACCGTGGCTGGGAACGTAGCGGGTGGTGCCGGCGCTGACTAACCAAACGTCCGAATCTGAACGAGAACGTCCGGGGTCACAAAAGAGTCCGAGGCTTCGCTGCCGAGGGCGAGACCCTTCTCAAGCTGAACCTGGCAGTGATGACTGGTTCGCGAAGAGGTGCTCAGTAGCGTAGCCCGTGAAAGGCAAGAAGGCGTGTTGTATGTTGGGGTTCAAAAGGTCCTGACGCAACTGAGATAGCACGTCTCAATAGGTTCCAACTCACTTAGTGGTTAAGTGATCTTTTATTGAACAAAAGATTTTACGGTTCGAATCCGTGCAGCAAAGTCTATCTCGGTACTAGAGTGAAAGGTGTCTAAAACTGGGGCGCAAGCAATCCAGTCTAACTGATCCCGCAAGGTGAGGTTAGTTCGTCAAAGAGTTTACGTAGTTCCTTAGCGGGGACTCACAGTTGAAAGACTGGCGTGGACAGAGGTGGCGGAGAGCTCGAGTACGTCGGTCTACTGCATGACCTAAAACTGCGACACAGCTGCTCTACGGCTCAAAAGGTCGATGGACGTCGGGAGAAACCGGAGTGCAAATCCGGCATAATGCCCGAAGGAGTACGCACAATAGGGAAGATAGTCTCGCCCTACTAATCCCCACGTCGTCTACCGGAAGGACACTCGGACTCTCAATCCTTGGACGCCAGTTCGAATCTGGTCGTGGGGACCATTTTTGGCGGTAGCGATCCGATGATCCAGCGAGTCTCATAAGCTCGTTTGAGGAAGGTTTAACTCCTTCTCCCGCTTCCAATTTAGGACCAGTCGAGCTCAGCTCCTGGTCCTTTTTGCTGTCCGAAAATAGTAGTTGACATCTTCCTCTTCATGTTGTAGATTGAGAATCACAATGGAGAGAATATCATGACGAAGATCACCTGGCACACTGACCAAGCCCCGACCGGACGTTATCGCAGCTTTCAAAATCGCGGCTGGCCCCACGCCGAGAACGAGCGCGGCGACTGGATCTTCGACGTCAGGTGCGACGACGAGTACGTTCCCGCGAAGGTCAAGACCGGCGATCACAAGCCTCTGACTCTCCGCTTCGCTAAGTATCACACTGACCCCGAAGTGGTGAAAGCTAAAGGTGGCTTCACTTGGATGCGCTATACCCGCACCTTCAACACCCTCGCCGAGCTCAAGGAGTTCGCCAAGGAACGGTTGACATCTTCATCCTGATGGTGTAGATTTAGAATCACAATGGAGGAACTAAACATGACGCTCATGGTAACTGGTTATAAGTCTAAGAAGGAACTCAAGGAGTGCATCGGGAAGCCTCTCAACTATATTGAGACTAGCGCCTTTGGTCTTGAGTACAAGTCTACTGGCGAACTCGTCGTCGCCCATCGCCCCTTCCTCACGAAAGAACCCGGTCGTGAGTTCTTCGCCCAGGTCTGGATGAAGGACGACAAGATCGTCCAAGTAAAGTAATGAAAAAGGAAGATTAAAATGATCTACGACATGAACAAGCTCGAAGGAAAAACACTCTGGGCTCAGAAAGGTGGGCGCTGGGTATTAGCCACGCTGAGCGGGATTCCGGGAAATCGGGTCGCTGGTGTTTTCCGCATTGACGAGTCCGACCTCGAAGATTGGGATCTGTGGACCATGAAGACGCACGGTCACATTTTAACCAAGGACGAGCACATCCCCGACTGCCACGCCATCTGGTCGTAAACGAAAAAAAGCCCAGGAGCGATCCTGGGCTTTGTCGCGTCTAGTCGCGAGTTATCTGTCCCGCTGGTCGCCTAGCACTAGGCGCTCGATGTCGTAGCGGTTGATTCCAATGTCAGCCAAGTCACGGTCAGTCATCGACTGGAGTTCGCTGATATTCTGACGAACTTTGCGCCACTTCTTGACCTTGCTTAGTGCTCTCCTAATCATATCTCTTCTTTCTGTTCTGTACTGATGCTTACCGTTTATTTAGCTGCTGTAGCCATGACTTCATGTCATAGCTGCAGGCGAGTATAAATAAGTCGGAGCTTGAACATGAACACAATACTTACTAAAATCTTGAATAACCTCTTCGCACAGACGAAGGTGGTCACCACTCCCCCCAACACCATCATAAATGAGGCACCACACATGGACGCGATAAAAGAACTGCTCGCACACCTAGACATCCTGAAGGAGGCAGCTTTGCGCGACGAACACGTCATCGCCGACCTTCTGTCTAAGAACTCGCAACTGACGACTGTCCTCGCTGCGGCTAACAAGGCCAACGACGAGTTGAACGCCGCCGCGGCCATAGCCCTCGGAAAAGCCAAGGAGGTGCGCTCCTAATGCCCTCAATGTCCGGACTCCTATGTAAGTCCTACACTGTAGAACAGTTCGTGACTTACGTTAAGGATGAACTCTCGCTCAAGATGGGAACCTGGCGTCCTACCGGCCTCGTCCTGCACAACACCGGAAAGATGGTGTTTCCCGGCTTCGACGCCCACGGCGTTCAGATCACCCCGGCCCAGCGCATCACCAACATGTCGGTCGACTGGGTCGCTCGACACTTCAACGGCGGCCCGCACTTCCTGGTCTCCCCGGCGTACCACGACGTTGCTCGCAACGTAGACATGCCGGCTATGATCCACACGGTCTGGCCCGGCTGGCTACCTGGAACCCACTCCCCGTCCTGGAACTCTACGTTCTGGGGAATGGAGATGGTGGGAGACTTCGACCTCCAGCCGTTCCCGGACGACATGAAGAACGTAGCCGTCAAGTCGATCCGAGCGCTGTACGACATGCTCGGTCACGTGGCGTCGGACAGTACGTTTCACCTTCACAAGGAAGACCCGCGGACGACTCACAAGCATTGCCCTGGCGTCAACGCCGGAAACAAGCAGTCTTGGCTCGACAACATCAACGACTCGGGACACGACCAGACTGTTAAAGTTTGGCCTGCAGTCGGAACCAACCCAGTGCAGGTACCAAAGCCACCGCAAGAACTTCCTCACGTCTCGATGGGGTTCACCCCGGCGATGGAAGCGACTCTCAAGAAGATGGAGGGCTTCCGCTCGGCAGCCTACGACCTCAACGGAATATGGCACGTCGGTTACGGCTTCCGCGACGGCTTCAAGGGAATGAAGATCGACGGCGCCACCACGATGACGCTAGCCGCCGCTGACGCGCTGTTCCAGACCTCCATGAACGAGCTGTCCGACACCATCCTCTCATCGATACTCAAGGTGAAACCTACGCAGAACCAACTCGACGCCCTCGGCATCTTCGCCTGGAACGTCGGTACCGGGGCGCTTGCTGGATCCTCTATCGCGCTCAAGCTCAACGCCGGCGACGTACAGGGAGCGGCCGCCGCTTTCCTGATGTGGGACAAGTGGAGGCCGGCTGGACCGGGTACTCCGCTAGAAGTGTCGCCACAGCTTCACAACCGCAGGGTCCAGGAACAGGGAATCTTCCTAGGAAAGATCAATCTTCCACTTTAGAGAGAAGAAAAAAAGAGGTGTACACCTCCAACTAGCTAGTATATAGCGCTGGTCCAGGCTTAAAACACCTGGGCCATTTTTTTGGAGGATTTGTGATGAACGACTACGCTTCTACTGTAGAGCGCATGCTCTCAATGCTCACTGACGAGAACAAGAAGAAGGCGCTCTCCAAGAAGAACGTCATGCTCTCCATCTTAGTCCAGGCCGGGATGCTGACCGCCCTCGAGGACTTCGGTGAGAGGAGCGACGGGAAGGTCAATGGCGAAGAGCTGGTCAAGGGCGTAGCCGCGGGGCTCGTCGGGTGTTTTGTCAACATTAAAGCTAACGTCGTCGCTCAGAGCGAACTGAGCGACGCAGATGCAAACGAGATGATCGTGGAGCTCCTCGCCACTGTCTCCATCAACACCATGGACGCCCTGAAGGCGAAGGGTGATACGGTGGGGACGACCATGGGTGACTTTGAGACGGTCACCATGCCAAATGGAAAGGTTCACTGATGGCTCAGAACGACTACGAGAGAGAGATAACGTGCTTCAGGAAGAACCTCTCTGTTCTCCTGGGATCCGTCGACGACGAGAAGGTCGACGTTACAGACCCGAAGTTTAAGATGTCGATGCTGATGCAAGCCGGGTTCATCACCGCCCTCGAGTCCTACGAAGGTAGCGTTATCGACTCGGACTCTCTTAAGGCTGGGATCGTCGGAGGGTTCGTCGGGGCTCTCTTAAACTTCAGGGAGTCTTGTATGCACCAGGGGGTCAGTGAAACTGACGTGGCTAACCTCATTGACTCAGTCATCTCGACCACGACCAGCGTAATCTCACAGTACACCGGAGGTGAAGAGGTCGACTCGAGACTGAAGGTAGTGAAGTTTGACATAAAGAAGCGACACTGAATCATGACAGACATCGACACCGCACTCTCTCCAGAGATACACCGGATCTTCGCCGGGTGCCTCACCTCAGTAGACGTCGATGTGAGGTTCAAGAACCTCGCCAAAGTCGTTCACCCCGACAGGTCCAGGGACCCTCGGGCTAATGACGCTTTCACGAACTTAAATAAGATGAGGGAGCGCGCCGTCAAGGAGATGGAGTCCGGGGTCTGGACTGGCTTCGGTGAGAACACGGTCACCTTCACCACGTCGTCGGCTGCTGTAGCTTATAGTTACCTCAAGAAGAGGAACGGCGACCTCGGTGACGAGTACGTGTCCGAAACGCACTTAGCTTGTGTCCTCCCGAACGAACCCTTCGTAAGAAAGGGCGTCGACCTGATGAACAACATCATCAGCTACGCCCCGGACAACATTCTCGAGAACGCTAGGAAGTACGTCCCGGTAGAGACTCGACTCTTCAAGAGCCCCCTGATAAACGGAAAGCAGCTCGTCACTATAGAGAGGGACGCAGCCTCTGCTGCTCTCGAGGACGTAGTCAATAAGTGGGGCCCGTGGGACCCAAGGTCGGTCGCTTGGCTCGTGTCATCCCTGTGCGACTTCACGTGCTTCTTGTCCACCCAGAAGATCGTCCACCTCGCCCTCACCCCGCAGAACGTCTTCGTCAACACCGAGAAGCACAGCGTCCAGGTCGTCGGAGGTTGGTGGTTCTTCAAGCCTAGGAACGCCACAGTAGAGAGGGTCCCGAACTGGGTCCACTCGTCAGTCCCAAACTCGCTGTTTACAAAGAAGAGAGCTGATGTTAGGATCGACCTCGAGAGCGTCAAGGCTCTCGCCAGGTACTGCCTCAAGGGCGTCAAGGACGTTCCGCGAGCGATGGACATCTGGTTGAGCACGCCGAGCTGCGACGACGCCGTGCAGGAGTACTTTAAGTGGGAGCGCGCCAGAGAGGTCGCTTTCGGCGTCAGGAAATTCGTCGACTTCGGCCACCCGGCCGCGGAGGCGTATAAGAAGGAGAAGTAATAGTTATGGGTAACTCAAGATTTTCGTCTACGGCCTACATGAGCCACAGTACGATGCGCGGGGACGCGACGTCCACGGGCCTCCACGACATCCTCAAGTCTACGACCATCGACTCCGGGCACAAGCCGGAGAACATTAAGGTCCGCGAGGCCCGCGACTCCGTGTTGAACCCGAAGTCGCTCCCGATCATCCTCGCCCTCGACTGCACCGGGTCGATGGGTGACGTTATCTACGAGGCGATGAAAAAGTTCAACGTCATCATCGAGGAGCTCGTCGACAAGAAAGCCGTCGAGGACCCCGCGATCATGACTATGTTCTTCGACGACGTTAAGTTCGTCGGCGCCCGGGCTCTCCAGGTCTCGCAGTTCGAGTCCGACATGGAAGCTGTGAAGCAGCTCGAGAAGATGTACGTCACCGGCAACGGCGGCGGCAACAACACCGAGTCCTATGATCTGCCCCTCTACATGGCGGCCTTCAAGACGAAGACTGACGCCTTCGAGAAGCGCGGTCAGAAGGGCTTCCTCTTCACCGTCGGCGACGAGAACATGCCGACCAAGCTGACCAAGCAGGAAATCCAGACGGTCTTCGGAAGCGACGAACCGGTCTCCGAGGACATGGACTACATGACCCTCTTCGAGGCGGCGTCCAGGATGTACAACTGCTTCCACGTCGTCGTCATGGAAGGAAGTCACGCCGGCCGCGCTGGTGAGGACGCCATGCGCAAGAACTGGGCCAAGCTCGGTCAGAACCTCATCATCCTCAAAGATTTGAAGGCCCTCCCCGAGGTGATCGTCTCGACCATCCGCATCGTTAACGGTGAGGACCACGACACTGTCGTCGGCGCGTGGACGGGAACGACCGCGATCGCCGTGGCCGATGCTACGAAGAGCCTCGTTGCTAAGAAGTCTGGCTCTACCGACAGCACACCGGGAGTCAAGACTCTTTAACGAAAACGCGCTCCGGTAGAACTCCTCCTTCGGCCGGAACGCGGGCCGGGTCTGCGAGACTCCTCGCGCCCGGCCACCTTTTTTGGGGGTTTAATCCACGCTGGGAAAACGGCTCTCTCGGCGGAAGCAATCAAAGTCGTCCTGAAGCTCCGTCCCCTACACTATCATATAGCGGACAAGGTCGACGACCGTTTTTCTGTTTACAGTCTAAAAAAATTAGTGTATAGGGCTTTTCAGAGGAGAATCTTATGAACTATAAGAAGATGTGCGACCTGGCGACCTTCATCGCCGACAAGGAAGTGGACATGGCTACGTTCCTTCCCAAGGACAAGAATAAATTTCCACACGACGTCTTAGTGGCGCAAGCAAAGAGATATAGGTCACGGGAAGAAATGGACGCTATAGTTAATGACTGCGGGACTGCTTGTTGCATAGCTGGATGGACAGCGCTGAAGCACGGAAAAGGTTTTGCTGGTGATACTACAGACGACGTCTTCGATCTACCTAATAATATCAGAGATTTTGCAGCAAAGGAGTTGGAGCTTACCGGCCTTGAAAGCAGCATGCTGTTCACCCCGGACGGATGGTCCAGACCGATGGACAAAAAAATCCAGCGCGAGAGGATGATGGGAGTCCTGCGAGGTGAGATCTTACTTAACTACGGTTGGCTGCACAACCCTCGACCGAGAATAACTGAAAACGAAGGAGAGTAACATGGCTACATCAGCTAAGACTAAGTTAAGGACTACCGCCGACGAGATCCTCGCCGACGTGCAGAAGGCGCGAGGAAAGGCGAAGACACAGACGTCCACAGTAGTGGCCGACCCCCGCTTCGCCGACATCGAGAGCAACCCCTTCTACCAGGTGCTCTTCAACGAGAAGCTCTCCGCCAAGGAGAAAGCTAAGCAGTTCGCCTCCCTGATGACGTTCACTGGTACTAAGGAGGAGTCCCGCGAGCACGTAGCCCAGCAGGAGCTCTTCAAGGAGTACCTGCAGAACGTGCGCGAGACGATGGCGACCGAGATCATCCAGCTCACGGACTCCGGCACCTTCTCCGAGCTGAAGGACACCTACTCCCAGATGAACCAGGGCCTCATCGACTTCGAGAACGGCATGGGCCCTCTCACCGACATCATCGACGCGGTCTACAAGCTCCGCACGTCCGGCATGACGCTCGACGCCTTCAAAGCTATCGTCGAGGACAGGCAGAAAGAGGACGAGCGTCGCAAGAACTTGGCTGAGATCGACGGCAAGGTCGGCGACATCAGCAACAGCATCTCCGAGAAGCAGAAACAAATCGCCGCCCTCAAGACGAAGCGCGGCCTGTTCGGGTTCGGCGGACTGCCGCAGAGCGTCAAGGAGGACATCGCCCGGGAGGAGGCAGCGATCGCCCAGGACAACGAGCAGCTCGGGAAGCTCAACGGCGAGGCCGTCACTCTCGAAGCTTCGGCCAAGCCCCCCGAGGACGATGACCCCGAGTTCGCCGAGCAGAAGGCGAAGCTCCGCGAGCTCTTGGACATCTCGTCCGAGGAGCACAAGGAGCGCCAGCAGAACTTAGTCGCCACGGCCCTCAACTTCGTGCAGACCTCTAAGTCCCGCATCGGCAGCATCCGCGACCACCTGACCCAGATGAACGGCCAGATCGAGTCCCTCGCCGACGCCAACGACTCCATGACCGGCGTCTACGCCATCATGCAGGAAGGGCTCAAGACCGCCGACGCCAACAACCGCGACCTCCTCAAGAAGGTGGCCGAAGGGCCGGCCGACGAGGACGCCATCGCCAAGATGACTCGCGAGTCCGAGAAGCTCTCGATCGACCAGCACATCAAGGCCGTCGACGCGAGCACCGTCGACACGATGTCGACCTACGCCGACCTCACCACCCAGGCGATCCGCGTTAAGGGCATGCGAGACAACAACACCGACAACATGAACACGGCCCGCATCCTGCACTCGCAGGGAGTGGCCGGCGTTGCTGACAGGCTCAGCACCGTCCTCCAGGCGGTGTCCATGGCCGCTCTCGGCGAGTCGTCAGCGATGGCCAGAACCACTATGGACCAGATGCGACAGTCGACCAACGCTGTGACGCAGAAGGAAGCCATCCGTCAGGCCATGGGCGTCAACGAGCAGGCCGACGCGCTGTCCAAGGTTATCGACGACCTTCAGGGCTACGGCCAGGTCGTGACCTCAGCCACCGAGATCACCAAGGAGGGCATCGAGTCGATGCGGGTCAAGATGGACGAGATCGCGAAGGAAGCCGAGGCCGTGCGCAATTCTACTCGCAAGGCGTACGCCGTGAACTCCGACACGATCGGAAAGCCAGCAACGACGACTGTCGCTGACAAGAAAGCCGCGGCGAAGACGAAGAGCCCGTTCGGTAACATCGGTACACGCTGATGAGCAAGGAACTCCTCCTCACCAAAGAAGAAGTGAAGCGCTGCGGGATAGGCATGGGACACGAGTGCTGTGCCTATCTCCTCTGCGGTCCGAAAGGGTTCGAGTGTGGCCGTGTGTTAGACGACATCAAGGCACACCTTGACAAGCGCGTCAAAGATGATAATATCGTAGCTAGAAGGCAACCGCTGGAGGCCTACCCAAACTGCCAGCTCAAGGAGGAAATTGATGTTAATGTTAATGTTAGCTGAAGCCACTACGTGGCCGGACGTCGCCGTGCTGGCCATACCGGGGATCATATTCTTAGGCATCGTATACCTCTCGTCGCGGTAGCACCATGAACTACATGATCAAGGGTACGGACAAGCTCCGCGACACTCCTAACTTTCGCTGCGTCGGCAGGGACGCTGAGCTCAAGGAGATGGCGTCGATCCTGACCAGGCGCGCCGCGAACTCTATCGTCATCACCGGGCCGGGAGGCGTCGGGTGCTCCACCATCTGTCTCGGCCTCTGGGCCTGGAAGAAGACTGACGGTGCGCCGTTCGACATCTCCTCCAAGAGGATCTTCTGGCTCGACACCGACGGCCTCTTCTCGTCGAGCGACGGCAACACCGTCGACTCAGAGTGGTCGAAGATCATCACCGCTCTCGAGCAGACCTCCGGGTCTATCCTCATCGTCGAGGACTACAACGACTTTCTCACCGCCTGCAAGAACGGGCACGAGCACTTCGTGAACTCGCTCATGAGCTGTATCAAGACTGGAAAGACCCAGGTGATCTTCGAGGTCAAGGACAACCACTTCGACTCAGTCATCAAGTCGCACTCCGACATGCAGGAACTGTTCACCGTGATGGAGATCGCCGAGCCGAACGACGGTCCTCTCCGCTCCATAGTGAGGGACTCGGCCGACCAGCTCGCGGCGTACCACAAGATCGCCGTCACCGACGAGGCCGTTGAGCAGTCTATAGCCCTGACGAACAAGTACAGGTCGACGAGCACCAGGGCGCAGCCGTCGCGAAGCGTCAACCTTCTCGACCGGTCGCTGGCCACTTATAAGATGGACTCACACGAGAAGATCTCTCCGGCAGACAAGACTGCGCTGGACGGCTGGACGTCCAAACTCCGCGTCACCGAGGACAACTACATCAAGGCTATGGACGAGCTGAACACCGAGGACGAGCGCCTCGACGACGCGGCCGCCGGGGCCAAGTCTAAGACGATAGGCGCCTTCGCCAAGCTGGCGGGAAAGGGCGGCGTCGACAACCCTGCTAAAGCTGAGATCAAGAAGAAGCTCGAGCTGATCGAGGAGTCGCTGTCCGACACTAGGAAGCAGCACGACGACTTCGTCGAGAAGGTCAACAAGAACCTGAAGCTGTCCGGCGGTGACGTCACCTCAGAATTCTCCAGGATCTCCGGCATCCCGGCTGACAAGCTCAACGAGGACGAGCGCGAGAAGCTCCGCAACCTCGAGCCGAGCATGCTGTCCAGGATATTCGGGCAGGACGAAGCGGTGAAGCACGTGGTCGGGATGGTCAAGACTTCCCGCATCGGTCGTCGCACCCGAGGGAAGCCCCTCGGCGCCTGCATCTTTACCGGACCGTCCGGAGTCGGCAAGACCGAGATGGCGAAGGCTCTCGCGGTCAACCTCTTCGGCGACGAGAAGTCTCTGTTCAGGCTCGACATGTCCGAGTACATGGAGAAGCATGCCGTGGCGAAGCTCATTGGCGCCCCTCCCGGCTACGAGGGCTTCGACGCCGGCGGCATCTTGACGAACGGCATCAGGCGCCAGCCAGTGTGCGTCCTCCTCCTCGACGAGATCGAGAAGGCTCACCCTGACGTCTTCAACATCTTCCTCCAGATCCTCGGCGACGGCAGGCTCTCTGACAACGTCGGCCGAGTGGTCTCTTTCGAGGACTGCTACGTGCTCTGCACCACCAACATCGGGCAGACTCACTACCTCGACAAGAAGCTCACCGTGGCGCAGGCCCAGGAGCGCACCATGGCCGAGCTCGACTCTACCTACCGCCCAGAGTTCCTCAACAGGTTCGGCGGCAGGAGGGACATCGTCCAGTTCAGCGCTCTCAGCGTCGAGGTGATCGAGAAGATCGTCACTAGGGAACTGAACCTGATCATATCGGCGTACTCGGTGGAGAACATCAACTTCACGGTGCACGACGGTGAGGTCAAGAAGTTCTGCGAGAAGAACTACGACCCGCGCACAGGCGCGCGAGGTCTCCCCGGCAGGCTGAGGTCCACTCTCGAGTCCTCGATAGCTGACAGGGCCCTCGCGAAGAATCCTGGTGACATACTGCACCTTTCTGTGGTATACGACAAGAAGACGACCGAGCTGGTCGTGACGGAGGACGAAAAATGACGCCCATAACAGTGATCAATTCTAGCATCAACGTTAGCGACTGGGGCTTTCCCCAGTGGATCTTAGTAGTCTGGCTCTCGCTCAATTTTATAGGCTACATCATGCTTCACGGGGAACCTAAAGCTGGAAACTACAACGCGTGGAGCGCCTTCGCGACGCATGCCATTCTGTTTTTACTTCTATGCAATGGAGGATTCTTTAGATGAACAACCTTTCTTTACTCATTTCTATCGTAGCAGTGTTTAGTCTCATCATCATCTCTTTGATGGAGTACGAGTACTGGCCACCGCTTGTCGTGTTCATTGCGGCGGTGACGTGTGGGTACGTGTACCTTAATGGTTGGGCCCAGGTCTGGAACTTCGTGCAGGCTGCTCCACTCTATGTAGTCCTGTACGTTATAGCAGGAGCGGTGTGGTCCGTGATCAAGTGGTGGCTGCACCTGAGGAAAGCTCGTCAGTGGGTGCGAGACAACAAGAATGACACTAGCGTCCTCTATCCACCAGTCGGCCTCTTTGGCAAATATGTAAATCAATTTGTAAGAGACAGGGTAAACGAGCTCGAGCGCGTCAGGTCGAAGGACAAAACGCTCTTGGAAAAAAATAACAACATCATCAGGGGTCTCGTTAGCTACGACGACCTGAACATATCTTACTTTACACCGTACGTCGGGGACTTCAAGGCCCGAATCATCTCGTGGATGTTCTTGTGGCCGTGGTCCTTAGTGTGGACGTTCTGCCGCGACGTCGTCGTCGAGATCGGCACTATCATCTTCAACAGACTGAAGAGCGTCTACCATCGCATCGCCGTCAGCGTGTTCCAGTGAACGCCGACGCCATCAGGGAACAGTTCGCCTCACAGGGAATCAACAGCCTTGAGGAACTGAAGAGCCAGATCGAGAAGTGGACGCACATCATGCCCGCCGGTCCTGCTACTATCCCAGGCTATCAGGACTTCCCGCGGATGCCGCCAGAGGCATGGCTGCACGTCAAGAAGATCCTCGACACTAACGGAGCGATGATGCTGACTGACGTAAGTGGCGTGGACAAGAACGGTACGAGCTTTGCTAGAGGGCAGTACGCCTCGGTCTCACCGGAGGCTAAGGAAGCAGTGTTCAACTCTTTAGCTAGGATATGGGAGCACCTGCACTGATGGAAGAGACAGTCACTGAGAAGATCAAGAAGATCCGGGACCAGGTCGCCGCTGACGTCAGCGTGACCAAGAAGGTGGAAGGTCAGTCGATCTACGGTCGAGTCGCCAGGCGAACATACCAGATCACGCAGGGCTTCGACTGGATCACGGCCCGCGTCTACCCGGTGTGGAGGGTCACGTCATGGCCTTTCCGCCAGGTGATCAAGGGGTGGTTCTGGCTCTGGGACAAGATGGTCCACGACGATGCCGGAAACTTCAACAAGACACTGGCCGGTGCCTTCCTCTTCGGCTCGGCGGTCTTCGCCTGGTTTTTTCTCGTTCCCATGCTCATGTTCGTCCTCGACTGCGGGTTGTACCTGACGACCGTCAAGCGCGACGACGCGGTGTACCTCTTCAACTCCCAGGAGATCGACCCGGTGGAGAACGTCCACTCGGTGCAGGGGTGCTACAAGATCCCGTGCTCGGACGCCGACTCGATCTACTTCAGAATCAGGCCCACCTGGTTCAACGAGTCCTGGAACATAGCCCACCACGGCGAGCCGTTCTTCTCGGACTACGTGGCCGCGGCGATCCCCATTACTGTGTCGAGGTGTGTGATCACCTCGTACGGCTTTCGCATGAGACTCTTCATGCGAGGCTTCAACGTCTACCCAGACCTGCTGCAGTCCGTCTGTACGCCGGTCGGAGAATCAGCGACAGGAGTTAAACCATGAACTACAAGAAGATGTGCGACCTGGCGGCCTTCATCGAGAAGCTTGACTCTAGTCAAACGAAGATGATGGCGTATGTTTCTCCTAATCACTATACTAATAAGATTACTAAGAAGACTGCTCAGGAGGCCGTCAACGACTGTAATACGGCGTGCTGCATCGCAGGGTGGGCAGTTCTTAAAAAAGCATTAGAGAGCGATTCTGATTCCAATGATTACTTTCTTGGGTCAACAGTAGCACGTAACGCTCAGACGTACCTCGAACTCACAGATGAAGAAAGATTAAGCCTCTTCGTCCCAGACGGCTGGCCCTACTCCTATGTCAGTAGGAAAGACCAGCAGGAGAGGATGATCGGAGTCCTTCGCGGTGAGATAGCGCTCACCAAGGACTGGTTGTTGAATCCTCAGCCTCGCAAATAGCCAGTTGACACTCACTTAGCGTTGAGATATACATCCTAGCATCAGAAAACGAAGGAGAAACCATGCCATCTAAGAACACAGAACAGTCGATCGAAGAAACTCTCGAGGAGTTTCAAGATTTTGCTCAGAAGCTCGCCGAAGCACCCGCCGTTCAGGGATTTATCATCGGCTTCTCTACAGAAACGACTATCAAGGGAATCTCGACTGAAAAGTACGTAGTGGTGACCGACGGAGGTGGCGTAACCCACTGCGGACAGACTATCAAGAAGCTGAAGCTCGGCGCCAGGGTCGCCGTAGTTCAGGGAGCCGTCGTCGCTACGCTCAAGGGTAACGGGCTCGTCACCGTGGCTGCTCGCGTCATCAAGGTATTGTCTAAGACTGAGCGCTTAGTAGAGCTTGACTCTGTCACCAAGATCGTCTACGACTTCGACCTCGACACCGAAGTCGGCGACCAGGTCTTAGTGGCATCAGGCACGATAATCACCGACATAATGTCGAAGGGCACGACCGTAGCTGAGGAGGACTTCGTTCCCGTAGAGTGGGAGTCTATCGGAGGCCTCGACGACGTCAAGGAACAGTTCCTCGAGTTCATAGTGGGACAGACCGAGCACGCCCACCTGTACACTGAGTACGGTTACAAGGTCCCGAAGGGAATCCTCCTCGAGGGTCCTCCAGGCTGCGGCAAGACCATGATCGGGAAAGCTGCGGCTACCGAGGTCGCCAAGCTCTCCGGAGGAAATGGCAAGTTCATCTACGTCAAGGGTCCAGAGATCCTGAACAAGTACGTTGGTGAGTCCGAGCGCAACATCCGCAACCTGTTCTCCGACGCCAGGGAACACCACGTCAAGACAGGCGTCCAGGCCATCATCTTCATCGACGAGGCTGAGTCTGTCCTCGGTCGAAGGGGTGCCAACCACACCTCCGGCATGGACCAGACGATAGTCCCGACGTTCCTGACCGAGATGGACGGCCTCCAGGCTTCCAGCGCCGTGGTGATACTGGCCACCAACATGCCTCACCACCTCGACCCGGCGGTCGTCCGCGACGGGCGCATCGACCGTAAGATCACCGTCGGACGACCAGACGAGTCGACGTTCGAGAAGATCATCGACATCAACCTCGCCGGCACCAAGTCCAACACCTGTGGTAAGAAGGTCGCCCGTCATCTCTACGACGAGAACCGCAGGGTCCTCGAAGTGCTCCTCGACGACGGTCAGACGACCTACGTCACGGCCAGGGACGTCCTGTCTGGAGCTTCGGCGGCCAACATCGTTGAGATCGCCAAGACTACCGCGCTCAAGCGCGACATCAAGGCCGGTGCTAAAAAACCGTCCGGCGTCGGTGACGAGGACCTGATGAGGGCCGCTGACCGAGTCCTGAGCGAGATGAAGATCACCTCGCACCAGACAGAAGCTGAGAGAGCAGCAGCAGCTATGGGTTGCTCGATGGTCGAGTATAGAGCCGTAGCATAAGGAGAGAGAAAATGAACATCTTTAAGACCAAGCCGAAGGGTAACCCTTCTAAACCTTCGTCTGGCGACTTCGGAGGCTCTAACTTCGCGGCCAAGGCGATGCAGCTGAGTAAGAAGGCCAACGACGTTAAGGCGGCTCAAGTTAATAAGCAGCCAAAGGCATCGGAAATTACCAGCAGCAAGTCTCGCGGAGGTTGCTGGTGCTGAACCTCGTCCTCGTCGGCATCGCCGTCGGGGTGGCGTCTATGACGATCTCGGCCACGCCCATCACTTTCGGGATCAGGTCGTGGCTCGTCGACGAGTCCCAAGCCGACTTCACTAGGTTCTTAGGGGAAGGGTTGAGCTGCACTTACTGCGTCAGCCACTGGATAGCCGGGCTGTTCGCCTGGTGGTTTGGGGTCAGCGCCGGGTTCGAGGACTGGCTCCTGACCACGCTGATTCTCATCTTCGTGGCGTCGATGACGTCTAAGCTCATGAAGCTCGGCGTCGCAGTTGACAACTAGTGGGTAGGATTGTAGTAGGAGTAACAAGAATGCGATCCTACCTAAAATTCATACATCGGGCACGCTCTAAAAGAGCTATAGCTGCAATGATAGCATCAGAAAAACCAGGACAACTAATGGTCAAAACCTACTCCTTTTACGAAGAATACCAGTATGACATCTCGGCCCACTTGGGCGACATGAAAGAAGTGACTTGTCTCTCGTCTGAATCGTCCTACACTGTGAATCCCGTCGTTCACCTGAAGAAGTACCTCAGCTTCAAGCAGTACAACCCTCACCACGCCGTAGCCTTCTACAAGGATGGCGTCATCCACGTCAAGCAGAAGATCGAAGGGTCGGACAGCAGTTCAGACGACGATCCGATAAAGATCGGAAAGAAGTCCAACCGTTACGTCATAACTTTCTGGGGGTCCAACGAGAAGTTGTTCAACGACCTAAAGAGTAAGCTGGACGCCTACGTCCAGCCCGACAGTACGATGATCACCTGGGCCTACACCAGGAGCAACCAGATGACTACTCTCATCCTGCCCCTCAAGGACCACGGCCCAGTCTACCAGGAGGCGTACCCCTACATCAAGGACGTCAAGGGGACGATGGACGCCTTCATGGAGAGCAGCGCGTCCATTCTGATCATGAACGGGCCGATGGGGACCGGAAAGACTAGCCTCATCGCCGACCTGATCACTCGTCACAGCCTCAACGCCGTGACCACCTACGACACTGACCTGATGAAGGACGACTCCTTCTACGTCTCCTTCCTCTCCGGCGAAAACAACCTCATGATCATGGAGGACGCCGACGTCCTGCTGCTGTCTCGAGAGGCCTCTAAGAACGAGACTATCGCCAAGCTCCTCAACGTCTCCGACGGCATCGTCAACTCGAGCAAGAAGAAGATCATCATCACCGCCAACGCCAACAACGTCGCTGACTTCGATCCGGCCATCATGAGGCCCGGGCGCTGCTATGGCGTTATCCCCTTTCGCAAACTCGTCGGCAAGGAGGTCGACGAGGCATGCCGCGTCCTCAACAAACCTCGTCCCGGAGATAAGAAAGACTACGCCCTCGCTGAGATCTTCAACGGCGAGCTCAAGGAACAGGGCTTCAAGACTGGGTTCGCATAAAGGAGAGCTAGGATGATTACAAAAGAAAAAACCACGCCTATCACCAAAGAAGAGTTCCTTGAGCACGTAGAGTGTGGTTGGAAAAGAACCGGCTTTACTACTGGAACGTTCTGGCGTGGGAAAAAACTTACTAAAACTTCTAGACACCGCATGGAAGTCAATGACGATTCAGACGCCGTGGACAACCTCTTGATCGTCGGCGCTTCCTGCGCAGTAGGAGCCGCTGCGCTGTCCCAGAAGATGACGCCGACGAACTACATTGCGAAATACCTTCCTTCTTCTTCCCCGTATTATCATGATTCACTCGTCTCTCACATATACGACGCCAACGATGGTTCGCGTTCTAAGGAGAAGGCTATCGAGAAGATCAAGAACATAGAATGGCCGTCCTTGAAGAAGTAGTTGACATCGTGCATGATTGGTTTATTGTACCAGTCACCATCATCGTCGGAGGAAAACAATGACTGCTAACACATTCGAGCTCTCTACGTTCAGCAACGGGGCGGCCCTCAGCCTGATCTCTCGCTACGAGGGGTGGGGTTATAAGAAGGTCGGCATTCGTAGGGACGTCGAGAACGACATGATCTGGGTAGCCTTCACAGCCCCGAAAGGGAAGTGAATGTTTCTCCCTATCTTCGCCTTCGTACTCTTCTGTGTGTGCTTCTACAAGGCCCGCATGGTGTGGTACAGAGACAAGTGGCCCGCAAAATTGATGTCCTTCTTCTGGGGGTTCATCGCGGTCGCCGTGATCGTGTTAGTACTTTACGCAGAAATTAAACATTAGAAAAAGGAGTAGTTTATCATGAGTGAAGACCAAGACAACAACAAAGACCCGCAAGACAACAACAACAATCAGCAGAAGGGCAAACCAGTCAAGCCCCTGACGCGCGACGAGATTGACAAGAAGCTAAAGAACAAGATGCAGAACGTCAAGAATAAGAAGTTCGAGGACGCCTACTCTGTCCTGTTCGACAAGCAAGCGGCGGCCCAGTCGGTACTCGATGCTGTCACCGCTGAGATTGAGCAGCTAGTCGAGAAGTATGAGAAGGACATTCTGTGAAGCACGAGTGGAGCTTAGAGATCCCAGCGTTCCAGCTCCTGAATCTCGAGAACGTCGACATCGACATCGACCCCTTCTTTCACACTAACACTTACGCTCTTGGCAGTCGTAGTTGGAACATGGTCTTCAGTCAGAACAACTGGAGAGCCCAGCACTACCGCGGTAAGGTTAGGTTCTACAACTCTACTAACCCGAAGCAGTCTATCAGCTTCAAGGTAGCCGGAACGACCGACTCGCTGATCAAAGACGCGCCGAGCGTACTAAAGCTAATGCGAGACAGTGGACTCTACATCGGTGGGGTTCCTTCCTACAATGGCTACACGAAGCGCGTCCTGGAGGTCATCTATGACGAGCAGATAACGAAGCTAGGTCAAGAGATCAACAACCAGCGAGTGAAGTACCGGGATCTTCAAGACGAGCACCGAAAACTAGAGAATGAGCATCGAAGACTACAAACTTCAGATCACGTTCAGGACGACCAGGACGACTCAGCCGACTACAAACGCGGCTTCATGGATGGGATGGAGTACAGACCGATCGCGGCCGACGAGCTGACGACCTTGGAGAAGATGTCCGAGTCCATCCGCTCTAGGGTCGATCCAAAGTACTTCAAGAAGAAGAGGTCCGCGCCGGTTATTAAGCTCGTTCCTCCTCATCGAGAAGTGATCTCAGACGTGGAGAAGAAAGTCAGAATCTTCCCGGCGTCCCAGGGATCAAAAATGGCTTGACTTTCACGTCAATGTCATATATAAGTCTATGAACAGCAACAAGTCTTAGTAGCTCAGCTGGATAGAGCGCAGGTTTCCTAAACCTGAGGTCATGGGTTCGAGTCCCTTCTAGGACGCCATTCATAGGTGTTAGTAATGTTTCAGAGTAACCGGCCGACCCCGAGCCTTCCTTACGTCCCAGGGATCACTAACGAGGGCGTAGACATCAACAAAATTAAAGGTAAATCATGGAAGAAGCGACCAAAAAAGGCGGCGTAACCCAGCTAAAGCCATTAGTCGAGAGGATCGAGCGTCTCGAGGAAGAGAAGAAGACGCTCTCCGAGGACACTAAGCAAGTCTATCTCGAGGCGAAGTCTCTAGGCTTCGACGTCAAGATCATCCGTAAGCTCGTAGCGATGCGCAAGAAGCGCAAGGAGGAGTTGGACGAGGAGGAAGCGCTCTTAAGGATCTACATGGAGGCCGTTCAGTAAGTCTGGCCAGCACACCTAGCGTACCGTAATCCGATCTTACTGGAGACTACACCATGGCCGTAACAAAAGAATACTTCATCAAGGACAAATTGACCGAGCTCCTAGCCCTGATGCTGTTCAACGACAAACAAGAGTACGGTTGTTCCTGGGAACAAGTCTCGGAGGGTACTCGGGACCGCTACAGGGACATGGCACTAGGGAAGAAACCGTCCTATTACAGGAGAACGGCGGACGACTACATGGACCCGACTGAAAAGAAGCGACTAGTCCAGAAGAGCGAGGATGATAATGAAGATCACTAAGGAAGAATTTCTTCAACACATGGAGTGCGGGTTGAAGCGAGCTAAGTGGGCGCGCAGACTCTGGTGGAGGTTGAAATCAGAGATCTACGGTTGGGACTATAACCAAACTGAGTGCACCGAGGAAGATCTTTTACAAATAGGCGAAGCGTGCGCGATAGGCGCAGCGGCCCTGTCCCAGAAGATGACGCCTAAAAAATACGTGATGAAATACTTGGATCCACAAGGTGACGTAATAACTAGCGCAGAAATAGCTGAAGCAAACGACACTGCTATCTGTATGGAGCAAGCGATTAAGAACATCAGCGAACTGAGCATCTGGGACGCTGCTAAATAAACAAGACCGCCGCTAGCCCAACCGGCAGAGGCCTCGCCACTCAAAACGGCAGTTAGTCTGGGTTCGAATCCCAGGCGGCGGACCAAGAGTTTACGATGACGCTGACAGAAGCCCTCTACATCCTAGGCTGTAAGAACGCCGCCTCCCTCGACGAGGTGAAGAAGGCGTTCAGGAAGCACGCTAAGAAACACCATCCGGACGTCGGGGGCAACGTCGACAAGTTTCGTCAGTTGAACGAAGCGTACCAGACTGCTCAGGAGATGTTCACTCCTCCTCGAGCTTCTCCTAAGCCAACGGTCAGCAGTCCTTCTCGGCCACCGCCCAGGCCGCCACCGCCTGGTTTCGCGTACGCCCAGAAGATCTACCGGATCATCACCAGGGGTCCCGACATGACATACAAGGTGTACATTCCCTTCGACAGTGTTATAGACTGGCCGATAGAACTTTACTGCACTCTCTACGAGAGCGGGAAGAAGGTGATGTTCAGGTTCCCGAAGGACACTAGGCTCCCGTGCTCGGTGACCCAGACCTTCGGGGGAGTGCCCATCAACGTATCGCTAGAAGGTACCGGAAAGTCCCGGCACGACAAAGGAGACATCTTTGACAAAGACGGAAGGCCCATCGACAAGAAAGAAGCGTACGACGACCTCTTCAAGAAGTGACTTCTTCGAGAAGCGCCTTCGGAAGATGGTCAAGATCGCGTCCAAGCAGAAGGTCTACGCTGGTCACCGGTTCTACGCCGAGATCTGGAAGAACGGCGAGCGCGTCGGTTGGGGCTACAACCACCCCGGCGAGTCGGACCTCTCGAGGACCTACGCTAAGCACGACCTGGCCGAGGGGACCCACGCCGAGGTCGCCGCGATAGTCAGCGCCATGTCGAGGTGGGCGTCGGTCAAGGACTCTACTCTCCTGATCGCCAGGGCCAAGAAGAACAAGCGCGGAGGTGTGTTCGTTCAGGGCACCGCCATCCCCTGTGCCGGATGCACGAAGATCATCATGGACATGGGCGTCGGAGAGATGTTCTACACCCTCGACAGTGACGCGTATAATTTTTTGCACGACTTCGATCCGCTCAGCCTTGACGATATAAACAACGCACCATAGTTTAACAGTAAGGAACGACCGACATGGTATCACTGACGATATACTCCGACTCCAACATCCTGCCGACGGACTCGGCTGAGTATGAACTACTAGTAGAAGCGGCTGAGCTGGCCTCGTCCGTAGAGGGCATGGGCTGCGAGCTCGGCGTCAGGCGAGGTGGAGGGTCCCGCATGATCATGGACACTTTTATCAAGAAGGGTGTGTTCAAGACGCACGTCATGGTCGACCCTTGGGGCGACATCGACTACCTCACCAACGAGAACCTGGTCCGCCACACCTACACCGACTACACCAACGAGATGCGGGCCCACTGCATGGCCGAGCTGTACACGTACTACAACAACAAGCCAGTGAACCCGATCGTGTTCGTCCTTGAGGACTCGGAGTTCTTCAGGAGGTTCGCCGACGGCGTCCCGACATACTTCGACAAGGGCAAGCTCCTCCAGACCAAGTACTGCATCGCGCACCTCGACGGCCCGCACTCGTCCGACCCGGTGATGCTGGAGGCCGCGTTCTTCGCCGCCAGGATGGACCCCGGCGCCATGCTGGTCTGCGACGACACGAACCTCTACGACCACGCTAAGGCCGAGGCCAAGATCTTCGAGCTCGGCTTTGAGCTCTACAAGAAGGGCGTCCGCAAGAGCGTTTACAGGAAGAAGTGAAGAAGCCTAAGCCGTACGCGGGAGGAGACCTCGAAGGAGACTGGTTAGTCTCGCTGAAGATCGATGGGATCCGAGTCTCGATAGGTCCAGAAGGCGTGTTCTCTAGGAGCGGAAAACCGCTCTACAACATGGACCACCTGGTGACCGACGTCCAGCGTGACGCGGAGGTGTTCATGGGTTCTTGGGAAGCTACTGCTTCAGCCGTCAGGTCGAGTAAGAAGAAGGTCTACGTGCCTAAGGACGCGCTGTACGACCTTGACCCTTTGGACCCTCGACTCTACATGATGCTCATCTCCTCTCCGAGTGAGCAGTGGATCATGAAACTCTTGGACGACGTTACATCAGATGGGTACGAAGGGCTCGTCCTCAGGCAGGGAGACTCGTGGCTGAAGGTAAAGAAGGAAGAGACCCACGACGTAGAGGTCACCGGCTTCGTGGAAGGCAAGGGGAAGCACGTCGGCAGGATGGGCTTACTCAAGACGCCGCTTGGAAACGTGGGAACTGGCTTCAAGGACCTCGAGAGAAAAGAACTCTTCGGGGACCACGTGATCGGTACGATCATCGAGGTCGAGTCGATGGGCCTCACTCCCAAGGGAAAGTTCAGGCACCCGAGGTTCGTCAGAGTGAGGTTCGACAAATCATCTTCGTGAAGAGCAAAACTAGCAGTTTACGCGGGCTAAGAACTATGGTATAGCTTAACTCTAACGAAGGAGGAGTTACATGGCAGCTTTAGAGGAAGTGTTCGCCGTCATCGGCGCCAACTACGGGGACGAGGGAAAGGGTCGAACTACACACCTGCTCTCTGACTCGGACACCGTCGTCGTTAAGCACAACGGTGGAGCACAGGCCGGGCACACCGTCGAGACCAACGGTTCTAGGGTGGTGTTCAACCAGCTCGGCTCCGGCGCTCCTAAAGGTGCTGCTACCGTTCTCGACCACACATTTTGCGTCAACCCGGTCCTCCTCCAGAAGGAGATCGAGGCGTTCGAGAAAACGTTCGGCTTCACCCCCAAGGTGTACGTTCACAAGCACGCTAAGATCGTCTCGAATCTCGACATGATCGCGAACCAGTTGATCGAGACGGCCCGCGGTGCCAACCGTCACGGTTCTTGCGGGCACGGGATCAACGAGTGCGTTACCCGCTACGCTCAGATCGGCAGTGGAGCTGACTCTAACAATATCAAAGCTTACTATAAGAAGCGTCTCGCTTTAATAGGCGTCGTCTCCAAAGAGGAGATCGAGAAGTTCATGGACGCACCAGTATGGCCGACGGACCTGAGCTTCCTGTCGACGGACTCTATCATCGAGGGCCTGAAGATAGACATGAGCGCCGTCGGGGACCCGAAGCGCGTCATCTACGAATCCGGGCAGGGTCTCGGTCTCGACGAGGTGACTGGAATCATGCCTCACGTGACCAGGTCGAGAACTGGAGGTCACAACGTGTACAAGGCTGGTCTGTTTGGCCTTAGTCCAAAGGTCAAGTGTGAGTGGTTCTACGTCACCAGAGCATACGTGACCCGCCACGGCAAAGGGCCCCTCGCTCATGAACACCTCAGTGATCTTGAGAGGTCAACGTACATTCCTCGCTTCAAGGACGAGACTAACGTTCACAACGAGTGGCAGGGCGGCTTTCGTACTGGCCATCTCGACCACTCCGTCTTCAAGAGAATCGACCATGACATTATAACGTCGCTTCCTATCGGTCCGAGCGGCAACGCCAGGTCGAACCTCATCGTGACCTGCTGCGACCAGCTCGACGCAATCCAGTTCGTCAACAACAAGCACACTCGTGACGTATATACTCCAGACCTCGCCGGTGTCACCAAGCTCGTAGAGGATGCAGACTGTACGCACTTTTTCAAGACCATCTCGATCGGCCGATCGCCAGAGAGCACGCACTCCGAGGTCGGCGTCATCAAAAGCGATAGGAAGGCAGCATGAGCAACACAGACAGCGTATACTTCACCAGCGACACCCATCTCGGGCACGAGAAGATCATAGCGCACTCGAAGCGCCCCTTCGCCAGCGTCGAGGAGATGGACGAGGTCCTGATCGAGAACTGGAACAAGAGAGTCAAGCCTAACGACACGGTCTACCACGTCGGAGACTTCTCTTTTCGTGCGGCCAAGGACCCGTCACTCTACTTCAGGGCGCTCAACGGCAAGAAGTTCCTGATTCACGGCAATCACGACGACGCGAAGATCAAGAGGCTGCCGTGGGCCGGGTGCTATCCTGAGCTCATCACCAAAGTTCACGGCCTACACTTTCACATGTATCACTATCCGATCCTAGAGTGGCATGGCTTCCACCGTAACTCCTATCACGTGTACGGGCACGTTCACAACGTCTTCGAGGGCCCTGATGGGAAGTTCGAGATCCCGGGACGAGCTATCAACGTCGGCGCCGACGTTAACAATTTTGCCCCCGTGGCGCTCAACATAATCGTGAACAGGCTGGAGCTCATAGACAACTACGACGACAGGGAGCGCGTCCTAGGCAAGAAGTTTAGGCCGAAGAACATCCCGAGTTCCGGCGACGCACCGTGGAAGGAAGAATGAGATGAAGAAGATCTTAGATAAGTTCTTCGAGACGGTGAACGCCTACCAAATCACGCACCCGCACGCGTTCGTGATCATCTGCATACTGCTGTTTTTCTCACTGCTTCAAAAGGGAGACTTTGTGTTTCTTGCACTGGTGGTCTACCTTTTTTCAGTTGACAACGACTGAGCTATAGTGTAAAGGTTCCCTATCGAGCGGAGGAATCACGATGCCTAAACCTTTCATCCAGAAAGAGACAGTGAAGCCGCCGCTGACCAGCACCAAGTCCAGCTCACTCGCTAGCAGGTTAGCCCACGACGAGAGGATCATAGTCGAGGCCAAGAGCTTTACTTCCACGCGCAAGATGGGCTCCAGGTGGTTCTGGACTATTCCTGCGGCCACCCTCGAGGAGGCCAAGGAGACTGGGAAGCGCCAGGTCGATCACGAGAACCCCATGGGTTACGACGTCATGGTGTACGCCATCACTGATATACATCAGGTGTTCGTGGGAACGATAAAGCCGGGCGGCGAGTGGATCGAGAGGCGCAAGTGATGTTCAGGACGATAGACGACAGAATCCAAGCTTCCTACCAGTGGATCTTTGAGTGGCTGCACTTTCGCTTCGGCGCCACGAGACGAAGCATCTGCAACGCGCTGATGTGGGCAAACCTGGTCTTCCTTATGTTCCAGGTTCCGTCAGTGGGCGTGCCGATGCTATGCGTCGACGCTGGGATAAACGCTTTAGCTACGATGGTGATATTAGGCAATATGTTCTGGACGACGAAGGGCATGGGCCCAGTCATGGCTAGGGAGCCGTTCTTCATCTTCTTAAAAATTATCAGCGTGGTCACATTCTTTCTCTTCTTTTACGTGGACATGACGAGCGCTACCTACATACTGCTTCCCGGGATTCTCGGAAAGGTCCTTATGACAGTGACAAATCTCAGGGGAGCCTCCTTCGTCTGGTTTTATTTGTGCGACGACGACGATCGCAGGCTTCGTCGTAAGAAGGAGGAGCGCGAGCGTGCTAAACTCCTGAACTTGGTCCCGGTGAGAACATGACGTTCTATAAAGGACAACTGGTCAGGTGCGTTAACGCCGGTTTAGACGAGCGCTTTTTTGTTAAAGGCGTAAACTATAAGGCTGCCCTGATGGATCTGCACGGGCTCCAAAAAGACCAGGTCTACACGATCAGGGATCCAGACTTTTTCTGGCCGTACTGCTCATTCCCGGTCGTTCGTCTAGAAGAAATTACAAGGACTATGCTTCTTAACGGCATAGAAGGACCGTTTGCCGCGCCCAGGTTCGTTCCAATCGACACCGAGATATTCCGCAAGCTGTTGGAAGTTAAAAAACCGGTAGACGCCTAGCGCACGAGGTCGGAGTCGAGCACGGCAGTGCTCGATCGCTGCGACCTAAATACGTTCATGCCGATCGACAAGGGGAGATACAGAAAGAAGCACCGTCGTGCGCGGGTGGGCTTGGCGAGCCAGGACGTGGTCGCGCTCTGGGTCCAGGCTGAGGCTGACGAGCTCGGCGTCGACTTTCGCGTTGTCGGGACGGCCACTTACGGGCAGAAGGATAACGACGTCCTCGTCGAGTCCGAAGGGCGCAGGTTTGGCGTGGAAGTGAAGGGTGTCGTGAGAATGACGACCCCGATCCCCATCTTCGACAAGTCAGTAAGGCGCCGGAACGTTCCGGCGGACATCGAGTCGATGGCCCAGTCGTACATCGACGTCCTCTCAGTAGGGGGAGCGAAGCTCAAGGTGGTGATGCAGAAGGCTGGGAAGTCCATGGACTTCCTCGGCATGCTCGACTGGTTCAGGGACTTCGTCGACCCTACTATCGGACTGGCCGAGGACTCTAACTCAGCCTCATCCGGCAAACTTCCTAAGGAGCTCTCGACCACTGAGCCAAGGATCCTGCTAGCAGCCAAGAACCTCATCCTGAAGAACCTCGCGTCTTCTAAGGACTCCTACTTTGCCATCCACGACAAGTCTGTGGACGACGTCGTGATCTTCTTCACTGGTTTCGGGAAGAACGTCCTGAAAGCTCCCAAGTTTCCAGACCTCAAGAGGGTCACTTTAGACACCTACGGAGGAAGTTCTAAAGGGGCCACGCGAATTGCCTTCAAAGTCCTGTTCTAGCGTATAAATACAACATGGCAAAGCTTGACAAGAAACCATCACAGTTTAAGAGCAACGACTCTTCAAACGACACCGACGACAGTACTGCTCCCGACAAGGAAGTAAAGACCCAAGGCGGTGACGGGACACAGACGGACGGCGCAGACGACACTGCGCCGGCTACTAAGAAACCTTTTGGAGGGAAGGATGATTCCGGGCAGACCAAAGGATCCGACGACAAAGATGGCGACCCGTCCGCCGGTCAGAGTGACCAGACGGATGACCAAGCGAATGGCGCACAGAACGACACGAACGGAGACGGTGGCGACAACGGTACGTCCCAGTCGCAGTTCGTGACCCTCAAGGACCTTCGCGCGATCATCAACATGAAGAACGGTGAAGTCACCAAGCCCAACGGGATGACGGACACTGGTGAACAGGCGTCGATCATCAACACCAAGCCTAAGGTTACCTAAGTGCCGATGATAGCAAGAAGACTCGTAGTCGGAGGGGTCGTAGTGTACGACACGCCTCTTCCAGCGTCTCGAGTAAGTCTGAGCGAGGAGATCGGGACCGATCCTTCGAATATAAATAATGCAGAAACAAACACGATCACTAGATCGAGAGACCTGAAGAGCTCGGAGTATATCGAGCAGATGGTCGCCAAGGGAGATAAGTAAAATGCCACTCTGGACAGCTAACGACGACCCGACCGGCCTACCGAAGTGGACCTCGAGGGAGTACGTCCTCGGTGCGAATTCGACGAACAACCGAGTCTACGGCGTCTCCAAGGCTATGGCTCAGGACACTCCTTGGCTAGGAAAAGGCGTGTCCCAGGGATGGGTCACCCTACGTTTTGGAACCGGCGGCGTCAGCTCCATGCTCATCGCCAACACTGGGTCCGGCTACGCTAACGCTGACACCATCTCAGTAGACGGCAACGGAACAGTGGGAGTGATCAACGCTTCTGCGACCATCGTGGTCGGCTTCTCCGCCAACCTGGCCGGAACAGTAGCTATCCTCTCCGCCGGCGCCAACGCGATCGCTTCCTCGGCTAACCTCTTGGCCCTGTACACCAACGGCGACTTCATCTTCGCCTACACCAACAGCACCGCGGCTGACTCTAAGAAGATCAACCAAGTCGTCAACTCATCGTTCCTGAACATCACTTCGACGTGGTCGGCCACGAACGCAGCTTCTAGCTTCGGCGTCTCCGGGCAGATCCAGACGATCACCGTCAACACCTCTGGGTCAGGCTTCACCAACACCTCTAACGTAACCGTCACCACGTCCACCGGAGTCAAGGGAACCGTCACGCCGGTCCTCGGCGGCAAGGCCGGAAGGATCTTCGTCGACAACACAGTAGTACTGGTAGGCGACATCAAGAACCCGGTCGCTAACTCAGTCTTCCCTTAACGCTATCATCATTGGAGTACTAACAATTGGCCTCACGCAAGATCACGGACTTAAGTGTCTACACCACTATCACGGCGAACGACCTCCTGGTCGTAGTTTCGATAGCCGGACCGACGACTTACAAGATGACGCTGGCCTCGCTGGTCAACGCCATCCCGTCAAACGCCAACTTCTTGGCCAACGTCTCCGTATCTGGATCGCTGGCAGCGAACACGATCACCGCTTCTGGAAACGTGGTCTTCAAGACGGCGAACTACTTGGTCTCCAACAACTTCATAGTCACAAAGAACAACACCCCGGCCAACTCCACGAGCGGTGTAATCGCCGGTGAGGCCGGAATAATCTGGTCGGACGGAAGCTACATCTACCTTCAGGCCAACTCCACGTCATATAAACGCGTGTTGGCTAGCACGTTCTAACGCGTACTTCGGTATCGCAATGAGACTCAGGGACGAAAACTTTCTTATATTCGCGATGCACAACTACGACAATCCGTCGTGCGAGAGCGTCGACGAGTTTCAAGAAGACTTGAAGCACTTCAAATACTTAAAGCGACTCTTCAATCGCTACGCCGAGACCGGCGAGCTCAAGGAGCGCCTCATCCTCAACCACATCACCGTGATCTATAACCTCTTCGGACCGCAAGCCTCGAAGATGTTGTTTTTTAAGATGAGGGGTTCAGAGGGTTTCCTCAAGCCTTTCCTAGTCATCATGGGAAAGATGCCCCTGAGCGTCGAGATCGGCGGGATGATGATCCCCAACGAGAAGATTCCGGCCGACCCCGAGATCACGAAAGTTCTGGAGCTGATATGAGAGTAGTGGACACATACATGGCGTACCAGTTCGTCAAGAGGCTAGTACAACCTTTCGAGAAGTGGCCGGCCTATAAGTACGGGATCATCGACGGCGACGGGAACATTCTCAGGAAGAGGTCCTCCCTCACCGGAGCGGAAGCCGACACCTTCGGCGTCTTCGACCTCACCGTACTGAACATAAAGAGGCTGCTGCCGAAGGGATCACTGTCGTCGATAGCCGCCGCGGTGTACTTAGTGAAGGAGGGGGAGGAGAACGTCGGCGAGGCCATGGAAGCCGCGGCGACCCTCATGGAGTCACAGCTCTTGATCGACGACGCGCCAACTAACAGCGCAGGAAGCGGTCAAGTAGCCGGACTCGGAGTCCCGGCAGGATCACTGCCAGCGGCACCTAAAGTCCCAGCTAGAAAAAGAAAAAGGAGATCGCTATGGCGATAACTATCGGTTCGATCCTGACCGACATTGCTGCTCAAGGCATTAGCAAGTACGTCAACATCGGCCTGATCGTCGTCGGCGTATCGTCAGTCGCCATCGGCTACGGGTACGTAGTCCGAACAGAGAACCAGCTCACCAAGCTGACTAACGAGAACGTCGTGTACAAGACCCAGACTGCCGAGGACAGCGTCACCATCGCGACGCTGAAGAACAACTTCGTGCTCCAGAGAAAAGTACTCTCCGACCTGTACGCTGGAATGCTGAGCGCGAACATCGACGCGGCGCGGGTCCAAGCGTTCATCAAGAACCTGAACGTCTCTGAGTTTACCACTGACACCCCGGACGAGACTGAGAAGCTCCTCAACGACCAGGAGACTATGGTCCAGCGCTGCATCGAGCTGGCCTCTGGAGCGACAAAGGTTTCAGGGGAGAAGAACACAGTATGTCCAGACTTGCTATAGTCGCTCTAACGGCGTTCGCGCTGGCTGGGTGCACCTCCCCAGTCACCATTCGAGTCGCGCAGGTAGAGACACACCCTCCTCTTAACCTAGAAGATCCAGCGCCGGTGACCCAAGAAAAGATCGACTGGGTGATCATCAACGAGAAGAACGTAGCTCAAGTGTTGGCGTCCCACGGTGGAGTGCTCGTCGGCTTGACGGTGGATGGCTTCAAGGTAAACTTGTCGAACCAAGCTGACGTCCTGCGCTACGTCAAGCAGCAAAGGGCAGTGATCCTGGCCTACCGCCACTATTACGAAAAATAGCAGTTGACACCGACAGGGATGCGGTATAGATCATAGTACATTATCGTTTGCTCCCGCTAACGCTGATTTAGAGATGGTATAGTTCCCTGGGACGGTCGTTTCCTCCAAGTTAAGACCGACACACACCCTGGGCCGACGTACCTAGCACTTCGAGACACCCCTGGGACCACAGGGGAGGAGCGACGGCTGGGAGGGGTAGTGTTCGAAGTGTGCGAGCATGACCGCCCTCCTACCGATTTTTAACTAGGAGACTTCGTCATGGACACCAAGAAGATGTGCGAGTTGGCTACCTATATCGAGGACAAGCTCGTAGACATGTCAACCTTTCAACCACACCAGATAACTGTTAGCTCAAGCGGAGAGTGCGGTACTGCGTGCTGCATTGCAGGGTGGTTGGTTATTAAAGAACGTTATGACGCGCCCGACATTGACAGTGTTGTACTGTATGCTACAAGATCGCTCAGCCTGACCGAAAAAAGAGCCAATTACCTCTTTTCGCCTATCGGAATTCATGACGAGTTAGACCAAGAAACTCAGCGCACCAGGATGATGGGAGTCCTTCGCGGAGAGATTGCGTTGACGATAGACTGGTTGCGTAACCCTCAACCGAGAGTCCAGAATGAAGAGAATAGAGTATAAGACGCACGACAAGTCTTCGTGGGGCCCGGGCCCATGGCAGGCCGAGCCTGACAAGATCCAGTACGTCGACAACGCGACGGGTATGCCGTGCCTCATAGTGAGAAACACCCTCGGCAGCCTGTGCGGTTACGTCGGCGTGTCCAAAGATCACCCGTTCTTTAAGAAGGGCTACAACGACTGCGACGTCACTGTTCACGGCGGCCTAACGTTCGCGGACACCTGTGCTGAAGACGAGCATGGGATCTGTCACCTCGTCGAGGAGGGCGAGGACGACCTAGTCTGGTGGCTCGGGTTCGACTGCGCTCACCTGAACGACATGTCTCCCGGGATGAGGGCGACGGACGCTAAGATTGGCATACCGCGTGGGATCCTAGAGTTCGGGATCTACAAGGACGTCCCGTACGTGGTGCGCGAGTGCTCGAGACTAGCTAAGCAACTGATGGAGGTGAAAGATGAGCGAAAAACCCAAGAGGACAGTATATCTCGATCAGGCTGAGGACGGCTGGCACGTCTTGAACCAGGAGGGCGAGAAGATCGCCACGTTCGAACCGAGCGCCGTCGGTAGTTTCTTCTGCGGCTTGTTCATTGGCGGTCTTACTGAATATATCATTAAGCGCCGCAGATTGCTAGAGAAGAACGATGCACTGTAGTCCGAGAAAGATCAAACGCGTCGTCGAGAGGGTCGGTGGTCGGATGGTATCAGCGACCGTCGGTGGTAAACACTATCGGGTCGTCTGGACTCATACAGGCCACACTTTCCTGGCAATATTCTGCATCTCCCCGGGCGACGGAATGTGGGAAAAAGTTAAGTTTCGGGACTTGATGGGCGACCTTAAGAAAGCCGGCCTTGTAGAATGAAATTCTCCATGATCAAGTACAAGCACTATCCCGATCCGTCAGTGCCCGGCTACTCATCAGTCTGGTCGTCTACCATGTTCGACGAGAACTGGAAGTACGTCAATCACGCTCCTACCGACGAAATGAACGAATACATCTCAAGCCTGAAGGAATCTTCATCTAGCAAAGTTCCAAAAACTAACAAGCTGTAGTAAACATGCTACTATGCAGCAGAGTCTCCCGTGGGTCGACGACAAGTACATCATGCAGCTGTCCTTCTACGTGGACCGCTTCAAGGTCGTCAAGCAGTCTCCCCTCGAGGCCAACTTTCGCTGCCCAGTGTGCGGCGACTCCAAGCGATCGAAGACCAAAGCTCGGGGCTTCATCTTCAGGACTCAGGACGGTGGCGCTATCTTCAAGTGCCACAACTGCGGAAAGTCTCTGACGCTCAGGAGCCTCCTCAAGCATGTCAGTCAGCAACTGTACGCGGAGTACTCGGCAGAGTTCCTCAAGGAGGACCCGACGAAGAGGCGCTTCGTCGAGAAGGAAGACAGGACCCGTAACCACTTCGAGGGCCCTACTGTACAGGCGCCTCCGGGTCTGGTTCGACTCTCAGACCTCCCGTTGTCTCACCCAGCAGTAACCTACTGGAACAGCAGGGGGTTGCCCAAGTCAGGAACGTCTGACGCGTGGTGGTGCGAGTCCTTCTTCAGGTGGGTCAACGAGAAGCTCATCCCGGAGAAGTTCTCCGAGGCGGCAGTGAGGCACGATATAGGCAGGATCGTGTTCCCGTTCCGCAACGACAAAAAAAATATATTGTCCTACACTGGGAGATCTATCAACGGTGAGGAACCTAAATATGTCGCCATTCGTACTAGCGACGAACCTGGCGCGTTCGGGATGGACCGGGCCAACCTTAAGGAAGATGTGTACGTGGTAGAAGGTCCGATCGACAGTCTGTTTGTTCCTAACGCCGTGGCGATGGGAACGTCGAGCAGGAAGCTCGACTGGATCCCGCACCGCATCATCGTCTCCGACAACGAGCCCCGCTCGCCCGAGATCACTAGGATCATCAAGAAGAACATCGACGCCGGAGAACGAGTCGTGATCTGGCCCGAAGGCCTGCACGAAAAAGACATCAACGACATGCACCAGGCGGGTCAGGACCCGTACGCCATCATCAGGGCCAGGACCTTCAAGGGTCTCCAGGCCCTGATCGAGTTCGGGAAGTGGAAGAAGATATGAAGAAACTTGAAGTCAGCCCAGAGTTCTACCAGGTCGTCCTCGACCAAGGTTACACCCAGGAGTGGATAGAACAGCAGCTCGCCGAGATCTTGAGAGACGAGATCGACCGCGAGTTCGCTAAGGAGAAGGGGATGACTCTGGAAGAGTTCGAGGCGTCCCAACGGGAACGTATCATCGAGGCGCTGATGAAGCCAACCAACAATCTGATGAAGCCGGACAACAAAAAGTGAGAGTCCTAGTCTGCGGAGGCAGGGAGTACGACGACGTCGACGCGGTCTTTAGGATCCTAGACCACTACCACGCCGCGAGTCAGTTTACCGAGGTGATCCACGGCAACTCGAGAGGCGCAGACAAAGCCGCTGGGTTCTGGGCGCGGGAGCGGGGCGTCAGCGAGACCTCTTGCCCGGCGGACTGGAAGCGCCAGCCGGACGGCAGTTACGACAAGGCAGCGGGCTTTAAGCGAAACGCCGACATGGTGGCGATGAACCCGGACCTGGTCGTAGCCTTCCCCGGAAACAACGGAACTAATAACACGATCTCTCTCGCCCACAAGGCTGGGATCAAAGTCGTTCAGATCATTAGCGAGAAAAATTAAGAACAACATGCACAAGGAGAGGTCGGATGACCCAGACTACACTACCAACTGTTTTTCAGTCTTACATTCACATGTCGCGCTATTCGCGATACAACCACGAGCTAGCTAGGAGAGAGACCTGGGAGGAGACCGTCAACAGGTGGGTCGACTTCTTCAACGAGCACATAGACAATGTTACTGGCGGAACCTCTAGCGCCACCGTACACAAGACGATGGCCACGATTCGCGACCACATCCTAAGTCTCGACGTCATGCCATCCATGAGGACCATGATGACTGCTGGTCCCGCTCTCTCCCGCGACCACATCGCGGCGTACAACTGCAGCTTCCTGGCTATAAACCGAGTCGCCGCTTTCGACGAACTCCTCTACATTCTGATGTGCGGCACCGGAGTCGGCTTCTCGGTAGAGCGTCAGTTCGTCTCCCAGCTCCCCGCAATTGGTGAAGAGTTTCACAAGTCGGACATCGTGATCAAGGTTCAGGACTCCAAACTCGGGTGGGCTAAGGGTCTCAAGGAGCTCATCTCTCTACTTTACACTGGACAGATCCCGTCCTGGGACGTCTCGGCAGTTCGCCCGGCTGGCGCCCCGCTCATGACTTTTGGTGGCAGGGCTTCAGGGCCCGCGCCCCTGGTCGAACTCTTCGAGTTTACGGTGTCTATGTTCAAGAAGGCGGCCGGCAGAAAACTCTCATCCTTGGAAGCCCACGACCTAGTCTGTAAGATCGCCGACATCGTGGTCGTTGGTGGCGTTCGCAGGTCAGCCCTCATCTCGCTGTCCAACCTCAGCGACGACCGAATGCGCTCCGCCAAGTCCGGTCAGTGGTGGGAGACTCAGGGACATCGCAGACTGGCCAACAACTCAGCCGCTTACACAGAGAAGCCCGAGGTCGGGGTGTTCATGGACGAGTGGAAAGCTCTCTACGACTCCAAGTCCGGGGAGCGCGGGATCTTCAACCGCATGGCCGCCAAGGCCAAGTGCGAGACGATCGCCCGCAACTCCGACCACGAGTTCGGCACTAACCCCTGCGGAGAGATCCTGCTCCGCGACAGGGAGTTCTGCAACCTCTCCGAGGTGGTGATCAAGGCGGGCGACACTGAGGAGGACCTCATGAGAAAAGTAGAGCTGGCCGCGATCATCGGCACGTTCCAGTCCACGCTGACAGACTTCAAGTACATCTCCAAGAAGTGGCAACATAACTGTGAGGAGGAGCGCCTCCTCGGCGTGTCGCTCACGGGGATCATGGACAACCCCCTCACCAACGGCAAGTCCAAGGACCTGCCAAATCTCCTAGCGAGGCTCAGGTTTAGAGCTAGGGAAGTGAACAAGATGTGGGCCGGAATACTTAACATTCCTCCATCTGCGGCGATCACCTGCGTTAAGCCGTCCGGCACCGTCTCCCAACTAGTGAACTCTGGTTCCGGCATCCACGCCAGGCACTCGCAGTACTACATCAGGCGCGCCCGCATGGACCGCAAGGACCCACTAGCCCAGGTGATGATCGACTCAGGCTTCAAGGTCGAGCCCGACGTGATGAAGCCCGAGCACACTCTGGTCGTCAGCTTCCCAGTCGAGTCGCCTAAGAACGCCGTGTTCAGGGACGACATGACGGCGATAGAGCAGCTCGAGCTCTGGAAGGTCTATTCCGACCATTGGTGCGACCACAACCCGTCGATCACCGTCACCGTCAGGGAGGGTGAGTGGCTCGACGTCGGCGCCTGGGTGTACAGGAACTTCGACCACATGACCGGTGTAAGCTTTCTCCCTCACGCCGACCACGTCTACAAGCAGGCCCCTTACGAGGAGATCGACCAGAAGACGTACAAGTCTCTCCTAGCCGAGACCCCCAAGAGCATAGACTGGGAGAACCTCGCCAAGATAGAGAAGGGAGACACTACGACTGGTTCCCAGGAGCTGGCGTGCGTCGCCGGGGGCTGCGAGATTCTTTAACGTTGCGGTTGTATGACGACGTAACCGTTTTTGTAGATGTTAGTGATCCCGGTCTTGTAGGTGTCTTGCATCTTGACAGGATATTTGCCCTGGGCGTAGGTGTTGAAGAATCCTGACGCGTCGGGTGTCGTCTTGAAGTCGCCAAGAGAGGTGACGAGGGTCGGTGATCCGACGTCGTCGATCTCGATGATCGAGAGTGAGACGTGGGTGTATGGTGTTGATGGTAACATGATAGTCCTCCAGTTGAGTTCCTAGCTTATCACATGATGATGTAAAAGTCAATGAATCTTTCTGGTTGACACTGACCAGAATCTAGTGTAAGCTGGTCACTAATGGAGGAACCTACCAATCATGAGCGACCTCGACAGGTTCTTAGAAGTGTACAACGGCATCAAGCTTATCGAGACGTGCGGTGCATGTCCCGAGCAGTACGACGCGATGGTCGACGGTGAGAAGCACGGCTACCTGCGTCTCAGGCACGGTTACTTTCGCGTTAAGTACGACGGCGAGGTGATTTACGAAGCCAGTACAAAAGGCGACGGCTCATTTGACTCGGACGAGCGAGACAAGTATCTCAACGAGGCGAAGATGGCGCTCGCCAAGTACCACGTCGACAAAGAACTCCCTGATCTTAACTATCCTGATCTTAATGGAGATGCTCACGATGCTGATACGTAACGACGGAGTGTATAGCAACGTAGTCTTGGACATGAAGTCTGTGCGACGATTGGCTGCGTCGTACGGAGCTTATGTTAAGACTGGACACATGAACGCCAAGGGTTCCCGCGTGACTCTCAACGTCACCCTTCCTCGCGGCCGCGTCTGGAACGCTAACGGCGAACACGACATATTCTTTCACGAATTGCAGCCCATGTGCGTCGACTACGACAAGGTCGTGGCTGACATGCGCAAGGGAATCAAGGAGTGCCGGAACCCGCTCTGCGACACGTGTTTCCCAAGAAACTACGACTGAGTGTGTTGTGATGTCATTTAACAAGGACAACGTTACTAACGCCAACATGCCAGTCGGAACGTACTGGATCGGCGATCTCTGCTACGTCATGCACGACGTATGGAAAGAAGTGTGTGAACTCGTCATGTCCGAGAATTATCAGGGCGAGTTCTGGCCTGAAGGACCGTTCCGACTCGCAGATGGAAGGCGTTTCGCCGAGTTCCATACTGCGTACGGTGACGGCGGTTATCTTGATCAGAACCGATGCAGTTATAGTGTTGATTCTGGGACTATAGGCGCGATTCTCGAGAAGGACATCGACAGGAAGAATCTTCGGAACAACGTAGACCACGGTCACTTCTACGAATTCAAGACTCCCTAGAGAGCATGGTCCGACGGCAAGAACCTTCACTTCGGCCACGTCAAGATCAAGACAGGATAAGATTGCACTAATCCATGACTATAAATAAGGCATGGATTATTACATATCATGAGGTTCGTTGGCATCGATTACTCGATGACCTCGCCAGCGATGTGTATCGCGGGAAAAGACTCGCTAGCTTTTGAGTCCTGCGAGGTCTACTACCTCACGTCCCAGAAGAAGTTCATCGGCAAGTTCGGGAACGTGATAGGGACCGAGATGCCTGACTGGACGTCACCAGAGCAGAGGTTCGACCTGATCTCCGAGCACTTTGTTAAACTACTGCTGTCGTCCGACCTCGTCCTCGTAGAGGATTACGCGTTCGGGGCGAAGGGCCAGGTGTTCCACATCGGTGAGAACACTGGGCTCCTCAAGCACAAGATGTACCAGAGGAGAATCAGTTTCGACACGATAGCCCCTACGGCTCTCAAGAAGTTCGCCACTGGGAAGGGTAACGCTGACAAGGCCAGGATGAACGAAGCTTTCGAGGAGCAGACAAACTTCTCCGTGAGAAAGAAGTTAAACTGTTCCGAGAATCAGTGGAACCCGGCGTCGGACATCGTGGACGCATACTTTCTCTGCGCTAAAAAAGTTTCTGGAGCGTAGTTTACAATTCATTGTGTCATGGTTAAGAAATGACACTATGCTCCTGGATGGCCAGGGCTAACAAGAAAGAGTATTATAATGAGGACAATCTCCAAGAACACACAACGCTTGATCAGCAACCTGCAGAACGGCAAGCAATTGAGCGCCGCCCAGATCAGGTCCACCAAGATCGGCGTCACCGACCCAGCGTCAGCAATCTACCGCCTGCGCCAGAAGGGTCTTGCCGTGAAGTTCGAGAACGGGAAGTACTTCCTATAGTTTTAATACCAACAGCACCGACGGGAAGGGACCATCACGGCCCCTTCCCACTAACTTCATGGAGGTTTTATGCGAGACGAACTTTTTATCTTTGCTGCCATCATATTGGCAGTAGCCATTTTCGCTGGTGGGTTTGTTTACAGTGTTGTCATGCTCACTAATAAACCGAACTGCGCAATCACCTGGGAGCCTAGGGAGACTGAGTGGAGCTGGCGCGGAGGGTGCCGCGTAAAGATAGACGGAACGTGGACCCCGGCGAGCGCAGTGTGGATAAAGGCGGACAAGAACTAATGAACACTCTCTACACCAAGAACAACTGCTTGTGGTGCTCGAGGCTCAAGGAGATGCTGGCCAACACCGGTGTCACCTACACCGAGGTGAACGTCGAGGAGGACATAGAGAACCTCGCCGAGCTCAAGAAGCGCTTCCCGGAAGTTAAGACTGTCCCGCAGTTCTTCGTCGGCGACCGCCGCGTCGGAGGGTTCGACGAGTGCGTCGAGTACTTTTCTAGGGAGCCGCACCTATGAACAATAATGGCCCACACTTCTTCTTCGACCTCGACGGTACGCTGTGCGAGCCGGGTAAAGCTATATCCGACTCCACGCTTTATACTCTCGGGCTGTTCAAGCACCTCTTTAACGCTAAGGTCTACATCGTCACTGCCAGCAACTTCGAGACGGTATTTGAGAAGCACGACCTCCTCCACTATAACGAGGATTATGAATTTTATACTATCGACGGGATCTTTACGGGCCTCGCGTCTAGGCTTCACAGCATGGTCGACGGGCAGCTCGTCGAGGACGAGGAGACCACTGACGCCGAAGCTATCAAGTGGGAGGGACTGGTCGACGAACTCAGCTCCATAGCGGCCGACTCGGGATTCACCGAGAAGACTGAACCTCACATGGTAATGCACTCGCTGGGTAGGTACGCCTCCTTCAGCGTCCTCGGGAAGGCGTACACCCCGGAGCAGAGGGCGGCTTATATCGAGTACGACAAAGAGAATCACGAGCGCGAGAAGATCGTCAAGCGCCTCAGGGAGTCTTACCCGAACCACATCTTTTACGTCGGTGGAGAGACCGGAATAGACATCGCCATGAACGGGACACAGAAGAACCACGCTTTCCATTGCATCGAGCCGGACATGAACATCTCGTACTACTTCGGCGACGGGTTCGGCCTCTACGGTAACGACGAAGACATGGAGTACGCCTTCCACTCATACAACATATTCAAGTGCAGGGACCACGCCCAAGCGCTGGGTTACATGAACGAGTTTATCAGGAACAGAAAGCTGGCAATAGTATGATCGACCGCAACGAAGTGAACGCCAACTCGAAGGGTGGCACTGAGCTGTCGATGGGAGAGCTCGAGTCGCGCCTTGACACGAACGTCCTGACGAAGTTCCAAGTCATCCCCTCCCGCTTTCGCGGACTAAAGGACGGACTGATCCCGATCTACTGGGTGCACGACACCGAGGACGACCCGGAGATGAACCACCTGGCCGACGGTGGCTGGAAGAAGTTCGAGAGGATCGTGTTCGTCTCCAACTGGCAGATGCAGAGGTTCATCCAGAAGTTCAACATCCCTTGGTCGAAGTGCGTCGTCCTACCGAACGCTGTTGACCCTTTCCCGAAGCCAGAAGCGCTTGACTGGTCCGGTCAGATCAGGTTCGTCTATCATACCACCCCTCACCGAGGCCTGAACGTCCTGGTGGGAGCGTTCGACGCCCTCTCGAAGGTCTACCCTAACGTCCACCTTGACGTCTTCTCCAGCTTCTCGATCTACGGGTGGGAGCAGAGGGACGAGCCCTACAAGCCCCTCTTCAAGTTCATCGACGAGCACCCTAACATGACGTTTCACGGTGCCGTGCCGAACTCGGTCGTGAGGGAAGCCCTTACTAAGACCCACTGCTTCGCCTACCCGTGCACGTGGCCGGAGACCGGATGTCGCGCTCTCATGGAGGCGATGTCCGCCGGGCTGGTGTGCATCCACTCGAACTACGGGTGCCTCTACGAGACTGGCTTCGGCTTGTCCAAGACCTACCAGTATATGGAGGACCCTTTGGACCACGCCAACCTCTTCACTCGACACCTTCTGACCTTCATGGACACGATCAAGGAGATGAGCGGGGACACGATGAACCACTTAAGAAAAAAGATCGCCTCGGACGCCGGAACTCGATTCTCGTGGGAGTCTCGCGGCGAGCAGTGGAACAACTTTCTGAAGGAGATTCTTCATGACAAGCACATCACCGTCTAGCGACATCTTCATGGTCAAGGTTCCCCTCAGGGCTTCGATCATCGGCGGTGGTACCGACATCCCAGACTTTATCTATGCAAATGGAGAGGGCGCATGTCTTTCGACGTCCATTGACAAGTACATCTACTGTGTGGTGAAGAGGAACTACGTTGAGGGCTTAGCGTCAAAACTTATGATAGACCCTTTCGTCGATACTGAACTCACCCAAGCTGTTCTCAAGTATGGTAGCGCTAGACTACTGTTTGATCACATCAGGTTCTTCGATGATGTTCCTACGAAAGGTACTGGTCTAGGATCTTCGGCTGCGTGGGTCATGGCGCTCCGTAATGCTATTAAAAAAACGACATACGAGTTCAGGGCCGAAGACAACTTTGAGATCGAGAGGTCTACCGGCTCCTGGTGCGGTTACCAAGACCATGCCCAGGCCTGCGCTGGAGGAGGCCTCAACTTTCACCAGTTCAAGGTGAGTACGACTAGTATGAACATCGAGGTAAAATCTAAAAGGATCGATAGGTCCTGGCTCATCGGGGACAACAGGATCCAACTCTTCTATATCGGCGGCACCAGGGACTCGTCAGTAATACTCAAGGAACAGTCGGCTAACGCCGAGCGACAAGTGAAGGAGCTCAAGCGCTTAGTGGAGCTGGCCCAACTTGGGTTCGCTGCGTCGCAGTTAGAAGTCGACGGGCCCCGAATTCTTAAAAGAGCGATGGCTGAGGCTTGGGAGATCAAGAAGAACTTTTCATCCAAGGTGTCCAACGCCCTGATAGACGAAATATACAGCATCGGTTGCGCTGTTCCCGGAGTGATCGGGGGAAAGCTGCTCGGGGCAGGCATGGCCGGCTACATGATGTTTGTTACTGAACCGCACAGTGTACCTTCGCTGGTGACGGCATTAAAAGATGTGAGAGCAGTGCACGTTCCAGTGTCGTCTGGGACGTCATTCGTGCAGAAAGGGTACGTGACGATATGAACCATTTCGAAGAGCTGGCTAAGGCTATAGAGACTTCCCACACCGTGGGGATAGAGCGCTGGCCAAAGTACATCGACGAGTGTGCTAACAACGGCGGAAAAGTGTTCGTCATCGGGAACGGAGGCTCGTCAGCCATCGCCTCACACTTTGCAGGGGACCTGATGAAAGCAGCTTGGGATGGCACTTCTCATAAGAAACCGCTGGTGATCTGTCTCTCAGACAACACTCCTATCATGACTGCGACGGCTAACGATACTGGACACGATAGGATGTTCAGCAACCAGCTCAAGTACTACAGCGCTTCTAAGGACGACATCCTGATAGCTATCAGTTCGTCTGGAAACTCACAGAACATAATCCTAGCAGTTCTTCGTGCACTGAAAACTAAAATGAAGGTCCTCACTATGACTGGCTTCGCGTTCAACAACTCAGTCAAGGAAATGGTCACGGGACCAGAAGACATAGGAACTGCGATGGAGCATCACCTCGACCAAATCTGGGCGGCCTCCGACTGTTACGAAGTAGTAGAGGACATTCACCACATGTGTATGCACGGCGTCATTAGGGGTTACAAGCAACTCATGAACGGGTGGCCGGCATGATCCTTCTTGACCTTCAGCCAGTGATGATAGCCAACCTCATGGTCGGAACCTCGAACGGCTCTGACGCCTCTGACCTGTCTGAGGGCCTACTCCGCCACATGGTCCTCAGCACGATCAAATCCATACGACAGAAGTTCACCAAGGAGTACGGTGAGATGGTGATCTGCTGCGACGGCCGCAACGTCTGGCGCAGGGACTACTTTCCCTACTACAAGGCTGTCAGGAAAAAGGCCAGGGACGAGTCAGCCCTCGACTGGGGAATGATATTCGCCACGCTCGAGAAGATCAGGGTCGAGATCCAGACGTACATGCCGTACACGACGATATTCAACGACAGGGCCGAGGCCGACGATGTCATCGGGGCCATCGTCCACTACGAGCGCAATCGCCCGGTCGACATCTTCAACAGGCCGAAACCTATCCTCATCGTCTCCGGGGACCACGACTTCGTACAGCTCCACGGCGAGGGCGTTCACCAGTGGGACCACATCAGGAAGCGCTGGATCACCGGCGTTCCCGGGACGCACCTGCGCTCTAAGATCATTTGCGGCGACGTCGGCGACGGCGTTCCCAACTACCTCTCCGACGACGACACGCTGGTTGTGAAGGAGAAGAGACAGAAGCCCATCACCCAGGTGAACGAGGCGAAGTGGCTCGTCGACGCCGGGAACACCTTCCTAGACACTCCCGAGAAGAAGAAGAACTGGGAGCGAAACGAGATCCTCGTGGACCTCAAGCAGGTTCCGGACGACATCGTCGCCGACATCGTGGATAAATACAGCAGACCGACGACCAACACTAGGGCTAGCGTCCAAGCATACTTCGTGGAAGCTGGTCTCAGAAACTTAATGCAAGACATACAGGAATTCGTATCATGAGGACACCACTCTAATGGCAGCACCACAGGCACTATCCACCGTTCTCTCTCTGATCCAGAACTACGACACTGACAAGGAGCGCATAGGCTTCCTTCAGAACTTTCCGGAGCGGTATGCCGTCCCCCTCAGAGCAGTCCTCAAGTACATGTTCGACGACTCGAAGTTCCTCCTCCCTCCCGGCGCCCCGTCGTTCACCACGTCAAACGACGCCGACCCGTCGGTGCTCTTTCGCGAGGTGAGGAAGTTCTACCACTACGTCGAGGGCGGGAACCCGAACCTCAAGCAGGGGAAGCGCGAGCTGATGTTCCAGCAACTTATTGAGGACCTCGTCCCCGGTGACGCCAACCTGATCATACACATGAAGGACAAGACTTCTCCGTACCAGGGTCTCACCAAGGCCGTGGTCAAGAAGGCGTTCCCGGACCTATTGTCATGATGGTGTACCGCGTTCAAGAAGGCGAGTGGGACGTAGGCTTCAATCACAACCGAGTGTTCAGCACTCAAGGGAAAGCTATCGCCGCGATTAAAGAAGCTATCGAGCTTCAGATAAGCTACGGGTTCTTCGAGAAACAGACGTTCACTGAGATCTTTGACGAGGGCGGCTACGAGATCATAGAGTCGAGTGTAGACTAGTGCCAGTCTACACCGTCCAGGACAAGAAAACCAAGAAGGCCAAGGAACTGTGGATGTCCTGGGACGAGCTGCAGGAGTATCTCGTAGAGAACCCGACCAAGGAACACGTCCTCGTCCCGGTGCACCTTATCGATCCGATGGCCATAAAGAAGAGGGACCCTGGTTTCGAGCGCGTGCTCAACCGGATGAAAGGTTTCTACAAGGGGAACACGATAGAATGAACCCTCCATACTCAACAGACCCAACTTCTAACGGTGACATTCAAGCCGAGCTCATGCGCGAGTGGTATGAGCATAACCGCGAGAGTATGTGGGACCGAATCATGCACAGGTCGGACCAGGCTGATGAGTTCATGCTCGGGATGCTAAAGCAAGCGAGGATGATCTTGGCCTATGAAGTCTCGTACACACCACCACCTGATTCGGGAGAGTAAATGATGATCGACGTCAAGCGAGCAGTAAAAGACAACAAGCGAGTAACTTTCGAGTACTATCGTGACGGAGCGCTGTGGTACCGTACACAACACAATGAGATCTTCCCGGTTCCGATCAGTGACATAGGCAACGCGATGTTTCGCGCCAGCGACAAGGCGATCCTGTTCATGCGATACATGAACCTCTGGAACAAGAACTGCGTTCCTGACAAGCAGCACGATCCCTCAGGGCCGATGGGCTATGGGGTCCTATCTAATTATGATCAGTACGGTAAAACCAACGCATAGGAGACGCCTTGTCCAAGTCCAAAGTACCCGCACCCCAGAAGGCGGGACTTATTATGAACAAGCTTGAACCACAGACCCCCAACCAGAAGCGGGTCATAGAAGCCTACAAGAACGACCAACATATAGTCATATCGGGATTCGCCGGGACAGGGAAAACGTACCTGGCCTGCGCACTCGGCATGATGTCGGTCTTTGCTAAAGATCAGGACCAACTCGTCATCTACCGGTCGGCGGTGCCGACGAGAGACATGGGCTTCCTGCCGGGAGGGATCGCTGAGAAGACCGCGACCTACGAGATTCCCTACGCAGGGATCTTCTCCGAGATGTTCGACCGCGGGGACGCGTACGAGCTCCTGAAGAAGAGTCACTCGGTCGAGTTCAGCACTTCTTCCTTCCTGCGCGGTTTAACTCTCAGGAACAGCGTGATATTCGTGGACGAGACGCAGAACTGGTCGCTCCACGAGCTAGATTCCTTGATCACTAGGACCGGAACCAACTCGAGGCTCATATTCTGCGGGGACTACAAGCAGTCCGACTTGACGCGAGACCAGGAGCGCGAGGGCATGAGAAAGTTTCTCACCATCTTGAAGAAGATGCCAGACCAGTTCGCTATGATAGAGATGGAAGCAGATGACATCATTAGATCCTCGATCGTCAAGGATTACCTTCTCGCCAAGGACAACTCCGGGGTTACGTAGTTTTCCTCTCGACCTTTACGACTACGGGGAGCCGGCCGTTCGCGTCGACGCTCCTGGTCCACGATTCTACAGGACTCCGGGCGGGGCTCTCTACCCGTCGATCACGACGGTGCTCGGTTCTGGCTGGAAGCCGGAACTCGCCACTTGGAGGAGAGCGGTCGGCGAGGAGCAGGCTAAGTACTACTCCGGCTGGGGACTCAAGCGCGGTAACCACCTTCACCTGATGATGGAGGACTACGTCCTAGGAAGGGAAGTCCCGGAGAGGCTCGACACTAGGCGCGAGCTCGACTACTTCAGGGCCGGAGTAAAAGCCCTAGAGGGACTAGACGTCGTGAACGGGTCCGAGACCATGCTGTACTCCGACGAGCTCATGCTAGCAGGGACGTGCGACCTTCCGGCTGTTTGGAAGGGCAGGAAGGCGATAGTTGACTTCAAGACGAGCTCCTACCCCAAGGCGATCGAGGAGATCGACGACTACTTCACGCAGACCGCCGGCTACTCTGTCATGATCCACGAGCGGACCGGTCACCTTCACGACCTGCTGGTGATAGTGATGGCCAACGTCGACGACGAGACACCCACGATTCACGTCCGCGAGAGGACCGACGACATGATAGATAAGCTAGCAGATGCAAGAGATCTTTTTCTCGCTGGAGTAGAACAACAATGAAACGACTCGTCGCCTTCCTCGTCCTCTCGCTGTGCGCGTCACCCTTCGCCCTAGCTGACGGGCTCATCCCTAAGGTTCCAGGACCTGCCCCGAAGATGAAGCTCCTTAAAACCCCAGTCACTTGCTACCCGAACTTTACCGACCAGACGTACAAGGACCTAGGATGGGTACCTCTCCTGGTCTCCAGCCAGAACGGAATCACCGTCATAGTGTTCTTGACAGACAGTGACGCAAAAGTCTTGTTCAAGACGGTTGACACCAACGAGGCTTGTGTGTTAAACATACCGCAGGTTAAAGCTATAGGATTGCCTTCTAAAGAGGGCGCGCCTCCTAGCTCCAACTAAACTTTTTTAGGTTAATCATGAAGATACAGAGCACCGACATAACTACAGAGTACGAAGCCGCGGCCAAGGGAACGGTGTGGGCCATCGACCGCCGCTGGAACACTGAAAAGTTCGGTGGGTCAGTCTTCTCAATGGTAACCACGACCTCATGGCAACAGCGGCACCTGTACTACGTTCAGGCCAAGTACAGGTCGATCATTTCACCCTCTGTCCAGAGGATCGAAGTTGACGTCAAGCCCTCGGACAGGCCGAGGCTAATCTGGGCCGGAGACCCGAACGACGGTACGCTAACTATGCTCCTCTCGATCGTCAACGGGATCGCCATCAAGTACGGGAATAAATTCTCATTGGTCGCCTGCTGCTCGTCCGACCCCGGCCCTATCGCCATGAACCTAGTCGACAAGAACACTACGAAGGTGCGGGTCTCTCCCTCTCGAGAAGAGCTCATAGCAGAGATGAAGAGCGCCAACGTCTTCGCCCACCCGGCCATGTCGTTCGAGTCCTTCAACGCTGAGGTGGCGACGGCGATGAGCGCCGGCTGCCTAGTCCTAACGCCCAGGCACTCGGGGTTCTTAGAGATGATGGGCTCCCACGGCTTCTCCTCACAGCACTCGATCGACAACACCGCCTACGGCGTAGCTTTCGCGAGCTCCCTGATGGAGATGATGGACATGGTGACGACCTCGCGGTACGAGTCCTATTGGACTGTGGCCAAGAAGCACGCCGACTACATGTTCAGCGCAGAACGAGAGGAGTTCCTGTGGAAGGAGTTCCTCGGGTTCGTCGACTTCATGGAGAATCAGAATCAGTGAGCGAGATCGTGCACAACGGAAAGTTCCGGCTCGGCCAGCGAGTCAACAAGATTAAAGGATCTTCTTGGACGGGAAGAATCGTTGGCTTTTACAGTTCGAGCCTGACGCACTTTGGCTACTGCGTCGAGTCCGAAAAAGAGGTCGGCAGCGTACAGATATACCCAGAGGGGGCACTGGAACTTACTCCGAAACGTTATGACGGCTTTCTGCGGCAGGTGGATAGTTCAAGATCTAAAAGTTAATCATGGAGAAACAAGATGAGCAAACCAAACAAGTACACACCTCACCAGGGTAAGAAAGAGATCGCAAAGCGAGCCAAGCAGCTCGAGAAGCTTGAGAAAAAGAAATGAGCACAGGCCACTTCTTTCGCTTTCACCTTCCTCACGTACACCTTAACTCACCCTTCGGCGACGGTTGGTTCGGAAAGCAGGCAGAGTCCTTCGCTAGGTTCTTCGGGACTCCCAAGTTCATAGTCATCCAGACGGCGGTAGTCGCCGCGTGGATAGTGGTCAACGCGTTGGGGTGGGTCACGTTCGACGTCTACCCGTTCATCTTCCTGAACCTCGCGTTCTCGCTCCAGGCCGCCTACGCAGCGCCCCTCATCCTCCTTGCCCAGACGAGGCAAGCTGACAGGGACAAGGCGGGCGCGATGGCTGACGCGCAGCACCGCGAGGAGCTCGCGGCGACGAACTCCACTGAGATGAAGCTGCTGATCGACCTCATGAAGCAGAACACCGATCTGACCAACACAGTCAAGACCCTGACGGAGAAAGTGGCCGAGCTGACTGCAGAAGTGCATGATAAGTTGACATCCGTTAAAGAATAGTTTAACTGACCTCCTGAACCAGGAGGACTACATGGCAGAGAAGTTAAGATTGAAGTGGGGCACGATCAAGGGTTGGAGCGATCTGACTCCTGTGAGTCAGACTTTCATCCAGAAGTACATTGATCTCGGCGCCTCTGAGAGCGCTATGGCTCAGCAAGACACCCAGGAACAGAAGGACATCCTCTGCGAGTGCATCGACCAGTTCACCGGAGAGATCTGGCAGGACTGGGAAGGCAAGGTTATGACAAAGGACGAGGCTAAAGCGTACGTCCAGGACTACGGAAAGAAGTGATGCACAAGAACCTTTACGTTTTTGAAGAGACGGACATGCGCGGGATGGCGATCCGCCTCGCCATGCTTCAGACCCACTATCGAAAGCCAAAGGACTTCACTGTCGCGGAGCTCAACCAGTGTGCCAAGACGCTGCGCAGGTGGCTTTCGATAGCTGAGCTTTCTATCGACATCTCGACTCCGGACGAGGTTATCAACGCACTTAACGATGATCTGAACACGCATCAAGCTATAACAGAGATCCACAAGTACGCTGCTAACAAGGACGGGAAGAAGGTTTTCTCTGCCATGAAGTTTCTCGGTTTGATTCCCGGAACTGGTTCATCAATCGACTACGGTATGCTCGGAGAGATCAAAACAATACCTATAGACAGGATCCCTCTAGTTCAATGGGAAGAAAAGAAGAAGTTAAATGCTTAAGATATTCGGTGACCACCAGGACAACACCATCAAGCAGATGTGGAACTGTCTCGCCGTAGGCAACGTCAAGCAGGGCGTTATCTGCGCGGACGGACACCAGGGTTATTGCTCGCACCCGGTCGGCGGGGTCGTGGCATACAAAGATCAGATCTCGATCTCGGGTGTAGGCTTCGACATCGCCTGTGGGAACATGGCGGTCAAGACCTCCCGCAAGTTCTCGGACATCGGGGACATCCCGGAGATCGCCCGCAAGATTCATAAGAAGATCGACTTCGGGATGGGCGGCAACTACTCCGTCTCTCGCAATGACATCAAGGACGTTGCCCTCTTCGACGACGAGGAAGCATGGAAGGCCGCGGACGTTGAGGACCTCAAGCGTCTCGCCTACGGGCAGCTCGGAACCGTCGGCTCCGGCAACCACTACATCGACCTCTTCGAGGGCGATGACGGCTATGTCTGGGTCGGCGTACACTTCGGGTCGAGAGGCCTCGGACACAAGTCCGCCACCAAGTACCTCAACCTCGCCGGAGGTGTCGACGGAGTCGACGCTACTCCGACCATCGTAGACGCTGATTCCGAGATCGGGGTCCGCTATCTCGCGGCCATGCACCTCGCGGGTCGCTACGCCTACGCTGGTCGCGAGTGGGTCGTGTCCAACGTCTGCAAGATCCTCGGGGCGTCCGTCCTCGACACTGTTCACAATCACCACAATTTCGCCTGGCTCGAGGAGCACGGTGGAGAGAAGTACTGGGTTGTCCGCAAGGGCGCTACGCCGGCGTGGCCTGGTCAGCGCGGCTTTGTGGGTGGTTCTATGGGCGACAACGCCGTGATCATCCACGGTGTTGATACGCCCGAGTCCAAGGAAGCCCTCTACTCCACCGTTCACGGCTCTGGCCGAGTCATGGGTCGAATGGAGGCCAAGGGCAAGAAGGACAAGAACACTGGCGAGTGGAAGCGCGAGCCGAAGATCACCCGCGAGCAGATGGACGAGTGGATGCACGCTAAGGGCGTTCACCTCGTAGGAGGAGACGTCGACGAGTCTCCGATGGCCTATCGCAGGCTCAGCGAGGTTCTCGCGTATCAGGGGGCGACCATTGTGGTCGAGACCCAGCTCCGCCCGTTCTTAGTATTGATGGCGGGAAACGAAGTCAGGGACGCTTATAAGGATTAGATCATGAGAAAGTTCACTTGGGGTTTCGTAATTGGGTTGATCACCGGAATAGGATTCGGGTTGTTCGTCCTCCACGTCATATTAGGCACCTGGAGCTGGTTGTGATCTTTTCTAATTTCAACGGAGACTAAACATGGACACTAAGAAGATGTGCGACCTTGCTACCTATATCGAGACCCGCGCCGGTAAGTTTGACATGAGCAATTGGATAAGTCACAAAGATGCCAACCTTGAATCTATTGAGGCTGTTGGTAACGACTGCAACACCGCTGCCTGCGTCGCCGGGTGGTGCGCTCTCGCTCACGGCAAACAATTAGGCGTGTTCGAGTTCTTTTCGTTTGGAAGGATCACCCTGGGACTTACTGAGGAAGAAGCTTTCGCCCTCTTTACCCCCGACGGATATAAGACGAGTATCGGTTTAGGAAAAGAAGCTCGTGACCGTGCAGTGATGGTGCTCAGAGGACAGATTCCACTCGACGAGAACTGGCTCAGCGCTAAGCTACCAGCTTCAGAATAACAACGGAGACTAAACATGGACACTAAGAAGATGTGCGACCTGGCGACCTACATCGAGACCTGTGCAGGTAAGTTTGACATGAGCGCATGGACGAATATACCAAAATGGTACTGTGCATCTAGTGTTGCTGTTAGTAACGATTGTAACACTGCTGCATGCGTTGCCGGGTGGTGTGCTATCGCTTACGGCGATGTCTCCAAAGGCAATTTCTTTAATTTCGGAATGGAAACCCTGGGACTTACTAAGGATGAGGCTTACGATCTCTTTCGCCCTTACGGTTTTGACAACAGTGTCGGCGTAGGAAAAGAAGCTAGAGATCGAGCAGTCGCGGTGCTCAGAGGACAGATTCCACTCGACAAGAAATGGTTGTACGCTAAGTTACCAGCTTCAGAATAACGGTGTTCTCATCGACCCTGCCCGATGCTTTCCTGGACTGTCCAGTCAGCTTCTCCAGCGCGGGTTTAGGTGACACCTTACCGCCGAGTCCCAGCAACGGGGCGACTTCGGCGGCTTTCCTGCCAGCGCTCTTGGTGTAGCTCCTCGCCTCGTCGTAGCCCACTATCGACTTTCCCTTCACGTCGAGTGAGTCGCCGGCGAGCACGGTGACCGTCTTGTACTTGACGTTGAACAGGTACGCCTCCTTGGCCCCGATGATCTTGGCCGGGTCCACCGACGCGATCTTGTACTCGAGGCTCTCCTTCAGGTAAGAGAAGTTCTTGAGCTTCTTCTCGGCGGACGGTGCAGACTTCTTCTTGGTCGGCGCCCTGAGCTTCTTCGTGTTCTTGGAGTAGGCCTCGCAGTCGGCCGCGAGCTTCTCCATCCAGTCGAGCCAAGCGCGGAGCTCAGCTTTCTTGTAGGTGCTGTAGCCTTCGTTCAGTTGAGCGTTGGACCCAGCGACGGCGAGCCTCAACTCTTGAGTGAGGCGCTCGTAGTGTTTCGAGATCGAGGACGCGGCCGAAGTCGGAAAGTTCTGGAGCTTGAGCGCTTCGTAGACGTTATAGTTCCAGTTCGAAGGCGTTCTCGTCGGAGTTGATTTTGGGTGTTTCATCCCGAGCGTCTCGGAGTCGATGACTTCCTCGAGGTTAGAGATAAAGAGGTCGAGAACCTGCTCGACCTTCGGCGTCTTCTTGGTGAACCTCTCGTTCTCCAGAGTGTTCTTAGCGGTGCTCTTCACTGCACCGTCAATAGCTGACGCTATGAACTTGTGAGAGTCTGGGCCGATGATGGCGCCGAGCTCGTCGATCCTGCAGAGCCACGCCGCAGTCATGGGAACCTGCCGGTCGGAGACTTCGGAGAAGTTCACCTTCATCCCAGTCCTCTTGACGTAGGAGGTGACGTATTCTCTAGCATCTTCGACGGTAGCCATGTACGCGTACCAGTTGAACGACCCCCACTTCTTGAGCTTAGTGAGAACTTCTCCTGGCTGGTAGGCCGGCTCGTCGCCGTACGCCGCGTAGTTCGACCTGTATATCTCTGAGGCCGCTTTCTTGGCCGGTTTTCTCTTCTTACCTGATCGCAGCATTGGTCTATCTAAACAAAACGACCGAAGAAGTAAACTGCGCTACGATGCAAAAATGAGCGGTTGACACACGATGCTCGCTGTCGTATATAGAGAACGTACGGTTACCGGCCTCCCTCGGGCCGTACTAAACTTAGCACCCCAGACTCGCGTCCGGGGTGTTTTTTTAACGGTTGACATCGACCTTTTTATAGTGTAGACTGTTGACATAGTCAATCAAGACTATTTTTGGAGGATTCCATGACCCTTATCATTGACAAGAAAACACTCGAAGAGCTCCGCCCGAAGATCAACGCAGCTCTCGCCATCGTTCACCCTGACTTGCAGATTCTCTTAGGGAACATTCGGTTCCAGTCCGACTCCTTCGAGGCCAAGATAGAGGCTCGAGTAAAGGCCACAGACACCTCGGGCAAGACAGTGACAATAAATCCTTACGCCAAGAACCTCCCTCTCATGGTCAAACAGTACAAGATCGAGAATGCTGACAAGCCATCTAACGACGGTTACACCCTCGTCGGTTACAACTACAAAAGGCCAAAGAAGTGCTGGATCATCAAGAAGGGTTTAAAAGAGTTCATTTGCACCGACGCCGACGTCGGCGCTCGTTGGAAAAGTGTCGGTCTCGTCAACAGGTTCGCCGACACCCAGAGCATGGCTAATCTCATTGGGAACATGTGATGAGAGGATTCACCGAGTTAAGAAAGAGGTTGGAGGAACTCCTGAAAAAGGAGTTCCCGGAGAACTCCTTCAAGGTGCGTAACTTCAGTTTCGTTCCGCGCGGAGTGTCAGTCGACGTCCAGATCGGCTTCGATGAGGACCTCAACTCTGAGGCTCTCCTCAAGGTAGCCTCCGAGAAGGACCTCGACCTTAACAGGTGCGTCGGGCCTGATGCCGTTCACCTTTACGATTACAACCCACGCCAGTCTAAGCCGTACACCGTCCGTAATAGCGGGGGAAAGGTCTTCACCGCTGGTGCGGTGTGGACGGAGAAGGTGTTCAAGCGAGGCGCGCAGTCAATGAGGTTCAAGTGATGCAAGCAGAGACCGACGTGAAGGCTATCGAGATGATCGAGGCGCTGAAGAAAAAGCTTCCGGAAGTGTGGGAGTGTATGTTATCCCTCCCGAGTTACATGTACCCAGGAGTCGCCGGCTACGTAATGTGCGGCAATCGTCCCGGAGACTTTATGATCGGTGTTCTCAGTAACGACCCGTTCGCTGACGTAGTGTGCCGCGCCGACGCAACCAACTATCGCCTGCTCAGGGAGTGGGCCTACCTGACGTACGCGCTCCCGATGCTCGCCACTGGTTCCAAGGAGAATGTAGAACACTGGATAGATGCTGGCGGCTACCTCGGGCATAGACCACATGGAGTTAAGGCATGACAGATCAACCAAAAGATTTTGCGGTCAAGATTACGGTCAAGAATAACCGCATTCTACAGGCTATGAAAAAGGCTGGCATTCAGACATTAAAAGAACTTTCCAAACGCGCAATGATAGAGCAATCCTATCTTGGCACTCTTGTTTCATTCAAACGTTCGCCATTACGCAATGGAGAATGGACAGAACACGCATATAACGTTTCGTCGGCCCTTCATTGTGAACCCGAAGAACTTTGGCCAAGTCATATCAAACACTTACGTTCAAATAAAACATCCGTTGAATTAACAATGAATGCGGATGAGCTTCGGAATATCAGTGCCCCGGCTAATCTTCAGATTGATGTTGCAGCGCTTAAACAATTGATCTCAAGGCTTCCTGAAAAAGAACAGCGAGTACTGAATGAGGTTGTAATGAATGGCAAGACCCATCGAGAAGCGGGGAAGGGGTTGGCGGCTAATGGTGGAGATGTTTCGGACACGCGCACCCAACACATATTGGCCAAAGCAGTTGGACGCATTCACCATCCGAGCAGGTTAAAGTTTCGCAAGTTTGATGATTTCATTGAAAATTAAAGGAGTAGAAGAATGAAGTATACACCAGAAGAACTGAGGACCGCGCTGAGAGCCGGTCCGGTGAAGGTCTCCTTCACTAAGCTGAGCGGCAAGGCGCGTAAGGGTAAGTTCACCCTCCGCGAGGCCAACATCCCGAAGAACTTCCACGCTTCGTTAGCCGCTGCGTTAGTCCTTGACGGGCACAGCAACTCAGACATGATCGTCGCGTTCGACATCAAGAAGAACGATTGGCGAACGTTCTTCGCTGACCGCGTCGACAGCGCAGTTCCAGTGGAGGCTAAGTAAGATGGTCAGTAAAGTAAACTCAAGAGGACTCACTAACGCTTACGGGCTCATCGACGGCGACCAGATGGCTAAGGACCATCCCGAGACGTGGTCTCAGCCTTCACTCGAGGACCGCAAAAAAGTGGTAGAGGGTGACTACGTCAAGATCGGGATCACTACGACCAGGCACAAGACCGAGCGCCCGTGGGTCATCGTCAAAGAGAAGGACGCGGACGGGTCGATGACCTGCATCATCGCCAACGACCTCGTCTTCACTGACGAGCACGGGATGCTGAACGGCGACAGGATCAGGATCGAGTACAAGAACATCATCGGCCTCTACGACGAGAAGGAGGTCAACACACGCCTGGTCTCAGCGTTCGCTGACGGGACGCTCCTCAACGAGAAAGAAGCCAGGGCCATCCTCGCGAAGGTCAACGAAGCTGCCGCCTTCCTCGCTAAGATCGAGGCGAGCAGAGTCACCAACGAAGCCCCGCCGGTGAAGAAACAGAAGAAAGAAGTTGCGCCGGAGCCTGAAAAAAAGAGCACCGACGGTTGACAGCCTAGTCACGCTGTAATAAATACGGATTACTGGTCGTTGATGTTACAACGATCGCGTACAGGACCCGAGGGGCAGTACCTCGGCGGGTCCACCAAAGATACACCCGACCGAGCAAACGCTTGGATCGGTCTTACCGATAGGCTGACTGGGTCGTTCCACCTGTGCACGGGAGGGCGAAAGAGGTTGGTGGAAACTTTAGGGGTTAATTGCCCGAAAGCTCGGTGTATCTCTGATGGGCCCGAAACAGGATCGACTGGCGCAGAGAGAGGTTTCGGAGACTAGTCGGGTGATTCCGTAATTGATCAAAACCATAATTGCCAACGACAACGTTGACATGAGCAACGCGGCCCTCGCGGCCTAAGTTCTCGGGGTTAGTCCGGCGACCTTGCAACAGAAGGCCGGACACTAATTCAACAAAAGGACTGCGCTTGATCATAGACGCTAAAGACTTTCACTTCATCATCGAGTCCATAGTCCTGCAGAAGAGCTGCACCTACATGGAAGCGGTTCAACTCTACCAAGCCGAGGCCAACGTCGAGATGGAGACGGTGGCCTCTTTCGTCAAGCAGAGCTCAGTCCTCAAGGTTAAGATTCAGGAGGAGGCCGAGGTGCTAAAGCTCGTCCGCCCTTCTCCTAACAAACTAAAGTTTGCATAGAAGAAAGGTACATCATGATTAAGAACGTCCTCATCGTCGCGCTGGCCGGCTTTGGAGTATACTACTACGCGCTGTCCAAGGGTGTAGACCTCGGCGTTACACTGAAACCCCTCTACGACTACGCGGTTCACTTTACTCAGTGACCCCGTTCGACGCCTTCAAGACGTACTTAGCGGTCAAGACGCACTTCACCCGCGACGGCTACGACTACTTCAAGTACTCCGGAAAGGTTGCCGCCCACCAGCCGAGCTTCGAGAATCGTAGGGATCGCTTTAGGTTCGAAAAGCTAGCCAAGATGGACGACCCGACGATGTTCCTAGCGTCGAGCATAGCCCGCGACCACGGGGCGTGGATCGGTGATCTTCTTCAGGGAGACGCAGCCAAGGATAACTACACTGAGACCGTCAGGTTCATCGAGGCCTTCTCGTACGAGTTCAAGAAGGACCTTAAGAAGCTCCCAGGAGAGGGGTTCGTCGATAACCTGCAGGGCGATCAACCGGCTCTCCTCACCGCCCTTCGCTCCGGCAACATCTCACTAGAAACGGTGGCGCTACTCGACTCTAAGATGGGATTCACCCGAGACTGGATGAATCTGCAGGGCCTTCACCGGGCTGACCCAGCCGTAGCGCTCGTCATCAGGCGCGTCCAGAAGTACTCGCCCTTCATCTCGAGCAAGATCAACTCGACGACGATGATCAAGATATTACGCGAAGTCTACGCCTAATTTCTGTTCGCGCAGTTTCAATCTGCTGCGCGGCGTAATATAAATAGAAAGTCACCCTAAAGGAGACAACTCTAGCACTACCGGGCGTTGGCCATCGAGCCGTCGTTGCCCTCAACATAGCACAAAGGAGTTCATGGACATGAACAGTTCTACACGACCATCACTAGCCGACTTCAAAGCTAACTCGGCAAACCTTTCAGAAAAACTCAGAGCAAAGTTCAAAGAAGAGATGTCAGGCGGTTCAAAAGCCGCTGACGAGCGATTCTGGAACGCGCTTGACACGCGAGACAAGGCAGGAAACGGTTACGCTATCATCCGCTTCCTACCAGCAGCTATCGCGGCGGACGGCAAGAGCACTGAGGACACCAACTACGTTAAGATGTACAAGCACGCCTTTCAGGGAAAGGGTGGTTGGTACATTGAGAACTCGCGCACGACACTCCCAGGAGAGACTGACCCGTGCGGCGAGTACAACTCCACACTGTGGAACGCCGGCTCAGACGAGCTGAAGGAGCAGGCGAGGAAACAGAAGCGCAAGACTGAGTTCATCAGCAACATCCTGGTTATCGACGATCCAGCACACCCTGAGAACAACGGAAAAGTCTTCCTCTACAAGTACGGAAAGAAGATCTTCGAGAAGATCAATGACAAGATGTTCCCGACAATCCCGATCCAGAAGAAAGTAGAAGTCTCAGACTTCTGGAACGGCGCAAACTTCGTCCTCCAGATCAAAGCTGGCGACGGCGGCTGGCCGGACTATTCCCGCTCTGAGTTTGAACCCCCGAGCCCGCTCGGAGACGACGCTATGATCGAGAAGGTGTGGCACCAACAATACCCTCTACTCCCGCTCATCGCTCCTGAGCAGTTCAAGAGTTACGACGACTTGAAGAAGCGTTTGAACCGCGCGCTCGGGCTGACTGTGACCGGCTCTCCGTCCAGACCTATGGTCAGTCAAGACTCAGGCCGAGACGACAACTCGACGGAACGTGAAACCCGTCATCGCGAAGTAGAGTCCGAACCGGCTCCCAGCGATGAGGTCCCAGCGAGCGACTCGAACCTCGACTCCGAGGAGATCGACTTCTTCAAGAGGATGAAGAACAACCGTTCCTAAACCCCGCTAACCCCGAGGGTTAAGGCTGTAAAAATATCGGGGAGATTGAACGACGCCGAACGATCACGGGTAAGTCTTGCGCTATTCGCGACTAGCACAGGAAGCCCGTGATCCCTCTATTTTTTCTGTTTGACATTAACCTCCAGTTGTGGTAGATCTACACTATCATTTGGAGGAATTAGAATCATGACTAAGCACCACCACGTAATCAGTGACCACATCCAGGCCAAAAAGTTCATGCTGGCTGGTAAAGCGAAGCTCACTGTCGTCTCCCTCAAGACTGCCGACCGCATCACCTACAAGATCAAGAAAGCCAGAGACGGCAACGTGTTCTTCGTGTCAGTATTCTCCGACGCTCAAGCCGAGCACGGCTACACGTACGCTGGAATGATCAAGGGCGATCACCTGTCGCAGACTACGAAGTCGAAGATCCCAGCTACGGCAAAGTCATGGATAGCTTTCAACTTCTTATGGGGACACCTGAACGGGCACAACCGCGATGGAGTAGCGAAGATGCCTCCCCAGACCGAAGTATGGCACGAAGGCTGTTGCGGTCGCTGCGGCCGGCCGCTGACCGACCCGGTCTCCATCCAGCGCGGTATCGGTCCCGAGTGCGTGAAGATCATGGAGTTCGTGGACACTACTCAAGGAAGACTGATATGAATGACGTGTACTTGGGGGACGGAGTGTACCTTAGTCACGACGGCTGGCAGCTCTGGCTGGCCGTCAACGATCACAGGAACAAGATCGTCGCTCTCGACTCTACAGTGTTTAACGTGCTGGTAGAACATGGCAAGCGAATGTTTGAAGAAATGAAAAAGACGGGCGCGATCGATGAATGACTAAGATCATATTCCTAGACGTCGACGGCGTGCTCAACAGGACGATCGACTTCGTTCCTGGAAGAGGAACCGTCGTCATGAACAAGGGGCTCTGTGACAACCTTCATCGACTAGTCGAGCGTACTGGCGCTAAGGTCGTCGTGAGCTCTACCTGGAGGATCGACTACTCGAAGCACGCCGACGATGGCGAGTTCAACCCACACACGAACGACCATCACATGGAGTTCTGTCGTCAGGACATACACTGGTCCTTTCACGACGACTGGAGGACTGAGGACATGACGTCTGCCCGTTCTGGATTGATGATTGCGGTTCCTAGAGGTGAAGAGATCGCTGAGTGGTTGACACGCCACCCGGAAGTTGATAAGTACGTGATCCTGGACGACAACGAGTGGATGCTTCCATACCAGAAGCCCAACTTCGTCAAGACCGATGAAAGATTCGGCCTCACTAACGAGGCCGTAGAACGAGCAGTATCAATCTTAGGAGAGAAAAAAATGAAACTCAGTGACATGGTGAAGACCGCCACCGAAGCAGTCAAGTCTGCCACAGACGCAGTCGGCGACGCCGTTAAGACGGGCGCCGAGTTCGTGGACAAGAGCATCGAGGACAACAAGGACACCATCAAGTCTGTCCAAGACCACGCCGCGAGCGCCTGGAAAACTACAACAGGAGCCGTCACCGACGCGGCCGAGGTCGCCAGGAAGGCGATCAACGAGGCTACGAAGAAGGACGACTCTGAGCCTAAGAGGTGAACGAGAAGAAGGTCGACCGAGTAGCTAGAGCCATCTGCTGGACTGCGTCTAGCAAGGACCCAGCCACTGGTTCGTGCGTCCACTGTAATGCTAAAGTTAAAGAAGACTGTTCCATGACAGAGCAGTTCAGGGATGAGGCCATAGCCGCAATTCGGGAAGCTTCTCGATGAAAAGTGGCGAAAAGTCTCTAGCGCACCTCTACTTCGTCCTTCGCATAAGCGTAGAAGAAAGAAGCCGGTTAGAGAAGGACTTGACACGGTCTAAGAACGAGTGTCGCGACCTGGTAGAAGAAATTTTAAGCCACGCCGACTTCAAGGGTCGACGCACTCCGACTGGCAACGCTCAGTAGGTTCGGCCCGCGAACGTCTGTCCGACTTTCAGGGGGCTGGAGCTTCCAGCGGGCTTAATGCTCGGCGAGACGTAGTTGGTGACTGAGCTCGAGTTCTTGTTTTGCGTCTGAAAGATAGTCGGCGACCTAGAGTGAGGCCCGCTAGCGGTAGTAGCCTGAAGCGCCATCGTCTGCTGGACTATACCAGCCTCCTGCTTCTGCGTCTTGTTCTGACCGACGTACGGGACTGTCGCGGAGTGCCTCTCGAAACTCGTCATGTCAGTGAGCCTCGACAACCCTGGGATCGACTTGATCGTGTCGACGATGCTGTTCCAGATAGAGTCTAGGATCGAGTTGTACGTGTTCTGGAACCAGATCTTGGTGTTCTCGGCAGAGTCGGCCAGCGACTTGATAGCGTCGTCCCACATCATCTTCCACGTCTCAAGGTAGGACGTGACGAACCCGGAGGCCGCGTCCTTCCAACTAGTGAACTTGTCCACGACGGACTTCTTGAGGTCAGCGACGACGTCTGGAACTATCTCTATAGCTCCGACGAGACTGGTGACGACGTTGCTAAACTTGGTCTTTACGAAGTCCCAGACCTCTGCGGAGAACTTGGAGAGGTCGAAGTTAGGGTCCATCTTGAACAGTCTCTTGAAATTGTCGACGGTGTTCTGTATCAAGTCCTTGAACATCGAGCCGACGTCACCGGCGAAGCCTGAGAAGTTTCCAGCGAACAAGTCCTTGAGAGCTTTGACGTTGTCGGTTATCAGGTCCTTGAACAGTTGACTGATTCCCTCGGCGAAGCCGGAGAACGAGATCTTGTCTGCTACACCTGGTCCAAACATCTTCTTGGTCAGGTAGTCCATAAACTGCCCGGCGTACTTCACGAGGTCGCCGACGAAGAAGCTGTAGAGGTCCTTGAGTGTCGTCTCGACCGCGGCCCACATTCCCCCCTTGTTGTAAGAGTCGACTATGTCCATCAGGTGGTCCCAAGCGAAGAAGAACGCGTTGAGGAAGGGGATCTTTCTGGTTATCATGCCGATTATTGGTAAGCGGTCTAGGATCTTGAACAACGGGGCGAGCCAGCTGTCGTTCAGCAGAGTCTTAATCACAGTGAACGCGCTGGTGAACCTGGAGACGAAGTCCTTGACGGTGTTCGGGAGCATAGTCAGGAGTCCAACGAGTCCGACGTCGAACGCTAGGTTTCCCAGCAGGTGAGCGCCGGCGCCCTCAGCTTTAGCAGCGAACCTTGACGACGGGCGCTTGCCGCCCCTGGCCCTCAGGGCTGCAGCGCTGGCCTTCTTCTTAGTAGTCTTGTCCTTCTCGAAAGTGGCGAGCCTGTCCTCTGCTTTCTTCCTGTCGTGGTTGCCTATGATGGTGACCCCGACTAGCGCCTCCAGCGTCTTGTGAAGATGCCCGTCTACCGACTGGAGCAACTCCTTGAGTATAGTCCCAGTGAACGTGTCGTTCTTGAGGATCTCCTTGAGAAGATCTACCTGCTCAGTCTTCGGCTTGTTAGCGAACCCCTCGACGCCGTCCATGACGCGCTGCTCGGAGGTCTCAGCTTCGCCGGGCTTCCTCTTACCGAGTTCGCGAATAGCCTCCTCCATCCTGCGAACGGCGTATGTTAGCGCCTTGTCGTTGAACTCCTTGGCGGTCAGGTCCGACTGCTTCCTGAGAGTCTTGATCGAGTCGCCGATCTCCTTGACGACCGGCTCCATCGCCGTGCTCAGCGCGTCGACGAGCGCTCTCGCGTCGACGTCAGGGTCCTTCTTCTTTTCTATCCTAGGCAGCATTACTTGTTCCTTGCTTCTTCAGCAGCTTTCTTTTCCATCTCGAGCCACTTAGCTAAGAGCGCGGCGTAGACGTCGAGCTCGAACGGGTACAGATCATCGAGTTCGTCGATGTTCCAACCGTGCTTGTGCTTCATCAAGAACGTGAGCCTGTACCATGACGCTAGGGACGTGTGTAGCAGGCTTACTCGAAAAAATCTTGTATGCTCGACACCTCTCGAGTCACCGCTTTTCCGTCCTTGCGAACGTAGGAGATGTTGATCTTAACCTTGGGCCTGTTGTCGAAGAAGCTCTTGACTGGGTCGATCGCTTCCAGCGGAAGGCTCATGAGCCAGTCCCTGAGTTCCTGGACGGTTACTTCTTTCGACGATGTCACAGTGTCTCCCTCGTAGATCGAGTCGACTGACGAGGCGAGGATGTCCCACTGGTCCATGTCTTTAGACCCGGAGAGGACGCTCCTGACCGTAGGGTACTTGAGCTTCATGCCTATAGAGTCTGTGATCTTGACGACGTTGTCGTCCCATCCTTCGGGCTTAACTATCTCGACGGCGTCGAGGTCGGCAGTAGCGTCATAAGTCTGGCCGTCGTCCTCGTCCTCGATCCTGAGCTCGATCTTGTTGGAGACCGACTTGGCGCGAAGCTGGAGGAACATGTACTCGAGGTCGAAGATCGGGACGTCCTGCCCGGACACTCCGGGGAAGCACGACTCGATGATCTGCGCTACGGCTCTCAAGGCGTCCTTCGGGTCGTCCGACTCCTTGGCGATCAATAGGATCTTCTGCTCCCTCCCGGTGAACGGGCGAAACTGAACTTTCTTTCCGGTTGACGGAACAGTCATGTCGAAGGTTGGGTGACTAATCTTTGGTAGTGGCATTCTTTTTAAGCCTCATGTTAAAATCTTCTAGCTTGTCGTTGACCATCTCTACTATGAGCCAGCACGTAGAGAAGTGATTGTTTGGGTCCGTCGCCGTCGGCACTTTGCTCATGTCTATCTTCAGGCCCTTACCGACGATGCCCATGAGCCTGTCGATCTGCTCCCTCATCCTGCGCTCGTTCTCCGTCATTCTTCGCCTCCGTCGTTAGAGTTCATGTCGCTCGCCGTCCACGACCTCATGGCCATGGTGACCTGTATCGTGGCTATTTGGTCCTTACCGGACCAAGAGTGGGCGATGCCCGAGATAGACTTCGGCCACGCGCCGTACACTTGTACAGTCCTGACTACGTTTCCGGACTGGTCGAACTTGTCTAGCTCGAGGGTTCCCCAGTAGTCTGCGGAGTAGGAGACTTGAAACGGGTACGCACCTTGGGCTTGTCCAGCAGTAGCTCCTCCTGGAGCGTAGTATGAGTTCACTACGGCCTGCTGCCACTTGGTGAGGAAGCCTTGGACGTTCCCAGCGTTGTCGAGGTAGCACGTGATCTGGAACTCACCGTAGCCTGGGACTAGAGGGACGTCGACCGGAGCGCCGTAGCCTAGAGGAAACACCAGCGCCGAGGCTACCGTGAGGCCCGGCTCGTTGGCCGACTCGCACAGGAACTCGAAGAACGGCGCCGACCCTGTCGGGGAGAACGCCCTGCACCTGAACTTCGACGGGTTCTGAAGCCCGCCGTAGGCGCCGATGTTAGCTGAGAACTCTGATACGTCAAACGCCATCTAGTTTACCACGTTTCGTCTTTTAGGATAGACATTGAGTCGTCCCAGACGTATGATTGCGCCGCTTTCTGGAACCTGGCCAAAGGGAGCGCCATCGCGATGTCCCATTGGTCGTACGGGATCAACAGGAACTTCGACATGAAGTGTCCAGCTAAGTAAGACTTGATACACGGTCGGAAGGCGCTGAACTTGGCAACGCCGTTCAGGATCTCATAGTTGATCCTGAGCTTCTTGTTGTCGTTCTTGAAACGGTTGTCGACGAGTGCGTACAACTCGTCCATGAGGGCTGCACGCTGTGGGATAGGAAGGTAGTGAAGGTTGATTCCCCATACGCGGTCGCCCTGAACCTTGAATGGGAAGATGAGGGGGAAGATGTCGTAGTAGGGGAGTGTGGCCTTGTGCTTAGGGTCGTAACCGAACATGTACATCTTACCAGGTTCCATCGTCGTCACGACTCCGGGGTCCTGCAGGAGCTTGTTGGTGTTGACGTAGACGGTCTTCTTGGCTTGGTTCCTGAGCCACGTCCTAGCGTCAGGACGTCCAGGAGTCTTACCTGAAGCGTACGCTTTTCTAGCGATCGTGACAAAACTTAAACCAGCCATCGTAACCTATTTATGGCCGCCAGTTGACACCTTCATCTTAGTTTGGTAGTACATATATAGTTTGGGAAAGGAGTTCCAATTGATGAAGAAGTTAGTACTGACTATCGCCGTCGCTCTGACGGTGCTCGCAGCGTCCGAAACGGCATCCGCTAAAACTCACCACCACTATCGTGCGCACCACCACCACGGTGCTCACCACCGTCGACACGGTTCCGGGAGGCACGTCACCGACGGCTCCGGGTTTATCAGAGGGCACAACATCTGCGCCCTCAACGTGTCTAAGTGGTTGAGGGAGCACGGGAAGAAAATATCAACTGCGTCGTCGAAGGCGTTCCTCAGTTTCGTCAAGGTCGCTAAGACTAGCGTCCATTACGGGGACGTCAGGTTCAACTACCGTCGCGGAGGAGGCCACGTTCAGGTCGTCCTCGGCTGGTCCGGAGGAAGCCTCTGGTGCCTCAACCCGTCGTCAAGGCACCAGACCTGGGTCAAGAAGACGTGCCCGGTTGGTGGAACGTACCTCCACGTCGGTTAATGACAATGATAGAGAAAGAAGCTAAGGAAACACGTTGCTGCGGCCCTGAGGGGTGTGGACACCTAGCCGCTAACGGCTTGCGTTATTGCATTGGCTCGGCCTGCATGGCATGGCGGTGGACGGGAACTGCAACCGAGAGCGTCCAAACGTCTGGCCCAGACTATGCTCACTTTGCACGGCCCGAAGGGGAAGGCTGGGTGCACACTTTCAGCGATGAGAAGGGCCAACTCATTACTGGCTCTAATGGCGAAGGCGGTCCTTACTATCAAGTATGGACAAGGCCGCGCCGTGACGGGGCAAGACCAGGAACTTGCGGATTGATAAAGCTATGAGTGAAATCACACTGACGAAAGAGCAACTTGAGGATGAAGTTGAAACCATAGAAGGTCTGCTCACTGAAACTAACCGCTTAGACGGGTCGATCTTGGTTGGTGGCTATAGAAACCCAAATGGGCCTGAAGCCGTGATGCTAATTCGCAAGCTTCATAAACTAGCCCTCAAATCCTTCGAGCCGTCACCGATGAAACTCCATTTCACAGACGAATGGTTGAAATCTAAAATTGAAAGCGATCCAGATGATTGATCTTGAGAAGCTTGAAGCACTGGCAAAAGCTGCGACGCCGGGTGAGGATTGGAATTACGACGAAAAATTCCAAGTCTGGATAGAACACAAAGACGGAGGTACTGGGTTTAGAACTAACAAAGAAGATGCTGCTTTCATCTTCGCTGCAAGGCCATCCACGATTTTGGAATTGATCGAAGCGAACCGCCGACTCCAGTCCGAACTCGACGCCGCACACTCTGGCAATGATGCGGTGTGGAATGAGGCGATTGCGGCGGCTGTACAAAAAGTTGACGCGCACAAAAGAGACGCTAGTTTTGATGACTCGATGGTTGGTGCGTTGGAACACAATTCCAATGAAGCTAACATAGCTCAAGAAATCCGTGCCCTCACCCGTGCCGCACCCACAGAGAAGAAATAGACGATGAAACGTTCATGGGAACGACGGAGGGTGAAACAAGTTTGAGAGGGCGGCGTGGTATGTACACGCATTGGCAAGACTAGTCGCCGAGGCCGGTTAATCGGGTACAGCGGAGAGGGCAATGTTTTGGGTTGATAACCCAAGCATCCCTGAAAACTAGAGTCAGTAACCAACCTGGCCCCTCTCACCTAGTTCACGGACGGTTCGGACAGAAGCGACCCTTGCAGGTCAAGGGCGTTTCCCGACAGTAATTAGGGAATCAGAGCCGTCCGTGGAACCTGTACTGGGTTAGCTCAATAGTTGACATTCCCTGCAGGATAGTGTATAAGGTAACAACAGAAACTTAGTAGGGACCTGTTTGCCATGACTTTTGAAGATCACTTTAACGACTACATGAAGAGCGTAAAGAGCAAAGACCCTATGGTCAAGGCGTCCGTCTTCGTTCAGGCCGCTTACACGTGGGCTATCCACACGTACCTGCAGGACCCTAAGAGGGGTTACGAGAGGAACGCTACGTACAACTTTACTGCCAGCGTCGTCGCGGCCATCATCGCCACGTCTGCTAAGAACTTTAACGACCGCGACGACTCCGAAGGCATTGCTGACTCGGCGGCAGAACTCTTCTCGGCCAGTATTTACGAGACTAAACACATCCTTGACAAAAAAGACACCGGCGTCGTTAAAGAACTCTTGTCAGACGCTGGCAAGAAAGGATTAAACTGATGATGCTGCTCAAAGGAATCATTCTCGCTTCTGCGCTCGTTCAGGGTCCCTTTTACCAGTCCGGTGCTCTTCACGACTGGGAGGTGAACGGTTGGAAGGCTGGCGACGGCGGGACTAACCGCTGCATCGCAGCCTATGTGCCAAAAACTCGCAGCGGCGTCGAAAAAGTCCTCGTGATATTCTCGACGGACGCTAAGCGCGTCTCGATGGTGTTCGTCAACCCAGCGTGGAAGCTTCCGGTCAACGTTCCACACAGCAAGGTAGCGTTCCTCGCGACTCCACACGACACTTTTAGTGAGTCCATCGAGTTCGCTGGGCCCGACACCATCGTGATCCCAGAGGTGGACCGTAAGGCGATTCCCGACCTCGTCAACGGGGGTACTATGCGCGTAGTGTACGGGGAAGCCGAGTGGACTGTTCCCCTCGACGGTCTTCAGGACCTTAAGAATCTCGTGGAAGAGTGTTCCGACGCCGTGAACAGCAAGGATTACGCAGAATGACTCTCAACGATGCTTTCGACCTCGTCTGTTACTGTATCATATTCGTGTCCCTTCTCGGCCTCGCGTGGGCCATGTGGGGCTTAAAGTGCAATCGCGCCACCTACAAAGAATTAGAAAGAATGCTCGACATTTTAACTGCGGCATCGGCGTCGGAAGATGTGGAGAAGTGGGTGGACTCCTACCGTAAGGTCAAGTACAATGAGGTCCTGAGGGCCATCACTCTCGGGAGAGACTGGCGCAAGCTGTACGACAAAGAGTTCATCGAGTTCATAGAGAAGGCCAACACTAACACGACGGTTCACTAGTAAGTCCTGCCGATCTCCTTCTCGGTGATCTTCACGAACTTCCAGCCCTTACTGCTGCAGTACTCCTCGGCTGCCGCCCACTTAGCCTGGTTGTTAGCCCACGTGAGCTCCTCGTTGAGGATCCTCCGGCGCTGCTTCCCCGGCTTATGGGAGGGCTTTATCGTCTCCTTGTAGGGCTTGACCTCGATCATCTGGACCTGTTCAGTGCCGTCGGCGCCTACGTACTTTATCACGAAGTCCGGGAAGTAGCGCCTAGCTTTCTTCTTGACAGGGTCGTAGTAGGGGACGATGAACTCCTCCGAGCTCCACAGGACTACGTGGGGGCTCGAGTCGAACCGCCGCATCATCTTGAACTCGAGTGACGACCTGTACACGATTCCCTTCGGATCCCCAGCATACTTCTGTGGGTTTTGTGGGTTGAACTTCCCGTGCCAGGCCATCCAGTTTCCTCAATAAATAACTCGCAGGCATATTTAGTGAGAACCCATGGCGACGACAACGGACAACCCGACGACGACTATCGACGCTTCCCGTGGGGCGATGAACGGCACCGGCGCGTCCCTTCGCTACCCGTCAGAGATCGGGCGCTACTACACGATCTTCACCTTCGTACAGTACAGCAGGAACAACCCGAAGCTCCCGTCGACCAAGATCAACCAGGCCGACATCGTCCTCCCCCTGCCGGCTAACTTGACTGAGTACTACAACATCATGTACGGCGACCAGGAGCTCGGCGTGTTCGGGGGAGCGCTCAACACCGCCGACAAGGTGATCAACGACTACATCTCCGGCGGCGGGCTCGACGGCGAGAGCTTGAAGAACGCAGGAATAGGCTTCTCTCAGGCCCTGGCGCGCAGGACGGCTAACTTCTTCTCGTCCGACCTGTCCTCGATCATCGACGTTACGCAGGGGACCGTGATAAACCCTCACATCACGTCAGTCTTCAAGGGAGTAGCGCTCAGGGAGCACCACTTCGAGTGGAAACTGCACGCCAAGGACGCCGGCGAGTCGGCTACCATATCGTCCATCATCAACTACTTCCGGGACCACATGCACCCGACTAAGAAGTCTCCGTTTCTCCTCAACTTTCCGGACGAGGTCTACGTGCGCTTCTTCGCCGAGGACACCCCGTTCCTCCACACGATCTACAGGGCCCAGGTGACCTCAGCAGTCGCCGAGAGGAACTCCGAGGGAACTAAAGCTTTCTTCAAGGGGACTGACGAGCCGGTGATCGTTAACTTCACAGTCACTCTCAAGGAGGTCGAGGCTCTCACTAGGGAAGACTTCACACAGACTATCGGCACCGCCTCGACACCGTCGGCGGCGTCGACTAACGGAAACTAGCGCGCATGTCAGCAGAGTTCTTCAAGACGTTTCCTCTCATCACCTACAACAGCGACCTCTCAAGGAACATCATCCTCAGGGCCGGCGTCGCCAAGGACATAGTAGAGAAGTACGGAGTGTTCTACCCCTACAGGATAAGAGACCACGAGCGCATGGACACCATCGCGTTCGACTACTACGGGGACTCAGCCTACTTCTGGCTCATCGCCCTAGCCAACGACATCGTGGACCCGTACACCGACTGGCCGATGTCCGACCACGACTTCACCGCCTACATCAAGATCAAGTACGGTACTATCGAGGCTGCCCAGTCGACCGTTCACCACTACGAGAACACGGACCCACAGATATTGTGGTGGATCACTCAGGACACCCGCGACAACCTAGCCCCGGAGGACAGGATCGGGTTCGACACCGCGGTCTCAGTCTACGACTGGGAGACCAACGTAAACGAAGATAGGAAGACGATAAGGTTGCTCTCCAGGAAGTACGCTGACCGTGCTTACAGCGAGCTCTCGGCCAGCTTCAACAATGACAGAAACTAGCACTACTTCAGACAACAGGGGCATAGCCCACGTCGTCGAGATCGACCAGATGACACTGCAGAACCACGCCGGCCAGAACATCGACTGTCGCGCGATCTTCACTGAGTTCCAAGTGTCGACGAGCATCTTCGAGCCAGGGATGTACGGCTCCGTGCTGATCTACGACGCCCACGCTCTCATCACCAGGTTCCCGATCATCGGCGAGGAGACGCTCTACCTGTCCTACGCTACGCCAGGCAACTCGGCGAAGCAGGGTCAGTTCAGGGTCTGGAAGATCTCCGACGAGGAGCCGGACGAGAAGGGAATGTCATCTTCATACCGACTCCACTTCTGCAGCCCAGAACTCATCGTCAACTCACAGAAGGTGGTGGCCAAGAGCTACAGGAACACCGACTCAGTGTACGACATCATCAAGGACATCCAGACGAACTACCTCGGGACCACCAAGGCGTCGACGCCGGGCACCCTCACCATGAAGGATCCCATGAAGGTCCTAGTAGTCCCGATGTACAGGCCGCTTGAAGCCATCGACATGCTCCTTCGCAGGGCTTACTCAGGCGACAACACCAAGTCAGACTGGTACCTTTTCTTCGAGCGGGCCGACGGCTGGCAGATCAAGATGCTCGACGAGCTCGTCACCAACCCGATCAACGCCAAGCAGTTGGCGGCTGGTGTAGTCACGCAGCAGCAGCTCGACACGAGCCCGGACCCGAACGTCCAAAGGCTCGAGACTTGGTACGTCTACGCTTCAGACAAGTACGTGGACGACACGCCAAACGGCAAGGACATCCGTAGGGTTGTCTCCCTCAAGATCAACGGTAGGTTCGACTCGATCCAGAAGATCCGCATGGGAATGCTGGAGAACGAGGTCGTGCAGTTCAGCATAGTGAACAAGGCAGTCACCGCCCAGAACTACGGTGAGATCGCTAACGGCCAACTGTACCTCGGCGACACCGACCAGTCTATCGAGTATGGACCTCAGACGAGCTCCCAGGGAAAAAAGAGGACCAACACCGATCAGTTCATCGCGAACTACTCTACTCCGGCGTCAGGCCTCACTGGGACGCAGGCTTCCCAGGTCTTCTTCAGGCTCAAGGACCCCCAGGAGAAGGACGGCGTCGTGAAGAAGTCCGGCTGGCTCTACCAGGCTGCGCGCACCGCGTTCGAGCAGGTAGCGGTGACCATCACAGTGCCGGGCGACACCATGGTGGACGCCGGTGACATCGTCCACCTAGCAGTCCCGAAGTTCGAGTCAGTCTTGAACCAGGGAGAGAACGACGACTTCCTCTACGGGCGATACATTGTCGGGTCGATCAGGGACTCGGTGCTGACACCTGACAAGCACGTGATGACGCTGGACCTCTGGAAGGACGCCTACGGGATAGCCATCCAGAACTCCCAACTACAGGATGAGAACACGCAATGAGCGTCAACAGGAACCCAGAGTCCTACTTCAGGGACAACGACATCGTACCGTTCGTCGGAGTGGTGGAGAACACCTCAGACCCGATGCAGATCGGTCGAGTCCAAGTCAGGGCCATATCATTCCACCCGGAAAGGGCACAGGGCGGAGTTCCGACGGAGGACCTCCCGTGGGCCTACGTCGTCCTTCCAACCACGGCCTCCGGCATGTCTGGTATTGGTTCCACACACGGGCTGCTCGACGGCTCGTGGGTGTTCGGTTACTTCATGGACGGCAGGGACGCCCAGCAACCCTTTGTCCTAGGAGCTTTCCAGGGTGCTCCGGGCCTCACTCCCCTCCAGGGTGAATACCTAAACTCGGGACTAGGAATATCCTCCACGGCCCCCGGAGGCCTCTCAGCGGCCTTCCAGACCATCAAATCCAGCGTTGCCGGAGGCCTGGGTGAGGCTACTAAGTTCGGTACCACTATCGGCTCCATGCTCTCCCTCGCAAACCTTTTCAAGAACGACGACGCCGTACAGACTCTCACGCAAGTCATGGGTCTGGGACCGACTGGCCAGAGTGTCCCGGCCCTGTCATCCGTGATCGACGCGGCGACCGCCGACTCGATCAAGACTGCTACAGTAGCTGCAGCCGCCGCGGTCCCGGGTCTCGGAGCCGCCGCGCTCCAGCTTCCCCAAGTCCTACTCGGCATCTTCTCTTCTGGAGGAGCCACAGGAATACCCGACGGCATCGGCGGATCACCACTCTCGTCCGCCTCGTTTGGTACTACTGCAGCACCAGGCAGCGAGGTCAACTCCAACAACGTCACAGTCGACGTCAAGACCGACTACGAGCAACTGGCGGGATCCGCTCCGGACAACACTGGCATGATCACCGTTCACTCGACCGGTACACCAAAGACCGCCCGCTACACTCTAGCCGCTCTCAACAGCGCCAGCAATCCAGGTGCCACGTCGAACCCGGCCGGTGGTCACCTCGCCATCGACCAGACTGGGCAGATACTCCAGATCAAGCCACTCACTGCTACTGGGGACCACACCGCAGGCATGAACACTCCTACGGTCGGCGGCACGTCGATGCAGAACATTGGCATCACCCTCATCGGCGGACAAGACTCCGAGGGCGGGGAGTCCGGGACTCTCACGTCTAAGTTTTACCCGGTCCAGTTGGCCACGCTCGACAAGCTCATCGGTGCCTTCATTCGCAAGTTCCCGAAAGCTGTGATCTCCGGCGCTAACGAGATCGCCGCCACTGGATCACCAGGTTTCAACGTCTCCGAATGGGCCAAAGCGCTTTGGCCGAACAACGTCAACACGACAACCGGCGGCGACAAGCAGATCACCGGCACAGCGACCGGCACAGTCGGCGCGGCCCTTCTGTCAGCAGTCACTCAGGTGACGTCAAGCGGTGCTAGTACCACGTCTACGGACGAGGCTACGCAGAACCAACCCAACTACACGGGCAACAAGCGCGGCTTCCAGGGAGGACCGTCGCACCCTCGCCCATCATACGCCTCCAAGCAGCAGTCGGACGTCCCGGCCTTCGCCAGGGGCAACGCCCTCACGACCGGTTCCGGCGACTCGTCCATCGGGGCCGCGCAAGGCGGTCCTCTCCAGCAGTACCTAGCCAAGATAGAAGAGTCATCGCTCTGGAACTTCTTCAAGGCCCGCATGTCGGACACCCTCGAAGCACGAGCAGTTCCCAACACGTGGAGCGTCCCGGTTAGCTCTCACGGCGGGGAGTACGGGCAGGCGCACGTCGTCAGGTCTACCGAGGGCGGTCACCACATCCTGCTCGACGACACTGGCGGGCGAGAGAAGGTGGAGATCATGCACTCCTCCGGGTCGATGCTGCAGATCAGGGCCGACGGTTCCGGACACTTCTACGTGAAGAAGGACAACCACGAGGTCGTCATTGGGGACAAGTTCATCGGAGTCCAGGGAGACTTACACATGTCGGTCGGAGGCTCGTTGAAGATGTCCGTAAAGGGCGACTGGGTCGTTGACGCTACCGGTAAGATCACGCTCAACGGTGCCTCGGACATGCACGAGCTGATCAGGGGAAACAGGACTACAGTCACTGAGGGTAGCCACCTCATCCAGGCCAAGAAGAACATGTCCCAGCGCGTCGGCAAGGACATGTCCACGCACGTGGGCGGCAAGCTCAACACCGCGGTCAGGTCGACCCGCCATGACGTTACCGAGGGAACGTCTACTACCACTAACCGAGGTGAGACCTACTTCTATGGCATGGGAAACAGGTCGAGCCTGCTCATGGCTTCAGACCACACCCACGCACAGAACATAATAGCGCAGGCCGAGGGTGACACTATGAGTGTCTCCGGCGGCAACATCATGCAGTCGGCCAAAGGCAAGATCACGGTCGTCGGTGCCGGGGACGTACTAGTTCAGTCTCAAGGAAGCACGAAGCTCATCGGAGCGAGCGGCGTCAACGTTACTGCCTCCGGCGGTGAGGTTGACATCGTAGCGTCCGGGGCAGCCAAGTTGTCAGCTGGTGGTCAAGCTACTGTCATCGGCGCATCGACTAAGATCACGGCCGACGGAGAACTGGACCTAGCGGGATCGAGCATCTTCTCCACCACGACTATTCCTCTCGGTGGATCTGCAGGCTCCAGGGCTTCTGCGGCTACCGGCACCACCCCGTCAGACGTAGAAGCTCCACCAGCCCAGGTCGTCACCAGGGAGTCGAATAACGCAGACTCCGGAGGCAACCTTAACGCCGAGCAGGTGACGATGGGAGAGATCGACGACCTCGCGGCGCAGGACGCGCAAGGCGAAGCGTCGGGATCTGGCGGCGGCGGGCAGACCCCGTCAGGCGGTCTCAACTCTTCTGGAGCGTCTAGCTCCTCCAGCCCAACGTTCAACCCTGCCACGAGCAGCGGTCAGGTCGACGCGGCGCCGTCTCTCAAGAACTACAAAGAGAGCGCCTGCAGCATCGCCGGCATGCTCGTCGCCAAGGGATGGTCGCAGCAGGGCGCTTCAGCAATCGTGGGCAACATGATCAACGAGTCCTCGCTCAACCCGACCGTCCCGGACCACGTCGACGTCAACGGCCTCTCGTCCGGAGGCCTCATTCAATGGAACGGGGCTCGACTCACTGCTATGCGAAACTACGCCGCCGCGCACGGTCTCAACCCGAGCACCGTGGAGGCCCAAATCGGCTTCCTTGACCAAGAAGCACGCACTACCATGTCGACCTCTGGCGGCGGCATGATCAACGCCTCCGACATGGAGTCGGCCATCATCGCTGCCGCAAACTTTGAGGTCTTCAAGGGCTACAAGCACCCGTTCACCGGAGAGGCTTGGGAGAACAACAATGGAAACAGGGCTTCCAACGCCCTCGGCGTCTACAACGTCTGCTTCGGCGGCAACGTCACCAGCGTGGGAGGTCAGTCTGCTGCGAATGCGAACATCTCGGGCTACCCAGGCGGCGGAACCGGCGCTAGTTCCAGCGGGACAAGTACCGCCGGCACCGGTACTGGCGGTGCTCCGGGAGGTGGCAATGGTACAGACTCGAACAGCGTATCCACTGGCATGAACGACCAGGGAAAACCGTCCGGAACTAAGGCCCCGCTCGTGACCGGAAACGGCTCGTGGAGAGACTTGGGTCAGAAGCTGTCGGACCACTACACCCTTGGCGACCTTACCCCTACCTGCAAGATCGACAGGGACATTGAACCGACGCCGCACGGCTCCATCACGGCGACCCAACTGATCACCAACCTTTCCGGCTGCGCGGTCAACGTCGTCGAAGCTCTCAGGAGCCACTTCGGCAACTGTCACGTCATGTGCGGCTACCGCTCACTCGCCTACAACAATGGGCTCAGGTCCAGGTCCTCGGGCGTCGCTTACAACTCAGACCACATTTATGGCCGCGCCACGGACATCAAGGTTACTGGCGTACCTCCGAGGGTCGTCGCCGACTGGGTCCTGCAGAACCTGCCGTTCGTGGCCGGCGTCGGCCGCTACCCGACGTTCACACACGTATCGTACTACATCGAAGGCAATCACGGTAAAATCCGCCAGTGGGGAAGCAACTAAATGACTAACAAACTTTTTCTTCCGGCCGGAGCCACGCAGACTGCCGTCGACGTAGTCACCCTGAGCAACGGCACCAAGCTCCCGACGTGGGCGTTCATAGCAGTACCGATCACCACGGTGAAGAACCCGGGAACCCTGAAGATCTCCACCGACGTGGCGCAGAAGCTCTACGTCGACGCCGTCACCGGCGCTCTCAGCACGACGCAGAGAGCTCCCGTCACCGACTACAACCCGGGAGAGAGCTACTCCGGGACGTACGACTTCTCGAACTTCTCAAGATCGCTAGACGCCCAGAAGTTCCTCAGGTCTGTAGAGAACGCCCTCCCAGTCCTGATCGCGGACACCCTCGCCGATCAGGTAGACCCGGGATTCTTCGAGGCGGTCCCGAGCGACCTTAGGAGCGAAACGCCGGTCTCCCTCACCTCTGGAGACTTCTCGGACCCAGCTCATTATGACCTCGGGTACGGCTATACCCTGCAGAGCCTTCTCGTCCAGAACAACACTCCCCAGGTCCTCGCTGACTCGACGTACGGGACGGCGCTGGACGCCGTGCTAGCCCTCGAGTACGTCGTCACGAACGTCCTGACCATGATCAACTCGACGAACGAGTTCATCGACGCCAATAGCGCGTACACCGACGCGCCTCTCAGCTTTCAAGTCTTGAGCGGGTACGTAGAGTCGGACAACTACGCCGTTGACACTACTGCTCATCTCGGCGAGGCCGTCACGCTCTCTTTTCCAAGCGGCACGTTCGGGTCAGTCTACCAGAAGGCGATCGACATGGCTATCAAACTCCCGTTCGACGCCATGTACCTCGACTACAGCTCAGTTACTAGTCCGCAGACGATCACCGTAGTCTCCAAGTCTGGGTCCCAACTCAAGAAGATTGCCACCCGTTACGACGGCGTGGTGGTGGCTGACGGAAAGTTCTTGAACCTTTCCAGGAACACGGACGAGGTCGACGTCTCCGTCGTCGGAGCCAACACCTCGGCCTTCGACCCAGGGGTCACGTACAACCCCGGTGACGACTACTCAGGCATCGTCACCATGATCACGCAGAACCCTAACCTTTTCGGCGGGATCCAGATGGCGACGAGCATCCTCACCCAGCTCGGCGCAGGCGGAAACCCGTTCATCTCAGCAATCTCGCAGGCCGTGACATCCTCCGGCGTCGGGTCAGCCAGTTCAGTCGTACCGAGCGTCCTGAGCACTATCCAGTCAGCGCTCACCTGCCCGCCGGCCAGCAGTTCAAACCCAAGGAACTTTCCGACCGCCTCGCACCCAGCGCACCGCTCGCTATCGGATGTCACCCAGATGGATGACACCACGACGCAGGACCAGTTGCCATTTCCTATCAGGGCGAACAACCCTCTCAAGGTTAAGAAGATCCCAGGAGTCACTGACCTCAAGGAGCTGTTCGGCTTTCTCGGCGAGGCCGAAGGTTTCGCGGTATACAGGGACCACGTAGGAGGGGCCGCCGCTGGACTAAATTACCTCAAGAGCATGGGCGGATCGACTCTCGGCAGCGTGACTAAGTCCATCCTCGGCGCCGGCACGACGTCTGGGTTCGGCGACGACATCACGGCGATGACGCCGGCGAAGATCTTCCAGAACATCAGCCAGAGCATCTTCGGAGTGGGTGATCCGTCAGGCTTGCTCCAGGAGTGCGCCACTGTGAACCCGAGCTCGATGGAGTCTACGGTCAACTATGCCGCCGCGGTGAGCACGAGCGTCTCCGGGCTGTCCACCTCCCCGCTCACCCATGACGAGTGGGCGTCGGCGTACCAGATCATGAAGAACACGCCGAACCAAAGCCTACAGAGGAACTCGACTGGGGCGCAGCTCCCGGTGCAGGAGGGGCAGCCGAGCGTGGCCACCGGGTCCAGGACTTCTTCCCAGGGCAAAGAGACTAAGAACACTACCGACACTGCCCAGCGAGGGTCGGCCGAGACCTTCAACCCCATCACGAACTTCGACCACTTCAACACGAAGTGGGGAAGTTCCGGCACGAACTGGATAGCGGCGGGACTTATCTCCTACGCACAGAAGTCAGGAGCCGGCGACACGTCAAATAAGATCGCGAAGGCTTCTGACACACAGCAACTTTCCCAGGTCTCTACACAGCGCGGCGACCAGACCGCTCTCGAGTGGGACGTTCCAACCTAAGTTTTTTTTAACGAAGCTCCACGTGAACTCGAGGGGTACGCCCGCCCACGGGTGGTCCGCGGCGTCGACGAGCTTTCCGTCCGAGTAAGTGTCCAGTATCTTTCCGTCGAAGGCAGTCAGGAAGTGAGAGTTTGAGTTGATCAGGTAGAGGGTGTTCTTTGGAGCGGTCCTCACGAAACTACCGATGCTGACGCTCTTGTCGTGGTCGGTGTACTGACCCCGCCTCATACCAGTCTTGATCCCGACCAGTTCGATGATCTCGCTAGAGAGCATGGTCTTGACGCCAGCTTTGGCTATCACTGAGCGACACAGCTTGTCTGCTCGGTCGTTGTCAGGGTACAGACGGTAGCGAAGCTTGATCACTTCGTCCTCGACGTTCTTGATGTCCTCTCCAGTCATCGCAGCGAGGACTAAAGGACCACAGTAGGTTCCTTTAGGTGCCTTGACCTCTACGAGCATGTTTTCGCCTCGATGTTGACGACATAGGCCCCTTTGATAGTTCTGTTCCGGAGAGGATGAAGGTGATACTTCACCGGCTTTCCCTTCACGTGAGTGTCGTTCAACATCCCATCGTAACAGACCATCCAGTGACCCGGGCAGTGGACTATGTAGACCTTCTTCTTGACTGGACCTCCTATGGTCGAAGGAGTAGACAACCAGTCTTCCACAGTAAACCGTTTCTTGTCCTGCTTGAAGAGCAGCGAGAAGTCGAAGTGGTCGAAAGTGACCTTGCGGTACTTCATGTAGTGGAGGATAGAAGCCTTCAGCGTTGAGAAAGTAGTTGATGTGATCTTCATTCGTCTCATCCGCTTCCGTTGAAAGGAATCGACCCTCCCGAACCTGGACTTAACCCATTGCGCGTGATCTCTACGGTCCCTGTTGAGCATCCACTTAGTGACCTTCTCCACCGGGACCCCGGTGATGCTGGCAACCACGGTCGGCCCGCAGTAGAAGCGGCCGTCGCCCATCCGGGCGTCCTTGAGTGAGTACCTCACTGGGGTCAGTCCTTCTTCTCGGGAGCGGCTCCTCTGCGAGCCCGGGCTTCCTTGATGTCGTCGATCAAGCGATCGAAGTAGTCGCGAGTCGCAGCGAGCATGAAAGTAGCGTCCTTATCGTACTTTGAAATGAACCTGTCCATAGAATCCTCCTGTGATAGACTCTCTTACCCTACCACAAAAGCTTTCTAGTGTCAATAAATACTTGACGATGGCAGGCGAGCTCCAGAAGGTAAGAACCCGTTACTCAGACTTCAAGACCAACCTTGACGAGCACCCGCTCTCGAGCGACGTCGCGCTGGACACCAACGCCGACGCGGTCAAGAGGTCGATCAGGAACCTCATGCTGACCGGAACGTATGAGCGAAGGTTCCGCCCATACATCGGGTCTGGTCTCCAGAAGTACCTGTTTGAGAACGTCAGTCCAGTCACCGCGCAACTCATCCAGGACTCGATAGTCACTACTATCCAGAACTTCGAGCCCCGAGCTCAGCTCATCAGCGTCATCGTCACGGTAGATCCTGATATGAACTCCTATTCAGCTACAGTAAAGTTCGCAATTCTCAATCTTCCCGATACAGTAGAAATTACACAAATTATAAGCAGGATACGTTAGCACATGGCCACTACCAAGACATTCCTCAACGTCTCCGAGATGGACTTCATAGCGCTTCGCCAAGCTATGACTACGTTCTTGTCGCAGCAGGACGTGATCAAAGACTACGACTTCACAGGAAGCAACATCAGCGTGCTCCTCGATCTGCTCGCCTGGAACTCTCACCTTGGCGCCCACTACTTGAACATGGTCGGCTCAGAGATGTGGGTTGACACGGCGCAGCTCCAAGACTCGCTCTTCTCCCACGCTAAGGAACTCAACTACCTACCGCGCTCCAAGTCCTCGGCCAGGGCTATAGTGGACATCAGTATCGACCCCGGCAGCTTCAACCCGTCCACGATAACTATACCTAAGTTTTACCAGGTCACCACCACCACGCTAGACAGTAGCGGGAACCAGGTGCAGTACGGCTTCAACACTGACGTAGAAGTCGTCGTCACGCCGGACGCCCTAGGAAACTTCACCGCCTCCAACGTCTCCATCTACGAGGGTCGCCAGGTCAAAGAAGTCTACGTCGTGAACGCCTCGTCCAAGTACGTCCTTCAGTCGGCCAACGTCGACACCTCCAGCATCCAAGTCATAGTCCAGGCATCCAACAACGACTCCACCAACACCGTGTTCACCTTAGCTGACAGTCTGTACGGCGTCAAGGGCACTGACCCAGTCTACTTTCTTCAGGGAGCCTACGACGGTCGCTACGAGGTCGTGTTCGGCGACGGCGTCATCGGTCAAGCCGTCTCTACGGGAAACTTGGTCCGCGTAGACTACCGCGACTCCACTGGCGCCGCCCCCAACGGCGCTTTCAAGTTCACTGCAGACCTTGAGGTCGAAGGCTACGCAGTCGGCAACATCGTCACGGTCACTAGGGCTTACGGCGGGGCCGAGGAGGAGTCTAACGACTCGATCAGGTTCTACGCACCGCGCCACTTTACGACGCAGGAGCGCGCCGTCGTCAAGTCCGACTTTGAGAACCTGGTGCGCGAACAGTTTTCACAGTTGGAAGCTGTGGCCGTCTACGGGGGCGAAGAGATCGTTCCCAAGCAGTACGGAAAGGTCGTCATCTCAGTAAAACCGTACGGCGCCGAGATCATCAGCGACAAGGTGAAGTCCGACATCATAAGCTTCCTCACGGGTAAGAACATCGTCACGCAGCCAGTCATCGTCGACGCCGAGTACATGTACGTAAAAGTCGACAGCGATGTCATCTTCGACTCGGCCGTCACTTCTAGCTCGGCCGAGCAGGTACGAGTCCTCGCGCTCCAGGCGGCGTTGGCCTACACGAACGACCAGCTCAACGACTTCGGGATCAACTTTCACACGTCACGCCTCAGCGAGGCTATCAACGCCGCCGACCCGTCGATCGTCTCCAACGACACGAGGATCAGCCTTATCAAGCGCTGGCGCCCTCTGACTGGGTCCACCCAGTCCATAGTGTTCTCATTTGGCAACCAGCTCCTGCAGGAGACTAGGGTCGCTGACGCGCTCAACCACGACGCCATCGTCTACTCCTCGTCGTTCACCTACAGGAAGAACGGCGCGAACTACCAGTCGATCATCAAGGACGACGGCGATGGGACGCTAGTCATCTACACCACTAAGAACGACGGGACGACCACTGTCATCGAGAACGACGTCGGATCCGTCGACTACGACACAGGGGACGTTACGATCTCAGCGAACGTCTACTCCTACGACACCCGCATCAAGATCTACGGAAAGCCAGAAAAAGCTGACGTTTCTGTCAAGGCCAACCTGTTCCTGACAGTGGACGCAGCCGACGCTGCTGCCACCATCGAGGACATCAATGGTTAAGGACCTCCTCAAGCAGACTTCCCAGTTCGTACCAGAACAGTTTCCCTCCCTCTACCTCACTGATGGACCGCAGTTCGTACAATTCGTCAAGTCCTTCTACGGCTGGATGGACCTTCAGGGTCCCAACTACAAGGCCCGTCGACTCTTCGAGCTCAGGGACATCGACGAGACGACCGACGACCTAGTCAAGTACTTCGTCTCCAAGTACATGGTCGGCATCCCAGTCGAGCGCCTTGGCGACAAGAGGTTTCTACAGAAGCACATCCTTGACATTTATAGGTCCAAAGGTTCAGTCGAGGGACTTAGGCTCCTCTTCAGGTTCCTCTACGGCGAGGAGATCGAGATCTACATCCCGTCGAGGGACATGCTCGCTCCCTCCGACGGCACGTGGGCGATCCCGCGATACATGGAGATCTCTTACAGCCCGGATAGTCCCTCGTTCTTCCTCCAGAACATCTATGGCGTGAGCTCGGGAGCGACCGCGATCGTCGAGGACTACATCGTCAGGAGCGTTCGCGGAAAGTCAGTGTACGTGTTATACCTATCGAACATCGATGGGGACTTCGATCTCTATGAAGGGTTGTCCTTCTTCGGTTTCAAAGGGACTGCCCCGATCATCCTAGGATCAGTGACCAGCGTCGAAGTCACTTCTGGTTCTATCAACTCGGCTCTCGGTGACCCTTACAACGCCTACGACGACTCTGGATTAGGCCTGGGACTTCAAACTAGAGCGTCCGACCTCACCACTTCCGGAGACGGCTACTTAAACTTCGCTCTAGTATTCGGAGGGTTCGGCTATACGCTCACCTCGACAGTCGACGTCGTCGCTGGAGGCCTACTGGACGAGACCGGCGAGTTTATCTTGGACGAGAGCAATGAGTACCTCGACATCCTTCCCGGCACTGGCGCAAGCTTTACTATCAGTGGAATAACTAACCTAGCATCCTACGTCTACGACACAGTAATCATAGCACCGTATGACGGTGACAGCCTCTCCGACAGTACTATCCTATACAACCTCGAGATCATGGGTGAGGACACTACCATGCTGACCACCACGGCTGGTGACGTCTTACTGACAGAGGGCATAGGGTCCACAATCAACGACTTGGTCCTCATTTCTGACTGGGAAGGACTGTACACTTTCCAAGGAGGAACTATCACCTCCATTCTCAACGCTGGAAACGGATCCGGCTACATCGCTGACGCGGACGTCATCATTACAGAACTGAACTCCACGACGTTGTTTGTCAATGACGGATTGGGAGGCTACATCGGTAGCGACGCCGTAGCGACGGCATCAGTCATCGCCGGCGTCAACATCATGGACGGAGCTGTAGTCTCCGACTCAGGATTCGGTTACTCTGACGGAGAGCCAGTGACCTTCTACTACACCGTAGACGGCATCGAGGGACTGGAGTTTACTGATGAAAGCGGTGTTGACATCACGTTCACGGGTAAAGTTAACCTTTCGGCAATCGGGTCAGGACAAGGTCAATGGACCACTACGAACGGGTTTTTGAACGCCGATAAATACATTCAGGACAGCTTCTACTATCAAGACTACTCCTATGACGTAGGTTCCTCTAGGTCCTTGGGAGACTACGAAGCTTTCCTCAAGAAAGTTTATCACCCAGCCGGCGCCGAACTGTTTGGTACGGCCATCCTCTCCGGAGGATCCATCAACGCGTACACAACACTATCAGAGGTTGACCAGTCTTGACATCAACACTAACTAGGTACGCCAGGAGCACCCTTCTTCTTAACCTGGTCAGCGACATTACGGCGAACGGCGGTTACTACGTGTGCTATTCCCAGTACATGGGTTGGCCCGACGAACTCAATCCTCCAACTGCTATAGACTCTGTCGACTCCTACAATAAGAACTGGGAGCAGATGATCTATGCCAAGAAGGTTCAACCCACGGACGTCTCTATCCTGCTAGACAACACCCCTTGGACGACGAACACAGTTTACACTTCCTACGATCATCGAACGACAGAGCAGGGCGACTACGTCATCACCGACCAGCGCAACGTCTACAAGTGCCTCTTCAACGCCAACGGCGTCCCGAGCACGTCCAAGCCCACAGTGACCGCTAACGTGCCCTTCACCAGCGCCGATGGCTACGTCTGGAAGTATATGTTCACTCCGGACCAAGCCTCCATCGACAAATTCGGCGACCTGACGTACATCCCGTACGTGGCTAACTCTACCATCACCAGTCAAGCCCAACCTGGAACTATCGACATCGTCCTGGTAGAGCAGTCCGGCAACAACTGGGGAGCGGTCCACAGTGGTGTCGTGCAGAGCGTAGTCTCACCCACGGTGATGCAGATCTCGTCCAACGCGGTGTCCACTAACAGCTACTACGACCAGTCGGCGTTCTACGTCCAATCCGGAAACGGGGCCGGCTTCCTGTCCCAGATCTCGTCCTACGTGTCGAACACGCAAGGGAACTATGTCGTCCTCAACGATGGTTCTAACGCCGCCTCGTTCGGTTCCAGCTACTACATCTCACCGTACGTTTCCATCGTCGGTGACGGTAGCGGGGCCAGAGCGTACAGCACTGTCAACACGACCCTCGGCGTCATCACTGGAGTCACGGTGATCAACTCAGGCAGCGGGTACACGTGGGCTAATGCCGCATTCTCAGCGGGCCTACTTACTTCCAACACGATGGCCGTCGTCACCCCCATGATTGCTCCCCCGGGAGGTCACGGGTTCGACCCTGTCAACGAACTCGGAGCGCACGTCATCAAGGTGGTCGTCCAGACTTCCAACACTGACTCTATCCCAGCGAACGTCTCGTTCAGGACAACCTCGATCATAGCTAGTCCAAACCAGGCCAACGGTTCCCCAGCCACAGCGAACGCCTATTCCGTCTACTACACTGCTAACGTAACGCTGTCGATCAGCACGCCGACTCCACCGACTCCTACAGAGCGCGTTACTGGTCAGTCTTCCTCAGCGACTGCAACCGTCATACTCGCCAACACTACGTCATTCCTGATGGGAGACATGCGCGGAACTTTCGTCCCCGGAGAGGCCATCATCTCCAACACGTCGTCTACGATAGCCGTTCTATCGTCAATAAATACACCGCAGCTGCAGAAGTATACCGGCAGCGTCTTCTACCTTAACAACTTTCAGGTCATAACTAGGACGACAGTGTCCAAAGAAATGATCAAGATCATAATTGGAACCTAGCGTGAGCGATCTCAGCACAAACCTGAACGTAAATCCATTCTTTGACGACTTCGACGAGTCGAAGGACTTCTACCGCATCCTCTTCAGGCCGCGCGTCCCGGTCCAGGCTCGTGAGCTCACTCAGATCCAGACCATGATTCAGAAGCAGATCCAGCGCTTCGGGAACCACGTCTTCGACAACGGTTCTGTCGTCGACGGGATCCACGTGACCTATCAAACCCCGATGAAGTACGTGTCAGTGGTCAACTCGTTCTTCGCCAACAACGCCCTACAGATTAACAGCATCGACGACAGCTACACGCTGGTGGGTAACACCTCTGGCGTGCGCGCAGTAGTCCTGACATCTAAGACGGGCTTCGAAGCTACCTTCCCGAACTCCAACAGGTTCTACGTCAACTACGTCTACAGCGGCAACGTCTACACCGAGTTCCAGCGCGGCGAGTATGTGCGGGTCTACAACTCGAACCAGAACACCCTCGACGTCCTCAACGAGGGTAACTTCGTCGACAAGATCATGGTCATCGACAACGTGGCCACTACTGGCAACGCTTACGGTGTTACGGTATCAGACGGCATCATCTATCACAAGGGCTACTTCGAGACAGTAGCGTCCCAGACAGTCGTCGTCAAGGACTTCGACACGGACCCGACCGGTTATAGAGTAGGTTTCGACACCGCTGAGTCGATCGTCACCGAGGACGTCGACTCGTCGCTGACTGACAACGCCTTAGGCTATCCTAACTTCTCAGCGCCGGGTGCCCACCGCCTTAAGCTGGTGCCGAGCTTAGTGGTCAAGCTCAAAGCCGACGTCATCAACAATCCTAACTTCTTCTCCATTATAGAGTTCGACGGCTCAACTCCTACGGAACAGAACACCACGGCCTCCTATGACGCGCTCGGGGACGAGTTCGCCACGAGGACTTCAGAGGAGGCTGGCGACTACGTAGTCAAGCCGTTCTCCATCGAGACGTTCCCGGGAGTCAACGCTAACTCCAACCTGGTGGACGCCAACCTCTTTGCGTACTCGCTCTCTACCGGCATCGCGTACGTCAAGGGCTACAGGGTCGAGAAGATCGGAACCTCCAACGTCGTGGCTCCGAGGGGAATCACCAGCGCCACTGCGCAGTCACAGATAGTCACCGCGAACTACGGCAACTACGTCGTGGTCTCAGAGATGATGGGACACTTTGACTGGAAGACGTACGCCGAGGTGACTCTCTACGACACTGCCCAGACGACGATCACTAGCGGTACGAAAGCTTCTGGAGCTAGGGCCGGCAACATCATCGGCTACGCCAACGTTCGCGCCGTCGAGTACTTGACTGGTACCAAGGGAATACCTACGGGAAGGTACATCGTCTACCTCGAGAACATCAGGATGAACACCGGCAAGGCCTTCGGCTCCGGCGTCAAGTCCATCTACATGTCTGGCACCTACGGCGCGGCGCGCGCCGACGTCGTCACCGTCTCTAACTTCTACGCCAACAACAGCACCTACCAGGCGGCGCAGCTCGTCGACTCCACACTGAGGACCATGATCTTCCCTCTCGGCACCAGGGCAGTGAAGTCGCTGGCTGACAACACCGGGGCGACGACGACACAGTTCGTGTTCCAGGACGTGGCTAACGCTACCCTGCAAGTCAACGGCTTCATCTCGGTCACCATCAACCCAGCTGGACCAGGCGGCGCCGAAAGGATCAACGGTTCTGGCAACATAACGAGCATAGGAGACAAAGAGAACTATGACGTCGTCCTGACCACTGACGTCTTCACTGCCAACTTGTCAGGCACGGTGTCAGTCAACACTACGACCACTAACGTCGTCGGCACGTCCACCTCGTTCTCTACCCAGTTCATTACCGGATCGTATATCAGGATCGGTACCGACTCACGACTGATCAACCAGGTGGTCAACACCACCTTCATGAACGTCACCAGCGCGTTCTCAGTCACCAACGCGTCCGCGAACTACGCCAGGCAGTACCTCGAGGGAAGCCACATCGACATAACTTCGACGTCGGCCAACGTGGTGATCACCTCTAACACCACGATGAACATCAGTACCTTCCTGAACCTGGGAGGCGTGGTCAACGCAACCTCCACCGTTCGCGTGACGTACCCAGTGCTGAAGCACAACACCAACCCGGCTGGAAAGGACGTCCAGAAGAACATCTACGTCAAGATCGACTGCTCGAACAACGCTGCAGGGTCAGCTGGACCATGGTCTCTCGGTCTGATCGACGTCTACTCGATCTCCAACGTCTACGTTGGAGCGACCTACTCCAACACTAACCAGGACGTCTCGAGTTGGTTTACCCTCAACTCTGGCCAGAAAGACAGCTACTACGACATCTCCACACTGTCGATCAACCCACAGTACGCCTCCCAGATAAGCGGCACTACGAAGATGCTCATCGCGCTGAACCGTTTTGGTTCCAACACCGCTAACGGTATAGGCTTCTTCTCGGTCGACTCCTACCCGACCAGCAACACCGTCTCCAACACCACGATCCTGTGGTCTGAGATCCCATCGTACACCTCACAGGACGGTACCTTCTACGACCTCAGAGACTGCGTCGACTTCAGGGCGCGAGTCGCCAACACCGCCGTCGCAGCCACGACCGACGCGGCCGCCACTATCAACCCGACCATGGGTTCAGTCAACACCTTCTCCACCGCGACGCTCGGCTACCAGCCTGCGCCAGACACTAACTTCCAGACGGACATCAGATATTACCTTCCGAGGCGCGACTTGGTCGTCATGAACAAGAGCGGCGATCTCGCCGTGATGCAGGGCCAACCTGCAGTTAACCCAGTCACCCCTCAGGCCGACAACGACGTCATGGTCATCGCCGAGGCCTACGTGACGCCGTGGCCGACACTGACCCAGCGCGAGTCTGTCGACGTCGGACGCCCAGACCTGAAGGTCACGCAGAACATAAAGACCAACCGCCGCTACACCATGAAGGACATCGGGTCCCTCGACCAAAGGCTGACGAGGATCGAATACTACACGGTGCTCAACGCTCTAGAACAAGCTGCCGCGAACTTCAACGTTCCAGACTCAAATGGGCTCGACCGCTTCAAGAACGGTATCTTCGCTGACCCGTTCAACTCTCACGCGTTCGGCAAGGTCACTGACTTCGAGTACAAGATCTCCATCGACCAAGCCAAGAGTATCGCTCGCCCGTACTTCGCCAGGCATCAGACCGACTTCGTCTACTTGTCGAACAGCAGCACGACCCAGAACACCGGCAACTACGTCACGCTCCCTTACTCGCACGAGCTCTTCATCAGCCAGCCCTACGCCTCCAAGTACAGGAACTGCACCGAGTCGAACTGGAACTGGACTGGCAAGCTAAACCTCTATCCATCGTACGACGACTATCGCGACGAGACCGAACTTCCAAACATCAACACCACTATCGACCTGACTGCGGCCTGGGAAGACTTCGCAAACTCTCCATACGGCACCCAGTACGGCGACTGGCGAACCGTCTCTTCTAACACCGTCACCACGTCTGCTCCTAGCGGCAGCGGTGGAACCGCTGTAACGAGCACCACCACGACGACGTCGCAGCAGACGGCCAGCAAAATCAACGTCACCACGATGACCAACACCTACGACCTCGGAACGTACGTACAGGACGTCTCGATCGAGCCTTACATGAGGTCGAGGCTCGTGGCTTTCACTGCTACCAACCTAAAGCCTAACACTGCGCTGCACTTCTTCTTTGATAACGTCAACGTCGACGCCTACATCGCGGCCGGCGCCTACTCGAACCTGACTAACGTCGAGGCTGGAAGAGAGGACAAGATCCTCAACAGGACTGGAGACTTTGGAGCTCCGATGACGTCCGACTCCTCTGGAACCATCCTGGGAATCTTCCTCATCCCGGACGCAACCTTCAGGGTGGGTGACAGGACGTTCAGGGTTACAGACGTAGCCGACCTCGTCACTGGGGCAGACGCCTCTGTGACCGGCGCAGACGCGCGCTACTCGGCGTCTAACATCGCCATCACCACGCAGGGAAGAACCCTGACCACTATCGAACCGGAAGTCTCGGTGGTTCAGTCGACCAACACCATCACGACTGTCGCGTCCACGACGACACAGATTCCACCGACAACTCCCAATGGCAATGGACCGCAGGAAACGAGTTACGGTAGCAAGACGATGAATCCCAGTTGGAACGACCCTATCGCCCAGTCGTTCTTTTCGATCATACCGTCTGGTTCTTCCGGCATGTTCGTCAGCAAAGTCGACCTCTTCTTCCAGCAGACCGACCCCACGCTTGGCGTTACATTGATCCTCTGCGAGATGAGGCTCGGTAACCCAGACACGACCAAGATCCTGGGTAAGGCTTACATGAACGCGACCAACGTGGTCTCGTCGAATGACGCGTCAGCGGCGACTACTTTCGTTTTCAACCACCCGATCTTCATCAACGCGGCTTCAACGTACGCTTTCATGGTCAAGCCAGACGGAGACTCCCCAGAGTATAGGATCTGGTTGGGAGAGACTGGCGGCTACGACGTGGCCTCCGGATCCCAGATCTACCAGAACCCCTACGCCGGAGTCGCCTTCGTCTCGGCCAACATGGACACGTGGACAGCGCTCCAGACCGAGGACATCAAGTTCAACCTCTACAGGGCCAACTTCAACGTAGGCTCTGCCACAGCGGTGTTCGTCAACGAGACCGACGAGTTCCTCACCTTCTCCGGCCTGATCAGAGGAGCGAACGGCTCACCCCTCCAGGCGGGCGACCTCTGCTACACTGCTAACGCCACGAACACCCTCTTCGGCGCTAACACCGCACAACCGTACGGCATAGTCCATTATGTTGACGAGACGTCCGGAACGCTGACCATCGACTCTTCTACCGGAGGGTGGGCCGCGAGCCAGCAGATCCAGTTCTTCAGGCCATCTGCGGCAGGAAACACCAGCCTCATCAACGCCAACACTCTCATGGCCAACGCCACCGTGGCGAGCGTCAACGACTATAACTACCACGCCGTCGTCCCGAGGTTCTCCGTGATCTCACCGATCAGGACGACCCTGGCGTTCGCCTTCGCTGGGACCTCCAACGCCAACGCCATCGACAGTGCGGCGTTCCAGACCATCAACGACACTGAGTACGAGTTCAGGGACACGACCAGGCTCGCTAAGAGCTACTCCAACGAGCTCACACAGCTCGGGGGCGCCAAGTCGTCCACCCACTACGTGACGTTCAGCACGAACGACACTTATGTCTCCCCAGTCATCGACCTGAGACGCAAGACGACGTTGTTCATCGAGAACCTGATCAACGCCAACACTACGGGCGAAGCCAACTCGCGCTACGGCGGGGCCTCCACTAAGTACTTGTGCCAGAACGTGATCCTTGCTGACGGGCAGGAGTCCGACGACATGCACGTCACAGTCTCGGCCTACAGACCATCTGGGACCGACGTTCAGGTCTACCTAAAAGTTCTCAACTCCGAGGACGGCGAGGCGTTTGACTTGAAAGCTTGGACCCAACTGTCGCCGAACGGGAGCTTCAACTACTCGAGCACGTCCAACACGGCCAACTACATCGACTACGACTACGGTATACCAGCAGCAGCCCCTAATACTAACCCGACTGCGGCCTACATCGACGCCAACACCGGCATCTTGTCTTACACGAGGACCGACGGGGCTCTCTTCCAGACCTACAAGACCTTCTCGATCAAGATAGTCCTGACCTCTACCAACGCGGCCATCGTGCCGTTCTTGGATGACGTCAGAGCTATATCTTTGCAGGCGTAGCGTGCAGGAGTCGGCGCTAAAGAGGTCAAAGCACAACAAGGGTGCTGTCCTGAACACGGACAGCACCGGCCTCGCGGCGTACAAGAAGAGAAAGGCCAAGTTCAGGGAGATCGACCAGCTCAAGGAGGAAGTGACCGAGATCAAGGCGCTGCTCCAAAAGATCTTCGAGAAGCTGGCATAAATAGGTCACAGGAACCCAGATGACAGTAGCAGTAGCAAACACCGCCAACACGAACACTGTGCAATATTGGCGCACCCGCACCAACGAACTGGCGGGAGCGATGTCCACAGTGGTCGTGACGGTGAACTCGAACTCAGCGGTGGGCAACGCTTCTATCATAGGTTCAATAGAGGTCAACACTGCTAGAGTCCAGACTATCTCCGGCGGCAACAACACCTCCACGGCTAACCTAGCAGTCTCCTCTAACGCAGTCTTCGCGGCCGTAGTCGACCTCGGCTATGGCGCCAACGTGATCGTGAGGACGGGCAATAGCACTGTTCGCGTCCTCGCGGTGAACTCAGCTGCAGGCTTCTCCACCTACGCCACCAAGATCACCTTCGCTGACCACTCGGACGCCAACGTCGTGAGCACGCCGGCCAACGGTACGGTCCTAACTTTTATCGCGTCCCAGAACGCGTGGACGGCCGGTCTCGCGCCTGTCAGCGGTACGGACACACAGGTCCAGTTCAACGACGGGGGCGTCTTGAATGGTACAGGCGGACTGACGTTCGCGAAGACCAGCAACACACTGACAGTAGCGAACACTATAGCAGCAATCACAGTGTCTGCTACTACGGTCACCGCTAACGTAGTAGCGAACACCGCATCATTGACCACCAGTGCAGTCGTTGGTTCAGGCACCTCTAACGTTCAGGTAGTGCCCACGAGCGTGCTGGTGCAGAACTCCACGGTCGCCGCCACGATGAATACTCTGAACTACGCTATAGGCAACTCGACTGTCAACGCGATTTTAACCTCCACATCTTTAAAACTAGCAAATTCAACGTCAAACGCAACGTTCACGATTCCAACGGCCGCTGACTGGGCACTGGGCACTAAGTACCTCAACGCCAATGGTTCGTGGTCACTCCCTCCAGTCGTGGCACCCGGTGGGTTTAACACTAACGTCCAGTGGAACAACGCTGGAGTGTTTGATGGTTTAACTAATACGTCGCTTACGACCTTAGTTAACAGCGTAGTTGGCGACTCGGGCTCTGGCGGCACGAAAGGGCTAGTGCCCGCACCGGCAGCCGGAGACGCTGCTGCTGGGAAATTTCTTAAGGCTGACGGCACTTGGTTAGTGCCGCCACTTTCGTCACTTGGTCCACACGTCATCATTGAAGATCAAAAAGCCAGCGGGACAGGGCCGGGCGCATTTGGTACATCACCCGTCCAAAGGAATTTGAACACGCTTGCTTACAATCACGGCAGCTTGGCAAGCCTTACTTCTAATCAATTCACGCTTCCAGCAGGGACATACTATATTTCATTCTGGACTGCGTTTTCAGGAGTTAGTCAGCCATCAATAGCAAGAGCGTATATAAAAAATGTCACAGATACAACGTACCCAATTTTAGGGCCGAGAGTTAGTGCGGGTGTTTATTACAACGTTTCTGGGTCTAACGATGTTGGGTTCACATGCACTGGCGCGGGTGTTTTTACAATCGCCGCTTCCAAGACGTTTGAATTAGATATGACTATTAACGGTGGTGCGGGCGGCGTAGCCATAGGCGATGGGCGTAATGAAGTTTATTCCCACGTTGAAATCACGAAACTCTCATGACTAATTTAACAAAAGAGTTACAGTCCTGCTAGATCACGCAGTTCCTAAATAGGTCACAATGTCTTCATCAGCCCCAATGTTAATGGACCAGTCTACGGACTTCACTTTCACGTTCATCGTGAGAGACGTGAACGGCATACCCGTGCCCCTGAACAGCTTTACTGGAGTGGCTCAGGCGAGAAAACACTGGGCCTCGAACACGTCATACGCGTTCACAGTAGTGACGGCGAGCGACGGGTCAGTCACCCTGTCGATGCCGGCCTCCCAGACGGCCATGCTCGATCCCGGCTACTACATGTACGACGTGCTGCTCACTGACACGTCCTCGAACACGGTCTCCAGGATCCTAGAGGGAAAGCTCAGGGTCACCCCAGAGGTCACGAGGTAAACATGAACCAGTCGGTCACCCTAGTTCCAAGAAAGTCCCTCACCGTAACGGTCGTGAACAACAATGGCTCGTTCACCCCGTCCGACAAGTCGGACGTCGCGATCACCACTAACATGATCGTAGTCCCCACAGCTGGCAGTTTCGACGGCCTCAGCGACGTCGTGGAGGTCTCTCCGCAGACTGGAGACGTTCCAGTCTATAACAAAGCCACCGATAAATACATAGTAGAAACGCTCAACCTCGACGGCGGAATCTTTTAGGGAAGTAAATGGCAAACCAGATTCAGATCAAGCGATCGACCGTAACGAGGACGCCAACAGCCAACTTTGGCGAGCAAGCGTACACCACGAACGGCAGCATCCTCTGGATCGGTCAAGACGCGGCCAACACCTCCAACGTCATCGCGATCGGCGGAGCGCGTTTCCCAGGTGTCCTCACGGCTAACCAGTCGATCGTCACTGACGCTAACTCATGGGTCAACGCTTTACAGACCGGCCTGCTCATCATCGGTACTGACGGCGTAGCTACCCAGAACATCACCTCTATATCCTACCTGGCCAACTCCACGCAGCTCGGCGCTTCTGCCGCCGGTTCAAACAATGAGATTGTGCCGTCCTGGGGAATCAAGACCTACGTCGACGGCAAGGTCGCAGCCGCAGCTGGTACTCCTGCTGGCGCGAACACTTATGTCCAGTTCGACGACTCCGGCTCGTTCGGCGGTACAGCAGGACTGGTGTTCGACAAGACGTCCAACACCCTCACCGTGGCTAACACCATCTCTGTTCCTAACGTCGTAGGTACTACCCACAACATCACTGCCAACGTAGCGATAACTGACACCACCTTCACGGTGACGTCGAACACACAGGCATATAAAGCCAACTCGACCGTCACGGGTCTCCAGATCACGGGCAACACCACAGCTACCTACGTCCTCGTCGGCGTCGGAGCTGGCGTGACCAACGTCGTGTCGACGACCACCAACTTAGCCGGCACGACGCTAGCAGTGTCTTCCAACGCCACCTTCTCCGGCGCCAACGTCCTGATCTCTTCGACGAACACTGCGGTCACTGGATCGGTGACCTTCTCGGGAACCGCTCTCAACTCCTCGGCGAACGCCACCTTCTCAGGCGCTAACGTCCTGATCACTTCGACGAACACCAACATCGCCTCCAACGTTACCGTCACCGGTACTGCACACACCTACACTGGCACAGTACTCTTCAACTCCGACGTCACGATGGCGGGCAACCTGACCATCAACGGCACGGCTACGACGATCAACGTGGCCACGGTCACTGTTACCGACTCGCTCATCAAGCTGGCGTCCAACAATGGAACCTCAAACACCATCGACATCGGTCTCTACGGTGTCTACGGCAACTCGACGGTCACCTCGTACAGCGGCATTTTCAGGGACACCTCGAACGGCGGCATTTACACCCTGTTCCAGGGTCTCAGCCTTGAACCAGCAACCACCGTCGACACATCGAACACCTCGTTCACCAGGGCGAGCATGCTGGCGAACTTCGTCACGGAGGTGTTCACCGCTAACTCGACCAAGGTCAACATCACTGCCGGCTCGATGACTACCACGCTCACCGTCCCAGACGGCGGAACCGGTGCCGCGGGCTTCGCCAACAACGGCGTCCTCTACGGACAGAACACTTCTGCATTGGCAGTAGCCGCAGCTGGAGTAACTGGTACGGTTCTCCAGATCAACGGCTCCGGCGTTCCAGCATTCGCCACGCTGGACGGCGGAGTATTTTAACCGACTAACACAGGAAAGATCGTTATGGAAGACACTGAATTCTTCAACCGCTACCACGTCAAGATCAAGAAGAAGCTGGACGAAGCTTGGACGACTAGCGTGGTCCAGGAGCTTCAGCTCGAGATAGCCACAGAAAAGATAGCCGAACTAGAGCGCGTCCTCACCTCTACGTCTAACAAACTAGCGGCTGAAAGTAACGCAAAACTGGCCGAGCAATTTACTAATATAGAAGACCTCGAGAGAGAACTCGCCAGAGTCAAGAGCGACTGCCTGGCGCTCGGGCACGAGCTCGTTGCTTACAAGAACGCTGCGGACAATCACGCTCGAGAGCTCGAGACGCTTCACCAAGTCATAGGTCAGAAGGACGAAGAGATCCTAGCCAGTGGCAAGGCGCCTAAGAAGAAGTAATGACGAACACAGTCTTCACCCTCAGATCGAACACGACCGGCGGGACCGTCCCGGCGACGGGCTCGCTCCAGATCGCCGAGTTAGCGATCAACACGGGGGACGGCAAGCTCTACTCTAAGATGGCTAACGGGACCGTCATCCAGATCAACGCTGGCGGAGGCGGTGGCAGCACTCCTGGCGGCTCCAACACCCAGGTGCAGTTCAATGATTCGGGGGCGATGGGAGGATCAGCCGGACTGGTGTTCGACAAGACCTCTAACAACCTGACGACGTCTAATACCATGATCGTCGGCAACTCGACGGTCAACACTGTACAGAACACAACATCGTTCACGGTCGCTAACTCTACGCTAGCAGTTCATGTCGGTCCGGCCACAGTTGCAGTTGGCGCCAACTCGATCTTAGGAGCAATAGATCTTAGGTTCGGCAACTCCACAGTCAACTCGATCTCAAACTCCACGACGACCTTGGTCCAGAACTCTACGCTGATAGTGTCGATGGGTCCATCACAGATCAACGTCGGTTCTAACGTCGGTGTAGAAGCTACAAGGATGTTCATAGGTAACTCGACGGTCAACACCGTTCAGAACTCTACCTCGTTCTCTATCGCTAACTCTACTCTCACTATCAAAGTTGGACCAGCAACAGTCGCAGTCGGCGCTAACTCGACACTCGGCGCAGTAGACCTTCGCTTTGGCAACTCCACAGTCAACTCAATCTCGAACTCCACGACGACATTAGTTCAGAACTCTACGGCCACCATGACTGTGAACGTGACTGGCATGACCGCTGGAAACTCGACCGTGAACTCAGTGTCGACTGGCGTGTCCGAGACATTCTCGATCGCCACTTCCCAACTGATCACGAACGCTACTACGCTCTTCATCGGCAACTCGACGGTCAACTCGCTGATGAACTCCAGCACGTTCTGGAGCGGCAACTCGACCGTGAACGCAGTCACTTCGAGCACTTCTGAGACTTTCTCGATCGCCACGTCACAGTTGATCACTAATGCTACAGTGGTGTTCGTGGGTAACTCCACGGTCAACGCGCTGATGAATTCTAGCACGTTCTTCGTGCAGAACTCCATAGCGACCATGACCGCTAACGTGACTGGTATGTCCGCTGGAAACTCCACCGTGAACTCGGTGTCGACTGGTGTGTCCGAGACCTTCTCTATAGCGACGTCCCAGCTCATCACGAACGCTACGATAATGTTCGTGGGTAACTCCACGGTCAACGCCACAGTGAACTCGACGACGGTGTCCTTCGGCACGACTGGATCTGTTCTGACAACTAACGCCACGTCGACTATCGCTAAAGGTTATACCCTCACACCCCCCAACCTCGGCAACATGACAAACTTTACGATCGACCCTACGGTGGGCAACTACCAGTATGGCACTAATCACGCGGCTGTGACGATCACTGCGCCTACCAGCGACTGTGCCGTAACACTCATGGTTACTAATGACGCAACAGCAGGAGCAATCACTATGTCTGGCTTTACCGTGGGCGCTGCTATTGGCGATGCCTTCACCACGACCAACGCTAGTGTGTTCCTGTTGCAAATCGTAAGGCTCAATGGTGTTTCGACATATTGGGTAAAGGCACTGCAGTGATCATCTTAAACCCAACAGTCCCAAAGTTGCTGATGCCGGTACCCAAGTGGCAATGGCGCACGGCATCGGCGGCGCAGTCGAAGGATGAGTTTGGCAATGAAAACCAAACCCGCTTTAGAATAAGAGGAAAACTGTCCGATGGGCACGTGGCATGGTGCGGTTGGTTCGACGATCGCGATGATGCCGATGCTTTCTTCTGGGCGATTGTGCGGGGTACCTTATCGCAAGAACCTGCCTTATGGCGTCTGCCTGTGTGGAACTGGCACCCCGATTTTGGGACGGGCCTCTCCTATGACTTCGCCACTGTCAGGTTTATAACATCGGGAACCCTGGTCTACGCCGTCCCAGTGGACTGGAACAATAGCAATAACAGTGTTGAACTAATCGGAAGCGGTGGTTCAGGCGGTGCACACTCCGCTGGACATGCCGCAGGCGGTGGCGGAGGTGAATATTGCAAGCTCACCAATTACATATTTGCCAGCCCTGGCACCTACTCAGCGACCTACTCAGTGGGAGCTGGTGGCACTGCTGTTTCTGGTTCAATAAATGGCAATAATGGCGCCTTCACCTCGTTCGACAGCAATGCAGGTGGCGGCGGCCAGGGCGGCGGCAGCAGTAGCAGTAGCGCAACCGGTGGTCTTGGCGGCCATGCCAGTGCTGGCATAGGCACGCATAACGGTGGTGGTGCAGGCGGCTTGGCCAACGGCAGAAACCCCAGTGCGTCAGGCGGCGGCGGCGCAGGCGGTCCAACAGCGGCAGGTGCCAATGGGACTGATGCCGGTTCAGCAGTTAGCACGGCAGGTGGTGCTGCCGACGTGGGAGGTACAGGTGCAGGCACGGGTGGCGCTAGTTCTGGCGGAACAGGTGGTGCAGGTACAGAGTGGGACGGCACACATGGCGCAGGCGGCGGTGGTGGTGGTCAAACTACTGCAAGCCCCGCCGGCTCAGCTGGCAATTATGGCGGAGGCGGCGGTGGTATGTCCAGTACTAGCACGTCTGGTGCTGGCGCTGGGGGCATTATCGTTATCATCTATGTGCCGGTTATACAGTACGGCTTCGGTCAATCGATGTTGGGAATGTGAAAACATGGCAAATAGGCAAGTAGTTGGGTATCAATTGGTCGATAAGGACGGTGAAGTCGTTCAATCGTGGGGCGGCATTTGGGGCCAGATGTGCGGCGTTCCAAACCCGATCATCCTGCCTAATGGTGATCATGTTCTTGGTCTCACTGGAGTAGGGTCGGTTGGTGAATGGAATTTGTGCGAATGGTACATGGATGAGCCAGTGAAGGTCGTCCTGAGTGATTCCGAAAAACTAGATGCCTTAATGACTTTCGCAAAGCAGCTAGGCATGGAGATCCCGTTAAAATGAACATAGGTTTAATCACACTATAGGGCGTTACTAAACATAAATATGGCTTGAAATGGCCATCCCAGCAACGCGCAGCGACTTTAAACAATACGTACTCAGGCGCCTAGGTTTCCCAACCGTCAAGGTGAGGGTCACCGACGAGCAGCTCGACGACAGGGTGGACGACGCCCTGGACAAGTACATCCTCCAGCACTACGACGGGTCCGAGAAGACCTACCTAGCCCACGTCCTCACCGTCCCCGAGTGCTCGGCCAAGATGGTCACCATGGACGCCGGGATCATCGGCGTCACCAACGTCTGGCCTATCGGGTTCTCTACGTCCCTCAGCGGAGGTGGTCTCCTCTTCAACGTCCCATATCAGGTCATGCTCTCAGAGATCTTTGGGACCAATGGGGCCGGCATGATGCAGAGCGGCATGTCCGACTACGTCATCATGCGCCAGAACCTGTGCATGGTGGAGCAGTGGATGATCGGTAGGTTCCCGATCCGTTACAACGACAAGACTAACCAACTCTTCTTGGACGTCGCCCCAGAGACCTTGATCCCCGGGGGCTTCATAATCATCGAGGGTTATAAAGCTATCGTCCCAGACGATTTCCCGAACATCTGGAGCGACATCTGGCTCCAAAAGTACACCACAGAGCTGGTGCGCAAGCAGTGGGGTCAGAACCTTTCGGCCTACGCCGGCATCACTCTTCCCGGAGGCATCACCACGACCGGCGTTCAGATGATTGCTGCGGCGACTGAAGAGATCACCAAGCTGGAGGACGAGCTCATTACCACGTTCTCACCTATCTCAAACGACTTCATCGGGTAGCTTGGCCACATTATAAATAGTCGTATGGAAAATTACGGCTTTATTTACATTTGGCGCGACAAGAAACACGATCGCTACTATGTTGGTTCCCATTGGGGAACAGAAGACGATGGTTACGTATGTTCTTCTGTACACATGAAGAGAGCCTACGAAAGACGGATTCAAGATTTCAAGCGCAGGATCATCGAGCGTTTTAAAGATCGCTCTAAGATCAACGAAATAGAACACCGATGGCTCCAGATGATGAAACCTGAAGAACTTAAAGGTGTGCGATATTACAATCAACGTAATCATCGCTTTGGAAACTGGTCCATAAACGAGAACAATCTCGACGTAAAAGCTAAGATCTCCAAGACGCTGACTGGCCAGAAACAGTCAGAAGAAACAAAAGCAAAACGAGCCGTATCAATGAAGAAGGCCTGGGAGGAAGGTCGGATGAAGGGGATGACCGGTAAGACCCATTCTGACGAATATCGAACTCGACTAAGTAAAGAGAAAAAAGGTGTTTCTCTAGTGGGAAAACACCTCGAGAACATGAGAGCTGCTAACGCAAAGAGAACTGGTGTTCCTACTGGTAGGAGCTCCGAGCGCCAGAAAGCAGCAGTCTCTGCCAAGCTCCGCGAGATGTGGCAGGATCCTGAGTATCGTGCCAAGATGAGCGCATTCTCCAGAAGAAAGAAAACCGAACGGATAAATATCTCATGAAAACATTCAAGCAACTACTAGAAGCCGAGCGCACCGAAGTCAGCACCGAGTACATCGGCAAGCACGCCTTCGGTAAGGGCGACACCAACTCCGAAGGGGCGAAGTTAGTCCACCATTCGGACGGTAAGATCTCCTACCACAAGCTGACGCCAGACGACAACGTCGAGATAGCTCGCCGGGACGCTGACCAGAAGCGTCGCGTCAAGGAAGCCGGAAAGGCGCCGAGACCGGAACCGAAGCCAGCAGAACACCTCCAGAACACGACTAAACCAGCTGCTGAACCAGAGAAGAGCACGGCCTTAGCTGACTTTGCTAAGAGCGTGGCCCGTAGGGGCTCAGCGCCAGCGCCAAAGAAGCAGGGGCTCCTTCACAGGATCCTAGGAAGATAGAAGCTAATGCCGGTGAGTGTGTTTTTTGATTTTTTTACCGAAGACTCTGAACAGCAGCAGCTGCAGGAGATGGTGCAGGAGGCTATCTCTACGTTCGGGCATGACGTTTGGTACGTGCCGAGGACGGTGGTCAACCGAGACTTGGTCTTCACCGAGCCTGAGTACGCGACGTACGACAGCGCTTTCCTGATCGCCATCTACTTCAAGACGCAGCTCCAGATGGGCGGTGAGGGAGCACTCATGTCGAAGTTCGGCTTCGAGCTGCGCGACGAGCTCGTGGTCACTATGGCGAAGCTGGAGTTCAAGGAGGAGATCCTCGACCGCAGGCCAGACATACTGCGTCCACGAGAGGGCGACCTGATGTACATCCCAATGATCGGGTCCCTGTTCACTATCAAGTACGTCGACAAGAAGGCGTTCTTCTACCAGCTCGGAGACCTGCAGGCGTACGACCTGTCGCTAGAACTCTACGAGGCGCAGTCAGAGGTGTTCAACACCGGAGTCCCGGAGATCGACGCCTACTACAAGGCCGCCACCATGGACGAACTAGTAACGTCCCTCTTCACCGAGGACGGTAATGAGTTGCATGACGAGCGCACCGACTGGCCGTTCGAGATCGAGAGGTTCGACGACACTCCTGAACTCAGCTTCGACCAGTCCAAGATCTTCGAGACAGAGGCCGACGCTGAGATCGACTGGTCAGAGGCTGACCCGTTCTCAGAGAAGGGACACTACTAGAATGATGAACTTCAAGCAGTTCTTAGAGCACGTCGAGACCGGCCTCAACTTGACGGACACACACCGCGAGAGCGCGGTCAGCAATAAGATGCACTCTCTCGTCAGGATGCACCCTAAGGACTTCCTCAAGCTGACTACCGCTCACGAGGGCCACTACGATGAGATCAAAGGGGCGGCGAGGTCCCTCGGAGACTACAACAAGTACTCAGCCGAGGGGAGCAGCCTCAACGCACCTCACCTGGGCGTGAACGAGAAGGGCAAGGTCGTAACCCACGAGGGACGACACCGGGCCGCGGCGTTGATCAACGCCGGCCACGACTCCATGCACGTCTACCTGAAGGGACCAGCCCAGAGAGACGACGTTCCCGAGCGTTGGCATGGCCACGACGACATGCACCACACTTTTTCTAACCAGCATGGCAATGGTTTTAAGATCAAGAAGCCGGCAGACGTAGTCCAAGACCACGTCGCTAAGCTGGACCGCCCGGTCTACCACAACGGAAAGATGAGGAGTTAAGCGGCTCTTAGGTATAAATAGATGTATGAAAACTGGTTTCATCTACATCTGGCGAGATAAGAAACATAATCGTTATTATGTCGGAAGTCATCTAGGAGAAGAAAACGATAGCTATGTCTGTTCTTCATCTTGGATGAAACAGGCGTATAAACACAGACCTGAAGATTTTAAGCGACGAATCTTAAAAAGAAACATACCATCTAACATGCTGCTTGACGAAGAGTTTAAGTGGCTGCAGATGATAGGTCAAAGTGAACTAGGAAAAAAGTACTACAACATGAGGAATTGTAGATCAAACCTTTGGTACCAGATAGATGAGAAAAAACTAAGCGTGGCCGAAAAGATCTCAAGGTCTAATACTGGACAAAGACGTTCAGATGAACAATGTAAGAAAATGTCTGAAGCGCAGAAGGGTAGAACTCTTTCTATAGAACATCGAGAAAAAATAGCTAACACTCTTCGTAATCAGAAACAATCAGAAGAAACAAAGCTAAAAAGATCAATGAGCATGATGGGGCGAGTTGTTTCAGAAGAAACTAGAGCTAAACTTAGCGCAGCTAGTAAGCGTCAAGTAGCATCTTTAGAAGCTAGACAAAAGATGTCTGAAGCTAAAAAAGGACGAAAGCTTTCTGACGAAACTAAGAGAAAAATGTCACTCGCACACAAGGGGAAAAAATATGTTCGGAAATGATTTTTATCATGAAGGATTAAGAAAAACTAATGCTTTAATTGGAACTATGTTCAACGACCTCAGGGTCTACCACTACAACGACGACGGCTCCGTCGCGCAGCGCATCTCCGTGCCCATCATCTTCGCCCCTCGCGAGAAGTTCCTGGCCCGCCTCGACGTCCAGCCGGGAGACGCTAAGAAGATCGCGATAAACCTCCCGATGATCAGCTTTGAGATCACTGGACTCGAGTACGACACCACCAGACACCTCCAGAAGACGCGCAGGATCATCTCCAAGACTCCGGCCACGAGTCAGTACGACGGGGTGTACGTCCCAGTCCCGTACAACATCAACTACGACGTCAACCTCTACGCGGCTAGCGTAGAGGACGGCGCGAGGCTGATCGAACAGATCCTTCCGTTCTTCACCCCGTCGTGGAACGCTACCGTTCACCTTCTCGACGAGCTCCCGGACCTCTCCACTGACGTCTACATCGACCTCGTGAACATAACTCCAGAAGACCAGTCGTCGCCGGACTTTCAGTCGAGGCAGGCCGTGATCTGGCGGCTCTCGCTCAAGGTTCAGACCTACTTCTACGGGCCAGTGTCACCGAAGAAAGTCATCAAGTTCGCCACCGTCAACATCTACGGGGACACCCTCACGAACAACAGCGGTCCTTCTGCAGTCATCACGACGCAGCCTGGAATGGACGCTAACGGTAACGCTACGTCCAACGTCTCGGTCACAGTCCCGTATCAGAACATCGAGGAGACGGACAGCTGGGACTACATCATCCAGATCACGGAGCCGAGTAACACATGAAAACCTTTAGCGACTTCCTAGCAGAGGGCGACGTGGAGGAGACCCACGCGAGGGATCACGAGGGTAAGCTCCAGCGCATCAAGCACACCGAGTACTGGTCGAACACAAACGACGAGGACGACGACAACCACGAGATGACCGTGCACCACCTCCACAACGGGGCAGTGTACGGGCACACGAACAAGTTCGACTTCGTTGAAAAGAACAAAGAAAAGGCCCACTCCCAGCTGAAGAAGTGGGGGTACACGCATGGCAGATAGGATCGACGAACACTTAGGCCTAGGCCCCAAGCACGCGGTTCCCTCAGTAGAGGTGATCCCGCCGTCCAGAGGTCACAGCAACCAACAGGTCACCCAGACTTCACAAGAGGACGACTTCGAGTTCGCCCGCAGGAACATCCGTGAGATGGTGGAGCAGGGTCGCGACTCCCTCGCCGCCGTCCAAGAGGTCGCTGACGCGTCGGAGGCTCCGAGGGCTTACGAGGTCGTGGCCACCATGATCGACAAACTGACTTTCGCCCTCGACAAGCTGGTGGACCTGAACAAGAAGAAGCAGGACGTAGTCAACGCCAAGGGAACACCCGGCGCTGACAAGGTAGTGAACAACACCCAGAACGTGGTGATGGTAGGGTCCACCGACGACCTATTGAAGATGATCAATAAGTCTCATGGCATCGAGGACGGTGAGGATGACATTGATTAAGACTTTCGGAGAGTTTCTAGGAGAGCAGTATGTTTATCACGCTAGCCCTTCCGAGAATCATGATAGTATCAAGAAGAACGGAATCACGTCGCGGCACGGCGTGGCTAAGAACGGGAATAAGTACAAGGTTCCTATCAATTTCGCCCACAAAGCTAAAGAAGCCTCTGAGTACGCTAAAGATGGTCACGTCTATCGGGTGAAAGTTGAGCACTTGAAAGAACCTATGCACGATCCTATCGCTGGATACGTGAGAACTCATCACGATGTGCCCGCACACCACGTCGAGTATAAGCACGGAAAAAAGTGGAAAAAACTGTAAACAGAGACTTTATCCCGATGCCCGCAATCGTGGCGGGAGAGATGGGGTTCAACGGTAATCCGAGACTCAGGAAGATGGGGGTCGAGTTCGCCTTCGAGGCGATTCACATCGAGGAGTACCTCAGGTGCGCCCACCCGGAGACTGGCCTCAAGTACTTCATCGACAAGTACATCAGGGTAGAGACCCCGGACGGCGAACTGGTCAGGTTCGACCCATACCCCTACCAGCAGCGCTTTGTGGACGCTTCTATCAACAACCGCTTCGTCATTGTAAAATTGGCACGTCAGGCAGGCAAAACAACGATCGTAGCAGCAGTGCTCCTCTGGAACGCGCTGTTCAACAGGCGCTTCAAGATCGGCATCACGGCTAACAAGCTGATGCAAGCCGTCGAGATCATCGACCGCATCAAGTCCATGATCGAGTTCGTCCCGGTATGGCTCCAACAGGGCATCAGGGTCTGGAGAGCACAGAGAATCTCGTTCGAGAACAAGTCGAGCCTCTCTGCAGCGGCCACGAGCTCGTCAGGTATTCGTGGTCAGTCGTTCGCCATCATCTACATGGACGAGGTAGCCCACATCCACCCGAACATGCAGCGCAAGTTCTACAACTCCGTGTACCCGGCCATCACCGCTGGTAAGAAGACCAAGCTGTTCATGACCTCCACCCCGAACGGGCTAGAGATGTTCTACGACATCTGGAGAGACTCAGAGCTCGGTAAGAACAACTTCGCCCGCATCGACTCCCACTGGAGCGAGAAACCCGGAAGGGACGAGGCTTGGGGCGACGCAGAGCGCGCTAGGCTGGGAGAGGAAGGCTTCGCCCAAGAGTACGAGTGCGAGTTCCTCGGTTCGTCAGGAACCCTCATCAACGGTCGAGTCCTGTCGACGCTCACACCGGTCCCTCCGATCGAGATCGTCGGAACCAACATCACGGTGTTCGAGCGTCCAGTTCAGGGAAACTCCTACGTTATCACGTGCGACGTGTCTCGCGGCGTGCTCCTCGACTACCAGGCGTTCACCGTCATCGACATCACCTCGATGCCGTACAAGGTCGTCGCCAGCTACAGGGACAACAAGCTCCCGCCGGAGTTCCTGCACGAGGTGGTCCACGACGCAGCTAAGTACTACAACCGCGCCATGGTCCTCATCGAGTCGAACGACGTCGGCTACATGGTGTCAGTCAACCTCATGCACGTCAGCGAGTACGACAACGTCATCTCGACGACGGTCAAGGGAAAGCACGGGACTAGGCTTGGGGGAGGGTTCGGACAGAACTCCAGGATCGGTCTCAAGACCAACCCGCAGACTAGAAAGATCGGCTGCACCATGCTCAAGTCGCTGGTGGAGAGAGGGCAGTTAGTCCTCAACGACAAGAACATACTCTGGGAACTGGCAAGGTTCTCGAAGAAGGGCGTAAAGTTCGAGGCCGAGGAAGGGTCTCACGACGACCTAGTAATGTGCCTAGTGATCTTCGCGTGGATGACAGATCAGCAGTTCTTCAAGGAGTCGATAAACTCAGACGTTAGGGCCGCGTACCTGGCTACGGCTGGGGACGCGTGGGGAGAAGACGACTTGGTACCGTTCGGAATGAACGACGGACAGCCGGACGTTGAGGCTGTAGACGAAGACGGTCGTGCCTGGACTATCTTTGAAAACTAAGTCTCTTCTGGCTCCGTGACCCACTTATCAGTAAGCTTGATCTGACCCCTGAGAACCTGAACGGCGCGTTTCGACTGTTCATGAGGTTCTACGAACTCTGTCGGGCGATCGCCTTCGAAAGGAAAGAAGAGTAAGTCTTTTTCTTCCGCATTGAGACCCAAGTGTTCTGCGACTTTATCGCTGCAGCTTAAATCAGGATTCATGAGCATGGCCCACCCAGCGATGCAGCACGCAGTACCACACTCCTCGCTCTTCTGCTTGTCAAGAAAGGTTTCCCTGTCAGAACTGTTGCGCGGTTTGCTCGTACTCATTGATGGGGATGAATCAGTGAACCAGTCTATCATCCTGACGCGACGTCCCTCGATGAAGGTAGCCAGCTCGCACATCTTCTTAGTGTCCATGTTTACTTCCTCTTGGTTGGACGGTGAAGCCAATTCTTGTTGAGCTCAATCTCGCCGCGGAGAACTTGGATGGCCCGCTTTCGCTGGACGGTTGGATGGATCTTATTAGAATGTTCGAAATCATTAGGGTAGAAGAGATTGTGAGCAATTTCATCGTCTATACCCAACTTCTCCACCGCAAAACCATGGATGTCATCACCAGCGTGTTTGCCAGTGCCCCAGCGAACTGCAGTCCACCCAGCGATGCAGCAAGCCGTACCGCACTCGTTCCCGTTCTCGACGACGTCTTTCTTGATAAGAGTTCGGTCTTTAGGCTTGGGAACATATTCGTCAGGGTACCACTTCATGACATTCCTCCCATTGATACCGTAACGTTCCTTCATCGTGATGAAAGCGTTCATCGCGACCGGAGGCGAGCACTTCTCGAGAAAGTCAGCCAGCTCGAGCATCTTCTTAGTAGGTCCACTGTACATGCGGTGTGTACTCCTTTCGGGAGGTTCCATAAACTATCCCGAAAGGCTTGTAAACAGGTGACCTAGGCCTCTTCTTAAACTAGACGAGGGAGACCCTCTGGATGCGATCCTTATAGAACTTGAGCCCGTCAGTGGCGGAGAACCCCATGAGTTCGTCGATGTCGTCGATGAACGTCTTGGCACTCTTCTCGGAGACGAAAGCGAAGGTGATGCAGGGATTCCCGCCACCTGGTCCAATCTCAAGAAGGTTCAGGATGAACCCATTGTTCTTGACCAAGTGAGGAACGAAGGGTTTGAAACCCTTTCCCTCCTCGTCAGCGTAGTCGGTCGTGAAAGTAAAGAGAGATTCGAGATCAAGAAAAAGCGGTTTCATATAGTCCTCCATTGTTTAATAGGTCCAGTCTACCACGGGAAAACATCTTTGTAAACAAGAAAATGACGGTTGACATCCTCTTCATAATGGTGTAGATTGAGAATCACAATTGGAGGAATTAAGCATGACACCAGAAACCGTAGGAATCATCAAGGCCGAGATCAAGACTTTCATGGGCTTGGTCGAGAGTGGAAAGGCTCTCGATAATCTTTTCGCTCTCCAGAGCCGCTGGCTCGACGAGCGCGAGTACGAAGACTTCGACGAGTACGTAGAGGTCATGAAGAAGCACGTCCCTGAAGGTTACGAGTTCGTGAAGGCGAACAAGTCTCCCTTCGGCTATACGGTCAAGTGCAAACTCGGACATAAGTTACAGGTTAAGGTCGCGACTACCGGTCGCTGGTTCGTGAAGTACGTAGCATGAACAACGGGTTCGTATACTACGTGAGGTGCTTCGACGGAACCTATGTATACTTCTATGAAAACTTTGAACTCGTGCACACGGATATTCTCGACGACCCGAAGTACAACATCATTTCTTGGTGGTTCGTCCCCTAGTCCACCCAGCCATCACCCAGTCTTCTAGCTCGGACCGCTTCACCAGGCGACTCCGGGCTTCGTTAGTTATCCAGACGGTGTCCTTCCTGGACGCTGACACCGCTCTCTTAGCCTCGTCGGAGTGCTTCTTTCCCCACATAGGGTTGCCCTCACCCTCATAGATCTTCTTCTTTGCCCTGCTCATCTTGAACTTGGCCGACGTGCTGTGCCGCATGCTTTATCTATAGGACACTTTGGCTCTTTGACCTCATCGGCGACCGTGAAGTGGCTGATTTAATAAATACCCGAAAGAAAATAGGGAGTGTTCTAAATGGGATTCATGGTCTCGCCAGGCGTTCAAATTCAGGAGATCGACCTCACTACGGCGATCCCTGCAGTATCAACCACGCAAGCCGCTATCGGTGGAGTCTTCGAGTGGGGACCGGTAGAAGAGCGCCAGCTCGTGACCAGCGAGGACGAACTAGTCCTCCTGTACGGTCAACCTACGAACTCGAACGGGGAGACCTGGCTCACGGCGTCCTCCGTGTTCGCCTATGGCGACAGCCTCTACGTTTCCCGCGCAGCCTCCAACACCGCTCTCAACGCGGTCGCTTTCGTCTCGAACGGTTTCGCAGTCCAGATCAAGAACGAGGCCGCCTTCTTGGCGATGGCCGGTTCCTACGACGCGAACTCCTACTACTACGCAAAGTGGCCCGGTACTAAGGGCAACTCACTCAAGGTCTCCACCTGCGAGTCAGCCGCTCAGTACTCCAGCAACCTCTACTCCAACGACTCGACCATCACGGTCTCTCTGGCGTTCGGGGTCGGCTCGAACACAGCCACGCTGACCGCCAACTCGGGGTCGGCCACCAACACTTCCGTCAACTCGACAGCACAGTTCGTACTGAGCAAACTGTCAGTAGGCGACTACGTCGTCGGCGGCAACTCTACTGTCGGGAGCCAGTACCTCAAGATCACCTCGATTGGTACCCCGTCCGTGACCGCCAACGCGACTGCCACGGCTACTCTGTCGTTCGCGACCAAGTACTTCCTCTCGGACAACGTGACCGTCCAGTCCACCAACTCTACGAGCTCAGCGATCACTAGGCTCTGGGAGTACTACGACACCGTCGACGGACCACCGACGACCTCCAACTTCGTCGCCGCGCGCTCGGCCAATGACACTAGCGCCGGTGACGAGATGCACGTGGTCGTCGTCGATCAGGACGGGCAGTTCACCGGAGAGGTCAACACGATCCTCGAAGTCTGGAAGAACCTTTCCCGCGCCACCGACGCCACCGCTGACCAGGGCGGAACCTTGTACTATAAGAACGTCCTAGACAACGGCTCCAAGTTCGTCTGGGTGACCAATGACAGGGCCGGGGCAGTCTCCGCCAACTCTCTCCTAGTGTCCCCTCAGACCAACGCCATCCCGTTCTCAGCCTCATTCGTCAACGGAACGCAACCGGACACCGAGTCCGCCATCGCGGTCTCGAACCTGTGCCGCGCCTACGACCAGTTCGCGTCCGCCGAGGACGTGGACGTCTCGCTGATCATCGCAGGCAAAGCCCGTGGCGGAGTGGCGGGCGAGCAGTTGGCAAACTACATCATCGACAACATTTGCGAGACCCGCAAGGACTGCATCGTCCTGATCTCCCCGGACATCAACGACGTCGTGAACAACGCGTTCTCGGTCACCGACGACGTGGTCGCGTTCAGGAACCAGCTGAGGACTACTAGCTACGGCGTCCTCGACTCCGGCTACAAGTACATGTACGACAAGTACAACGACGTCTTCCGCTGGGTCCCGCTCAACGGCGACACCGCTGGCCTGATCATCAGGACAGAGGAAGTGAGGGACGCGTGGTGGTCTCCAGGCGGCTTCAACCGCGGCGAGATCAAGAACATCATCCGCCTAGCGTTCAACCCGAACCAAGCCCAGAGGGACGTCCTCTACAAGAACGGGGTCAACCCGGTCGTCACCTTCCCAGGACAGGGCACCGTCCTCTTCGGGGACAAGACTCTCCTCAACAAGCCTAGTGCTTTCGACAGGATCAACGTCCGCAGACTGTTCATCGTCCTAGAGAAGGCGATCAGCACGGCCGCTAAGTTCACCCTGTTCGAGTTCAACGACGAGTTCACCAGGGCGTCCTTCGTCAACATGGTCGAACCGTACCTGAGGGACATCGAGGGTCGCCGCGGCATCTACGACTACAAGGTCGTCTGCGACGAGACCAACAACACTCCCGACGTCATCGACGGCAACGAGTTCGTCGGAGACATATACATAAAACCTGCGCGCTCAATAAATTTTATTACGCTCCGCTTCGTAGCAGTACGCACTGGTGTGGAATTTGATGAAGTCGTGAATAAGTTCTAAAATAGTTCTCGCTGGCTTGATGACGTATAAATAGATGTATGATCATCAGCCAGCATGTAACTATAAAAGTGTGCTCCTCTAATATAGCACATTGGAAATCAAAGGGTTATGTTGTTTCTAATTTGGATCGACGTAACTTAAACATTGACACTATAGAAGTAGACGTGAAAGATCTTCTTTCAGAATCTAACGTAAACGTCAAGTGTAAGTGTGATGAGTGCAAGAACGAATATGTACAGCGTTTCTCCAGGAACACTGATACATGCTATAAGTGTCGCAAGACAAAAACGATGATCGGAAACAACTACGGATCTGCTACTAAAGGTAGAACTTATCCACATTTACAAGGCGAAAAACACCCTCGCTGGAATCCTAAAAAGACTGAGTTCAAGAAGTATTGGAACAAGGTCGCTTCTATCACTAAGAGAAACTACAATTTGTATAAGACTGAAATCAATCCAGCCGCTCACCCAAGAACCCGATGTGGTGTCGATGGTGGTTGGCAACTAGACCACAGGATCTCCGTCAAGAAGGGATTCTTAGACAACATCTCACCAGAGATCATCGGCGGTAAGGACAACCTACAGATGCTCCCTTGGAAGGACAACAGGGACAAATGGTGAAGAAGATGAACAACGAACTCTCTGAGAACCCAGACGGTCTGCTCGATGGTGTTAGGAAAAAGTTTCCGGACAAAGTCTCGGCACACAAGCACATGCTCCAGAAGGGCTTCAGACTAGTCGGCAGGCGCGGTGCTGGGCACTACTACGAGCACCGCGACAACGACAAGCCCGGTCTCGTCGTCAAGAGCGACGGCAACACCGGGTCCGACGCGCACACTTGCAGGTACGCTCACCCGAGCGTGCACGAGGAGACGCAGCTCGACGAGAGTGCAGGTGACGAATACTTGAACCTCGCCAGGCAACACAAGAAGAACGGCTACATGATCGGCTATCACCGTGCCATGGAGCGCCATCACGAACACAAGGCAGAGGTCGCGGACTTCAACTCCAAGACCTATTCTTGGTCAAAGAAGCGCAGCCCAAAGGCGATGTCCCACATGAAGAAGGCAGACGAGCACAGGGCAGCTTATAAGAACATGAACGAAGAGACGCGGCTCGACGAGATCTCAGCCGGCAAGATGAAAGCGTACTACGATAAGTCCATCGACCAGGCTTCTTTGGAAGCCGGCAAGAAGGGCGTTCGTGACGCTCAGGCAGGAAGAGACACTGGGAAGACACAGACACACGTTAAGCGCAACGCGGGACTTGACCGCGTAGTGCATCGTTTGGCTCCAGTCGACGACTTTAAGAAGCCACACTATTCATTCAAGAACAAGCACAGGGACGCTCAAAGTCATGCTGCTAACGCCGGCAAGAAGAAGGCCGGTGGCGATAAACAAGGGGCCAACTGGTCGTGGGAACAGTCGATGAACGCACAGAAGAGTGGTAAAGACTGGACGAGCCACTTGGCCAAGGATTATAAGGAAGAGGCGCAGCTCGACGAAGTGAAGAATCCTTATACAAATTATGACCGTTTCATAGACAGGATGCAAACTCTGCACTCTAGGGTGAACTTTACTCAACACAATGAGAACGGTAAAAAGTACACACAGGCGCACAGTGGTCCAGGACTGACAGATAAGCACTACATCTTTGATCACCAGACCAAGAAGTACAAGAGAGTGCGCTTCGACGAAGAGACGCAGCTCGACGAGATCTCTAGGGAACTCAAGAACCGCTACCTCGCCAAGGCTAAGAAGTCCAGAGGCGCGGCCTACTCGAAGCGCTCTAGGGCTTATATGCACAACATACACAAGTACGACGACGCCAGCGACGTTATCGATAAGAGAAACCGTGGGCTCAAGATGGCTAAAGAAGAGACCCAGCTCGCCGAGGTCCACAACGAGGCCCAACTGAAGACCGCTATCGAGCGTCACAGGGACGGCTACGTCAATCACGTGTCGAAGGCCATCACCCACAACAAGATCGCGATCAAGCACCTCGAGTCCGGCAATCGAAAGGCCGAGGACGAGCACGATCGTCAGTCAGACTATCACAACAGAGTAGCAGGAAAGCACGACATGGCGTTGAACAGAGCACAAGGACTACTCGACAGGATCAGGGCCAACAAGAGCCGCCAGCGTTACGAGAGCGTGGTCGAAGCTCATGCTCGTCCATCATACACACGAATTGGAAAGTCTAATAAGAAGCCAGACGATTTGAGTGGTGAGACACTAACTGTAGCTGCATTAAACCGTCTAAAAAATGAGAAGTCTAAGAACGAAGCTAAGAATCCATTTGCTGACGACATTTCGAGAATGGCAGGCAGCGTGTTTGGTGCTATGGACAAACACGGCAAAGTCAATGTCAAGAAGCAAAGAGAATTGGACATGGGTAAAGATACTACTAGACGAACAGGAGTAAGACCAAGAGTTTCATCTTCTTTTCTTGATAAGAAGTACGGGAAAGGCGAGTGGACTAAAGAAGATCTTGACGAAGCCGCTGGCGAATGGCACACTGTTGTCCAAGACAACGGCTCAGAGCGCCTTCACATGCACGTCAAGGGAAGCCACCGTCAAGCCGTCAACTACGGCCATGAGATGGATATGCACCCCTTCATGGTCAAGACTGGCAAGCACGGCGTTCACGGTAAGACCATAGCGAGCAAGCACGAGATCAAGATGAAAGAAGAAACTGAGATCAACGAACTCTCTAAAGCGACTCTCAAGAGGTACGCTAACAGGGCAGAAGCAGAAGCGTCCTCACGCATGCACGCATACGCTTCTTATGCTCACGGTGAATCAGACGTGTATCAGAATGCCGCTAAGCATCATGCAAAAAAGACAGAGAAGCGCATCTCTGGATTAGCTCAAGCAGTGAGAAGGTTGGCTAAAGAAGACGTGAACGAATCCAACACCCCGCACACCGCGGACATCAAGGCCAAGTACTACGCCTTTAAGGCTCGCGATCTAGAGAGTGACCTTAAGGACAAGAACACACACTCGAACCCAGTCAGGCGCGGCCTGCTCACACAAATTCACGGCAACGGCGAGAAGACCCGTCGCAGGATCCACCTCATGAAACAGGCCGCCAACGCCGGCGGCAAGATCGCCGGTCGTAAGTACCCGCCATTCAAGTACACCGGTAAGTACAAGGACAGCTACGCCGAGGAGACGCAGCTCGACGAAGTATCATCAAAGACCCTCTACTCCTACGCCAATCAAGCGGCCAACTCGATCAAGTACCACAACGACGATCGCAGGCGATCTTTTCTCGACAAGGACGTCAAGAACCACACCAGGAAGACTATCAACAGGGCTTCAGGTATCGCCAAGGCGCTCACCCAGGCTCCTGTCAAGCGCGAGGCAGAGCTGCACGCGAGAGAGATGGCTCATAAAGCAACGCGCAAGACCCAGCGCGACGACTATTTCGCCAAGCACGGCAAGGCGGACGGCTATCACGGTGGCAGTCACTTCATCAAGCGCGTTAAGAACGACGAGCACGCCCAGGTACACATCGACGCCGCGAAGAAGGAACACGGTTCACTCAGGGTCCGCGGGCGCCTAGGCAAGGACAATCCCCACGCCCACCTCTACAAGCAGGGCGGACCTCTCCACAGGTCATCCTCCCAGGACTACAAGCGCGATCACTCTACGCACCTCGACCTGTACAAGAAAACCCGTTACGAGGAGTACGATCAACTCGACGAGATCTCGAAAGCTACAGCATTGAGTTACATTCAGGGTGCTTCTATAGACAAATCATATAAGGCTATGGATCACGACAGGATGAACCACGACGGGACTCGAGAGACGCAAGCTGGTAGAGACAGTCAAAGGGCGCTGGGACGCAAACACGGCAACCGCTCCGGCGGCATCCAACTAGCCGCTGCTAAGCTGGCTGGAGATCACCAGCGCGGTCGCTTCGGTCACCTCTCTCCTGAAGACGCGAACAAGCACAGCATCCCGCTTAGTCACTTAGACAACGGTAAGGGTAAAGGGATGACTAAGAGGCCGTACTGGGCTAAGGTTGCTGCTACTGAAGAGACTCAGATCGACGAGCTTTATGGCAAAGGAAAATTGGATGATATAGCAGCACACCACTATGATGCTGCAAACGATTCTGACAAGAAAGGTGATCGTGAGAGTGCTCGTAAACACCGAGCTTCTTGGGAAAGAGTTGGCGATATTCGCACGTGGAACAACAACAGGAAAAAGACTGATCGTATGAAGAACAAACTCATCGCCTCTAGAAAACTCAAAGAAGATGTGAACGAGAAGGTCAAGACCCAGCAGGACTACGAGGCTGACGAGGTGAAGGCTGGCAAGACACTCGCCCAGCTGAGGGTCCAGAAGGCCAAGTCCGACAAGCTCTTCAAGAAGGTCAAGTAATGAAGTCATTTCACCAGTTTCTCGCGGAGATCTACGGGAAAGGTTCCCTTCCTGGCATCAAGAAGCACTACGAGGACGAGGAGAAATCCTCCATGGGCAGAAAAGACAGCGAAGACGCCTTCGTCTGGAGGGTCCAGAAGCGCCGTGCCATGGCCCTCATCCAGGCAACAAAACACAAAGGAGCTAAGAAGCGCGCCTACATGACCAAGCAGCGCTCTCTTAAGGATCCTATTGGGTACTAACCGTTCATATAAATATCTCAAGAACAATAAGTGTCCTGCTACTTATGGCCGGATGAGGGAAGGTGTGACATCGCATTCGACGTAGAACAATTTAAGTCAGCACTCAGTGGAGGCGGTGATCGCCCCTCCAAGTTTGAGGTTCGCATGACTATCCCGGGAGTCGCCAGCGGTGACGCCTCGGCCAACCAAAAGTTGACGTTCACCTGCAAGGGTGCGTCCATCCCACCGATGATCCTCGGCGTGACGCCGGTCGGCTACTTCGGTCGTGAGATCAAGACCGCCGGAGACCGCACCTACCCGGACTGGAGCCTCACTATCATCAACGACGAGGATCACCTCGTCCGCAGGGTGATGGAGCGCTGGTCCCACAACATCAACACTGCGCGCCTGAACACGACGGCCGCACCGTTCGGGTCCAACCCTGCCACCTACAAGACTGACGGTTTCGTCTACAAGTACGGCAAGGACGGTTCTCTCTTGAGGACCTACCAGCTCGTCGGCTGCTGGCCTTCGGTCGTAGCCCCGATCGACCTGAGCTGGGACGACCGCGACAAGATCACAGAGTTTCAAGTCCAGATGCAGTTCGACTACTGGATGAACGACGTCGACATCCTCTCCAGCGACGGGCAGACGGTCTAAAACAAGGATAATTCATAATGGCATGGCAACTTTTCGGGTTTGAGATACAGCGCCGTAACCAGGCGGACGACGAGAAGGAGAAGCGCGCCAGTTTCACCCCGCCGCCGAACGACGACGGCTCAACAGTCGTCGCCGAAGGTAACTTCTACGGCACCTACATGGACCTCAATGGGTCCATCTCCTCAGAGTCGGAGCTCATCACCAAGTACAGGGAGATGATCCTCTACCCTGACGTAGAGTACGCGGTCGACGACATCGTCTGCGAGGCTGTCACTCTGGACAGCGACTCCGACGTGGTCAGCTTCAACATGGAGTCCTTCGAGGACTCCTCGGTCTTCGCCAACAAGGCCATCCAGGACAAGATCAACGAAGAGTTCAAGAAAGTCATCGAGCTCCTCGACTTCAACCACACCGCGTACGAGATCTTCAAGCGCTGGTACGTGGACGGCAGGCTCTACTATCACGTGATCATCGACGACAAGGCGCCCGACGAGGGCATCAAGGAGTTTCGCTACATAGACCCTCGCAAGATCCGTAAGATCAAGGAGGTCCAGAGGGTCAGGGACCCTCAGGGCGTGGCGATGAACCTCACGCAACTCAAGTCAGAGTACTTCGTCTACTCCTCCGCAGGGTTCGGCAAGATGCCTCCCGGTTCCCAGAGCTTCTCGCAGGCCGGTGACGCCGGTGTCTACGGACTCAAGATCGCCTCCGACTCTATCATCTACGCGCACTCCGGGGTCACCGACCCCAACAACAACATGATCCTGAGCTACCTTCACAGCGCCATCAGGGTACTGAACGCGCTGAGGTCCCTCGAGGACTCGCTCGTCATCTACAGGTTCGTCCGCGCACCAGAGCGCAGGATCTTCTACATCGACGTCGGCAACCTGCCCCGCCAGAAGGCAGAGCAGTACATGAACGACATGATGATCAAGCACAAGAACAAGCTCGTCTACGACCAGTCCAACGGCCAGATCCGCGACGACCGTAGGTTCATGACGATGTTCGAGGACTACTGGCTGCCGAGGCGCGAAGGCTCCAAGGGAACCCAGATCGAGACGCTGCCTGCCGGTCAGAACCTCGGCGAGTTGACGGACGTCGAGTACTTCCAGAAGAAGCTCTACAGGGCCCTCCACGTTCCCATCTCAAGAATGAACCCGGAGACGTCAGGGTTCACCTTCTCGAAAGCCGCCGAGATCTCCCGCGACGAGGTCAAGTTCTCCCGCTTCATAGACCGCCTGCGCCGCAGGTTCTCCCTCCTCCTGTTCGAGGCCCTCTCGAAGCAGTTGGTACTCAAGAACATCATCGCCAAACAGGAGATCTCCGAGCTCTACCGCGGAGGCTGGTTCGAGTTCGCCAACGACAACCACTTCGCCGAGGTCAAGGACAACGAGATCCTGTCGAGGCGCGTCGAGGTGGCCAAGGACGTCCAGGACTTCGTCGGCATCTACTTCTCGCACGACTACGTCCGCCGCAAGATCCTTCGCCAGACGGACGACGACCTCGAGAAGCTCGACACTGACATCGCCAACGAGAAGATGGACCCGCGCTACTCGCCGAAGCCCGAGGGCAACGGAGTCGACATGGGCGGCGGAGGCGGTGACTTCCCGCCTCAGGGATTCCAGGACGGTGACCCATCACAGCTCGGCGCGCCAGTGATGCCCGACAACGGTCAGATGGGCAACCCAGCCCAGGACCCGAACCTTCCACAACAGCCCCAAGTTATAAATAGTTCGAAGGATTCTAGATGACGAAGAACACTATAAACGAGCTGTCCAAGAAGACGCTCGGCCGTTACATTAACCGCGCGACAGACACTGCCATCCAGCACGCCGACAAGGCTGGGTTGCACCGCGTAATGATCGGTTACGTGAAATCCGACAGAAGTCGAGCCTTTCATGCAGACGGTGATACTAACAACTATGAGAAGGCTCTCAAGAGAAAAAAGGGAATTGCGATGGCTACAAAGAAGCTCGTAAAGGAAGACCCGGACGCTACGTTCGGCAAGAACAAGCCGAGACTCGACGGTCTGCCGAACAACGACTGGCACGGTCAAGGAGACGTCAGCTACTCGAACGAGACCAGCGTCGTACCGGGCTCAGAACCCCCGGCGGACCTCAACGGCCGCTACGACGCGCAACCAAAAGGATTTGAAGGAGAGAAGATGGGACGCACACGCCCGAAGATGGACGCCATTCCCGACGACGGGAAGTGGGATCCTAACTACCTGGAGTCGGTGACCTCAGCGGTCTTGGCCGGCGACCACGTCGCCCTGGCCGAGGTCTTTAACTCTGCTATCCGCGCCAAGATCGACGCCATCCTCTTCGGTGAAGAGGACGAAGGTGGTGGAGCTGAAGACGAGGCGTCCGAGGAGGGCGACGACGGCGTTAGCATCCCGAACGACACTGGTGTGGGTCCATCAGACACCGAGAGCAAGTCTTCTATCAGGAAGATGCGCGACGCCATGAAGCTGAAGGGTCGCAACCTTTCTCCTCAGGAGAAGATGGACGTAAACTTCAAGGCTATCCCGGACAGCATCATGAAGAACCCGTCAGGGCTGAGCGGCTAATCCCGCATGGCTTCTGAGAGGGGACAGAGCGCTCTGATAGCGTTCAAGAGGTCGCACGACTCCCGAATGAGGGTGGTCGACGACCTCAAGAGTGCAGTACAGGACGGCGCTCGGTCCTCGAGGGACTGGAAACACATTAAGAGACTAAAGGGCGAGGCCCAGCGAAAAGCGGGCGTCGTCTCCAGACAGATCGCAAGGATCAAGGAAGAGAAGAAGATGAAAACGTTACACCAGTTCCTAGACGAGTCCGAGGAGATCAACGAGCTCTCCAAGAAGACGCTCGGCAGTTATATTCAAAAAGCCGGTGACGACATGGCTTACGCCCATCACCGCAGGATGTCCACCGCCAAGGCGCGCGACGATCTGAGTCGCGCTAAGAACGACGCTTCCCACGACGCAAACAAAGGTAGGGCCCTTCCGTCGTCTCACTCCGGAGGGTTCGGAAGCGACCCAGATGCTGAACTGCTCCACAAACGTGAAGAAGATCATCTTCGCAGGTCGGCGAAGCGCCATGACGGAATCAAGAAGGCAGTCGGTAGGTTGACGAGGGAGTCGACAGAGGTCAACGAGATCTCCAAGGACCTCGCTCACAGGTACCTCAGGGGCGCTGCCGAGAGCGGACAGCGCCACTCACAACGACAGGGTGAGAATGAGACTGAAAGAAGAGCTGCACACGACAACATAGATGCCGGTAACCGCAACTGGGCTGGCGGCGACGCGGCGAGCAAGATGCGCGACAACGTCAACACTTACTATGGCAAGAAGATCGATCGTCACACCAAGAAGGCATGGAACCGCTTAAAGGGAACCCATCAGGCTGTCGATAAGCTCGCTGGCACTGCTAAAGTCCCGGCTAAGTAAGGATAAACAATGCCAATCAACATCAACTCCAACAAGCTCGGTGGCGACGCCACCATCAGGATCAGCGCCACGAGCAACGTGGAGTTCACCGACCTGTCAGTCAACTACGGCGGCGCCCAGCAGGGAACGGTCATCACGACGGCGGCAGGCAACGTCACCGGTACGAACACCTCGTTCGCCACGTCGTTCGCCAACGGCGACTTCTTCTACGTGGTCTCCAACTCCACGGTGACGGACACCAGGGTCATCAACCAGGTGGTCAACGGCACCTTCATGAACACGACCACCGCGTTCAGCGCGGCCAACACTCTAGGAACCACCTACGGCGTATCAGAGAGCATCGACTCCGTCAGCATCATCGGGCTGAAGTGGTCGACGAATGGCTCGATCGCGATAGCCAGGGGTGCTAACCCACTCATCACTCTATTAGGCAACGACAACTGGAACCTCCAGTCGGACGCCATGATCCTCAAGGAGAACAGCGCCAACAACCTGGCCTTCACGGTGACCTCGACCGGCACGCTGCTCATCAACGTGTCGAAGAAGTCTCGTCAGTGGAGCAACACGCAATGGACGCTATAAGTCAATGAAAACGTTCTATCAGTTCCTAGATGAGTCTATGAAGTCCGATCACATGCCCGGTGACGGAAGCATCAAGACCTACAAGGGTCCCGGCTCCAGGGTGGTTCAGCACGGCGACCGCGTTAGAGTAGTCGGTGCCAAGCGATTGGACGGCTCAGTTCTGGTCCAGAAGGGTCGCTACAAGGTACAGGTGCACCACACAGAACTAGAAGAGTCCGAGCAAATCGACGAGGCAGTCAAGAAGAGTTCCGAACTCAAGCGCTTCAACTTCGGCGCCGATCACGCCATATCCGTTCACAAGGGAGGTCTGATGGGCGATATGGAAGCTGGAGACATCACTCACGGCCATGCTACGCGCGGCAAGATGAAAGCCTGGAAAGTTCCTCACCACGAAGAGGACGACTACGGTCCTCGCGTTCGCTTCAGGGTCGAGAACAATAAGACTGGGGCAGTGACACACCACTCGGTCTACCAGCGTGGCAAGGATCACGACGGAAAGCACATCATCTCAGTCAGGAGCTATGGCACGCCTAACGTCGCGCACAAGGCTCACGCAGAAATCATTCACGGTCTATTAGGTAAGAAACTATAATGCGCCTCATCTCAGAGATCACCGAAGAAGTCAAGTTCACCGAAGAGCTCGTCGAGCTGGCCGGGTCAGCCGGAGTACAGAAGAAGCACCTTCACATCGAGGGTATCTTTCTTCAGGGTGGCATCGTGAACCGTAACAAACGAATGTACCCTCTCGAGGTCCTCGAGGGAGAGGTCAACCGTTACAACGAGGAGCGCATCGCCAAGGGTCAGGGCTACGGCGAGCTGGGACACCCGCAGGGTCCTATGATCAACCTCGAGCGCGTCTCGCACATGACTACGTCTCTAAAGCGAGACGGCAACAACTTCATGGGCAAGGCTCGACTCGCCGACACCCCGTACGGCAACATCGCCAAGGGTCTCCACGAGTCCGGCGCCCGCCTGGGAGTCTCCTCGAGGGGTCTCGGCAACGTGGTCGCTAACAAGTCCGGCATCATGGAGGTCCAAAAAGACTTCAGACTAGCCGCCGCAGCAGACATCGTGGCTGACCCATCCGCCCCGGACGCCTTCGTCAACGGCATCATGGAGAACGCTGACTGGGTCTGTGACCCGTCTGGTCACTGGCAGAGGGTCGAACAGATCGTCGAGTCGGTGAAGAAGATGTCCAAGAGGGAGCTCGAGGAGCAGGCAATCTCTTCGTTCAACAAGTACATGAAGGCGCTGATCAAGTAATGAAAACGCTACACCAATTTCTAGAAGAGACCTTCCAGCTGGCGGAAGTATCTGACAAGCTCCTCAAGCGCTACGTCAGGAAGGCCACTCTGAACCAGCAAAACCACTTCGCCAAGGGCCAGAGAGAAAAGAACCAGAACGGTGAGGCCGCGACCAAACACTACGATAAGTGGGAGAAGCGGAACCTTGGTATCGACAAGGCCGAGTACCGCCTCAAAGCCTAAAAATCACTAACAAATAAATACCCGTAACAGATTCCAATAGGAGATACTTACAATGGCTGACGAAAAAAAGAAGATCGAGGAGAACGCCGACCTCTCGGTGCTCTTCAACGAGAACACCTCCGATGAAGCCAAGGAGAGCGTTAGGACGATCTTCGAGGCAGCCGTAGAGGCCAAGGCCCAGCAGATGATCGAGGAGATCGACTCTACTATCGACGACATCGTCGAAGAGCGCTTGACAGAAGCTTCGGCCCTCCTGGAAGACGCATTTGACAGGTACGTGTCCTACGTAGCAGAAGAGTGGCTCAGCGAGAACGAGATTGCCATCGAGTCCTCGATGAAGGTCGACATGGCAGAGTCGCTCATGGGCGGTCTGGCTAACCTCTTCGTCGAGCACAACCTAGAAGTTCCTGAAGAGGCCGAAGGCATCCTCGAGAGCCTGGCTGATCGCAACGAGGAACTCACGTCTAAGCTGAACGAGCAGATCAACCAGAACATCGCCCTCGCCGAGCGCGAGGAGATGAGGCAGGTCGAACAGTCAGTCACAGAAGCTGCTGCCGGCCTACCAGACACCCAAGCGGCTAAACTCAAGGAGCTCGCCGAGAACGTAAGGTTCAAGGACGCCGCAGACTTTAAGAAGAAGCTCTCCTCCCTGAAGGAGACCCTCTTCAAGGCGCCGATCACGGAGCAGAATAGAAACCCAGTGGACGGCGGAGAGATCAACGAAGGAGCTTCGGGCTCCAAGGTTGTTCAGAGCGGTGACCCGATGGTAGCACACATTCTAAAGGGCTTTAAGAGTCGCCAATAACCCGACGGCAGTGAAGATTGCCTTCGAATAAATAACAGTAAGAAATAAAAAAATTCCTAAGGGAGAAACTATAAAATGGACGCAACAACTGCAAAGACTGGCGAGTATGGCATCAACCAGTCGCTCGTCGAGAAGTGGAAGGACATCATCGATGCTCCTAACCTCCCAGCCATCAAGAGCGAATGGGCTCGCGGTGGTCTAGCACAGATCATCGAGAACACTGTCTCTGAGATGAAGTCTCAGCGCGGTATGTCTCCGATGTCACTGTTCGAAGACGCCCCGACCAACAACTTCGGCTCCGGCCAGGTGCAGTACCAGGATCCTATCCTGATCACCATGCTCCGTCGTTCCATGCCTAACCTCATGGCCTACGACATCGCAGGTGTTCAGCCGATGAACGGTCCTTCCGGATTGGTCTTCGCCCTACGCGCACTCTACGGTAACAACTCCGGTAACGAAGCTTTCTACGCAGAGCCGGACACCTCATGGTCCACCATCGTGGACAACGCCAACACACAGGGTCACAAGAACGTCGGTACCTTCCCAGGTAACTCGACCACCACCTCTAACCTCGCGCAGTCTGGCCTCTACAACTATGGCGCTGGAATGTCAACGTCATCGCTCGAGTCCCTCGGTTCTAACACCGCAGCGTTCCCTGAAATGTCGTTCACCATCGACCGTATGACGGTCTCTCCTGGTGGCCGCGCACTCAAGGCTCAATACTCGGTAGAACTCGCGCACGACCTTCAGAAGGTTCACGGTATGGACGCTGAAAAGCTCCTCTCCGAGATCCTCTCCACTGAGATCGTCTCCGACATCAACCGCGAACTCATCCGCACGATCAACATCACCGCCGTACGCGGTGCGACCACTGGCACGACCACGGTCGGACGCTTCGACCTCGACACCGACTCCAACGGTAGGTGGCTGGGTGAAAAGCTGAAAGGCCTCTGCTTCTTCCTCGACCTCGAAGCTAACCAAGTCGCGAAGGACACTAGGCGCGGTAAGGCTAACATCATCATCTGCTCGTCCAACGTGGCATCCGCCCTCCAGATGGCGGGAGTCCTCGACTACACACCTGCCCTCAACAACGAAGGCTTGGCGGTCGACGACACCGGCAACACATTCGCCGGAGTCGCAATGAAGCGCTACAGGGTCTACATCGACCCATACACCACGGGCAACTACCTGACTCTCGGCTATAAGGGCACAGGCCCGATGGACGCCGGCATCTACTACTGCCCTTACGTTCCGCTGCAATTCTCAAGGGTCGTCGATCCTGCAACCCACCAGCCGAACATCGCCTTCAAGACAAGGTATGCGATGGCTCAGAACCCATTCTCTCTGGGCAGGCAGAACGGTGCGGTCGGCAACATGGCACTGACCCTCACCAAGGACTCCAACCTTTATTATAGGCGTATCCTGATCGACAACATCCTTTAAAAGACACAATTCAGTCATAATTGTCTGTTAAATAGCTCCGGGGTTTACTTCCCCGGAGTTTTTTTTATAGGATGATGTATGAAAGAAAAACTTGAGAATTTCGCAAACGTATTCGCCGACAACAAGTACATGAGAAAGTACTTTAGAATCATTCACCAAGCGTTGTTTCAGTCTAGGGTGAAAAGTTCTAACCTCTATTTTGAGTCTCATCACATCTATCCATTGGCATTGTTTGAGCCGAATCAAGACACTGTTCTTCTTACGGCAAAAGAACATTTCGTGTGTCATTGGTTGCTGATTAAGTTCACCTCAGGGAAACATCAGAAAAAGATGCTGTATGCCCTTAATAACATGGCTACTACTGCAGGTGGTAGGAGATCTTGGTCACCATTAGAATATGAGAGAGCTAGAAAAGCACTCTCAGAAGCAGTTCGTGGAGATCTTAGCAGAGGCGCCAAGATCTCAGCCACTAAGAAGGGCGTCAAGTTCTCCGACGAGCACAAGGAAGCTCTCCGTCAAGCACATCTCGGCGTCAAGCCGTCAGACGCCACTAAAGCAAAGAGAGCAGAGTCCCTCAAGTTGGCCCACGCCGAGGGTCGCCATACCGGCATGACAGGAAAGAAGCACGCGGACGTGATGACGCCAGAGACTATGGCCGCCAGAGGCGAGAAGATCTCTGTTGCTCTCACTGGAAAACCTCTCTCCGAGGCCCACAAAGCCAAGATCGTGGCTTCTGGTTTCGGTTCTCACTGGGTCGGTAAGACCCGTTCAGAAGAAACTAAGAAGAAGATGGCCGAAGCTCGCAAGAAGTACTGGGATAACAAGAGAGCGAATGAGAACGTTTAAGCAGTCCTGTATCGACTTCTCAATACAGGCACGCTGGTCAGCAGGCACGGTGAGTCGTCCTTACAGATCCAGTCGTTAGAGGCAATGTCGTCTAAGTGTATGATCAGGTCCACGATCCGGTTCACGTGCATTTTGTTGATAAAGTACAGAACATGAAAAGCTCTCACGCTCCAGTTGAACGGAGACGACGCCAGGACTCGTTTGAGCTCAACAGGAAGATCGTCGAACATCTCCCAGTTCGCTGCGCTGACTTCTTTTGATTCCTTCTTGATCGTAGGATGACTCACGTTACTCATAATGGAGCTCTCTTGAAGCTCCAATGAGAGTCTTTCTTGATCATTGCTGTTGGATCTGACAGTTTGTTGGCACCTTTTGGTTTGAAAAGGCGCGGATCATTTGACTTCAGCGGTCTTTTGTATGCTGGGTGTTCGAGCTTGCCATTTTTCAACAAAGTGCACTTCCATCCGATATAATAAGGCTTTTCGTAGTAGACGATAGAAACTACTTCGTCATCATATATTCCAGCCTTTACACCTTTGGGGGTCGGATACGCCAGTGTCGGTGGAAATAATTCAATCGTCTGTCCCAAATGTTTTTTCATCTCACCCTCAGAATGATCCAAACAATACATCATTCTCGTGATTCTGTCAATCCATAAATAGCTCACACACCGTTAGGGGGAAGTCGAATTGAGCTTGCTCGGATCTATCTCAGTTATCATAGTCAAGAACACCTGGCAAGCCGCTATCGTCCTGGCGGCAGCGCTGTTGCCGATCACGTGGCTCCCGCCGGACCCAGTCGGCGCGGCGATCATCGGTCTGATCGGCGGCCTGCTCAGGTGGTCGGTCGCCCAAAACCCTCTTAAGAAGGGTCTCATCACAGTCGCGGCTGGAATGGGAGTAGCTATATTCGGTAACGGCATTCAGGTCCCAGGCATCGCTGAGATAGCATCGGCGGACTCACTGTGGAGGGTCAACACTCTGGTGCTTGCGTTCCTCGGCGTCTCGGTACTCGGCGTCTTCGACGACATCTGGACACGCTTCTCGGAGATCAGGATAGAGAAAAAAGCAGAATGAAAGCAATCGTGTCGCTAGCAGTCAAGAACTTCGTAGTCCAATGGGCGGTGTTCCCGATTCTTCTAGCGCTCACCGTGATGATTCCTAACATAGGGAATTATGAAGGGGATTACTTTCCAGTGATCAAGAACTTCGAGATCGTCTCTAGGAAGGCCACCGTCGACGATCGCGTAGAGATCACGTTTCTCTACGACAAGGTGAGAGACTGCAAGATCGTCGCCTCAGTCTGGTCGGTCAACACCGCGAGGAAGTACTGGACGCAGTTCGACGTCTTCACCCCATTCTCTGGAGAAGAAGTCAAGCGCACGAGGACCGTAGGGTCCTGGGAGTCCACCGTCGTGATGGCTGCGCCGTCGACGTTCAAGGACTCACCGATGATGATCACGTTCTACCACGACTGCTGGGGACCGCTCTTCTGGACGACTCAGACTATAGCAGTCAAGCAGCCTACGCAGAGCGAGGCTAAATGACGGCTCTCTCCAGCCAACCTCTCAACATCAACGGGCTTCCGCAGAACGGCGCCAGGATGGTGCTGAGGAGGGCTCCGACGACGGTGTTCCTTCTTCAGGACATCGTGATCCCGTCGATACGCGTCGGACAAGCCAACTTTCAGACTGAGCTCGACAACATCCCGCTCCCGGGAGAGTCCCTCACCAGGGGAACCCTAGACGTCCAGTTCAAAGTGGACGAGGACCTAAAGAACTACATGGAGCTCTACAACTGGGCGGTGGGCCTCACCTACCCGAACTCGTACTCGCAGTTCGCCGCGCTGAGGGCGCAGGGAATCACCGGCTCCGGCGTCCTCTCAGACATATCAGTGATCATAGAAGACTCAGCCTCCAACCCCAACATCACGTTCACGTTCCAGGACGCGTGGATAACCTCGATCTCGGACCTCACGTTCACCACCCGCAACAGCGGGATAGTTCCCATGGACGTCTCGGCCTCGTTCGTGTTCAGGCACTTTACCCTCGTCTCGACCAAGGGCGGCACAGTTTCAGGCAGTTGACATCCTCCAGTGAGTGTGTTAGAGAGAGTGCCATGAAAGTAAACCCAGAGATCAAGCAGTTACTCATCTACACCCTGGCTAGCTTAGGAGAGAGGTGGAGTCACATTATCGATCTCCCGGCCGAGCTGAAAAAGATACAGCTGGAGGACGAGAAGCAGTTCCAGTCGCTCACGTCCCAGCTGCTGGTCAGGGCTAAGGATGCCGTTCGAGAGCAGGTAGAAATGGTCGAGAACCTGAAGAAGTTCTTGTCGAACGACCCGCGCGGCAAAGAGTTTCAGGCCTGCATTGACTCTATGGACACCTTGGTGGAGAATGTCAGCAAGTGTTTCGACGAGAACAGCATCTCCGGCTTCAGGTCAGTTCTCATAAAGTCGGGTGAGATGCTGGCAGCGCAGATGGCAGCCCTCGACCTCACTGAGATGAAGAACAAGAAGCTGCACTGAATAGACCGTTTTAACGAGGCATAAATAACACCGTAAGAGGGTGTTAGTGATGCTGCGCGACGTAAACGTATTCGGGGTGAACGAGGTCCACGTTAAGATCGTCACTGAGCCCTCCATAGCCCAAGAGCTGGCTGACGAGTTTAAGTACGAGATCCCTAACGCTAAGTGGCACCCTAAAGTGAGGGCCGGTTTCTGGGACGGAAAGATCGAACTGTTCAAGCCGATGAAGCCTATCATGTACAGGGGGCTCATCAGCGAGATCTACGAGTTTTGCCGTGCGCGGCGCTACACTGTCCACTTCGAGAAGGGATTGGTCCCTGTCGGCTCAGGTGAGTCGGACGACTTTCTCGCAGCGTGGGCCTCCAGCGCTCTTAAGGCCAACGACAAGACGGTGAGGGACTACCAGCACGACGCCTTCCTTCAAGCGGTGAGGGGCGAGCGTCACGTTTTCCTCAGTTCCACGAGCTCCGGCAAGACCCTGATGATCTACCTGCTGGCCCGCTGGTACGCTGAGAAGACTAACAAGCCGACACTAGTCCTGACGACCAGAACAAACCTGGTGAAGCAGGCCGTGGACGACATAGAAGAATACTCCGACGGTGAGACGATAGTCAAGGGCGTCGGCGACGGAGACACACGGGCGACCGGCGTCGAGTCTGAAGTGTTGGTCTCCACCTGGCAGAGCGCGCAGAACGCTGATCAGAAGTGGTTCGAAAACTTCGGCTGCATCATCGCAGACGAGGCACACTCGTGGGACTCCGGAGCGTTCATCAAGATCGCAGAGATGTGGAAGAACAACCGTTACCGCTTCGGGTTCACCGGAACTCTCGACGGGTCCAAGGTCAACGCCATGATCCTCAAAGGGATCTTCGGGCCGATCGTCCGCGTCAGCTCGAACGCGGAGAGGATCGCGGACGGGACCGTCGCGAAGCCAGTGTTCCACATGACGAGGCTGGTCTACCCTGACGAGGACAAGAAGCTGTGCGCCAAGTTCGGCACCAACGAGCGGGGCAACCCTCGTCCTATGGACTACTCGGAGGAGGTGGAACATGTCATCACTCACGAGCGCCGCCGCAACTTCATCTTGAAGCTCATCGACACGCTCGAGGGAAACACCCTCATACTCTTCAACAGGAACGAGGCGTTCGGGATCCCGATGTACGAGAGGGCCAAGGAGTTGTTCCCTCACAAGAACGTCTCGCTGGTTTACGGGGCTGTAGGCGGGGACGAGCGAATCGCCATCCAGAAGCTCATGGAGGTCAGCGACGACAACCAGGTCTGGGCGTCACTCGGCACGTTCTCAGAAGGAATGAGTGTCAACAACATCAGGAACGTGGTCTTCGGCTTCCCGATGAAGCAGAGCATCAGGGTCCTGCAGAGCGTCGGCAGGGGGATCAGGAAGATGGAGGGCAAGGACGTCTGCCACTTCTACGACCTCGTCGACGACCTAGTGTGGAAGAGACACGACAACTATTGCTGGAAGCACGCTATGATCAGGTGCGAGGTCTATGCCAAAGAGGGATTTGAGTACAGTTGGGATCAGGTAAGGATCTAAGTTTCGTAGTCAACTAATAGCAGTATTTCAGGTAATGGATAGTAGTATTATTGATGGCCGTACGGCAGCAGCTCTTATAGCATAGGCCCTTCCGGAGGTCGTGTCAACAACGAGAGCTTACTTTTTTACTTTATTTGCACGCGCGGTGTTCGTTCAGTAAGAATTTAGTTAGAAACTAATCAACATAAGGATGTGTCGGATGACACCAAAGAAATCTAACAAGGATCGATACTACATCGACAACAAGTCCCTGTACACCGCACTGGTCAAGTGGAGGGTCGTGAGGGACGAGGCTACTGCGGCCGGTAAGGAGCGCCCTCGGGTCCCCGATTACATAGCGCTCGCGATAAAGCAGATCACCGACAGGATGGCGACGAAGTATAACTTCTCGCGCTACACTTTCAACGACGAGATGAGGGGCGATGGGATGCTGAACGCAGTGGCCGCCGCGTACTCTTTCGACGTCGACAAGTCTACCAACCCGTTCGGCTACTTCTCCATCTGCATCTACTACGCTTTCATCCGTAGGATCCAGAAGGAGAAGGAGCACCTCGTCGGGAAGTTTAGAGTCGCCGAGCTTGCGCGACCTGGCGTAGAAGCTGCGATGCACGGCTCCCAAGAGGAGATGCCACTCACCGACATCCTGACGAACCCCTACATGATGTCTCTAGTAGAGAGCTTTGAGCGAACCAGTGACGAGAAGAAGGCTGCGAAGACCTCGACTTGGAAGACCAAGAGCAACAGGATCAAGAGTGGGGAGCAGAAATAGTGAACGAGAAGACGATCTTGGAGAACTACTGGAACCTCAACGGGCATTCCTACATCTTCCACTACTCCGAGGACGAGAAGTGCGTCTACTACGTTTGCTCCGAAAACAAGGTGTTCGAGCAAAAGTGGCTCATTCCTAACAAGCCTGGCGACTGGAGATGTGATTGAAACTAGATGACATTCATAGTTCTTGGGCCAAGGACTCGGCGATCGACGAACTGGAACTCGACCGTGAGGCTAGGGCTATTCCAGTCCTTCACGCTAAGTACCTTCGCATGATGTCCGACGAGAGGATGATCCTTAAGCGACTGCAGTACGAGCATGACGAATTGAGGACCGCTAAGATCGACAGACTCTCCGGAAAGATGCCCGAGGAGGAGCTCAAGCGCCGCGGCTGGGAGCCTGAACCGAGGAGGTTCCTCAAGGAGGACCTAAATAATGCGATAGCCGCTGACCGTGACGTCATCGACCTCAAGTTGAGGATAGCCTTGCAGCAAGAGAAGGTCGACGTCCTCGACTCGATAGTGAGAATGGTGATGAACAGGAACTTCGCGATCAAGTCCGCGATTGACTGGGTGAAATTTAAGTCAGGAGCATAGCATGTTTTTTATTAAGCTTACGTACAATACGGACGGCATCAACAAGAAAAAATTCTACGTCAACCCCGAACACATCTCTACTATGAGAACTATAAAGTATGGTGACATCACATGTACTGTGATAACGATCGGGAAAGTCTTATCAGAGGTCGAGGAGACCCCAGACCAGATCATCAGTCTAATTAACGCCGATCGATTCTAAATGAGTAAGATCGCGATCATCGCCGACACCCACTGGGGAATCAGGAACGACCTCTTGCCAGTTGCCGAGTCGACTGCTAAGTTCTTCGACGAGGTGTTCTTCCCGGAGTTGGAGCGCCGCAAGATCACCACGATAGTTCATCTCGGTGACGTCTTCGACCGCAGGAAGTTCGTCAACTTCAGCATAGCCGCTCTCGCTCGTAAGCACATGATCGAACCCATGATCAACGGAAACTACGACGTGCGCTTCGTGATAGGAAACCACGACACGTATTTCAAGAATACTAACGACCTCAACTCTCCAGTGATCATGTACGGACATCGTCACGGGTTTAGGTTCTACCAGGACCCAGTTGACGTCGAGCTGGAAGGACTGAGAGTCATAATGTTCCCCTACATCCCCAAGGACGACGAGGAGCAACTGAAGTACGCTGAGGCCATCGAGACTTCTAAAGCTAGGGTCCTGCTCGGCCACCTCGACGTCGACGGCTTCGACTTCCACAAGGGGATTCCCGGACACGGCCGGATAAAGCCCTCGGACCTCAGGAAGTTCGAACTCTGCTTGTCAGGACACTTCCACACCCCTTCGGTGAAGGGTAACATCCGCTACGTCGGTGCTGCTGCCCAGTACTCGTGGAGCGACTACGACGACGAGAGGGGTTTCACCGTCCTGGACACAGAGACGCTGGAGACGGAGTTCATCGCGAACCCGTTCGAGAACTTCGCCAAGATAGTCTACGACGACGTCGAGAACAGCCCGGACGACATCCTCAAGACTGTGTCCGAAGCAAGGGCCAACAACAAGTTCGTCAAGCTCATCATCAAGAATAAGACCGACGACGTTCTTTACGACCGCGTTGTTGACAGACTAGAGGCTAGTGTGGGAGACTTGAAGATCGTCGACGACCATCACCATATTGACGAGATCTCCGACGAGGAGATCATGGTGGAAGTGTCGGACACGATAGCCCTGCTCGAACAGATGATAGACAGGTCAGGAAGGCCTGAGCTCTCTAACATGGCCAAAGAGTTGGTCAGGTACCTACACTCAGAAACAATGGAGTAAGCAAGCATGTGCACAGTATCGATGGTCATGGACCACTATCGCGATAAGATCAACGAATACGTTACTACATCGCCGAATACGGTGACGCCGGGGTTCCTGGCGCCGGGTTATATCAGTCCTACCAGTATATCGCCCCTGTTAACGGCGGCCTCAGCGTGGCAGGTAGACCAGCTTCGCACAGCGATCGAGACGAACAACGGTCTTCTGGTCCAGCTGAAGGCCGACATGGAGGAGATGAAGAAGCTCGTCAAACGTGCCCTGAAGTACGACGCGGACAACAACGAGCCTCACTGTGAGCTCGACGAGAAGATCGACTTGATCAAGAAGGTGGCGGAGATGGTCGGCGTCGACGTCTCGGACCTCAAGCTCGGAGAGAAAGAGATCGTGGTCGATACTGCTGCGATGGCGAAGACGATCGTCCCAGGCGCTAAGTAAGCATGTTGAAATTTGGACGCATTCGCTGGAAGAACCTACTGTCGACCGGTAACGTCTTCACCGAGATAGACCTTTCCCTTCCAGGAACGACGCTCATAGTCGGAGACAACGGTGCCGGCAAGACGACTGTGCTCGACGCCCTGTCATTGGCGCTCTATGGTAAACCATACAGGGACGTCACTAAACCGCAGATGGTGAACACCATCAACCAGAAGGACTGCTTGATCGAACTGGAGTTTCAGATCGGTGACGTCTCGTACACGGTCAGGCGAGGAATGAAGCCTAACGTCTTTGAAGTGTTCCAGGACGGCTCGGCTCTCGACCAGCACGGTTCAGTAGCCGACCTCCAGGAGTACTTCGAGCGCAACGTCATCAAGATGAATCATCGCGCCTGCATGCAGGTGGTGGTCCTCGGCGCCGCCTCGTTCGTTCCCTTCATGGACCTGCCGAAGGGGCACCGCAGAGAAGTCATGGAGGACATCCTCGACCTTAAGATCATCAGCTCAATGAACAACCTCCTCAAGACCAAGGTGTCTAGCACGGCTAAGGACCTGATCGAGGCGAACGCTAAGCGAGACCCATTGTCGAGGCTCGCCGGAGTACAGAAGATGTACAAGGGTCAGATGATAGAGGAGCGTCTCAGGAAGATCCAAGTGGCGGAGTCGAGGATCGACAAGCTTGTCGACGACGGCATCAACATGACTGAGGCTAAACAGGACATCGAGAAGAACCTTAGTGCTGACCCTAGGGACGAGATCAATAGCGTTCAGGGAAAGCTCAGTGGCATTAACCGCCAGATAGAGTTTCACCGGGACCGGCTGTCGTTCTTCTCCAAGAACGACGAGTGCCCGACGTGCAGCCAGAGCATCACCGCAGGACACAAGCACTCCTCTCTCAAAGACATAGAGCGCGATGTCGCCGGACTAAACGCTGAGAAGAGCGAACTAGAAACTCGTCGCACTGTATTGCTCGACGAAGAAGAGAAGTGGAAGAAGGAGAAGAGCCGGCTCGAAGCGGTCAACAACTCCATCGCCTTGACTAAGAACATGATCATGGGGCACACCAAGGACCTTAAGAACCTGAAGGCTGAGCTCGAGCAGGTCAGGATCGAGAAGCCGGTCGACGACTCCGACTATGCGTCGCAGCTCGACGTCCTCGACAAGTCTAGGGCAGTCCTCACTAGGGAGAGGGAGGTCGAGGACGTAGTAGCTGAGCTCCTCAAGGACTCGGGCGTCAAGGCCATGATCGTCCGACAGTACATCCCAGTCGTCAACAAGTTGATCAACAAGTACTTGGCCGCACTAGACTTCTTCGTCAGTTTCGAGCTCGACGACGAGTTCAACGAGAAGATCCTATCGAGGCACAGGGACAGTTTCACCTACCACAGCTTCTCACAGGGAGAGAAGATGAGGATCGACTTGGCACTGCTGTTCACCTGGCGGGCCATCGCGAAGCTGAGAAACACCGCGGCTACCAACATCGTGATCATGGACGAGATCTTCGACTCGAGCCTCGACTCGGCTGGAGTGGAGGACTTTACTGCGATGATGTCTAAGCTCGTGACTGGGACCAACACGTTCATCATCTCTCACAGGACAGACCAGATCTTCGACAAGTTCGACCGAGTGATCAAGTTCGAAAAAGCAGGCAACTTCAGCAGGATAGTATCAGTATGACAAAGGCGCTAGTTGACGGAAGAGAGGTAACAGTCGTTCAGGCCATCCCTTCTTATAAGCTTAAGAAGTATGAGGGTCCCAACAGATTTTTCCGATGGGTACACGGGAAGATCTATGATACAGCTTTGTTTCACAGCTACGACTGGGACAACCCCACGTATAGAGTTCTCATCCAAGACGAGGAGACTAAAGATCTTTCGTGGTGCGATGGAACTGACATAAATATCTTATAAAGGAACCTACATGAGAACAAACTGTCGAGTTACCAAACAACCATCAGGAGAGAACTACTGCGACAAGTGCGGTAAGGCTTTCAGCGGCGAGATCCGTCCCTGCTTCGACGACTACGATGAGTCGCGCCAGCAGTTAGAAGAGTTCACTTCGGCCGTCCCTGAGCCGACGCTCCTTAAAGAGGTCGACGGGGATGAGTCTCCGGAGAACCTAGAAGAGTTCACGACTGCCGTAACAAAACGTTAACACGGAAGATTCATCATGATCGGTTTTACCTGCTCAACTTTTGACCTGCTTCACGCCGGGCACGTTGAGATGCTCAAGTTCGCCCGCCAGAACTGCGACGAGCTCTGGGTTGGTCTTCAGACTGGAATCCCAGACCGCCCAGAGAAGAACCAACCGGTGCAAACCGTTCTCGAGAGATACGTCCAGCTCGAGGCCGTCAGGTGGGTCGACAGGATCATCCCTTACGAGTCCGAAGCTGATCTCTACCGACTCCTGAAGATGCTTCCCTTGAAACACCTTCGATTCATCGGGTGGGAATATCACGGGAAGTTATTCACCGGGAGCGACATTTACACCGACCAGAACAACCCCGGTCCAGAGCTTAGATATACATCTAGAGCCCACGGTTGGAGTACTACCGACCTCAGGAAACGCGCCTCTATAAATAGCTAGACCAAACAAGGAAACTAAAACATGAACGCAAACCTGATCCGTACCCTGATCGCCATCTTCACGGCCGTCGTCGGTGCCGCGACCCTATTCTTTGGGTGCGACTCTACTGGCGCGAACTGCTCTGTACCCTTCCTGAACGCACAGACTCTCGGTGTCGTCACGGTGATCGTCGGAGCTTCTCACCTGATCCTCAAGGGGCTCGGTGGCTTTACCAGCCTGATCTCCGCGACTGCTCCGGTAGACTCAACAGTAGCCCCGGCTCCAAAGGTCTAAGCTACACACAATTATTTCGGCCGGCGCGGTATACTCGCCGGCTTTTTTTTGTTATGGACTACAGTATGGACATCATGATCGACATCGAGACGCTAGGAAACAAGCCCTGGTCCGTCATAGCCTCTATCGGCGCGGTAGCCTTCGACTACCACACTTTCACAGTCTCCGAGAACACCTTCTTGGCCAACGTCACCAGGAGCTCTTGCGAAGAGGTCGGCCTTGCGGTCGACCAGAAGACGCTCGACTGGTGGTCGAAGAAAGATCCCCAGGCTTGGGCAGACCTCCAGTCGAACCAGTTCCCTCTTCCAGAGGCGCTGACTAGTCTCAAGGACTGGTTTTTCAGGGTCGGTGGCAAGAACATCTGGGCCAACGGTGCAGCCTTTGACCTTCCTATCCTAGAGACGGCCTACAACTTCTGCGGCATGCGCTACCCCTGGCACTTCATGGACGTTCGCGACTTCCGCACCGCCTACAACGTCCTCGGCTACGACTGGCACGCCCAACCGAAGGACGGGACCCACCACAACGCGCTCGACGACTGCAGGACGCAGGTCAGGTGCCTTGGGGAGGCGCTGGGAAAATGATACTAGACCTCGTCAGACACGACGACCCCATCATTAGTTCTGGAGTTAGCGACTTCGACTTCGGCGGAGACGTCGACCCGATAGAACTGGCCAGAAACTTAGGTGAGACATTAGCTGCGCACAGGGCAGTAGGCCTCGCCGCACCGCAGGTCGGCCTGCCTTATAGGGTGATAGCCGTGGGGTCGAACCCTATTGGCGTACTCTTCAACCCAAGAATAGTCTCTGCGTCCGACGAAACTTCTACGCTAGAAGAAGCGTGCCTAACTTACCCGGGCTTAGTGGTGCGAGTGAAGAGGGCTCGATTGATACGCGTCCGCTATGCGCTGCCGAACGGGGTCGTCGAGACGAAGCAATTCTCGGACTTCACCGCCAGGGTCATCCAGCACGAGATAGACCACCTCGACGGCAAGACTATCGCCAAGCAGGACTTCATGTCCAAGAAGCGCTGGGACAAGCTCCTCAAGAGGAACGGCGGTGAACCGACGAAGCTCGAGAAGAAGACGATGAGTCAGATCCTTGACTCCGCAGAGACTCAGATGACGCTCGAGGACACTGTACGACAGAAGAATAAACAACTAGCAAGATAGGAGGCTCGGATGAGCTCATGGACACAAGACATTCACGAAATGCACCTTCACTACGGCTTTCACGACAAGGTCGACGCGCTCGATCCGCAGAGCCTCAGGAAGATGCTCGAGTTTAGGTTCGACTTTCTCAAGGAGGAGTTGACTGAGATGGGTGATGCTATCGACGAGAAGGACGGGGACGGCGTTGTGGACTCCCTCATCGATCTCTGCGTCGTCGCTATCGGGACGCTAGACCTCATGCACGTTGACGCTGACGTTGCGTGGAACAGGGTTCACGAGGCCAACATGTCTAAGGAGGTCGGCATCAAGGCGTCCAGACCGAATCCTTTAGGACTCCCAGACTTAGTAAAGCCTGAAGGGTGGGAAGCTCCGGTTCACGAGGACAACTTAGGAACGCTCAACGCTGCGCTCCAGCTCGACTTCGACTTCGGTGTCGACTTCTAGAGTGGCCACCATACACATAAGAGCGAAGACTGAAGGACGTGTCAAGAACGACTACTATCCCACTCCTCCTTTTGTCGGCTACTCGATAGTCAAGCAACTTCGAATCCTGAACATCGAGCCAGGACAGATACTCGAACCGTGCGCTGGAAAAGGTTGGCTCGCCTCAGGAATGGGCGATCAGGTAACATCCTACGATCTGCACACTTACCTTTACGACAAGACTCAACCAGTCACGTACGGCATCGACTGTTTAGATCACGACTACTCTAAGTACGATTCGGTGATCACAAATCCACCCTACGCGGATAACATCCCAGAGAAGATCATCAGACACTGGGCTGCGTCGAGTTGCAAGACACTCGCTCTGTTCCTGAGGCACAGCTATCTTCAGTCTACCAGGAGAGGCAAAGGTCTCTTTCAGGAGGTCCCACCATCCTATTGTATGATCTACGGGCGCGTTAATTGCGACGAGGCGTACTGGGAGAAACCAATCGGAGGCTTCATCGACTACAACGTCATGGTGTGGAACAAGACTCAAAGTAAACCACAGACGCGATTGATCTGGGTAGACGTCAAGGCGGACTACGCTGAGTGGGCGATGAGGGACAGGAAACTGTCGTTTTAGCAGTTGACACCCTAGATTTTCTTATATATACTACAGTAACTACTGCTATCGCTTTCGGGAGGGCACTATTGAGACCCGCAAGGCGCTGGCAAATCTAAGACCCGGGGTCATCAGCCCCGGGTTTATATGGTTCCGTGGCTCGAGCTGGACACAGGCCTCCGCCTTCTAAGCGGTTGTATGCAGGTTCGAGTCCTGTCGGAATCACCAAATGTTGCCGTGGCGGAGTGGTTACGCTGGGGATTGCAAATCCTCCTATGAAGGTTCGATTCCTTCCGGTAACTCCAATTTTTGGAGTTTATGATGGCTATGACTAGTAATTTCTCGCCCGAATACATGGGTGTAGCGTTCAGGCTCGTGAGGATCAACCGTCTCTCGGACTTGAAGTATGACATGAACTTCGAGCGGACAAAGAGAGACGCAGAACTCTCCGAAGTCATGAGAACTAAAAAGTACGAACCTCCTCTTAAGGCGAGGAACGTAAAAGACCCGGGGAATTAGCTCAATTGGGAGAGCACCCGCCTTGCAAGCGGTAGACATCGGATCGTTCCCGATATTCTCCACCATCTTGCCAGTTGACATTGATTGACTGGCCGTATAGATCCTCACGTATCCCTCGACGCTACGAACGTCGAAAAAGGTAGATGGAATGAAAACGCGGGTTCGAGTCCTGCCGTGAGGCCCATTATGAAAAAAGATGACGAAGAGAAGGGTATTGACTTCAAGACGCCCACTCTCGAAGAAACAATCGAAAAGCTCGCCAAGAACAAATGGCAGTACGCCTCGGCAGGAGATGTTAAGCGCCTCTTCGACGAAGTGATGCGTCTTCGAACACACATCGTGTCCCTACACTTATCGAGTAAGAAATGATCTCCTACAACCTTCTAGCCAAGAGTGTCGAGTTCTACGAGGCTCGAGGCTACCAGCGCATCGAGGCTCCGTGGCTCGTCACTCCGGCCATCTCTAAGATCACCAAGCCTCACCACTCGGCCGAGTTCATAGTCCAGAAGGACTCCGAGGAGAAGATCAAGTCTTTCGTGGCGTCCGGTGAGCAGGGATTCCTCTACCTCATCAACAAAGGGCACTTGCCTGAGTCCGGCACATTCCAGACGATCACGCCATGTATGAGGAACGACTCGTTCGACTCGACGCACACCAAGTACTTCCTAAAGAACGAGTTGATCTCCTACGGGAAGGACAGGCGCTGCTACTCTCACCTCATGTCTGACGCCAGGGACTTCATGAAGAGCGTCGGTGGCTCTACGATCACCGGCTACGGCGTCACTGAGGACACAGCTGACCTATACTACAAGGGCGTAGAGGTAGGATCCTACGGGGAGAGGACGTGCGACTTCGTCGACTGGACCTATGGCACCGGACTGGCTGAACCTCGCTTCTCGAGGCTGTTGAAAAGATGATCAAGTTTTTCTGGCACATGCTGTGGGGTCACGACTGGTACACGTACCGAGAAGAAAACTTACTCAACGGCAGCGGAGCAGTAGTTGGGCTGGTAGTAATCTATAAGTGTTCGAAGTGTAACATGTTGAAGCGAGAGGACCTATAGCGATGGGCTATCACGTAACGAGTATCGAGAAGGGTGTGCTCGGCCAGCGCTCGAAGATCCGGGAGGAGTTCGAGGAGTTTCAGGACGCGGTGAGGCAGAACAACCCAGTGATGGCTCTTATAGAGCTGTCGGATCTCATAGGAGCTATAGAGGCCTACGCCGTGGAGAACCATAACATCAGCTTAGGAGAACTGGTGAAGATGAAGGACGCCACGGCGCGCGCCTTTAGAGACGGTACTAGATCGTAGACGCAGTTAGGTCCTTACTGGACTTCCACCTCATTGCTACAAAGAGGTTGCTCTCGTGATACTTCTTACCGGCCGCTTTCTGAACGATCCAGAAGCGGGTACGCCTGTTAGGATCATACCCGATAAGGTTGAAACCGTCCACCGACGTCTTTTCAGGGTCCTTAACCCCTACCTCGGCTATCTTATTCTTTAAGTTGTTCTTGATGTTCATAATAACATTTCCTTTTTAACGCCAGTTGTTCTGACTACCATTGAATCACCTAGAGCCCAAAAGGTTCCAAAAAAAGTTGACATTGGCTAAAATATAGTGTAACTGACCAACTACTAGAGTAAACAAACCCTAGAAAAGGAGAAAATGAACATGGGCACTGCACCGAAGACCGACCCAACACAGTCTGTTCCAGAAGTTCCACCAGCGCCAGTACGCGCTGACGAAGAAGAGGACCAGCTCGAAGAAGATGTTGCCGACGACTTGGCTACCGAGGAGTCGGAAGCCTAGAAACTCGGAAACTTAGAAACGAAGGAGAAATGAACATGGGAACAGCCCCAAAAGTAGACCCGAACGCCGCCGTAGTCCCACCAACTCCGGCACCTAAACCACTTCCTGCTGAAGTAACGCTTACCGACCTTCAGCTGTCCGACCTTTTTTTCAACTACCAGACGGAAGCGGACGTCCTGATGGACGACGCGATCAGTTTCTGTAACATCATCGGAGTGGACCCGAACGTCTACGCCGAAGCTTTCGTCGCGGACTACCAGGATCGCCTCTGAAGCGACTAAATAGTGGAACGGAGAGCTAACTCGCCAGGGTGCGGGGAACGCTTGCTAAGCGATTCGAGCCGGAAACGGCTTGGGAGTCGGGATCTCAGTTCTCCGCCACTTTCGTTAGGACTCGCTATCGGACGGCCGTCCGAGAAAGAGAGTCGAGAGGTGTAACGGCTGCACTGGGCTCATGGTAGACCAGACAGGGTTCAATTCCCTGCGAGCATTCTGTGAGTCCTAACGAAAATGGTGAACTATGGGTGATACATGGGTGAGAACTTAAAGAGAAAACGACTTGAGTCCGGCGAGACGTTCGTGACGTCCGAGAAGGGGAATTCTATGACTCCTCTGATCAAGTCCGGCCAGGAGCACGAACTGAGTCCGTGCGAGCTCAAGGACGTTTCGATCGGTGACATAGTCTACGCTAAGGTAGGTAATAGGTACTACACCCACCTCGTGAAGAACATCAGCAAGGAAGGCTTGGTGCTGATCGGAAACAACCACGGCGGCACTAACGGTTGGACGGATAACGTTTACGGGAAAGTAACGGAAGTTTTTGGTAACAAGCATGGCTAAGTATAAAGAACACTCTACTATGAGCGTGCCGCATAGGGCGGTACCTCACGATAGAGGACAAGATGAGAGACAGAACAAGGGCTCACAGGCGCCATCATAGGAAGCGCATGGAGAACCACGCTAGGTTCATCATAAAGAACATACAGACGCCATACAAAGAAGACGCAGAGTGGGTCGAGCGCAGTGTTCAGAGAAGAGCAGACAACTTTCAGTCGTGCTCGTGCCGTTGGGCGTGCGGACACCGAAGAGAAGTAGAAGGCGCCCCCATAAGAGAGAAGCGACATGAGAAACTTAACGGAACACCCTATATCGAAGAGTGAAGTCATCTCGACGCTCAACGACCTTGCTCAGCGAGAGAACGACGACGATAGAATCGGGTCTATCTCAGCAATGATCGTCAATCGTCTTCTCTCAGAGATCGGGAAGCCTAACGTATACAACATCCTGTTCGGGACGAGCGAGTACTTTGAGCTCGACACGACGAGGACACCAGCTAAGGACTTATAAAATGGGACACATAGAGATCAGGGCCGCCGAGGGCGGGGACGACGCCAAGCTGTTCGTGAGCGAGCTGGCCGACGCTTACTTGAGGATGTTCGAGCGCTTCTCCTGAAAGCACCGGGTCGTGGAGACCAGACCTGGGTTCTGGAAGGCTGAGGTCGACAAGGACCTCTCTCAGGAGTCCGGTGGTCACAGGATCCAGAGAGTTCCAGCGAACGAGAGGTCAGGTCGCGTCCACACTAGCACCGTGACGGTGGCGTACGTCGCCGGAGAAAAAGCAGTCACTGGACTGGTTGACAATGATCTCAGAATAGATTACTTTTCTGGGACTGGAGCCGGAGGACAGCACCGAAACAAGAAGCAGTGCTCAGTCAGGATGACGCACGTCCCCTCCGGAACAGTAGTGACGGCTTCGTCCAGGAATCGCGAGGACAATCTTCGCGAGGCTAGACGAGAGATGGAGAAGAGAATAGGAGGCGCCATGGCGAGAGACCACCACGACGCGATAAATAATTCGAGAGCTAACCAGATCGGGTCTGGGATGCGCGGAGACAAGATCAGGACGTACCGCTTTAGGGACAACTTGGTCGAAGATCACCGAACCGGCAAGTCCGGAAGGTGCAGCGAGATTATGAAGGGGAGGTTCGATCTCCTCTGGAAGTAAGGAGAGAGAACATGAGCATTTTCAGAAAGAAGATGAACGACGAGGAGGTCATGGACTTCATCAGGGCACAGTCCCCGGAGACCAAGATCTACATCGGCGGCGACTCTGAGCGCCACAAGGTGCGTGGAGTCTGGTACGCCGACTACGCAGTATGCGCCGTCGTCCACATCAACGGTAAGAACGGCTGCCGAGTCTTCGGCGAGGTCGTCCGTGAGGTCGACTACGACAAGAACAAGAACGCGCCCCGCATGCGCCTGATGACTGAGGTCTACAAGATCGCTGACCTCTGCATGAGGCTGAAGGACTCGTTCGGCGACCGCCATTTCGAGGTTCACCTCGACATCAACGGTTCCGCGATGCACGGTTCCAACATCGTCATGAACGAGGCTATCGGCTACATCAGGGCGACCTGCAACGTCATACCGATGATCAAGCCGAACTCGCCGGCAGCTTCCTTCTGCGCCGACAAGTTCGCAGAGATCAAGCAGCGCTCCGCCGAGATTAAGAACGGACAGACCATCAGACAGCTGTCCGCGTCTAAGCTCAAGCGTCGTAGGAAATACGGCGGTTGACACCCCCGCAGCAAGTAGTGTATAGCTGCACCCCTAGTAAACAAACAAGGAGTAAAAAACTAGTATGAAAAAGTTCTTAACGCTGGGCGTCGCAGCCCTCATCGCTGCATCGGCTATGGTTTCCACCGCTGACGCTTCCGCCAAGAAGGTACAGCTTATTCCTTCGTGCGCGGCAGGTCAGGTTCCTCTGATCTTCGTCGGAGCGGCCCTCGGTCTCCTCACTGGCGGTTTTGGTGCAGTCGTAGCTTACGGCGCCCCGTACTTCATCGGAGGTACCCTCATCGGTACCGCTGCTGGGTCTGCCGTCGGCGTCGTTCACGGTAACCTTACCGGACAGCAGTGTCTCTAAGCTGACTATCTACGGAGGGGCGGCACCGTTCGCCCCTCCGATATAAATACAACGAGTTTTTGGAGAGTGAAGCTGTTAGGTACAGCCTCCCGTTCGAAGCGGAAAGGGACGCCACGCGTCTGGGGTTCGAGTCCTCCGCTCTCCGCCATATTTGGAAAGTTAAGTGATCAGGGATCACCCTCCGTTGGAAACGGAGTGGAGCGCGTAAGCGCTTGGGGATCGATACCTCACATTTCCGCCATGCGTGTTTAGTTCAATGGTAGAACTGCGGCTTCCAACACCGTTAACGTGGGTTCGATTCCTACAGCACGTGCCAATTCGAGAGAGTAGATCATGAACGACACAACGTACAAGCAGTGCACCCTTCGAAACACGAAGACCGACGCAAAGCACGTAGCGTGGATCGAGAGCGATCTCGCGATCAAAGGCAATACAGCCTCTTTCAAGGACGAACCAGACGACGACGTCTTCGTGGTCGAGGAGGTCAGGAGTGACGTTACGAAGACGTGGTCTGAACTAAACGAGCGCGGCCAGGACTACAAGAGGACGCGCAACGCCAGCGACATTTGATCATGGAGAGAGATGATGAGCGGTTGACAACTACCTCATGATGTGGTAGAACATAATTGTTCACAGGAGGAACATCATGACAACACACAATACAACACACAATCTCGGTCTTATTATATTCAATTACGGTGCCAACCAATTTGACACCACGACAATCATCTCAACCCCTGACCAATCTAAGATCCTCCCAGCCACCCAAGAACACCTGTCTCATCATGTAATCCCTAACGCCTGGCTCAAAAAAACCCTGCCAATTGGGTGTCACCCAATTAGTAATGGTGTTTGGGTCATCTACTACATTGACAAGACCACATTATAACCATCTCAACCCTGGCAATCACTCTTGCCAGGGTTTTTTTCGCTATTGACACTTGTTACAGAATGTGATAGTGGTGTAAGATGAACGACGAACCAGTAGCTTTCCGTAAAGACGGAAGCCCTGTCTACGATAACGCCGCCACGGTGTGCGTCGGGTTAGTGACAGTAGTAGACCCAACCGGCTTTGAGAGCGCAGGCCTCCTCGCGATTCGAAGAAACACTGAGCCTGGGAAGGGTAAGATCGCCCTCCCCGGCGGTTTCCACATGAGGGGTGAGACTTGGCAGGAAGCCGTCGCTAGAGAAGTTCTCGAGGAGACTGGCTTTGTTCTTGATAAAGAACCTGTTCAGATTGGAAAGTTAGTCACTGACAGTTATGGGCACAACCTTATTTTTGGGGCGGCGGTGGCTTCGAAGAGGGTCGAAATCTCACACCCCGGCGAAGCTTCACAGTTCTTGTTCCTTCAGACCGCGGGGAACCCCGACGACTGGGCGTTTCCTCTTCATTATGAAGCTGCTCACAGGTTCTTGAGCATACTGGATTGACATTTACTTTAATCTGTGGTACGGGAATCAAATGATCAACATTCAGACCATCCAGAAAGCCAGAGAGTTTGGCGCCAATGCTCACTTTGGGCACGTCAGAAAGTATTCTGGAGAAGACTACTTTACTTCTCACTGCGAGGTCGTAGCTACGACAGTCCTTGAGTACTGCTCCGACTACGACACTCTCACCGAGATGGTGGCTGCGGCCCTCCTCCATGACACGATCGAGGACACCAACACTACCCCCGACGAGATCAAGAACGTGTTCGGCGACGTCATCGCGTCCTACGTGATCGGGTTGACCCACGCTTCCTCCCCAGGAGACGGCAACCGCGCGTTCAGGAAGCGCAAGGACGCCGAGTTTCTGTCGAGGCAGTCGAAGGAGGTCCAGATGATCAAGCTCGCTGACATCATGTCTAACAGCCAGGACATCTGCTCCCAGGACCCTCAGGGGTTCGCGCCGAGGTACATGAAGGAGATGGGTTATCTTATCCCTCTCCTCAGTAAGACCGTTGGGACGAAGCTTAACCGAGATGTAGAGGAGCAGCACACTAAGCTCATTCGTGAGTTCGACATCGACCTCGCGAAGGTGTCCTCTTGACCACCTTCGGCGAGCGCTTGATCGGCTCACTGACCGAGGTTAAGGAAATGGAGATAGCTCGCAGTGACCAGGCCGTAGTCCTTAAGATCGCTCACCTGTTCTCTGACACAAACAATGAGACTGACGACATCCTCACTGCCGACGGCATGGTCGGCGTCCTGCTCTCGTTCGGTGGCGTTCCTGACGAAGTCATCGACGCTTTCCGGAATATCAGAGACAACCGCGTGAGAGGGGTAGATGCCCTCAACAGCGCGCTCTCGTCCCTCTACTCCTGGGCCGACTCCCGCGGGATCAGGGTGATATGAACGATGATCGACGAGTTGGGTCGCATCCTCTTTAAAGAGACCATCTACCTCGAGAGAACAATCAGGAATCGTCAGTTCCTCTTCGACGTCTCTGAAGACATTCACAAGAGGACTCCACTAGGCCGCACTCTCCGACAGGTCTACTCTCATTGCAAACCGGGTTACATCACTGAGATGGCGATGTGCCAGGCACTCGGTGTTCCGTACCACTACAAGATCGGCATCGACCCTTACGACCAGAACACCTGGGCGTACGACTGCGAGTACAAGGGCCATAAGCTCGACGCTAAGAATCAGTCCAACCGGAACACACAGTTCAACCTGCCGACTTTGCAGTACGAAAAGCTCGTCAAGCTCGCCCAGTTGGGCTTCCTGGTGATAGGTCACGCCGGCTCCTTGCGCCGAGGCGACGACGCAGCATGGCCAGTCGACTTTCACGCGATCATAGCTATGGAGTCCTATAGGAGCGACTCTAGGAAAGCCCGCAGACCGGCGAACCACGTGATCTACGACTATCACGGCGACCCGTGGTCCGAAAACTACAAGCGGTACCTTCCCGACAACTGTCAGCTCAACCCACGCTTTCACCCAATGTGGGAGAACAAGACCGTGAAGGCGTTGACTTTAAAGAAGAAAGATTTATTGACACGGGCCGCGTGATGTGATAGACTAAGAATCATAACGGAGGGAGACTATGATGCGCGGTTACAGCGTTACCCAGATCAAGATGATAATGAAGGGTAAGGTCCCATTTGAGCGCCGGCGCGCGCCGGCGCTCGGGAGTAGGATCCGTAGAATCTACGACGTTCTCGTCTCAGGAGGGAAGTTTAAGTGCTCCGACGATCGCAAGATAGCGGGTATGGAGCGCACAGCCATCACGCAGCTTCGTGACTCCTATGAGATGGACATCGTGATCTGTGAGCCCTACACGTTCTTACTCTTGGTCGATCACGTTCAAGACTCTCGAACATAATGCTCAAGAACGGTATTCTTTTCAGCTACACAGTTTACTTTAGTACAGGTTGCGTATTATTCTGCTTCGTAGCGGCGGCGCTCGTGACCGCTAGCGCGTTACGGAACAAGCATGCCAGAGAATACCACTACCGCCTCTCCAGAGAGCGAGTCCATAAAGGTCCTGCGCGAGTGCATCGCACTCCAGGTTAAGAAGGGCCAGGACTACCAGAACCCGAACTCTACCATCCGACAGGCCGACCACTACCCTCACGGGGTGCAGACCATCATGGACATGGTTCACCAGAAGATCATCCGCTACAGGTCTCTGACGGAGTCCGGCGAGCAGCCCAACTTCGAGTCGATCGAAGACACTCTCAAGGACGCCATCAACTACCTCAGCTTCGCGGTCTCCTACGCTCGCGGAAAGATGGACGGACAAGACCCTTCTAAAGACATGTTCAACAAGAAGAAACCCGTAGTAGCGTCCGGTAACCTAATGATAAGCAGTGCGTCAAGTGGCTTCGTCGGCTTCGGCGGAGAGGTGACGATGGATGCACTACCGCGTAACGACATAATTTTAACCAAGGAGTAACACAGTGTTTGTAACAATCTTAACTGTCCTAGCAGTCCTAGTAGCAGTCGCTATTTTAGTAGCTATTGTTTTTGTCGTCCTGAACGCGCTCTCAGACGACAGATAATGTACACTACGTTAGACACTAAAGAGGTTAGTGTACGACATAAGAGACATTAAGGAACATAATGTACGACATAAACGACATTCGCGCGATCTTTAGCTACAACCTCCAGCAGAAGAAGTTCGTCACCCTGCCGTCAGGGGTCAAGACGATCGAGATCGCCCCGGCGTGCTTCTTGGCTGACGAACCCACTATCTTTGGCGAGCCGAACGACGACTACATAGCCAGGGAGCTGTCTTGGTATGAGTCCCAGTCGCTCAACGTCAACGACATCCCAGGCGGTCCGCCTGCTATCTGGAAGAAAGTAGCAACCCCGGGCGGCGTGATAAACTCAAACTACGGCTGGGCGATCTGGTCGGAGAAGAACGGCAAGCAGTACGAGAGCGTCCTGGCAGAACTAAAGAAAGATACTACTTCCAGGAGAGGCGTCATGATCTACACCCGCCCCACCATGCACGTTGACCAGAACGCTGGCGGGATGCAGGACTTCATGTGCACCAACACTGTCCAGTACCTGGTGCGAGACGACGCGCTAGACGTCGTGGTGAGTATGAGGAGCAACGACGCTTATCACGGGTACAGGAACGACTGGGCGTGGCAGAGCAAGGTTCAGCACCGTCTAGCTTCTGACCTCGGAGTAGGCGTCGGAAATATCTACTGGTTCGCCGGTTCACTACATTTCTACGAGTCCCACTTTCACCACATCGACCCAGAGTACCATTTCTTATGACCGACATCAATACTAGTTTTACGATGTGTCCGTGCGGTGAGAAACCGAAGTGCAACTGTGCTAGGTTATCTGGAGCAGCACCTGCTGTCTTATCTACCGGCGGGGTCGTTGCTTTTGATTCAATGCACAACGTTACGTTCATGGGGTGGGAGTTCTCTGTCGACCGACGCAATGATGTTCGCCTAAGTCATCTTAACGAGTGGGACCAGCGATGGATCACCATGGCCTACACTGTGTCGACTTGGTCCAAAGATCCCAGCACCCAGGTTGGTGCGGTGATAGTCGACAAGCAGAACCACCTCATCTCTCAGGGGTGGAACGGGTTTCCTAGAAAGTTCAAGGACAGCAAGGAGCGACTCGAGGACAAGGAGACGAAGTACGCCTACACCGTTCACGCAGAGCTCAACGCTGTGTACAACGCTGGCTACCTCGGGGTAACCCTGAGGGGGACGACGCTCTACGTCTACGGTCTCCCGATGTGCTGCAACTGCGCCAAGGGTGTAGTGCAGACTGGAGTCGACACCGTAGTGATGTGTCTACCGGAAGGCGAGGTTCAGGACAAATGGAAGGACGAGTTCGAGAAGACGAAGGTCCTGTTGGACGAGGTAGGAATAAGATGGTGCATAGTCAAAGGATTCTCATCGTCAGTATGAAACCAAATGACGCGAAATATGTCGCGGATTTCCTAGACCGTCTGAGAAGCCATATAAATAGTTCAGAACATTGGTGTTGAGAATGAAGATAGCGATAATCCTAGGCAAGGGCGTTGAAGGCTGCGGTGTCACCCGGTGCGCCATAGAGTTCAAGAAGTACTACAAGAACCTAGAGGTGTTCGGGACGATCGACAAGAAGTGGTCGCGATCGAACAACCTGGAGTACACCCCAATCACACTCGGCGACGACGCGGCGTACCAGCCTCTCGTCGATCACCTCAACACCTTCGACGTTGTCATGTTCTACTCGATCCCTTCGAAGAAGCACCCCGAGAACTGCATCAAGAACTTCGTGCGACTCCTCGACGACGTCAAGGTGAAGAAGGTCGCTGTACACCACGACCACTCCTACAAGACGCTCCACGACAACTCCTCGATCGAGATCTACTTCAGGAAGGTCGACCTCATCATCACCCACTCGGCGAACGGTGCACTCAGCGACTGGATGCGAAAGTCCGAGATCAACACCCCACTCGTCGAGATGGGGCTCGTCGGCTACGGGTTCGATGACACCAGGGCCAAGTACTGGAAGCCCATTGAGGAGACGAGAGGGAACGTCATCAGGTGGATCGGCAGGACCGCCCAGTGGAAGGGACCGACTGACCTCATCGACTTTCACAACTTAGAGCTCAGGAAGCGAGGCTTCATCACCATCCTCGAGGGTCTCGAGGCGTCGATGCAGTATGCTATCATTCTCTATCACGACGGTCATGGACTCCAAAAACCCAGGATCTTGAGGGACCACTTCAGGGCTAAGAATCCCTTCGTCCACGGAGAAGAGAAGATCGACGAGCCTGCGTACTGCTATCCCCAGTTCAACAACTCCGACATGCTCGAGCGCATGTCCAAGTCCGGGTTCGGCTCCAACCTCTATCACCTCAAGGCGTCGATGTACGGCAAGAACATCGAGAACTGCCACGCTGAGTGTGTGGCGGCGGGAACAGTGCCGTTGTTCCACTACCACTTTGGCCAGAATGTTCACCATCGCAAGACCGGCAACTTGTTCATCCAGGACAAGAACACTGGTACCGTGTGGGTGAATGACGACGGACCTCTTCTCGACAGCCTGGCGAAGTGCGCTGACTTGATGCTGACACTATCCAAGGATCCTGTCATGCGCGACGAGTGGCGTCACATGGCGTTCGAGTACTGGAAGGCCCAGGCTAACAACGACATCATCATCCGTACTATCCTCGACACCGTCAAGAACACCCAGAAGCCAGCGCCGAAGGTAGTGACTAGCTTAGGGAACTTCTTCTCATGAAACTCTGGAGAATATCACAGGACAAGAACAGAGGATATGACACCTACGACAGCGCCATAGTTGCAGCTAACACGGAGGATGAGGCTCGACATATCACCCCAAGCACTCGCGATTGGGGTGATACGTACAGTGCCTGGGTCAGTAGGCCAGACCAGGTAGAAGTCGAGGAGATCGGCGAAGCCAAGGAAGGGACGGAGGCCGGGATCATCCTAGCCTCGTTCAACGCAGGATAAACATGACAACACACGCCTCTATCATTCCACTCATCGGTGGCGAGACCATCGGCACAATGCAGGCCTTCGACAACGCCCCGCCGTCTTACATCCTGTCCTACGAACCGTTCAAGAACAACGACTCCCACATAGTCAACTACCTGAACAACATTAGGGGCCACGATGTACCATATCACTTCGTCGAGTCCGGCACCCCGTCCTTCAGCACCAAGGTCGACTCACTCTCCAGCGTATGTCCCTGCGCAGGCCTCTCTCAGCTCAACGTCAACGCTTCTGCAGACCAAGGAGCCAACGACTGGATGTACAAGTCCACAGAATACGCACTCGGCACGATAGGTCCTCGGGTCTACTGGGGCGAGAACGCCCCGACACTGATGTCCGCCATGGGTGACAAAGTTCGAGCTAATCTCGTCAAGATCGCGGCTGAGCACGGTTACACTGCCTCGTTTTACAAGACTAGGTCTCTCCTTCACGGGCTCCCTCAGGTACGCAACCGCTCCTTCTTCTTTTTCTGGAAGGGCGATAAGGCTCCAGTGTTCAACTACTTCGACAGGCCTTATGAGTCGATCGAGAAGTTCATCGCCGGGGTGCAGGGTAACTCTCAGACCGAGCCGATCAACCCTAAGACACCTTCCAAGGACGACCCCTACTATCGCTACATCCTCGAGGTCATAGCTGGGGGCAAGACCCATCGTGAGTACATGGAGACGATGTACGAGGGTATGCCAGTGCGCAACAACGACGTGATGTGCATCATCGAGGACCAGGGTCACGACTACCTCCAGGTTGAGAAGTGGTTCAGGGCTAATGGCTACGTCAAGGAGGCTGACAGGTGCTTGGCCATGGACGCTAAGCTCAAGGCCGGCGGCCAGCTGATGAGGAGGGGCACCGTCCTCCCGAAGAACTACATCGGAGCTTTCGTCGGACACTATCCCACTATGCTCGCTCACCCCACGGAGGATCGCTACATCTCGTACAGGGAGGCCATGGCCATCATGGGACTTCCCCAGGATTTCGAGCTCCTCAACCCGAAGCGCTCCTACAACCACATCTGCCAGAACGTTCCCGTGATCACCGCCAAGGACATGGCGTCTGAGGTTAGAGTGTGTCTCGAGGAGCCAGAGAAGAGGGAGTGGATCTCAGGCAGCGTCTACTCGTACAACCCGGCCAAGAAGTTCGAGGTGAGGAACATGGTGCAGAAGACCACGTCGCTGTCATCGTTCTTCGACGGTGCCGTTGACACTGAGAAGGCTGTGGCTTAAAAGTGCAGCACGGTGACAAGTTCTACTTTTCCTCTTTAGACGACCTCGTGAAGGCGATGATGGGCTATGGGACGAACGGTTTTGTTCCTGTGACTACTGTGTTCAACGGAACATCAGAAGTAAGAGGTTTCTGGGCTCGAACGGAATGTAAGATGCATAAGCCACGTCACATAATGTTCTTAAGCTACCTGGAGTCTGAGAAGTGGTGATAAAGTATAAGTACAGCGAAGACAAGATCCTCAAGGAGTTAGAGAGCTATGTAGACTCTACGTATGACGCCCATTACGTCGGTGTCGACAACGTTCAAGCGATGGACCTCATAGCGGCGGGCGGCATGATCATGCACTTTGCCGCATCGTCCATCATCAAGTATGCTTTCCGTTTCGGGAAGAAGGACGGTCTCAACAGGAAGGACCTGCTGAAGATCATTCACTACGCAATGTTCATGCTATGGGAGCTGGACAAAATAAAGGGAGCGGACGCTCATGGAGATCAAGATCGCGGTGGAGGAGCTTCGTAAGAAGAAGCTCTTCGTCGCAACACCAATGTACGGTGGAATGTGCCACGGCATGTACACCAGGTCCATCGCGGACCTAACAGCCGAGTGTGTCAAACTCGGCATCGAGATGAAGAGCTACTTCCTCTTCAATGAATCCCTTATCACGAGGGCGCGCAATTATTGCGTCGATGAGTTTATCAGGAGCGACTTTACACATCTCCTGTTCATCGACTCGGACATCGGTTTCGAGCCCAAGGACGTCATCACGCTCCTAGCCTTGATGGACGACACTGGCGAGTACAAGGACTTCGACGTCCTCGGCGCGGTGTACCCCAAGAAGAACATCTCCTGGGAAAAGATCAAGATGGCCGTCGACAAGGGAGTAGCGGACGAGGACCCGAACAAGCTCGAGGACTTCGTCGGAGACTTCGTCTTCAACCCCATCATCGGTCCTGGGGCACCTAACAGTATTCCTCTCGACCGTCCGGCCCAGGTGCTGGAGATCGGTACTGGGTTCATGATGATCAAGAAGGCAGTGTTCCCGAAGTACCTCGAGTTCATGAAGTCCGTCGGTCGCGACATCATGTACAAGCCAGACCACGTTCGCTCTGAGGCGTTCGACGGTTCTCGCGAGATCGGCATGTACTTTCAGGCCGAGATCGACCCTCCGACCAAGCGCTACCTCTCAGAGGACTACTGGTTCTGTCAGAACATGCACAAGGCTGGGTCAAAGATCGGCATCTGCCCGTGGATGAAGCTGACACACGCCGGGTCGTACATATTTGGAGGTTACTTGCCGGCGCTAGCCTCGATCGGCGCGGCCGCTACTGCTGACCCGTCCAAGTTTAAGAGGCGCAAAGAAGGATAACATATTTTTAAGCCGCGCAGTTTACAACGAGGCCAACACTGGTCAATAACAGACACTATTGCTTAAACGTTAAGAAGGTTCATAATGAAAATCAGCGACAAGACCATGGAGGTTCTAAACAACTTCTCCGGCATCAACCAGTCTATCGTCATCAGGCCCGGGAATGTACTGCGTACCGGGACCCTGGTGCTCGACATCTACGCCTCGGCCAAGATCGAGGAGAACTTCGAGAAGGAGATCGGGATCTCCAACCTCAAGAAGCTACTGGGTGTGCTCTCCCTGTTCAAGGGTGGCAGCGACCCAGACATCGAGTTCACTGACACCCACGCGGTGATTTCGTCAGGCGGCAGGAAGATTCAGTACACTCTCGGCGAGAAAACGCTTATCAAGGGCGCTCCTGACAAGGACCCGTCCGTTCCAGAAGCTATGAAGTCTGTCACCCTTCCGTTCGAAGAGATCAACAACACCATTAAGGCTATCAGCGTCCTTGACCTGTCCGAAGTGTGGTTCTCCGTCGAGAAGGACGGAGTGTACGTCGGTTCAAAAGACCTAAAGAACAGCTCCAAGGACACGTACCTGTTCAAGCTCTCTAACGACGGCAGCGAGACCCCGTTCTTCGTTAGGGTTCCTAAGACGTCGCTGAAGCTGATGGACAGGAACTATGTTCTCAAGCTGCACACCGCCTACGTTAAGTTCGAGTCAGATGACGTTTCCTACTGGATCCCGGCGCTAGCCGCCGAATGAAGTATAACGTTTCATACTGTAGGAGTTACAACTTCCGGCCAGGAGAGCTCTTCGGAATGGGGAAAGAGAACTCTATGATCTCTAGCGTTGTTGACGGAGATGCAGGACTAATAGAATGGATGATAAACAGGGTAGCTCGTAACTCCCAGTTAAAGCATACTAACGACATCGAGTTCACATATACCGGAAAACTTTTAGGACATAACCCAGAGTGGACCGAGTTCATTGGACAACCGATGTTCTTCACTTATGACATTATGATTGAGGCGATAGATGAAAGAAACACTGTGGGTGGAGAAATACCGCCCGAAGAGAGTTCAGGACTGCGTCCTGCCTCCGAGACTAAAGACTAAGTTCCAGAAGTTCATCGCGGACAAGAACGTCCCGAACCTACTGCTGACTGGCAGAGCAGGCGTGGGCAAGACTACTGTAGCTATGGCCATGCTCGAGGAGATGGGTCTCGACTACCTGATGCTCAACTCCTCGCTCTACGGAAACATCGACACTCTCCGCACCGAGGTCACTCAGTTCGCGAGCTCGGTGTCGTTCTCCGGGGGGCGCAAGTACGTCATCCTCGACGAGGCAGACTACCTCAACATAAACTCCACGCAGCCGGCGCTCAGGAACTTCATCGAGTCCTACTCGACCAACTGCGGCTTCATACTGACGTGCAACTACCCGAACAGGATCCTGCCGGAGCTCAAGTCGAGACTCGTGGAGGTGGACTTCACTCCACAGTCCAGTGAGGGTCCCGACCTTATGATGGCGTTCTCAGGAAGATCAAAGGGCATTCTCGACGCCGAGGGCGTGCCCTACGACAAGAACGCGCTCAACGAAGTGATCTTCAAGTACTACCCGGACTGGCGTAAGACTATCAACGAGCTCCAATTCTACTCGAAGAACGGAAAGATCGACTCCGGCATGCTCGCCAAGTTTCAGACTGACGTGTCGGAGCTCGTCAAGATCATGAAGACCATGGTCCACGGCGACGTCATCAAGTGGGTCGCCGAGCACTCCGATCAGGACCCAGCGAGCCTGATGAGGGAGTTCTACGACCTGTCACGCGAACTCTACGTCAAGGACTCGGTACCGATGCTCATTCTCCTCATCTCCAAGTACCAGGAGAGGTCAGCCCACGTCGCCGACCAGGAGATCAACACGGCCGCGTTCCTGACGGAGTGCATGATGGAGTTGTCGTTCAAATGATACACGTTCTCGCTGATGGAGCCACCGTCGGCGATGGTCTCAACTCCATCGCCTGGGCTATCGTTTTCATCTGCATGCTCATGATATTTTTCGGCGGCAGCGAGTAATGTCCCAGGGAATAACGCAGGGCAAGAAGGCGTCGTCGTTCGACTTCATCCACGACGTGTCCCAGCGAAAGACCGACCTCTCTAGGTCTGGACACCCGCTGACCAACTATTCACCGTGGCTCACCAACAAGCACTTCGGTATGTACGTCGACACGATACTCTACGCCAACGAGGTCAACTCGATGAGCAGCCTCGACAAGCAGCTCCAGCATGACTACTACCTCTACTCGGTACCGGCGAGAAACAGGAGATCGCCGTGGAACAAGCCTGACCAGAAGGACGCAGTGGAGGCTATCAGAAAGTGGTATGGGATAAATACGACCAGAGCTAGGGAAGTGCTCAGAATCCTTCCCAAGGCTGACACAGACGAAATAATAAGAAGAATAGAAAATGATGGACGATCTGGTGGAGGTGGAGCTGAGTGACCGAGAAGCATTTCTCGTCATCAAAGAAACGCTCACGAGGATAGGCATAGCTTCCGAGAAGGAAGGGCAGAAGATCCTCACGCAGACGTGCCACATCCTTCACAAGCGTCAGCGCTACTACATCGTTCACTTCAAGGAGTTGTTCATCCTTGATGGTAAAGATTCGACCTTGACTGACGAAGACGTCGCCCGCAGGAACACCATAGCGTACTTGCTAGATCATTGGGGACTGTGCACTCTCATTACTCCAGAGATGTGCGACAACAGGATCGCTCCGAGCCAGTTTAAGATAGTGTCACACAAAGACAAGGTGAAGGGTGACTGGCAGTTTAAAGCTAAATACGAAGTAGGCAAGAAGAAAGGTCCAAAGGATGAGAGCTTTAGTTAAGAAGATCTTCGGCACCGACCCAGAGCCGGCAGGAACTGTTAAGGACGAGATCAATGCTAAGGCTAGACTCATCGAGGACTCCGACCTCTCGCTCTCGATTTATAAAGACAACACGTCCGGCGAGATCTTCGTCAAGATCGTCGATAAGAAAAATCCAACTGCTTTCCAGATGATCTCAGCCGAGGCCGTGTTCAGGGCAGCAGACACCGTTAACGTAGCATTTCACCAGAACGTTAACGCGTTCAGCACCCAAGCGCTCAACTAGGAGTTATCATGTACTTTATGGACTTTGTCGGCAGGCGACCGTTCGTCTCGTGGCTAATCTTTTTCGCCCTCGTCGTCACCGGCTTCGCGTGGTTGACACACGTTGGCGTCGTCTCGATGGCCATAGCGGCTGACGAGTTTTACGTCATCAGGATCATCGGGCTCTGGTTCTTCGGCGCGAGCTTAGCGGTCGGTAGCATCGCGTACAACATCGACTCTAGCGCGACGCTCAGGCACCTTGGTTCCAAAGTATATAAGCGTCGCCTCGGTTTCGCCTGGTTTACTTCGTCCAACCTGCTCAACTTAGGACTGGCCGGGACGACGTACGGCTTCATAGCCATGCTTCACAACGCCTTCGTCGGCAGGGACTTCTCTAACGCAGCGGTCCTTCCCCAGCTTATCCCGATCGTCGGGCAGAACTGGGCTGCTGCTCTCTTCGCCACCGCGTCCGGTATCACCGGAACTATCCTACTGTCTGTCCAGGCGTACATCGTGGACTACTCCCTCAGGATGAACGATGGAGCATGAAACAGACACCCGAACCAGCTTCATCGACATGCTCCTCTCGGGGCAGATGAACCTGTTCGTACTCTTCATCCTACTGCTCTTCATAGTCAACCCAGTCGCACCAAAGAAGGACGGGATCGAGTCGAAGGCTGAGATAGTAGTCAGCCTCAAGTGGCCCGACAAGATGGACTGCGACATGGACCTGTGGGTCAAGGGGCCAGATGGCAGCGTCGCGTGGTGGAACCACAAGGACGCCGGCTTGATGCACCTCGACCACGACGATACTGGGCGCGTCAGTGAGTCGGTNGTAATGAACGGTATTGAATATACGAACGAGCACAACGTCGAGTACTGGACCTTGCGTGGTAACGTGCCAGGCGAGTTCATCGTCAACGTCCACTTCTACAGGATGAGCAAGGACTGCTCAACTGGAGTGCCGGTAATCGTGTCGCTAGTGAAGGTGAACCCAGTCTACACTGACATCGCCACTAAGAAGCTCGAGTTCACCAACAAGGGCGAGGAGCAGACAGCGTTCAGGTTCAGCCTAGACGCAACTGGAAACGTCACGAGAACGTGGGACGAACCCGCTGAGATCGTAGGCGACCACATACAGCAGAGTCAGGAGTCGCCACCAACACCATGATATTCTACGCGATATTTTACGCCGCTCTCGTCTCAGCCCTCCTCTTCTGGGTCAGCGGTCACTATCTTATTAAAGCCGTGGTCGTCGCCGGAGCTTTCTACATGTCGATGGGTGTATGGTCCTCGATGGACACTTTTCGAGGCTGGCCCAGCACCGACAAGCCTCGCCCAGGCGTCATCATAGCGTCTCAGATCTCTGCCCCGACAGCTGGGGATTCAGGCTCCGTCTACATCTGGGTGCTCGAGAAACCAGAAGAGAAGCGCAGCTTCCTCGATGTGCTAAACCCAACTACGTCCTTCGGCTACTCCGGAGAGAACGCTCCTCGCGGCTACAGACTTCCATACACCGCCGACAACGCTGCCCTAGCTGCTAAGGTTAAAAAAGCAGTCAAGGATGGTGGGTTAGCTATGGTGAGCGATAAGCCTCAGACTGGTGGTAAATTCACCGGTGACGACCAAAGGTCGGACGTCAGCGTTCAGATCCTAAAGATGGAAGACGTCTTTAAAAAATAAGGGACGCGCCGTTTTCATCTCTCCTCCGATGGATTACTATAGATCATGCGCTTCTACACCAACTTCTACACTCACATGGGTCAGCTGCTCCTCAGGCAAGTCGTGGACGGGCAACACAGGAACCAGAAGGTTCGCATTCGCCCCTACCTGTTCAGGAAGAACCCAGACGGCGAGTATACGACTATCTACGGTGAGCCGTGCGAGAAGATCCAGTTCGACAAAGTCGGTGAAGCCCGAGAGTTCCAAAAACTGAACGAAGGAGTCGACAACGTCGAACTCTTCGGCGCTACTAACTTTGCGCTCCCAGCGATCAACGACATGTACCCAGGAGAAGTCAAGTTTGACTTTACGAAGATCTGCGTAGCGTGGATCGACATCGAGGTAGAGATGTCCGGGTCGAAGCCGGACGCTAAGACTGCGGCTAACCGAATAACGTCAATCGCCGTGAAGATACGAGGCAAGACGTACGTGTTCTCCGAGATCGACTACGACGTCTCTAAGTCCAAGGTTCAAGACATGGTCTACGTCAAGTGCACCAACGAGAAGGCGCTCTTGATGAGGTTCATCGAAGTGTGGGCGTCCCACCCCATAGACATCGTTACTGGGTGGTTCATCGACATGTTCGACATCCCGTACCTAATCAACAGGATAGAACGAGTGTTTGGACCCGGTTCGTCCTCAGCGCTCTCTCCCTGGGGACTAATCGAGGAGCGGTCCGTCACCATGATGGGTCGTGAGAACCAGACGTTCGACATCAAGGGAATCAGCGTCCTCGACTACATGAGGCTCTACAAGAAGTTCACTTACAAGACTCGAGAATCGTACAGGCTCGACTCGGTGGCGCAGGACGAGGAAGTGGGCAAGAAGCTCGACTACTCAGAAGTGGGGACGCTCTCTAACCTCTACACAGAAAACCCCCAGAAGTTCATCGACTACAACGTTCAGGACATCGTACTGGTCGAGAAGATCGACGAGAAGCTCAACCTTCTCAGCCTAGTCTGCGCGGCCGGCTACTTGTTTAAAGTCAACTACGAGGACGCTCTCGGCACGGTGAAGCCTTGGGAGTCACTCATCCACAACTGGCTCATGTCTAAAAAGATAGTCGTCCCGTTCAAGAAGAAAGTCACTAAGACTAGCTTTGAAGGCGGTTACGTAAAGGAACCCCAGAAGGGAAAGCACCGATGGGTCGTATCGTTCGACTTCGACTCACTGTACCCTCACTTGGTGATGGCCCTCAACATCTCTACTGACACCATCGTCGGGATGCTAGAGAAGACCTTCACGGTCGACGAGATACTGGACGGAAAGATGCCCGTCGGCGAGTACTCGACGTCGGCCGCCGGGTACACTTTCAGGAAAGACAAGCAGGGGTTCTTCGCTGAGATCATGGAGTCGATTTACGCCAAGCGCGACGTCGTCAAGAACAACGAACTGAAGGACGCGAAGAAGAAGTACTCTAAGGAACAGACTGAGGAGCTCAAGAAGCTCATAGCAGCTCTCAACGCTTTCCAACTGGCACTGAAGTACGCCCTCAACTCCGGCTATGGTGCTATGGCTAACGAGTGGTTCCTGTGGTTCGACATGCGGCTGGCAGAATCGATCACTCTGTCGGGCCAGTACGCGATCAGGTACATGGCCAGGGAGCTCAACGTCTACTTCAACAGGATCCTCAACACTACTGACGTCGATTACGTCATAGCTATCGACACTGACTCAGTCTACGTCACGCTGGACACGCTGGTCGAAAAGGTGTACGGTCAAGTTTCTAGCGAGTTGACGGCTGACGTCGTCGACTTTCTCGACCGCGCTTGCAGGGAGAGGATCCAACCCGAGATCAACAACATCTCCAAGAAGTGGTGCCGCACTCTTAACGCGTTCGACGACACCAAGCTCAAGATGAAGCGGGAGACGATTGCGGACGTCGCCGTCTTTACTGCTAAAAAGAAGTACGTCATGAACGCCCTCGACGTCGAGGGAGACACTGTTCCAGAAAAAGACAGGATCAAGGCTACCGGCCTAGAGCTCGTCAAGTCGTCTACCCCTGCGGTCTGCAGGGAGAAGCTCAAGACCGCCATGAAGATCCTACTCCACGGCACTGAGCAGGAACTGCAACAGTTCGTCAAGGAGTTCAAGACTGAGTTCTCAAAGATGCGGTTCGAGGAAGTATCAGCGCCGAGGGGAGTCAATGGAATATCTGACTACGCGACCCCCGACTGGCAGTGTAAGCTCGGTACTCCCCAGCACACTAGGGCCTGCATCAACTACAACAGGGCTATAGTGAGTGCCGGCCTGGAAAGAAAGTACGACCTCATACAGGACGGCGACAAGATCAGGTTCTGCAGGATGCACAAGCACAACCCGATGGGAGACGACATCCTAGCCGTAGCCTACGTTTTGCCGCCTGAACTCGGCATGGAGAAGTACATCGACTACGACACTCAGTTCACTAAGACCTTCCTAGATCCCCTCGAGATAGTCACTGGCGTCATCGGCTGGCAGCACACTAAAAAAGCTTCACTGTTGAACTTTTTTTGAAGCGGCATAGTTTACTGTACAGCTGCTACTTGTATAGAACTAAACCATGAACAAGACCGTTTACCTATGCGGCCCGATCACTGGGCTCACCTACGATCAGGCGACAGAAGAGCGCGAGGAGCTCGTCAGGCGCTTCGCCGAACACAAGGTCGAGGCACTCTCCCCGATGCGAGGTAAGATATTCTTCCTAGAGAACAGAGCCCAGATCATAGAGGCCAAGGGATATGATAACGTGATCGCCACCGACAAGGCGATCATCAATAGAGATCGCAACGACGTCAAGTCGTGTGGCGCGATGGTTGCTGACCTTCGCGGGTGTAAGCGGGTTTCAATCGGGTCGATGGTGGAGTTCGGTTGGGCGGACGCCTACCGTATTCCTATCATCACCGTGATGACGGAGGGGTTCTCCGACGACCCCCACGATCACGCCTTCGTCCACGGTCTCTCCACCTACGTGGTCCACGATATGGAAGAGGCGATACTACTAACGTTAACACTACTCAACGCGAGATAAGATCATGGCTTATGACATTAACAAATACAAGAAGCGTCGCCTTTACGTTAAGATGCCAAACGGCCTCTCTAGGTGGATTCACGCTGACTACCTCGACACCGCCTGGTACAATCTTCACACTGCTCCGGGTAAGCAGAAACAGTGCAAGGGTTGGATCGAGAACGTAGCTGGAGAGTGGTTCTATCACTTTCACAATCCACTCGACGATATGGCGTTCAGGGCCTACATACCTAAGCGCAAATCCTACCCGAACAGGTCTGCTACGGACATAGCGAAGCGCAGGATAGAAGAAGCGATCGAGAGAGCGGAGAGAGAACATGCCTACTAACGACTTTTTTAAGAACATGGTCAAGAACATCAAGGATGACATGGTCACCATGATGGAGGACGGACTCGGCGCCGGCGAGTTCACCGGCTACATCGACACTGGTTCCTACGTCATGAACGCAGTCATCTCAGCTGACATCTTCGGCGGGATGCACAACAACAAGGCTATCGCCCTAGCAGGTGAGTCCACCACCGGCAAGTCCTTCTTCACTATGGGAATCATGAAGAACTACCAGCAGCAGTACAATGACGCTGGAATCATGTACTACGAGACCGAGGGTGCGGTGAACAAGGCCGACATGGCCGAGCGCGGCATTGACGTTTCTAGGGTGATGCTCGGCGAGCCGACTACCATATCGGAGTTCAGGACCAAGGCTATGGTCCTCCTGAACAAGTACATCGAGACTCCTCGGAAGGAGCGTCCTCCCCTCATGCTGGTGCTCGACTCGCTCGGCATGCTCTCCACCACTAAGGAGATCACCGACATCACCGAGGGTAACGACAAGAAGGACCTCACTCGTTCCCAGGAGATCAGGGGAGCGTTCAGGGCACTCAGGCTCAGGATGGCCAAAGCTGGGATCCCGATGATCATCACAAACCACACCTACGCGACGATGGACAAGTACAATCCCCAAGTGATGGGCGGCGGCGGCGGTCTAGTGTTCGCCTCGGACACCATCCTCATGCTCTCTAAAGCTAAGGTCACCGAGGGCGAAGGTGCAGACAGGCAGGTAGTGGGCAACATAGTTCACGTCAAAGCGTTTAAGAACAGGCTGGCTAGAGAGAACAAAAGGGTCGACGTGTTGTTGACCTACGACCAGGGTCTTGATAGATATTACGGATTGCTCGACATGGCTGAGCGCTACAAGGTTTTCAAGAAAGTGAGCACCAGGTTCGAGATGCCAGACGGTTCCAAACACTTCGGTACGCAGATCTACAGGGAGCCGGAGAGGTTCTTCACCAAGGACGTTCTCGATAAGATCAACGAGGGTGTCAAGAAGGAGTTCTCCTACGGCAAGAACGACGACACCTCTGTCGGAGAGATCGCCGAGCTCAACGCCGAAGCAGAAGCAGAATGAGCTGGTTCCTGACTGTCGGAACGCTGAAGAGACTACTCAACAAGTACGACGACAGTACTAGGATCATGGTCGGTGACTCGGTGGACCAGTCAGCCTACGACGCCGAGGAGGACTTCGGGGTCATGTGGCTGGACAATGACGGGACCCTCATCAATGAGACAGACGTTGAGGACGAAGAGTCTCTCAGGAACATGCACAAGGTAATAGTGATCTGGCCGGTCGGCCAACTAAGTTAGATTGGACGTAGTTCCGGATGGAACAAGATATTGAATTGACGATCCTGTCGCACTTGACGACGACCGAGCCTTATATGAGGAAAGTACTCCCCTATCTTAAGGGGGAGTACTTTTCTTCTGGGTCCAACCGGGTCCTCTACAAGCTAATCAGCGACTACTCCGAGAAGTACGGCACAGCACCATCAAAGGAGGCGCTGAAGGTCGACCTCGACAACAGGACCGACGTAAACGAACACACGTACAGGGAGGTTCGCTCGGCGATCGAGTCGATGGTTGTAGACTCCTCCACGTCGGTCGACTGGCTCGTCGACACGACCGAGAAGTTCTGCAAGGAGAAGGCTATCTACAACGCCCTCGTCGAGTCGAACGAGATCATCACCGATAAGAACTCCAAGAAGACCCCGGACGCGATCCCCGACATCCTGTCCAAGGCGCTGGCCGTCTGCTTTGACGAGTACATCGGTCACGACTACACTGAGGACGCGGCCCGTCGCCACGACTTCTACAACGCCAAGCACGAGCGCATCCCCTACGACATCGAGTACCTGAACCGCATCACTAAGGGCGGCCAGCCCAGGAAGTCTCTGACTGTCATCATAGCCGGAACCAACGTCGGCAAGTCTCTGGTGATGTGTCACCAGGCGGCGTACAACTTAGTGTCTGGAAGAAACGTCCTCTACATTACTCTCGAGATGTCTGAGGAGAAGATCTCCGAGCGCATTGACGCTAACTTGCTAGACCTCACCACTGACGAGCTCGCCGCTATCGACAAGGACGACTTCCTCAGGCGGATCGACAGGATAAAGCAGAAGACCGTCGGCAAGCTCGTGGTAAAGGAGTACCCGACCGCCAACGCACACGTTGGGCACTTCAAGGCCCTGATAGCCGAACTGTGGCTCAAGAAGAAGTTCAAACCTGACATCATCTACATCGACTACGTCAACCTGTGCAACAGTTCCCGCGTGAAATCGTCCGACGGCAACTCCTTCACGGTCGTCAAGGCAGTCGCCGAAGAGCTGAGGGGACTGGCAGTCATGACGAACACCGTGGTCGTCACTGCCACGCAGTTGAACAGGGAGGGCATGGCCTCGTCTGACGTAGAGATGACTAACACATCTGAGTCGATCGGCATCCCGTTCACCGCCGACCTGATGTACGCCATCATCTCGTCTCCTGACCTGGAGAAGCTCAACCAGTTCATGGTCAAGCAACTCAAGAACCGTCACGACAACGCGGCTAAGCTGAGAAAGTTCGTCATCGGCGTCGACAAGGACAAGCAGCGCCTGTACAACCTTGAGGACTCAGCCCAGCGACTGAGCCAGCAGCCGCCGATCAACGTTCAGCCTAAACCGGGGTTCGTCGGAGGAAGCCAGAGAGACAAGGTGAAGAAGTTCAAATGAAGATCTACGTTCGTTCAAGAAATGGCGGGAAGGAGTACTTGACCGCCAAGCAGATCGAACTAGTGAAGGAGTTCATCGAGTGGGTCATGATCAAGTTCGTATCGAAGAGGACGCTCAACAACGTGGAGATCACTCTCATCCTCGACGCTATGCTGTTTGAGCGCACCGGTTCTCTAGGATTCGGCGTCTGGGAGGACAAGCACAAGAGGGGTCGTGTGTTCACCGTCGAGATAGAGACGAAGGACCAGACGTTCATGAACATCCTACACTCTATAGCTCACGAGATAGTCCACGTCAAGCAGTGGGTCAAGGGTGAACTCTACTCTCACCGGACTGAGAAGAACACTTACTTCTTCATGGGACAAAAGATCAACGAAAAGAAGCTCGACGACACATATTGGGACTTACCCTGGGAGATAGAAGCCCATGGTAGGTCGACTGGTCTGATTCTACAGTGGATAAAGAAGTGCGGTCATGTTGGGGCCCGCTGGACCCTCGCGCAACTGACCTATTGACATCCACTGTTATTGGTTTTATAGGTCGGACATTCGTTACGAACCCAAGAATTCCAGGATTTCTGGCGGAGATAACGATACCAAAAGTGCGATGGTGCGGTCCTGGACCAATAGCTGTCGTTGAGGGCTGGGGGAGGCGGCCGCCTCTCCCTCATTTTATAATGAGAGGAACCTACATGATTAAGAAATATAAGTACTCCTTTATCGTCGACTCCAACAATTCCAACGTCATGAAACTTCTGGACGCCATCAACGACGCCGGAATCAGCGTGACTCGTTCTCCATTGTTAGGCAAGGGTGCAGAAGTCACCGAGTCGGCTTCTGCTAACAACTCTACAACGTCAGCAACGACGACTTCTAAAACTTCCATAGACTCTAAAGGGGAAACTAGAGACCTCGTCGAGATGATGGTACAGGACCGTGAGCGCACCAAGCCATTGTTCATCAATAAGACCAACAGAAAGTTTACGAGCCCTAGTGCTTTCCGAATGAACGGGAGTCACACGTCTAAGGACGTGGCTAAGATGATTCTGACCGAGAACAACGGTTTCCTTGGGGGAGACCGGAAGGGGTACCATGCGTTCTATACCAAAATGATGAACCGCGGCTTCTCCAGCCACACCGTAAAGAACACCCTCTCTAAGCTCAGAATTGCTGGCATCTTTGAGACTGATGGCACTTCTATCATCTACCCAGCGGTCTTTAATAAGAACAAGTAAGAGTCCAGAAACTACGAAGGCCCAGGAGCGATCCTGGGCCTTTTTGTTTTGACGAGTAAGCTTATGAAGCGGCAGGAACGTCGGCCACAGGAGCATCGGCTACTGGAGCATCAGCCGGTGCAGCTTCGGCCACTGGGGCTTCAACTGCTGGTGCAGCTTCAGCTACTGGAGCTTCTGGCACTGGGGTCGGAGCAGCGACTACTGGAGCAGCCGGGGTGTTGGCGGCTACAGCGGCTGCGAGAGAGTCGGCCTGAGCAGACAGGTCAGCGGCGAGCTTGGCGACGACAGCTGGGTCAGCGCCAGCAGCCGCGATCTCAGCAGCAGCGTCGACCAGCTTAGCAGCGATGCCGTTGATCAGCGCGATGGCTGACGTGGTGACCGCAGTCTCCTTGTCGACGGCGGCTTGGATAGCAGAGAGGTCTTGTGACATTCGTTTCGTTTCCTTTAGTTGGAGGTTGATTAGTAGGTGGAGTTGCCCGTGGATCTTGTTGATCTTCTTATCGAGTTCTTCTATAGCCCGTAGGACGACGAAGGCTTCGCCAGGTGGACTCTCGTGTCCGAACATCGGTGCTTCTCCGTTAACCGTTGGTTTACCATCTATTTAGGCAGCGTTTCATTTCTAGTGTACTTCTTTAGCGTTATGTGGTAGTATATTTACTATGTAATGGAGGAACTTCTTATGAAATATATTGCCGCCGCTATCCTGTTAGCTTGCGCTCTCGTCATCATGTTAGTCGACTCGTCAAGTCAGAGCGAGTGCTTGGAGAAGCACAGTCTGGACTTTTGTGTCACCGAAAACCCCTAAAATAACCGGTTGACATCTTCTTCATGTTGTAGTAGATCTAGAATCACAATTGGAGGAACTAAACATGACCGCTCAGGGTAATCCTATAGTATGCCAGATTCATTGCTACGACGCTGACGATGAAGATCTTGACGACGTCACTGTACACCAGAACATAGAGCTGGCTAAGAGCCACGTAGATGAAATTCTTGGCTTCGAGCTTGAATGGGAGGATCACGTGCAAGCTGACGGAGGCTACACGGTCGACAACGGTGACATGATATTCAAGCTGTCGACTCTTACAATTTTAGATTGACATCTTCTACGTAATGTAGTAGAAGTATCGTAATGCCGGAATCACCCGGACTGGAGGACTAAAATGAATACGACTGCAATTCTTGAAAAAGCTGAGGGCATTCGCAAGGTTCGCGCGAAAGCTGCGGCCGTTAACGCCGACCTCACGCCTACCCAGTTGATGGAGAAGGCGAAGCTTGACTGGACGGTGACTGCCCGTCAGGCCTTCGTGAATATCAAGTCCAAGCAGGAGAAGATTCCTATCAAGGGTCTCTTCCGCGACTCGGACAACAAGCTCTTGACCACTATCACGTCTGGTTGGAAGCACGTTCAGAACCACGAAGCGTTCTCTCTCTTCGACGGCTTCACGGCCGCTGGAGATATGAGCATGCACTCCGCCGGAAGCTATCATGACGGCGAACTGGTGTGGATCAAGGCCAAGTACAAGACCTACGAAGTGGTCAAGAACGACATTGTTGACAGTTACATCATGCTGACGAACCCCCATCGCTACGGCTGGCGCATCCGCATCGACGAGCACTCGGAACGCCTGGTCTGCGCTAACGGGATGACACGCAACATCTCTGCTAACGTCGCCAAGATCGACCATCGCAGAGAGTTCGACACCAACGAAGTCATGAAGATGATGGGAGTCGCCGCCGAGCAGGTCTTGATCTACCAGGAGCAGGCTAAGTTCCTGGCCGCGAAAGCTTACACCCCCGAGATGATGAAAGAGTTCTTCTCCACGGTGTTCCCTCGCACGTCAGACGCCAAGAAGAAGAACCAGCCCGGTAAGCAGTTCAAGCGGGCGATCGAGCTCGCTGAGACTCAGCCAGGTCACGACCTCGCTCCCGGTACGTTCTGGAACCTCTTCAACGCGGTCACCTACATCGTCGACCACGAGATGGGCAAGACCACCGAGAACCGCGCAGAATCGGCGATCTACGGTTCCGGGTCCAAGCTCAAGCACCGGGCGATGGCCATAGCCTGCGCGATGGCGAAATGACCTTCGTAATTTACGCAACATTTGCCGGCGTCATGGTCTCCATGCTCGCCGGCAGGTTCACCCTGGCCTTTGGCCTTATCTTCATCGGGATGATCGCTAGCGGTCTCTCACACTAGGAGTTTATACGCATGGGTTACTATACAAAATTCAAGCTTCACATGAATCACATGCCAGAAGGCCACACGGTCCACAACTCGGAGGACGAGTTTATGCGCATAAAGCTCGAGCTCGAGGCCATCACTAGTTACCAGTTCCACGAGCATCGTACAACCCCACACGTGTTGGATCTCGACGAGGCTAAGTGGTACGATCACGGCGAGAACATGAAAGCTCTCTCTAAGAAGTGGCCGAAGATTCTTTTCCAGCTTGACGGAGATGGCGAAGAGTCCGGAGATGTCTGGCGCGAGTACTGGCTCGACGGCAAGGTTCAGGCGGCGAAGCAGAAATCATGGACGCCACCGGACTTTGACCCGAAAAAGCTGGTGTGATCATGGGAAAGTACCGCATCTTCAAGGTGTTCGAGACGGCCACTACTGGCGAGTATGGTGATTACGACTACAACTATCACATCATGGACGACGGTGAGGGCATCGACCTGACCGACGACGAGGTTGCAATGTGGCGCTACTACAAGAAGGATGTTGCCAAGAAGATCGGGTGCGACAACCTGATCCTCGTCCAGCCGGTGGTTATTGCCGGGCTCGTGGGCTCGATCAAAGAGTCGTACGACACGTTCAAGGCGGCCGAGGCTGTTCGAATCGCGGCACGAGACAAGGCCAACGCCAAGGCCGCTTTGACGCGATCATCTCACTCGAACTCCCTGACACTGCCACCGTCGAGAAGCTCCTCCGCAAGTACGCCGGGGCTCTTCTCGACTCCGCTGAAGATCTGAAGGAGGCTGGCGACTCGCTCGAAGGGCAGACACCGGCGTCCATCCGTGAAGCTGTGGAGCGCGCCAAGATCGCGATGCTGCAGGGCGAGCGCGAGAAGATCACTGGCAAGGACCTCGCAGTCCAGGCCTATGGCATGGCTAAGCACCTCGCTCTTCTCTCAGAGAAGAAAGCGCTGATGTCTGACGCCGAGGTGTTCTACGAAGTGTGGAAGAATCTGCTGACCAACGTCCCGCCAGTCGAGAGCTCTGAAGCCTTCATGATTGTCAGTCGCAAGGTCTCAGAGATTCACGACGAGACCGTTTAACAACGCTAGGATCTCGGGCGGGCTTTAGTTCGTTTTCCCCCGTCCGTGATAGGCTCCCGAATCGTGGAGCCGTGGATTGAGGCCCTGTCACCCGCCCCCGGTGTTCAGGGCCTCTCTATTGACAATCGCAGTTGACGGTGATAAAGAACTAAGGAAGAGGAGTTTAGAAATGCTTAAGATTGTAGCTAAAACAACCCGTGACGTCATGTGGGTCCTGTGCGTGATCATAGACGCAGCCGTCGCTTTTGAGGCAGCGCGAGACCTGTGCATCGGCGGCTTTCCTCCAAGCACTAATCTGGGATATGAACCTGGCACAATGCTGTTCGTGCTGTTTTGGATTCTCGTCAACATGTGGTTCATATTGAGTCCTAAGCGGCTGGACTGGGGTAACGACAATGAATAGTATACTTACAGAGACCGCCGATCAACTTCAAGCTGTTAGACAGTTTCTCTCTAGGCCGAGACCTATCAGCGAAGCTTGCGGTTGCATGGGTCCACAGGGTAGTGACCCGCTCTGCCCTTGCGTCATGCGCTGGACAGAGAGAGTGAACGGCAAGATCTATAAGATCGTGGAGGAACGCGATCCCGTTCGCGGTGTCTGGCACCACGCCGAAGAAGTTGGAAAAAAGAGCGCAGAGACGGTTGACATTGGCTAGTGAGGCGTATATATACCAATAGAATATGCGGTGGCACGGAACGTGTAGAGTGACCTTATAAATCATTTGCTCCGGACAGGAGCCTCGACGGGGTTTGAGTCCCTGACCGCATACCAAAGTTTTGCGCGGGTAGCTTAAATGAAGAGCGACCCCAACGGGGTTTGTGGTGGTTCGTATCCACCTCCGCGCTCCATATATGATGGAAGATAGCATAACGGTAATGCCCCTCACTGTTAATGAGGCAAATGAAGGTTCGAGTCCTTCTCTTTCAGCCAATAAGAGGGTCTCTCCCGGAGTGGAGAGGTTATATATCCGAGGTCTGGAAGCCTCGGTGTGAAGTGTCAGTTCCAGCTGGCGGCCCTTACTATAATCACGTGAGTGTGATGCAATCGGTAGACATCCTCGGTCGAGAGCCGCGGTCCTAGGAGTTCAAGTCTCCTCACTCACACCAAAATAAAGCGGGGTTGGCACATAGGCTGTGCACCAGCCTTCCAAGCTGGAGAAACGAGTTCGAGTCTCGTACCCCGCTCCAAATTGTAATGAAGGCTCTGTTGATGCAAATGGTAGACATTGACGACTCAGAATCGTCATCCTGTGAGTTCGAGTCTCACACAGAGCACCAATTTTCTAAAGGAGTATTGATATGAGTGAGAACAACAACACTGTCGGTGGCGGCGGCATTGGGGTCTTCGGGCTACTAGGCGTCGCCTTCGTGGTGCTGAAGCTGACTGGGTACATCGACTGGTCCTGGTGGCTAGTCCTCCTACCATTCTACGGCGGGTTCGCCCTCGTGATCGCCATTTTACTGGTGGTCGGTCTCCTAGCGCTCATAGCGGCGATGTTTAGTTGAAGCTAGCGGTATTCTCCGACGTTCACCTAGACCACGACAGTGGGATCGTAGGCGACTGGACCAGCGGCGGCGTCTTCAAGACGATAGAGAGCGAAGGAATGCACGCGATCGACGCTGGCGACGTTCACCCGCACCCAGAGATGCGCGAGTACTGGCGATCGCTGTTCCCGGCAGGGTACGCTTCAGTGATGGGTAACCACGACTACTATGGCAGCGCTATGCCGAAGCCCGGCGACGGTCAGTTCTTGGCGTGGCGAAACATAGGCAAGTCCGACGAGCTCAGGATCGCGGGCGCCACGCTGTGGACCAAGATGACTGGAACGGACTGGGAAGGGTACGACTCCGGCCTGGTGGACACCAGGTACATCGCCGGGGACGACGAACCGTCCTACCGATCGTGCTTCGAGTCCGACCTGGCGTTCATCGCGAACAACCCTACTGACGTGGTCGTGACCCACCACTCCCCGTCCATGCGGGGCGCCTCAAAAAGGTTCATCGGGTCTCCCTACAACAAGTACTTTCACAACGAGCTAGACGCCTTCATCCTCGACATGAAGCACCCACCCACCCTCTGGATCCACGGTCACACCCACGACTCGTGCGACTACATGATAGGAAGGACCAGGGTTATCTGCCATCCCAGGGGTTATCCCGGGGAGGCCAACTTTGACCAGTACAGTCCTCTCATCATAAATTTGTAGTTGACAACCTCTTCCTGATGTGGTAGATCTAGAATCACAATTGGAGGAACTGATCATGCACCGCAAGATCGAGAAACAAATTCTAGTCATCGTGACGAAGTACTGGGACGGGAGAGACTACTCCGTCTCAGAGACTAAGTCGGGCCACATTTCCCTAAAGATGTGGCTCATGGTTCGGGCCGAGTGTCACACCAGGGTCGTGGTTTTCCCGTCGACCCCGTCAGACTGGCGCTCGATGAAGAACGCTGAGTCCTACGTCAAGAACTACGCGAAGCAACTCATTAGCCTTAGCTGTTGACACTCACCGACGACTAGAATAAATAGCCTCGACACACAGTGTGTCGCCTTGGTGCTGGATCGGCTTTCAGCGCGGGTCTCATAAGCCCGATAGGCTGGTTCGACTCCAGCAGGCGATACCATCATCATGGAGGACGACGTGGGAATCATTAGGGTACCGGTGGGTGGGCTTCCACAAACCTTCGAAGAGTTCTTAGATCATCAGCACAGAGAAGAGCCGTTCTACTTCGGTCTCGGCTTCATCAAGTTTCGCTTTACCGATATGCCTTTGGGTTGGGGAGCAGCGATGCACTTTTACGACCCAGAGCTCGGGGCCACGCTTCCGCCCGAAGAGGTTCACAGTCATCGACAGAACTTCAGTTCTGAGATCATCGGTGGGTCTCTCGGCAACGAGGTGTACCAGGTAACTACTAGGATGTTTGAGATGGAATCTGAACCAGAGGGTCTTGGGGTGTACGAGACCATGTGCGCGCCTGGTAAACCAGACGAGGACGTTCTCGTTCACCAAGTCAACGAACCTCTCTTGCTGTCTTCGACGCGTATGACTAAAGGAAGCACGTACTGGATGAACAGGGACGCGTTCCATCGAGTCCTCCCCGGTCCTGAAGGCTGCATCACCGCGTTACTTAAGATGGGAGACAAGTCAGCCGCCAAAGTAGTGAGGGACGTCAAGTCTCCTCCCTACTGCCCCTATTCCAAGGTGATCCCCAAGGACGAGCTCCTCGGCAGGATCGAGCGACTCTACAAGGAGCTGACATGACGTTCGACAGCGAAGAAGCGGCCACGAGTTTCCTCTACAGGAACGAGATAGTCGTCATCAATGACACCATCGTGCTCGAGAAGGACAGCGAGTACGCTCCTGAAGAGTGGCAGGCTATCGCCTACCTCACGGAGAAATTCGGTTACCAGTGGACTAGAAACAACGGAGTTTATCATGAAGAGAAGAAACTTACTGATAGGGATCGCGGCGATGGCGTTAAGCTCAGTTCTCCCGGCGTTCTCGTCACCGAGAGAGACTGACCTCGTAAGAGGAATAATCACCCGAGCATATATTTGGAATCATAACACCCTCCGCTATGAGGTGTCATTCAGGCCGATCTACTTCTCTGGGCAGAAGTTCAGGAACGTCAGCGTCTCCGGCGAGCTGTTCGGTCCACAGGACGAAGGTGACCTTGAGACCACGAGTTTCGAGAAGAGTGTCCCTGTCAGCCGCGAAGACGCGATCGAGTTCATAAAGCTGAGGACTCGAAACGGGAAGACCTGGGCCATCGACCGGATCACCCTGGACCTGCTTCCTCACTATCACGCGTTCATCGAGATGCACGAGGACCCAAGAGTGTTCGGACACGGCGACGGCCGCGAGTACTTCACGGTTGACACCTTCCCGAAGTTAGTATAAATAGCTTTGACCAGTTTAACGCGTGGTGTAGCAGTGGTAGCTTGCAGGGTTCATTCCCCAGCGGTCAGAGGTTCGATTCCTCTCTACGCAACCAAATATGGGCTCGTTACGTAAGGGTGTTTGGTGACACCGGAGCGCTGTAAACGCTCTCCTCTTGCAGGCAAGAAGTTCAATTCTTCACGGGCCCACCAAATTTTTGTTATGGAGTTCGTCATGAATTTAAGCAGGCGTAAATTCTTTATCGGGTCCATGGCGACCCTCGCCCTGGCCTACACGGCCCCACGCCTCCTAGCGTCGGAACGACGGTCGTCCGTCAAGGACGACCTCAAGAAGATACTAGGCGATCTTCATGACAAGTATATGCGCATGCAGCGCGAGGGCTTGATCTACGAGTACGTCATCTTCTGTGATGAGACCAACAATGGTCTAGACGCCCTAGCCAGAGGCGAGCTCAACGTGGACATCTTTTATAAGCCGGTGCAAAAGCCTTACGTCCACTTGAGCTTCATCCAACGCGTTCCTTTGGCGGAGCTCGGCGCATGAAGATCTTTGCGTACAACCTGAGCGCAGACGCAAAGGTCGAGGTTCCGGCCGGTTCCAAACTGCTCAGCGTTCAAGCGAAACTTGGTATTCCTGACACTGGCTTTAAAGAGGAGATCGTGGCGTGGTTCATCGTGGACGACACGATCACAGAGAAAGAGACTGTTAACTTTGTCGTAATAGTCGGAGGAGCAGACTTCCCAAAAGACGAGGGCCTGACGTACGTCGCCACTGTAAGGCAGTACGGCGAGCTCGTGACACACGTCTTCGTCCGCCCTTCAGCGGTGGCAATAAATTAGGTCCTGTAGCTAAGTGGCAAAGCAAGAGCTTTCAATCTCCAGACCGCGGGTTCGATTCCCGCCAGGGCCGCCAACTATGAAAGGAAGAACATGACGAAAAAAGTAAGGATCGAGAACGCCGACGGCAACAACTACGTTGTGGTCGTAGAGGTTCAGGGTCAGGACGAAGCCACCAATGAGTGGAAGCATGAGAAGTTCGTGACGCTGTACAACCCAGCTGACCTGCACGAAGAGATGCTCTGGGGCGGAAAGCGCCTCATCATCACGGAAAAGAACAGATGAGCGATCTTAATCCAGTCTTTACAGCACTCGGCGTCTCAGCTAGCGTCATCGCGATCGTCTACTTCATCGACAAATTGGTGCACTGGTGATCTACAAGATTTAACAATGGAGAAGTAAAATGTTCAAAGCAAATCGCCTTTCACGGTTAGCCACCCTGCTCGAAAACAATAAAGCAGCTGCGTTGGGATTGGAGTTTAACCTTTCCGAATGGACCGAAGGTAAAGTTAAAACAGAAGGCCCATTTTGGAACCGTCGAAAAAATATCTGCCACACGTCGGCATGTGCAGTTGGCTTAGCTTGCTTAAGCGGCGAATTTGCTACTGACAACTTGATGTTTGATGCCAGTGAGACGAGCATTGAACCATGCTACGCAGGCCATAAAAGCTGGAAAGCTATCGAAGCATTTTTTGGCCTTACAGAGACCGAGGCGAGACACTTGTTCCATGAACGAGCGTACGATGGAGCCACGATCGGCCATCAGGCAGAACTCAACGTGGCCAAACGTATCAGGGCGCTGATCGCCAAGAAGGCACCCTCTTCCACAAAGAACATAAGCAAGACTGTTAAAGACATCAAGCGAAAAGCACTCGAGGTCGCGAACTCATAAACTTTAGTGGCTGTGAAACCTCAAACATGGGAAGCCAAGATTGCGAGCCTTTCTTCCGAAGGTGTGATGCTAAGTGTTGAAGACTGGAGTGCGCTGCGCTATTTTGTGCCGTGGCACTCATGGCCGCTGGTCAACTCAAAACGATTTGACAAGATCTGGGTCGATTGGACTGGAAAGAAATTTACTTATCATGCAATCCCAACATCTCTTGGGAGGTGGAACAAGTTAAAATTGCTTCGCACCAGAATGGACTGGATTAAACTCATCAGAATGATCGACTCAATCGAGGTGCACCAGTGATCTGGGCTAGACTTAGAGTCCTGAACCCGTGGTACAAGTTCAAAGGTGTCCGGTCGTCGAGTGACATCTTCTATAGGACGTGGTGGATCACGAAGAATAAGAGTCTCGAGGTCCAGATCTCCCTGTTCAAGCCCAGCGTCCTCTTTGAGGTGGAGGTCGATACCCAGTGGATCGGCGTGGACCACGGGGGCCTCGGCTTCATGCTGCATGTGCTATGGTTCTTCTTCAACATCAAGATCTACGACGGGCGCCACTGGAATTACGAGCACGCTCGCTGGTACACCGACGAAGATTATGCCGAAGAGGCTGTTGACAATCAACCGAAGATGGCCTAAATAGAAGGTATGAAAAACCTTTTCAACACATATTGAATACGAGGCAACAGGTCCTCCTTCCGCTTCTATTGGAACTAACGTAGTAATGAACTAGAAGCGCATTAAAAGGAGAAACCTATGCGTACGTATATCAAGATTAAGATCATGTCGCTCGCCGCCGAGACCCGCATCATCCGCAAGGAGGAGAAGAAGTTCAAGTCCAAGCGATGGAACAGGCGCACCGGAGAATGGGAGCGACAGACTGTTACCGAGACAGGAGCTGCTATCCGCCTCGGACTCTACGAGCACCGGAAGAACGACGTAGCCTCAGAAGCACGAAGCGCTCTCATCGCCTACGGGTACCTGAAGAGCTACCCCTACTCTAAGATCGAGCAGCCTCTCGCCGGTAACCCAGCGAACCCTAACAGGATCGCCCAGATCGTTCACAAGTACGGCGGCAACTACGGAGCGAAGTTCAACGACGTCCTCAAGCAGATCGAGACGTGGATGGAGTCCACCGGCAAGGTCCGCGAAAAAAAGTTAAAGATTAGCAAAAAAACAGTTGACATCGCCAGCATTGCAGCCTAAATAGCTACTATAAGGAACAAGAATATGATTAACTTTAAACCCATTAGCAAGACCCCGAAGGATCATACAGATCCAACGGCGAGTCCTGGGTTTCTGTTGGTCAAGGTGAGGTAAAGCTAAAAACCTCACCGTCGAACAAGAACCCCGGGACGAAAGTTCCGGGGTTTTTTCGTTACATGCACTAGTCAGGTCGGACGCGGTTCCATACCGCACAATGAATCCCGGCGTACGCTCATCTGGTCAAGGCGTAGTGCATCCCATAATAAAGTCGGCATAGTACAGTGATAGTACAGTCCCTTGGTACGGGACAGACCAGCGTTTGATTCGCTGTGCCGGCACCATCCTAGAAGGAGACAGTTTCACTATAGACCCATGGCCCAGTGGTGAAGGCGCAGGACTCTTAATCCTTGAGACATCGGTTCGAATCCGATTGGGTTTACCAAATTAGTCCGCTTAGCTGATGAGGTCTTAGCGCTGGCCCGAAAAACCAGAGATCTTGGTTCGAGTCCAAGAGCGGACACCACTACGTGCTTCGGAAGCTCAACGGTAGAGCACCCGGTTGTCAACCGGAAGGAAGCGGGTTCGACTCCCGTCCGTAGCGCCAACATAGGTCACATACTCCGGGGTTCGATCCCCGGGCCGAGGGGTAGGAACCCGAGGTGCTAGGACGCAAGACCGACGGGATCGATACCCGTCCTCCACGCCCGCTGGTGTGGTGCTCAGGACCGAGGGTGAAGTTGATTGGAGACAGGCCTGATCCGCCTACTGGGTTCGATTCCCAGGTGACCTATACTCTATGATGTCGGTTCGTCCAATGGCAGGGCATGCGCTTGATAGGCGTGAAACAAGAGTTCGATTCTCTTACTGACTACCAATTTTATCCACGCAGAGCTCGACGGTAGAGCGACAGCGGTACGACTGGAGACTTGGGTTCAATTCCCTTGTGCGTGGGCCAAAGAATAACAGCGTGTACGAGAGTCTGGTTTCATCCCAAGGACTCGGAATCCTTGAACGTTGGTTCGAATCCAACCACGCTGACCAATCTATGCCCGCAAAGCATTGGCGACGATGCAGTTGCCTCGTAAGCATCAGAGAGAGGTTTGATTCCTCTTGCGGGCACCACTTATAACCCCGAGCCGAGCGGGCTCACGGCGATGCAGTTGAGTGATCCTTGCGATGGGATCCCGGGGACCATAATAAGCAGACTGTGGTGTAACGGTAGCACGGGTGATTGTGAGTCACTAAGCGTTGGTTCGAATCCAACAGTCTGTACCATTTAGCAGTTGACACTTCCGAGAAATTGGGTTAGTGTCTAATAGTCGTAGTGCAAGCGTTCCGTGATCCTTAGCGTCAATTGCAACGTATGGACACGGAACATGGCACCTCATCAGTGCACGGTGAGTACGAGAGCTGCATCTCTCAAGGGGCTTTGCGAGCCCTACGATCATCTCCAAAGACGGTTGACATCTTCTTCACATTGTGGTAGATCTAGAATCACAATTGGAGGAACTATCATGACAAACTTAAACAAAGCATTTCGCGAGCTCCGTAAGAAGGGGTACGCCGCTAAGCAGCGCTTCTGGTGCTGCAGCAGCTGCGCATTGGCCGCGCTTCCTGAAGGAACTGAGAAGTTCGTCTTCTACCACAAGCAAGATGCCGAACGGCTTGATCGCAATAGAAAGTGCAACCTGAGCTGGGGCGGTGACGGAAGTGAGATCGTTAAGGTCTTGAACGAGTGTGGCGTCTCCACCGACTGGAACGGAACGGAACAGCAGCGCATCAAGATCGACCTGAATTAACTACTTCAGGGAGTGATACTTGGCGTTGAGCTTGTCGATCCAGCCGCGGTTGCGCAGCTCCTTGTACATCACGTTCTCCGGGGAGAACTCGCCGCCGTCGTGCAGCCCAGAGGACCTCGCTTGGAAAAGCTTGTGCTTGTAGTCCTCGATCTCGTCCAGCGTGCCTTTGCTGACCAGGAACCTGATGAAGTGGATGGCGTGCTGGATCTTCTCGATCACGAACCTGTCCTCCAGCGCGTCGACCCGGTCCATGTGATTCGGGTACTCGACCCATCTACTATTCTTGATGGAGAAGAAGCCCTGCCCTTTCGGGTGCTCCTCGGAAGCGTCGCCGGCGTACATCTCGACGGGATAGCCCTCGACGACGTCGTCGTGCTCGTTCTTCCAGGCGACCTTCTTGTCATAGAGTTCCTCGGAGTCCAGTCCCTTCATGTCTACTAGAACGTGAACGTCGACGTCGCTGAACTTGGTGTAGTTGTAGTTTACGTTCCCGCCGGTGATCACTACGTCCTTGACCTGATTCTCTGGAATCTCGCAAAAGGCGATGAAACCGTCAGCCTGGGTCAGCAGCTTCTCGTGAACGTCGTCCTTCAGCCACCCTCTCTTGCTCCAGAGCTTCGGGTTCAACCTCTCGTGATACTTCAGCGTAAAGCGAAAGTTCTCAGTCATAAAGTCTAGAAAAGTGCTGATCATCGTTTATTTAGCATTTGACACTTAGAGAAGACTGGTGTATGTAGGTCTCTAGAAAACTTAGGAGACTACGGATGGTAAACATCAAGAAAGTTGTTGCTAGTATGGACGACATGACCCGTCTCCACGATAGAGCTTTAGACGTTCTCAAGGCTGAGAGCGGGTCCGAGAGCGATCTCCGCAAGCACATGCAGTGCGCGTCGGAGCTGCTCGACGGTATTCTTCTCTTCATGTCTAAGGCTGCGGTTCAACACGAGAAAGAAGCCCCGTTCATCGCAGAGGTACTCGACCTTCACGCTGAAAAGGTTCAACAGTCGATACACGCTGCGAAATCCACTAAAGAGATCAACAAAGATATTAACGCCATCAGAGACGTTCTCGCCGGGATAGTTAAGAAACCAAAAGGAACGTCGAAAGATGAAAATGTCAAAGTGGTGCACATCGACGCCACTAACATCACTAGCGCCGAAGACCTCATGAAGTTAATTCAGGAGAACGTGAAGAAGATCGCCGACACGAAGCACTAAATCATGACTACTTATGTCGACGCAGCTATACACCGACGACCTAACGGTCGCAAGAAGTACTGTCACCTCACTGCTGACAGCGTCGATGAGCTCCACGACTTCGCTCTCTCGATCGGTGTTAAGAAGTGCTGGTTCGAGAAGTCGAGGAAGGGTGTTCCCCACTATGACCTCAGCGAGGAGTGGAGAGCAGTCGCTGTATCGCGAGGGGCTAGAGAAAAATGAGCAGTAGGATGTACATAGTCGCCAGGCGCGACCTTGAAATGCCTCCCGGAAAGTTGGCAGCTCAGGTCGGTCACGCCGCCGTGAGGATGATACTTAAGGCTGAGCATTCTAAGTCATTCCCTGCAGAGCTGCTCCAGAACTATCTCTCGGGAGACGGGAACGAGGCTAAGATCGTCCTCGGTGTTGACTCTGAAGACGCGCTGAACGAGGTGTTCGACGCATGTGTCCAGATGAAGATTCCTTGCGGAAAAGTAGTTGACAGCGGGCGCACAGTGTTTAAGGAACCAACATTGACGTGCATAGGAATCGGCCCGATCTGGGACACCGAGATCGGGACTTTCAAGCACTTGAAGCTTTATTGAGGAGACAGCGGATGATCGACTGGAAGTATGGAGACAAGGTGGTGTGCAAGATTTCGCACACAGACCAGCTAGGATGCGTGTTCAACAAGGGTGACGTTTTTACGGTCAGTGAGGTTCGCACAGTCAGCGAGCTGAAGAAGATCTACCGCAACTGTATGCTCATCAAAGATGACGCCGTCTATGCGCGCTTCAAGGAGATCGAGGGTCACCACTGGTTCGGTTCAGTCTATTTCGAGAAGGTAGTCGACAAAGGAAGCGACGTGGGGATGGGAATGCTCATGGACATACTGAAAAGGAACACTACTAAGATAACGGAGTTTGCATGATGAAGTGTAACCTAGTAGTTGGGGACGAAGTCGTCGGAAAGATACCAAATGGCTCAGCTCAAAAGATGAGCCCGTTTGAAGTACTCATGTTCATGATAAAGTACTCTGGCAGGCAGTACGTGATCGACGGCGTCACTCATATAGACGATCTCATGAAGATCTTACCCCTTGATGCTATGGACGATCGTCTAAAAGACAAATCCCACGAAGAGAATCAGTTCTGGATTCACTTCAAGGGAGACACCAACCCAGAGAACTGGGTGAACGCCCACTTCTTCCAGAAGGTGATCAAGACTGACATCAAGACGGACATCTCAGTGTTCGAGAAGATCCTTGAGACAGCAAAGAAGGAGAAGAAGATTCCAGTTGACGCCGACGCTTAGACGAAATAAATAAGCGCAGAGAGTACAAGTTTCCCGGGTCAGCTGGGTGAAGGCGTCCGGTTTACACCCGGGAGAGCGCGGTTCGAACCCGCGGGGAAACACCATTTTTATCATGAGGAAATGAACTATGAACAACTCCTATTTTATCAACTCAGACGGGAAGACGAAGATCTCGAGGCACGAGGTCAGCGTCAGCAAGGCCCTTCCACCGTGCGTCTACGCCGTAGAGTTTAACCCTGACGAAGGGTTTTTTCTGACAGAAGTCTCACAGTTCGACCTGCCTTCGAAGATTTACGACGACGTAGAGGAGAGGGCGAGGAGGCTCATCAAGACGTTTAACGATCGCAAAGCTGCTACAGGCGTCCTGCTCACCGGAGAGAAGGGCAGTGGTAAGACTATGTTGGCGAAGCTGGTGTCCAGGCTTCTAGCTAAGGAGAAAGTCCCTACCATCTTGGTGAACGCGCAGTACTACGGTCCTAGCTTCAACGACTTCATCTCCAGCATCAACCACCCGTGCGTGGTGATCTTCGACGAGTTCGAGAAAGTCTACGACAGGGATCACCAGGTACACATCCTCTCCCTGCTCGACGGCGTCTTTCCGTCCAAGAAGCTGTTCATCCTCACGGTGAACGAGGTTGTACTGCTCAACAACAACTTTATCAATCGCCCCGGCAGACTCTTCTATCACTACGAGTACGCTGGCGTTTCAGAGACGTTCGTCCGCAACTATGCCAAGGACAACCTCAAGAACCAGGACGAGCTCGAAAACCTGGTGAAGGTCACGACCCTTCAACAGAAGCTCAACTTTGACTCCCTCAAGGCCATCGTCGAGGAGATGAACAGGTTCGATGAGCCGGCGACGAAGTCTATCCGTCACCTTAACATCGACGTGTCCGACGGCCGCGCGAACTTCGACGTCGAGATCTTCGTTAACGGAAAACTGGCAATCGACACTTACGGCGACGTCCGTACCCTCTACTATAAGAACCCCTTTGCGCTCAGTGAGAACATCTACTGGGACAAACACGGTCACAGCGTTAAGATCAACCAGGAGCGCCTGGTAGACGTGAACACCGAAAAGAAACAGTTTACTTACGAGGTTAAGGCGCGCGACGGCAGAAATAACAGCAATAAAGTCTACGACATTAAAGTGGTTCTCACCAGGCGCGACGTCGAAACCTCCAGCGTCTACGACTTCATCGATGATGGTAAAATAGGCTTCAACGCTCTCGAAAACTTCTTCGAAGACGACGGCCCGTACTACGACGAGACCAACACCGCCAAGTCAGTCGGTAGCATTGACTCCAGTGTGGATCTCATAGCGGCGGCCACTAGTGTATTCGCTAAGAGCAAAAGCTGATGATGCACCTTTTCCTCGTCCTCTACTTGTCCGGACAACCCTACGCGGTGTCTGAACGACAAGACTATCCGCTCCTCAACTTTGAGGACCAGGCTACGGAGTGCGCTGAGAGGGCCCAGAGCCTTCAGAGACAGGCTAAGTTTTACCTCTTGACGAACCCGAAAAACAACGGCTTCGACCCTAGCGCCAAGTGGGACGGCGTCACCGTCTCCTGCGTCTACGCTGAAACACCGCCAGAGGTCAAGTCGTGATCTACGTCTACGACGGCAAGATAGTCGCTAGGACTAAGAGTACTGTAGTCTATCCCGCAGACACCAAGGTTAAGATTAAGACCGACACCTACTACGTCGACAAGTACGAAGTAGAATTAGAGTTTGACGCAGTTGCCTGCTACTTGAGAACGTGGCGAGAATAAAGTGTTCCTAGCCGGTTGACACTTCTGGAAAACCGTATAAATAGTTCACTTCGAGTTTTTTGCGGGATCGTCTAACGGTAGGACGGTTGACTCTGAATCATCTAGTCTAGGTTCGAATCCTAGTCCCGCAGCATCGAGAACGCCTTCGTATAAATAACCTGTAGCAGGGTTTATACGAAGGCGTTGTCCGTTGTACTACACGATCTATCGCATCACCAACAAGTTGAACGGCAAGACTTACGTTGGGAAGCACCAGACGAAAGATCTTCAAGACGGTTACATGGGATCTGGGAAGCTTATCACACTTGCTATTAAGAAGCGCGGGGCTGAGAACTTCGTGAAGGAGATCTTGTTCGTCTTCGACAATGAACAAGATATGAATGCTAAGGAGAAGGAGCTCGTGGTGATCGACGAGACGACCTACAACCTGTGTCCAGGCGGTAAAAACGGATGGGGTTATGTCAACGAAAATGGTCTCAGCAATACTGAAAAAAAGAGAGAAACATCTAGACAAAATATCAAGATCGCAGCCGCTGCACTGATAGAAAAACAGAAGGATCCAGAGTTCAAGAGGAAAATGAATAAAGCTATCAGTGATGGTAGTCATAGAGATGGCAGAAGTTTCAAAGGAAAAACTCATTCACTACGAACTAAAAAACTAATGTCAGTTAAGGCAAAACTTAGGACAGGAAAGAAAAACTCACAGTTTGGAACTAAGTGGGTGACCAACGAAAGAGGTTCTATAAAAATAAGCGCTGATGAGGTTGACTTGTACATTTCGCTTGGATATATATTAGGAAGACAATTTTTGCTGGCGTAGTTTAATGGTAGAATCACACGTTGCCAACGTGTGGACAAGGGTTCGATTCCCTTCGCTCGCTCCAAATATACCCCGTGAACCGGATGGTAAGGTTCCTCTATGACATGGAGGCAAACTAGGTTCGATTCCTAGACGGGGTACCAGTTTTTTTCTACACTTAACGGTTGACACCATCGTGTCCCTGGTGTAGTACATAGTTCTCCGGCGTCGTGACGTCGGTCTAGGTCGCAAGGCCTAGGAGGGACTACCTTCGGGTAGTTCAAGGATAAGTCGAGTGATCGACCCAAAGTGCTCTATGTCTATGTGAGCACATCACCGCAAGGATGACCCGTTTACGATAGGACGCTCGGGGTGGCAACACCCGGCTCAGCCGCTAGGCTGGGTCATAAGCATAACGACGAGTCAGACTGACCAGTCGCCCAGTGGCCCGCAAGGGGAACCACCGTGGCTGGGAACGTAGCGGGTGGTGCCGGCGCTGACTAACCAAACGTCCGAATCTGAACGAGAACGTCCGGGGTCACAAAAGAGTCCGAGGCTTCGCTGCCGAGGGCGAGACCCTTCTCAAGCTGAACCTGGCAGTGATGACTGGTTCGCGAAGAGGTGCTCAGTAGCGTAGCCCGTGAAAGGCAAGAAGGCGTGTTGTATGTTGGGGTTCAAAAGGTCCTGACGCAACTGAGATAGCACGTCTCAATAGGTTCCAACTCACTTAGTGGTTAAGTGATCTTTTATTGAACAAAAGATTTTACGGTTCGAATCCGTGCAGCAAAGTCTATCTCGGTACTAGAGTGAAAGGTGTCTAAAACTGGGGCGCAAGCAATCCAGTCTAACTGATCCCGCAAGGTGAGGTTAGTTCGTCAAAGAGTTTACGTAGTTCCTTAGCGGGGACTCACAGTTGAAAGACTGGCGTGGACAGAGGTGGCGGAGAGCTCGAGTACGTCGGTCTACTGCATGACCTAAAACTGCGACACAGCTGCTCTACGGCTCAAAAGGTCGATGGACGTCGGGAGAAACCGGAGTGCAAATCCGGCATAATGCCCGAAGGAGTACGCACAATAGGGAAGATAGTCTCGCCCTACTAATCCCCACGTCGTCTACCGGAAGGACACTCGGACTCTCAATCCTTGGACGCCAGTTCGAATCTGGTCGTGGGGACCATTTTTGGCGGTAGCGATCCGATGATCCAGCGAGTCTCATAAGCTCGTTTGAGGAAGGTTTAACTCCTTCTCCCGCTTCCAATTTAGGACCAGTCGAGCTCAGCTCCTGGTCCTTTTTGCTGTCCGAAAATAGTAGTTGACATCTTCCTCTTCATGTTGTAGATTGAGAATCACAATGGAGAGAATATCATGACGAAGATCACCTGGCACACTGACCAAGCCCCGACCGGACGTTATCGCAGCTTTCAAAATCGCGGCTGGCCCCACGCCGAGAACGAGCGCGGCGACTGGATCTTCGACGTCAGGTGCGACGACGAGTACGTTCCCGCGAAGGTCAAGACCGGCGATCACAAGCCTCTGACTCTCCGCTTCGCTAAGTATCACACTGACCCCGAAGTGGTGAAAGCTAAAGGTGGCTTCACTTGGATGCGCTATACCCGCACCTTCAACACCCTCGCCGAGCTCAAGGAGTTCGCCAAGGAACGGTTGACATCTTCATCCTGATGGTGTAGATTTAGAATCACAATGGAGGAACTAAACATGACGCTCATGGTAACTGGTTATAAGTCTAAGAAGGAACTCAAGGAGTGCATCGGGAAGCCTCTCAACTATATTGAGACTAGCGCCTTTGGTCTTGAGTACAAGTCTACTGGCGAACTCGTCGTCGCCCATCGCCCCTTCCTCACGAAAGAACCCGGTCGTGAGTTCTTCGCCCAGGTCTGGATGAAGGACGACAAGATCGTCCAAGTAAAGTAATGAAAAAGGAAGATTAAAATGATCTACGACATGAACAAGCTCGAAGGAAAAACACTCTGGGCTCAGAAAGGTGGGCGCTGGGTATTAGCCACGCTGAGCGGGATTCCGGGAAATCGGGTCGCTGGTGTTTTCCGCATTGACGAGTCCGACCTCGAAGATTGGGATCTGTGGACCATGAAGACGCACGGTCACATTTTAACCAAGGACGAGCACATCCCCGACTGCCACGCCATCTGGTCGTAAACGAAAAAAAGCCCAGGAGCGATCCTGGGCTTTGTCGCGTCTAGTCGCGAGTTATCTGTCCCGCTGGTCGCCTAGCACTAGGCGCTCGATGTCGTAGCGGTTGATTCCAATGTCAGCCAAGTCACGGTCAGTCATCGACTGGAGTTCGCTGATATTCTGACGAACTTTGCGCCACTTCTTGACCTTGCTTAGTGCTCTCCTAATCATATCTCTTCTTTCTGTTCTGTACTGATGCTTACCGTTTATTTAGCTGCTGTAGCCATGACTTCATGTCATAGCTGCAGGCGAGTATAAATAAGTCGGAGCTTGAACATGAACACAATACTTACTAAAATCTTGAATAACCTCTTCGCACAGACGAAGGTGGTCACCACTCCCCCCAACACCATCATAAATGAGGCACCACACATGGACGCGATAAAAGAACTGCTCGCACACCTAGACATCCTGAAGGAGGCAGCTTTGCGCGACGAACACGTCATCGCCGACCTTCTGTCTAAGAACTCGCAACTGACGACTGTCCTCGCTGCGGCTAACAAGGCCAACGACGAGTTGAACGCCGCCGCGGCCATAGCCCTCGGAAAAGCCAAGGAGGTGCGCTCCTAATGCCCTCAATGTCCGGACTCCTATGTAAGTCCTACACTGTAGAACAGTTCGTGACTTACGTTAAGGATGAACTCTCGCTCAAGATGGGAACCTGGCGTCCTACCGGCCTCGTCCTGCACAACACCGGAAAGATGGTGTTTCCCGGCTTCGACGCCCACGGCGTTCAGATCACCCCGGCCCAGCGCATCACCAACATGTCGGTCGACTGGGTCGCTCGACACTTCAACGGCGGCCCGCACTTCCTGGTCTCCCCGGCGTACCACGACGTTGCTCGCAACGTAGACATGCCGGCTATGATCCACACGGTCTGGCCCGGCTGGCTACCTGGAACCCACTCCCCGTCCTGGAACTCTACGTTCTGGGGAATGGAGATGGTGGGAGACTTCGACCTCCAGCCGTTCCCGGACGACATGAAGAACGTAGCCGTCAAGTCGATCCGAGCGCTGTACGACATGCTCGGTCACGTGGCGTCGGACAGTACGTTTCACCTTCACAAGGAAGACCCGCGGACGACTCACAAGCATTGCCCTGGCGTCAACGCCGGAAACAAGCAGTCTTGGCTCGACAACATCAACGACTCGGGACACGACCAGACTGTTAAAGTTTGGCCTGCAGTCGGAACCAACCCAGTGCAGGTACCAAAGCCACCGCAAGAACTTCCTCACGTCTCGATGGGGTTCACCCCGGCGATGGAAGCGACTCTCAAGAAGATGGAGGGCTTCCGCTCGGCAGCCTACGACCTCAACGGAATATGGCACGTCGGTTACGGCTTCCGCGACGGCTTCAAGGGAATGAAGATCGACGGCGCCACCACGATGACGCTAGCCGCCGCTGACGCGCTGTTCCAGACCTCCATGAACGAGCTGTCCGACACCATCCTCTCATCGATACTCAAGGTGAAACCTACGCAGAACCAACTCGACGCCCTCGGCATCTTCGCCTGGAACGTCGGTACCGGGGCGCTTGCTGGATCCTCTATCGCGCTCAAGCTCAACGCCGGCGACGTACAGGGAGCGGCCGCCGCTTTCCTGATGTGGGACAAGTGGAGGCCGGCTGGACCGGGTACTCCGCTAGAAGTGTCGCCACAGCTTCACAACCGCAGGGTCCAGGAACAGGGAATCTTCCTAGGAAAGATCAATCTTCCACTTTAGAGAGAAGAAAAAAAGAGGTGTACACCTCCAACTAGCTAGTATATAGCGCTGGTCCAGGCTTAAAACACCTGGGCCATTTTTTTGGAGGATTTGTGATGAACGACTACGCTTCTACTGTAGAGCGCATGCTCTCAATGCTCACTGACGAGAACAAGAAGAAGGCGCTCTCCAAGAAGAACGTCATGCTCTCCATCTTAGTCCAGGCCGGGATGCTGACCGCCCTCGAGGACTTCGGTGAGAGGAGCGACGGGAAGGTCAATGGCGAAGAGCTGGTCAAGGGCGTAGCCGCGGGGCTCGTCGGGTGTTTTGTCAACATTAAAGCTAACGTCGTCGCTCAGAGCGAACTGAGCGACGCAGATGCAAACGAGATGATCGTGGAGCTCCTCGCCACTGTCTCCATCAACACCATGGACGCCCTGAAGGCGAAGGGTGATACGGTGGGGACGACCATGGGTGACTTTGAGACGGTCACCATGCCAAATGGAAAGGTTCACTGATGGCTCAGAACGACTACGAGAGAGAGATAACGTGCTTCAGGAAGAACCTCTCTGTTCTCCTGGGATCCGTCGACGACGAGAAGGTCGACGTTACAGACCCGAAGTTTAAGATGTCGATGCTGATGCAAGCCGGGTTCATCACCGCCCTCGAGTCCTACGAAGGTAGCGTTATCGACTCGGACTCTCTTAAGGCTGGGATCGTCGGAGGGTTCGTCGGGGCTCTCTTAAACTTCAGGGAGTCTTGTATGCACCAGGGGGTCAGTGAAACTGACGTGGCTAACCTCATTGACTCAGTCATCTCGACCACGACCAGCGTAATCTCACAGTACACCGGAGGTGAAGAGGTCGACTCGAGACTGAAGGTAGTGAAGTTTGACATAAAGAAGCGACACTGAATCATGACAGACATCGACACCGCACTCTCTCCAGAGATACACCGGATCTTCGCCGGGTGCCTCACCTCAGTAGACGTCGATGTGAGGTTCAAGAACCTCGCCAAAGTCGTTCACCCCGACAGGTCCAGGGACCCTCGGGCTAATGACGCTTTCACGAACTTAAATAAGATGAGGGAGCGCGCCGTCAAGGAGATGGAGTCCGGGGTCTGGACTGGCTTCGGTGAGAACACGGTCACCTTCACCACGTCGTCGGCTGCTGTAGCTTATAGTTACCTCAAGAAGAGGAACGGCGACCTCGGTGACGAGTACGTGTCCGAAACGCACTTAGCTTGTGTCCTCCCGAACGAACCCTTCGTAAGAAAGGGCGTCGACCTGATGAACAACATCATCAGCTACGCCCCGGACAACATTCTCGAGAACGCTAGGAAGTACGTCCCGGTAGAGACTCGACTCTTCAAGAGCCCCCTGATAAACGGAAAGCAGCTCGTCACTATAGAGAGGGACGCAGCCTCTGCTGCTCTCGAGGACGTAGTCAATAAGTGGGGCCCGTGGGACCCAAGGTCGGTCGCTTGGCTCGTGTCATCCCTGTGCGACTTCACGTGCTTCTTGTCCACCCAGAAGATCGTCCACCTCGCCCTCACCCCGCAGAACGTCTTCGTCAACACCGAGAAGCACAGCGTCCAGGTCGTCGGAGGTTGGTGGTTCTTCAAGCCTAGGAACGCCACAGTAGAGAGGGTCCCGAACTGGGTCCACTCGTCAGTCCCAAACTCGCTGTTTACAAAGAAGAGAGCTGATGTTAGGATCGACCTCGAGAGCGTCAAGGCTCTCGCCAGGTACTGCCTCAAGGGCGTCAAGGACGTTCCGCGAGCGATGGACATCTGGTTGAGCACGCCGAGCTGCGACGACGCCGTGCAGGAGTACTTTAAGTGGGAGCGCGCCAGAGAGGTCGCTTTCGGCGTCAGGAAATTCGTCGACTTCGGCCACCCGGCCGCGGAGGCGTATAAGAAGGAGAAGTAATAGTTATGGGTAACTCAAGATTTTCGTCTACGGCCTACATGAGCCACAGTACGATGCGCGGGGACGCGACGTCCACGGGCCTCCACGACATCCTCAAGTCTACGACCATCGACTCCGGGCACAAGCCGGAGAACATTAAGGTCCGCGAGGCCCGCGACTCCGTGTTGAACCCGAAGTCGCTCCCGATCATCCTCGCCCTCGACTGCACCGGGTCGATGGGTGACGTTATCTACGAGGCGATGAAAAAGTTCAACGTCATCATCGAGGAGCTCGTCGACAAGAAAGCCGTCGAGGACCCCGCGATCATGACTATGTTCTTCGACGACGTTAAGTTCGTCGGCGCCCGGGCTCTCCAGGTCTCGCAGTTCGAGTCCGACATGGAAGCTGTGAAGCAGCTCGAGAAGATGTACGTCACCGGCAACGGCGGCGGCAACAACACCGAGTCCTATGATCTGCCCCTCTACATGGCGGCCTTCAAGACGAAGACTGACGCCTTCGAGAAGCGCGGTCAGAAGGGCTTCCTCTTCACCGTCGGCGACGAGAACATGCCGACCAAGCTGACCAAGCAGGAAATCCAGACGGTCTTCGGAAGCGACGAACCGGTCTCCGAGGACATGGACTACATGACCCTCTTCGAGGCGGCGTCCAGGATGTACAACTGCTTCCACGTCGTCGTCATGGAAGGAAGTCACGCCGGCCGCGCTGGTGAGGACGCCATGCGCAAGAACTGGGCCAAGCTCGGTCAGAACCTCATCATCCTCAAAGATTTGAAGGCCCTCCCCGAGGTGATCGTCTCGACCATCCGCATCGTTAACGGTGAGGACCACGACACTGTCGTCGGCGCGTGGACGGGAACGACCGCGATCGCCGTGGCCGATGCTACGAAGAGCCTCGTTGCTAAGAAGTCTGGCTCTACCGACAGCACACCGGGAGTCAAGACTCTTTAACGAAAACGCGCTCCGGTAGAACTCCTCCTTCGGCCGGAACGCGGGCCGGGTCTGCGAGACTCCTCGCGCCCGGCCACCTTTTTTGGGGGTTTAATCCACGCTGGGAAAACGGCTCTCTCGGCGGAAGCAATCAAAGTCGTCCTGAAGCTCCGTCCCCTACACTATCATATAGCGGACAAGGTCGACGACCGTTTTTCTGTTTACAGTCTAAAAAAATTAGTGTATAGGGCTTTTCAGAGGAGAATCTTATGAACTATAAGAAGATGTGCGACCTGGCGACCTTCATCGCCGACAAGGAAGTGGACATGGCTACGTTCCTTCCCAAGGACAAGAATAAATTTCCACACGACGTCTTAGTGGCGCAAGCAAAGAGATATAGGTCACGGGAAGAAATGGACGCTATAGTTAATGACTGCGGGACTGCTTGTTGCATAGCTGGATGGACAGCGCTGAAGCACGGAAAAGGTTTTGCTGGTGATACTACAGACGACGTCTTCGATCTACCTAATAATATCAGAGATTTTGCAGCAAAGGAGTTGGAGCTTACCGGCCTTGAAAGCAGCATGCTGTTCACCCCGGACGGATGGTCCAGACCGATGGACAAAAAAATCCAGCGCGAGAGGATGATGGGAGTCCTGCGAGGTGAGATCTTACTTAACTACGGTTGGCTGCACAACCCTCGACCGAGAATAACTGAAAACGAAGGAGAGTAACATGGCTACATCAGCTAAGACTAAGTTAAGGACTACCGCCGACGAGATCCTCGCCGACGTGCAGAAGGCGCGAGGAAAGGCGAAGACACAGACGTCCACAGTAGTGGCCGACCCCCGCTTCGCCGACATCGAGAGCAACCCCTTCTACCAGGTGCTCTTCAACGAGAAGCTCTCCGCCAAGGAGAAAGCTAAGCAGTTCGCCTCCCTGATGACGTTCACTGGTACTAAGGAGGAGTCCCGCGAGCACGTAGCCCAGCAGGAGCTCTTCAAGGAGTACCTGCAGAACGTGCGCGAGACGATGGCGACCGAGATCATCCAGCTCACGGACTCCGGCACCTTCTCCGAGCTGAAGGACACCTACTCCCAGATGAACCAGGGCCTCATCGACTTCGAGAACGGCATGGGCCCTCTCACCGACATCATCGACGCGGTCTACAAGCTCCGCACGTCCGGCATGACGCTCGACGCCTTCAAAGCTATCGTCGAGGACAGGCAGAAAGAGGACGAGCGTCGCAAGAACTTGGCTGAGATCGACGGCAAGGTCGGCGACATCAGCAACAGCATCTCCGAGAAGCAGAAACAAATCGCCGCCCTCAAGACGAAGCGCGGCCTGTTCGGGTTCGGCGGACTGCCGCAGAGCGTCAAGGAGGACATCGCCCGGGAGGAGGCAGCGATCGCCCAGGACAACGAGCAGCTCGGGAAGCTCAACGGCGAGGCCGTCACTCTCGAAGCTTCGGCCAAGCCCCCCGAGGACGATGACCCCGAGTTCGCCGAGCAGAAGGCGAAGCTCCGCGAGCTCTTGGACATCTCGTCCGAGGAGCACAAGGAGCGCCAGCAGAACTTAGTCGCCACGGCCCTCAACTTCGTGCAGACCTCTAAGTCCCGCATCGGCAGCATCCGCGACCACCTGACCCAGATGAACGGCCAGATCGAGTCCCTCGCCGACGCCAACGACTCCATGACCGGCGTCTACGCCATCATGCAGGAAGGGCTCAAGACCGCCGACGCCAACAACCGCGACCTCCTCAAGAAGGTGGCCGAAGGGCCGGCCGACGAGGACGCCATCGCCAAGATGACTCGCGAGTCCGAGAAGCTCTCGATCGACCAGCACATCAAGGCCGTCGACGCGAGCACCGTCGACACGATGTCGACCTACGCCGACCTCACCACCCAGGCGATCCGCGTTAAGGGCATGCGAGACAACAACACCGACAACATGAACACGGCCCGCATCCTGCACTCGCAGGGAGTGGCCGGCGTTGCTGACAGGCTCAGCACCGTCCTCCAGGCGGTGTCCATGGCCGCTCTCGGCGAGTCGTCAGCGATGGCCAGAACCACTATGGACCAGATGCGACAGTCGACCAACGCTGTGACGCAGAAGGAAGCCATCCGTCAGGCCATGGGCGTCAACGAGCAGGCCGACGCGCTGTCCAAGGTTATCGACGACCTTCAGGGCTACGGCCAGGTCGTGACCTCAGCCACCGAGATCACCAAGGAGGGCATCGAGTCGATGCGGGTCAAGATGGACGAGATCGCGAAGGAAGCCGAGGCCGTGCGCAATTCTACTCGCAAGGCGTACGCCGTGAACTCCGACACGATCGGAAAGCCAGCAACGACGACTGTCGCTGACAAGAAAGCCGCGGCGAAGACGAAGAGCCCGTTCGGTAACATCGGTACACGCTGATGAGCAAGGAACTCCTCCTCACCAAAGAAGAAGTGAAGCGCTGCGGGATAGGCATGGGACACGAGTGCTGTGCCTATCTCCTCTGCGGTCCGAAAGGGTTCGAGTGTGGCCGTGTGTTAGACGACATCAAGGCACACCTTGACAAGCGCGTCAAAGATGATAATATCGTAGCTAGAAGGCAACCGCTGGAGGCCTACCCAAACTGCCAGCTCAAGGAGGAAATTGATGTTAATGTTAATGTTAGCTGAAGCCACTACGTGGCCGGACGTCGCCGTGCTGGCCATACCGGGGATCATATTCTTAGGCATCGTATACCTCTCGTCGCGGTAGCACCATGAACTACATGATCAAGGGTACGGACAAGCTCCGCGACACTCCTAACTTTCGCTGCGTCGGCAGGGACGCTGAGCTCAAGGAGATGGCGTCGATCCTGACCAGGCGCGCCGCGAACTCTATCGTCATCACCGGGCCGGGAGGCGTCGGGTGCTCCACCATCTGTCTCGGCCTCTGGGCCTGGAAGAAGACTGACGGTGCGCCGTTCGACATCTCCTCCAAGAGGATCTTCTGGCTCGACACCGACGGCCTCTTCTCGTCGAGCGACGGCAACACCGTCGACTCAGAGTGGTCGAAGATCATCACCGCTCTCGAGCAGACCTCCGGGTCTATCCTCATCGTCGAGGACTACAACGACTTTCTCACCGCCTGCAAGAACGGGCACGAGCACTTCGTGAACTCGCTCATGAGCTGTATCAAGACTGGAAAGACCCAGGTGATCTTCGAGGTCAAGGACAACCACTTCGACTCAGTCATCAAGTCGCACTCCGACATGCAGGAACTGTTCACCGTGATGGAGATCGCCGAGCCGAACGACGGTCCTCTCCGCTCCATAGTGAGGGACTCGGCCGACCAGCTCGCGGCGTACCACAAGATCGCCGTCACCGACGAGGCCGTTGAGCAGTCTATAGCCCTGACGAACAAGTACAGGTCGACGAGCACCAGGGCGCAGCCGTCGCGAAGCGTCAACCTTCTCGACCGGTCGCTGGCCACTTATAAGATGGACTCACACGAGAAGATCTCTCCGGCAGACAAGACTGCGCTGGACGGCTGGACGTCCAAACTCCGCGTCACCGAGGACAACTACATCAAGGCTATGGACGAGCTGAACACCGAGGACGAGCGCCTCGACGACGCGGCCGCCGGGGCCAAGTCTAAGACGATAGGCGCCTTCGCCAAGCTGGCGGGAAAGGGCGGCGTCGACAACCCTGCTAAAGCTGAGATCAAGAAGAAGCTCGAGCTGATCGAGGAGTCGCTGTCCGACACTAGGAAGCAGCACGACGACTTCGTCGAGAAGGTCAACAAGAACCTGAAGCTGTCCGGCGGTGACGTCACCTCAGAATTCTCCAGGATCTCCGGCATCCCGGCTGACAAGCTCAACGAGGACGAGCGCGAGAAGCTCCGCAACCTCGAGCCGAGCATGCTGTCCAGGATATTCGGGCAGGACGAAGCGGTGAAGCACGTGGTCGGGATGGTCAAGACTTCCCGCATCGGTCGTCGCACCCGAGGGAAGCCCCTCGGCGCCTGCATCTTTACCGGACCGTCCGGAGTCGGCAAGACCGAGATGGCGAAGGCTCTCGCGGTCAACCTCTTCGGCGACGAGAAGTCTCTGTTCAGGCTCGACATGTCCGAGTACATGGAGAAGCATGCCGTGGCGAAGCTCATTGGCGCCCCTCCCGGCTACGAGGGCTTCGACGCCGGCGGCATCTTGACGAACGGCATCAGGCGCCAGCCAGTGTGCGTCCTCCTCCTCGACGAGATCGAGAAGGCTCACCCTGACGTCTTCAACATCTTCCTCCAGATCCTCGGCGACGGCAGGCTCTCTGACAACGTCGGCCGAGTGGTCTCTTTCGAGGACTGCTACGTGCTCTGCACCACCAACATCGGGCAGACTCACTACCTCGACAAGAAGCTCACCGTGGCGCAGGCCCAGGAGCGCACCATGGCCGAGCTCGACTCTACCTACCGCCCAGAGTTCCTCAACAGGTTCGGCGGCAGGAGGGACATCGTCCAGTTCAGCGCTCTCAGCGTCGAGGTGATCGAGAAGATCGTCACTAGGGAACTGAACCTGATCATATCGGCGTACTCGGTGGAGAACATCAACTTCACGGTGCACGACGGTGAGGTCAAGAAGTTCTGCGAGAAGAACTACGACCCGCGCACAGGCGCGCGAGGTCTCCCCGGCAGGCTGAGGTCCACTCTCGAGTCCTCGATAGCTGACAGGGCCCTCGCGAAGAATCCTGGTGACATACTGCACCTTTCTGTGGTATACGACAAGAAGACGACCGAGCTGGTCGTGACGGAGGACGAAAAATGACGCCCATAACAGTGATCAATTCTAGCATCAACGTTAGCGACTGGGGCTTTCCCCAGTGGATCTTAGTAGTCTGGCTCTCGCTCAATTTTATAGGCTACATCATGCTTCACGGGGAACCTAAAGCTGGAAACTACAACGCGTGGAGCGCCTTCGCGACGCATGCCATTCTGTTTTTACTTCTATGCAATGGAGGATTCTTTAGATGAACAACCTTTCTTTACTCATTTCTATCGTAGCAGTGTTTAGTCTCATCATCATCTCTTTGATGGAGTACGAGTACTGGCCACCGCTTGTCGTGTTCATTGCGGCGGTGACGTGTGGGTACGTGTACCTTAATGGTTGGGCCCAGGTCTGGAACTTCGTGCAGGCTGCTCCACTCTATGTAGTCCTGTACGTTATAGCAGGAGCGGTGTGGTCCGTGATCAAGTGGTGGCTGCACCTGAGGAAAGCTCGTCAGTGGGTGCGAGACAACAAGAATGACACTAGCGTCCTCTATCCACCAGTCGGCCTCTTTGGCAAATATGTAAATCAATTTGTAAGAGACAGGGTAAACGAGCTCGAGCGCGTCAGGTCGAAGGACAAAACGCTCTTGGAAAAAAATAACAACATCATCAGGGGTCTCGTTAGCTACGACGACCTGAACATATCTTACTTTACACCGTACGTCGGGGACTTCAAGGCCCGAATCATCTCGTGGATGTTCTTGTGGCCGTGGTCCTTAGTGTGGACGTTCTGCCGCGACGTCGTCGTCGAGATCGGCACTATCATCTTCAACAGACTGAAGAGCGTCTACCATCGCATCGCCGTCAGCGTGTTCCAGTGAACGCCGACGCCATCAGGGAACAGTTCGCCTCACAGGGAATCAACAGCCTTGAGGAACTGAAGAGCCAGATCGAGAAGTGGACGCACATCATGCCCGCCGGTCCTGCTACTATCCCAGGCTATCAGGACTTCCCGCGGATGCCGCCAGAGGCATGGCTGCACGTCAAGAAGATCCTCGACACTAACGGAGCGATGATGCTGACTGACGTAAGTGGCGTGGACAAGAACGGTACGAGCTTTGCTAGAGGGCAGTACGCCTCGGTCTCACCGGAGGCTAAGGAAGCAGTGTTCAACTCTTTAGCTAGGATATGGGAGCACCTGCACTGATGGAAGAGACAGTCACTGAGAAGATCAAGAAGATCCGGGACCAGGTCGCCGCTGACGTCAGCGTGACCAAGAAGGTGGAAGGTCAGTCGATCTACGGTCGAGTCGCCAGGCGAACATACCAGATCACGCAGGGCTTCGACTGGATCACGGCCCGCGTCTACCCGGTGTGGAGGGTCACGTCATGGCCTTTCCGCCAGGTGATCAAGGGGTGGTTCTGGCTCTGGGACAAGATGGTCCACGACGATGCCGGAAACTTCAACAAGACACTGGCCGGTGCCTTCCTCTTCGGCTCGGCGGTCTTCGCCTGGTTTTTTCTCGTTCCCATGCTCATGTTCGTCCTCGACTGCGGGTTGTACCTGACGACCGTCAAGCGCGACGACGCGGTGTACCTCTTCAACTCCCAGGAGATCGACCCGGTGGAGAACGTCCACTCGGTGCAGGGGTGCTACAAGATCCCGTGCTCGGACGCCGACTCGATCTACTTCAGAATCAGGCCCACCTGGTTCAACGAGTCCTGGAACATAGCCCACCACGGCGAGCCGTTCTTCTCGGACTACGTGGCCGCGGCGATCCCCATTACTGTGTCGAGGTGTGTGATCACCTCGTACGGCTTTCGCATGAGACTCTTCATGCGAGGCTTCAACGTCTACCCAGACCTGCTGCAGTCCGTCTGTACGCCGGTCGGAGAATCAGCGACAGGAGTTAAACCATGAACTACAAGAAGATGTGCGACCTGGCGGCCTTCATCGAGAAGCTTGACTCTAGTCAAACGAAGATGATGGCGTATGTTTCTCCTAATCACTATACTAATAAGATTACTAAGAAGACTGCTCAGGAGGCCGTCAACGACTGTAATACGGCGTGCTGCATCGCAGGGTGGGCAGTTCTTAAAAAAGCATTAGAGAGCGATTCTGATTCCAATGATTACTTTCTTGGGTCAACAGTAGCACGTAACGCTCAGACGTACCTCGAACTCACAGATGAAGAAAGATTAAGCCTCTTCGTCCCAGACGGCTGGCCCTACTCCTATGTCAGTAGGAAAGACCAGCAGGAGAGGATGATCGGAGTCCTTCGCGGTGAGATAGCGCTCACCAAGGACTGGTTGTTGAATCCTCAGCCTCGCAAATAGCCAGTTGACACTCACTTAGCGTTGAGATATACATCCTAGCATCAGAAAACGAAGGAGAAACCATGCCATCTAAGAACACAGAACAGTCGATCGAAGAAACTCTCGAGGAGTTTCAAGATTTTGCTCAGAAGCTCGCCGAAGCACCCGCCGTTCAGGGATTTATCATCGGCTTCTCTACAGAAACGACTATCAAGGGAATCTCGACTGAAAAGTACGTAGTGGTGACCGACGGAGGTGGCGTAACCCACTGCGGACAGACTATCAAGAAGCTGAAGCTCGGCGCCAGGGTCGCCGTAGTTCAGGGAGCCGTCGTCGCTACGCTCAAGGGTAACGGGCTCGTCACCGTGGCTGCTCGCGTCATCAAGGTATTGTCTAAGACTGAGCGCTTAGTAGAGCTTGACTCTGTCACCAAGATCGTCTACGACTTCGACCTCGACACCGAAGTCGGCGACCAGGTCTTAGTGGCATCAGGCACGATAATCACCGACATAATGTCGAAGGGCACGACCGTAGCTGAGGAGGACTTCGTTCCCGTAGAGTGGGAGTCTATCGGAGGCCTCGACGACGTCAAGGAACAGTTCCTCGAGTTCATAGTGGGACAGACCGAGCACGCCCACCTGTACACTGAGTACGGTTACAAGGTCCCGAAGGGAATCCTCCTCGAGGGTCCTCCAGGCTGCGGCAAGACCATGATCGGGAAAGCTGCGGCTACCGAGGTCGCCAAGCTCTCCGGAGGAAATGGCAAGTTCATCTACGTCAAGGGTCCAGAGATCCTGAACAAGTACGTTGGTGAGTCCGAGCGCAACATCCGCAACCTGTTCTCCGACGCCAGGGAACACCACGTCAAGACAGGCGTCCAGGCCATCATCTTCATCGACGAGGCTGAGTCTGTCCTCGGTCGAAGGGGTGCCAACCACACCTCCGGCATGGACCAGACGATAGTCCCGACGTTCCTGACCGAGATGGACGGCCTCCAGGCTTCCAGCGCCGTGGTGATACTGGCCACCAACATGCCTCACCACCTCGACCCGGCGGTCGTCCGCGACGGGCGCATCGACCGTAAGATCACCGTCGGACGACCAGACGAGTCGACGTTCGAGAAGATCATCGACATCAACCTCGCCGGCACCAAGTCCAACACCTGTGGTAAGAAGGTCGCCCGTCATCTCTACGACGAGAACCGCAGGGTCCTCGAAGTGCTCCTCGACGACGGTCAGACGACCTACGTCACGGCCAGGGACGTCCTGTCTGGAGCTTCGGCGGCCAACATCGTTGAGATCGCCAAGACTACCGCGCTCAAGCGCGACATCAAGGCCGGTGCTAAAAAACCGTCCGGCGTCGGTGACGAGGACCTGATGAGGGCCGCTGACCGAGTCCTGAGCGAGATGAAGATCACCTCGCACCAGACAGAAGCTGAGAGAGCAGCAGCAGCTATGGGTTGCTCGATGGTCGAGTATAGAGCCGTAGCATAAGGAGAGAGAAAATGAACATCTTTAAGACCAAGCCGAAGGGTAACCCTTCTAAACCTTCGTCTGGCGACTTCGGAGGCTCTAACTTCGCGGCCAAGGCGATGCAGCTGAGTAAGAAGGCCAACGACGTTAAGGCGGCTCAAGTTAATAAGCAGCCAAAGGCATCGGAAATTACCAGCAGCAAGTCTCGCGGAGGTTGCTGGTGCTGAACCTCGTCCTCGTCGGCATCGCCGTCGGGGTGGCGTCTATGACGATCTCGGCCACGCCCATCACTTTCGGGATCAGGTCGTGGCTCGTCGACGAGTCCCAAGCCGACTTCACTAGGTTCTTAGGGGAAGGGTTGAGCTGCACTTACTGCGTCAGCCACTGGATAGCCGGGCTGTTCGCCTGGTGGTTTGGGGTCAGCGCCGGGTTCGAGGACTGGCTCCTGACCACGCTGATTCTCATCTTCGTGGCGTCGATGACGTCTAAGCTCATGAAGCTCGGCGTCGCAGTTGACAACTAGTGGGTAGGATTGTAGTAGGAGTAACAAGAATGCGATCCTACCTAAAATTCATACATCGGGCACGCTCTAAAAGAGCTATAGCTGCAATGATAGCATCAGAAAAACCAGGACAACTAATGGTCAAAACCTACTCCTTTTACGAAGAATACCAGTATGACATCTCGGCCCACTTGGGCGACATGAAAGAAGTGACTTGTCTCTCGTCTGAATCGTCCTACACTGTGAATCCCGTCGTTCACCTGAAGAAGTACCTCAGCTTCAAGCAGTACAACCCTCACCACGCCGTAGCCTTCTACAAGGATGGCGTCATCCACGTCAAGCAGAAGATCGAAGGGTCGGACAGCAGTTCAGACGACGATCCGATAAAGATCGGAAAGAAGTCCAACCGTTACGTCATAACTTTCTGGGGGTCCAACGAGAAGTTGTTCAACGACCTAAAGAGTAAGCTGGACGCCTACGTCCAGCCCGACAGTACGATGATCACCTGGGCCTACACCAGGAGCAACCAGATGACTACTCTCATCCTGCCCCTCAAGGACCACGGCCCAGTCTACCAGGAGGCGTACCCCTACATCAAGGACGTCAAGGGGACGATGGACGCCTTCATGGAGAGCAGCGCGTCCATTCTGATCATGAACGGGCCGATGGGGACCGGAAAGACTAGCCTCATCGCCGACCTGATCACTCGTCACAGCCTCAACGCCGTGACCACCTACGACACTGACCTGATGAAGGACGACTCCTTCTACGTCTCCTTCCTCTCCGGCGAAAACAACCTCATGATCATGGAGGACGCCGACGTCCTGCTGCTGTCTCGAGAGGCCTCTAAGAACGAGACTATCGCCAAGCTCCTCAACGTCTCCGACGGCATCGTCAACTCGAGCAAGAAGAAGATCATCATCACCGCCAACGCCAACAACGTCGCTGACTTCGATCCGGCCATCATGAGGCCCGGGCGCTGCTATGGCGTTATCCCCTTTCGCAAACTCGTCGGCAAGGAGGTCGACGAGGCATGCCGCGTCCTCAACAAACCTCGTCCCGGAGATAAGAAAGACTACGCCCTCGCTGAGATCTTCAACGGCGAGCTCAAGGAACAGGGCTTCAAGACTGGGTTCGCATAAAGGAGAGCTAGGATGATTACAAAAGAAAAAACCACGCCTATCACCAAAGAAGAGTTCCTTGAGCACGTAGAGTGTGGTTGGAAAAGAACCGGCTTTACTACTGGAACGTTCTGGCGTGGGAAAAAACTTACTAAAACTTCTAGACACCGCATGGAAGTCAATGACGATTCAGACGCCGTGGACAACCTCTTGATCGTCGGCGCTTCCTGCGCAGTAGGAGCCGCTGCGCTGTCCCAGAAGATGACGCCGACGAACTACATTGCGAAATACCTTCCTTCTTCTTCCCCGTATTATCATGATTCACTCGTCTCTCACATATACGACGCCAACGATGGTTCGCGTTCTAAGGAGAAGGCTATCGAGAAGATCAAGAACATAGAATGGCCGTCCTTGAAGAAGTAGTTGACATCGTGCATGATTGGTTTATTGTACCAGTCACCATCATCGTCGGAGGAAAACAATGACTGCTAACACATTCGAGCTCTCTACGTTCAGCAACGGGGCGGCCCTCAGCCTGATCTCTCGCTACGAGGGGTGGGGTTATAAGAAGGTCGGCATTCGTAGGGACGTCGAGAACGACATGATCTGGGTAGCCTTCACAGCCCCGAAAGGGAAGTGAATGTTTCTCCCTATCTTCGCCTTCGTACTCTTCTGTGTGTGCTTCTACAAGGCCCGCATGGTGTGGTACAGAGACAAGTGGCCCGCAAAATTGATGTCCTTCTTCTGGGGGTTCATCGCGGTCGCCGTGATCGTGTTAGTACTTTACGCAGAAATTAAACATTAGAAAAAGGAGTAGTTTATCATGAGTGAAGACCAAGACAACAACAAAGACCCGCAAGACAACAACAACAATCAGCAGAAGGGCAAACCAGTCAAGCCCCTGACGCGCGACGAGATTGACAAGAAGCTAAAGAACAAGATGCAGAACGTCAAGAATAAGAAGTTCGAGGACGCCTACTCTGTCCTGTTCGACAAGCAAGCGGCGGCCCAGTCGGTACTCGATGCTGTCACCGCTGAGATTGAGCAGCTAGTCGAGAAGTATGAGAAGGACATTCTGTGAAGCACGAGTGGAGCTTAGAGATCCCAGCGTTCCAGCTCCTGAATCTCGAGAACGTCGACATCGACATCGACCCCTTCTTTCACACTAACACTTACGCTCTTGGCAGTCGTAGTTGGAACATGGTCTTCAGTCAGAACAACTGGAGAGCCCAGCACTACCGCGGTAAGGTTAGGTTCTACAACTCTACTAACCCGAAGCAGTCTATCAGCTTCAAGGTAGCCGGAACGACCGACTCGCTGATCAAAGACGCGCCGAGCGTACTAAAGCTAATGCGAGACAGTGGACTCTACATCGGTGGGGTTCCTTCCTACAATGGCTACACGAAGCGCGTCCTGGAGGTCATCTATGACGAGCAGATAACGAAGCTAGGTCAAGAGATCAACAACCAGCGAGTGAAGTACCGGGATCTTCAAGACGAGCACCGAAAACTAGAGAATGAGCATCGAAGACTACAAACTTCAGATCACGTTCAGGACGACCAGGACGACTCAGCCGACTACAAACGCGGCTTCATGGATGGGATGGAGTACAGACCGATCGCGGCCGACGAGCTGACGACCTTGGAGAAGATGTCCGAGTCCATCCGCTCTAGGGTCGATCCAAAGTACTTCAAGAAGAAGAGGTCCGCGCCGGTTATTAAGCTCGTTCCTCCTCATCGAGAAGTGATCTCAGACGTGGAGAAGAAAGTCAGAATCTTCCCGGCGTCCCAGGGATCAAAAATGGCTTGACTTTCACGTCAATGTCATATATAAGTCTATGAACAGCAACAAGTCTTAGTAGCTCAGCTGGATAGAGCGCAGGTTTCCTAAACCTGAGGTCATGGGTTCGAGTCCCTTCTAGGACGCCATTCATAGGTGTTAGTAATGTTTCAGAGTAACCGGCCGACCCCGAGCCTTCCTTACGTCCCAGGGATCACTAACGAGGGCGTAGACATCAACAAAATTAAAGGTAAATCATGGAAGAAGCGACCAAAAAAGGCGGCGTAACCCAGCTAAAGCCATTAGTCGAGAGGATCGAGCGTCTCGAGGAAGAGAAGAAGACGCTCTCCGAGGACACTAAGCAAGTCTATCTCGAGGCGAAGTCTCTAGGCTTCGACGTCAAGATCATCCGTAAGCTCGTAGCGATGCGCAAGAAGCGCAAGGAGGAGTTGGACGAGGAGGAAGCGCTCTTAAGGATCTACATGGAGGCCGTTCAGTAAGTCTGGCCAGCACACCTAGCGTACCGTAATCCGATCTTACTGGAGACTACACCATGGCCGTAACAAAAGAATACTTCATCAAGGACAAATTGACCGAGCTCCTAGCCCTGATGCTGTTCAACGACAAACAAGAGTACGGTTGTTCCTGGGAACAAGTCTCGGAGGGTACTCGGGACCGCTACAGGGACATGGCACTAGGGAAGAAACCGTCCTATTACAGGAGAACGGCGGACGACTACATGGACCCGACTGAAAAGAAGCGACTAGTCCAGAAGAGCGAGGATGATAATGAAGATCACTAAGGAAGAATTTCTTCAACACATGGAGTGCGGGTTGAAGCGAGCTAAGTGGGCGCGCAGACTCTGGTGGAGGTTGAAATCAGAGATCTACGGTTGGGACTATAACCAAACTGAGTGCACCGAGGAAGATCTTTTACAAATAGGCGAAGCGTGCGCGATAGGCGCAGCGGCCCTGTCCCAGAAGATGACGCCTAAAAAATACGTGATGAAATACTTGGATCCACAAGGTGACGTAATAACTAGCGCAGAAATAGCTGAAGCAAACGACACTGCTATCTGTATGGAGCAAGCGATTAAGAACATCAGCGAACTGAGCATCTGGGACGCTGCTAAATAAACAAGACCGCCGCTAGCCCAACCGGCAGAGGCCTCGCCACTCAAAACGGCAGTTAGTCTGGGTTCGAATCCCAGGCGGCGGACCAAGAGTTTACGATGACGCTGACAGAAGCCCTCTACATCCTAGGCTGTAAGAACGCCGCCTCCCTCGACGAGGTGAAGAAGGCGTTCAGGAAGCACGCTAAGAAACACCATCCGGACGTCGGGGGCAACGTCGACAAGTTTCGTCAGTTGAACGAAGCGTACCAGACTGCTCAGGAGATGTTCACTCCTCCTCGAGCTTCTCCTAAGCCAACGGTCAGCAGTCCTTCTCGGCCACCGCCCAGGCCGCCACCGCCTGGTTTCGCGTACGCCCAGAAGATCTACCGGATCATCACCAGGGGTCCCGACATGACATACAAGGTGTACATTCCCTTCGACAGTGTTATAGACTGGCCGATAGAACTTTACTGCACTCTCTACGAGAGCGGGAAGAAGGTGATGTTCAGGTTCCCGAAGGACACTAGGCTCCCGTGCTCGGTGACCCAGACCTTCGGGGGAGTGCCCATCAACGTATCGCTAGAAGGTACCGGAAAGTCCCGGCACGACAAAGGAGACATCTTTGACAAAGACGGAAGGCCCATCGACAAGAAAGAAGCGTACGACGACCTCTTCAAGAAGTGACTTCTTCGAGAAGCGCCTTCGGAAGATGGTCAAGATCGCGTCCAAGCAGAAGGTCTACGCTGGTCACCGGTTCTACGCCGAGATCTGGAAGAACGGCGAGCGCGTCGGTTGGGGCTACAACCACCCCGGCGAGTCGGACCTCTCGAGGACCTACGCTAAGCACGACCTGGCCGAGGGGACCCACGCCGAGGTCGCCGCGATAGTCAGCGCCATGTCGAGGTGGGCGTCGGTCAAGGACTCTACTCTCCTGATCGCCAGGGCCAAGAAGAACAAGCGCGGAGGTGTGTTCGTTCAGGGCACCGCCATCCCCTGTGCCGGATGCACGAAGATCATCATGGACATGGGCGTCGGAGAGATGTTCTACACCCTCGACAGTGACGCGTATAATTTTTTGCACGACTTCGATCCGCTCAGCCTTGACGATATAAACAACGCACCATAGTTTAACAGTAAGGAACGACCGACATGGTATCACTGACGATATACTCCGACTCCAACATCCTGCCGACGGACTCGGCTGAGTATGAACTACTAGTAGAAGCGGCTGAGCTGGCCTCGTCCGTAGAGGGCATGGGCTGCGAGCTCGGCGTCAGGCGAGGTGGAGGGTCCCGCATGATCATGGACACTTTTATCAAGAAGGGTGTGTTCAAGACGCACGTCATGGTCGACCCTTGGGGCGACATCGACTACCTCACCAACGAGAACCTGGTCCGCCACACCTACACCGACTACACCAACGAGATGCGGGCCCACTGCATGGCCGAGCTGTACACGTACTACAACAACAAGCCAGTGAACCCGATCGTGTTCGTCCTTGAGGACTCGGAGTTCTTCAGGAGGTTCGCCGACGGCGTCCCGACATACTTCGACAAGGGCAAGCTCCTCCAGACCAAGTACTGCATCGCGCACCTCGACGGCCCGCACTCGTCCGACCCGGTGATGCTGGAGGCCGCGTTCTTCGCCGCCAGGATGGACCCCGGCGCCATGCTGGTCTGCGACGACACGAACCTCTACGACCACGCTAAGGCCGAGGCCAAGATCTTCGAGCTCGGCTTTGAGCTCTACAAGAAGGGCGTCCGCAAGAGCGTTTACAGGAAGAAGTGAAGAAGCCTAAGCCGTACGCGGGAGGAGACCTCGAAGGAGACTGGTTAGTCTCGCTGAAGATCGATGGGATCCGAGTCTCGATAGGTCCAGAAGGCGTGTTCTCTAGGAGCGGAAAACCGCTCTACAACATGGACCACCTGGTGACCGACGTCCAGCGTGACGCGGAGGTGTTCATGGGTTCTTGGGAAGCTACTGCTTCAGCCGTCAGGTCGAGTAAGAAGAAGGTCTACGTGCCTAAGGACGCGCTGTACGACCTTGACCCTTTGGACCCTCGACTCTACATGATGCTCATCTCCTCTCCGAGTGAGCAGTGGATCATGAAACTCTTGGACGACGTTACATCAGATGGGTACGAAGGGCTCGTCCTCAGGCAGGGAGACTCGTGGCTGAAGGTAAAGAAGGAAGAGACCCACGACGTAGAGGTCACCGGCTTCGTGGAAGGCAAGGGGAAGCACGTCGGCAGGATGGGCTTACTCAAGACGCCGCTTGGAAACGTGGGAACTGGCTTCAAGGACCTCGAGAGAAAAGAACTCTTCGGGGACCACGTGATCGGTACGATCATCGAGGTCGAGTCGATGGGCCTCACTCCCAAGGGAAAGTTCAGGCACCCGAGGTTCGTCAGAGTGAGGTTCGACAAATCATCTTCGTGAAGAGCAAAACTAGCAGTTTACGCGGGCTAAGAACTATGGTATAGCTTAACTCTAACGAAGGAGGAGTTACATGGCAGCTTTAGAGGAAGTGTTCGCCGTCATCGGCGCCAACTACGGGGACGAGGGAAAGGGTCGAACTACACACCTGCTCTCTGACTCGGACACCGTCGTCGTTAAGCACAACGGTGGAGCACAGGCCGGGCACACCGTCGAGACCAACGGTTCTAGGGTGGTGTTCAACCAGCTCGGCTCCGGCGCTCCTAAAGGTGCTGCTACCGTTCTCGACCACACATTTTGCGTCAACCCGGTCCTCCTCCAGAAGGAGATCGAGGCGTTCGAGAAAACGTTCGGCTTCACCCCCAAGGTGTACGTTCACAAGCACGCTAAGATCGTCTCGAATCTCGACATGATCGCGAACCAGTTGATCGAGACGGCCCGCGGTGCCAACCGTCACGGTTCTTGCGGGCACGGGATCAACGAGTGCGTTACCCGCTACGCTCAGATCGGCAGTGGAGCTGACTCTAACAATATCAAAGCTTACTATAAGAAGCGTCTCGCTTTAATAGGCGTCGTCTCCAAAGAGGAGATCGAGAAGTTCATGGACGCACCAGTATGGCCGACGGACCTGAGCTTCCTGTCGACGGACTCTATCATCGAGGGCCTGAAGATAGACATGAGCGCCGTCGGGGACCCGAAGCGCGTCATCTACGAATCCGGGCAGGGTCTCGGTCTCGACGAGGTGACTGGAATCATGCCTCACGTGACCAGGTCGAGAACTGGAGGTCACAACGTGTACAAGGCTGGTCTGTTTGGCCTTAGTCCAAAGGTCAAGTGTGAGTGGTTCTACGTCACCAGAGCATACGTGACCCGCCACGGCAAAGGGCCCCTCGCTCATGAACACCTCAGTGATCTTGAGAGGTCAACGTACATTCCTCGCTTCAAGGACGAGACTAACGTTCACAACGAGTGGCAGGGCGGCTTTCGTACTGGCCATCTCGACCACTCCGTCTTCAAGAGAATCGACCATGACATTATAACGTCGCTTCCTATCGGTCCGAGCGGCAACGCCAGGTCGAACCTCATCGTGACCTGCTGCGACCAGCTCGACGCAATCCAGTTCGTCAACAACAAGCACACTCGTGACGTATATACTCCAGACCTCGCCGGTGTCACCAAGCTCGTAGAGGATGCAGACTGTACGCACTTTTTCAAGACCATCTCGATCGGCCGATCGCCAGAGAGCACGCACTCCGAGGTCGGCGTCATCAAAAGCGATAGGAAGGCAGCATGAGCAACACAGACAGCGTATACTTCACCAGCGACACCCATCTCGGGCACGAGAAGATCATAGCGCACTCGAAGCGCCCCTTCGCCAGCGTCGAGGAGATGGACGAGGTCCTGATCGAGAACTGGAACAAGAGAGTCAAGCCTAACGACACGGTCTACCACGTCGGAGACTTCTCTTTTCGTGCGGCCAAGGACCCGTCACTCTACTTCAGGGCGCTCAACGGCAAGAAGTTCCTGATTCACGGCAATCACGACGACGCGAAGATCAAGAGGCTGCCGTGGGCCGGGTGCTATCCTGAGCTCATCACCAAAGTTCACGGCCTACACTTTCACATGTATCACTATCCGATCCTAGAGTGGCATGGCTTCCACCGTAACTCCTATCACGTGTACGGGCACGTTCACAACGTCTTCGAGGGCCCTGATGGGAAGTTCGAGATCCCGGGACGAGCTATCAACGTCGGCGCCGACGTTAACAATTTTGCCCCCGTGGCGCTCAACATAATCGTGAACAGGCTGGAGCTCATAGACAACTACGACGACAGGGAGCGCGTCCTAGGCAAGAAGTTTAGGCCGAAGAACATCCCGAGTTCCGGCGACGCACCGTGGAAGGAAGAATGAGATGAAGAAGATCTTAGATAAGTTCTTCGAGACGGTGAACGCCTACCAAATCACGCACCCGCACGCGTTCGTGATCATCTGCATACTGCTGTTTTTCTCACTGCTTCAAAAGGGAGACTTTGTGTTTCTTGCACTGGTGGTCTACCTTTTTTCAGTTGACAACGACTGAGCTATAGTGTAAAGGTTCCCTATCGAGCGGAGGAATCACGATGCCTAAACCTTTCATCCAGAAAGAGACAGTGAAGCCGCCGCTGACCAGCACCAAGTCCAGCTCACTCGCTAGCAGGTTAGCCCACGACGAGAGGATCATAGTCGAGGCCAAGAGCTTTACTTCCACGCGCAAGATGGGCTCCAGGTGGTTCTGGACTATTCCTGCGGCCACCCTCGAGGAGGCCAAGGAGACTGGGAAGCGCCAGGTCGATCACGAGAACCCCATGGGTTACGACGTCATGGTGTACGCCATCACTGATATACATCAGGTGTTCGTGGGAACGATAAAGCCGGGCGGCGAGTGGATCGAGAGGCGCAAGTGATGTTCAGGACGATAGACGACAGAATCCAAGCTTCCTACCAGTGGATCTTTGAGTGGCTGCACTTTCGCTTCGGCGCCACGAGACGAAGCATCTGCAACGCGCTGATGTGGGCAAACCTGGTCTTCCTTATGTTCCAGGTTCCGTCAGTGGGCGTGCCGATGCTATGCGTCGACGCTGGGATAAACGCTTTAGCTACGATGGTGATATTAGGCAATATGTTCTGGACGACGAAGGGCATGGGCCCAGTCATGGCTAGGGAGCCGTTCTTCATCTTCTTAAAAATTATCAGCGTGGTCACATTCTTTCTCTTCTTTTACGTGGACATGACGAGCGCTACCTACATACTGCTTCCCGGGATTCTCGGAAAGGTCCTTATGACAGTGACAAATCTCAGGGGAGCCTCCTTCGTCTGGTTTTATTTGTGCGACGACGACGATCGCAGGCTTCGTCGTAAGAAGGAGGAGCGCGAGCGTGCTAAACTCCTGAACTTGGTCCCGGTGAGAACATGACGTTCTATAAAGGACAACTGGTCAGGTGCGTTAACGCCGGTTTAGACGAGCGCTTTTTTGTTAAAGGCGTAAACTATAAGGCTGCCCTGATGGATCTGCACGGGCTCCAAAAAGACCAGGTCTACACGATCAGGGATCCAGACTTTTTCTGGCCGTACTGCTCATTCCCGGTCGTTCGTCTAGAAGAAATTACAAGGACTATGCTTCTTAACGGCATAGAAGGACCGTTTGCCGCGCCCAGGTTCGTTCCAATCGACACCGAGATATTCCGCAAGCTGTTGGAAGTTAAAAAACCGGTAGACGCCTAGCGCACGAGGTCGGAGTCGAGCACGGCAGTGCTCGATCGCTGCGACCTAAATACGTTCATGCCGATCGACAAGGGGAGATACAGAAAGAAGCACCGTCGTGCGCGGGTGGGCTTGGCGAGCCAGGACGTGGTCGCGCTCTGGGTCCAGGCTGAGGCTGACGAGCTCGGCGTCGACTTTCGCGTTGTCGGGACGGCCACTTACGGGCAGAAGGATAACGACGTCCTCGTCGAGTCCGAAGGGCGCAGGTTTGGCGTGGAAGTGAAGGGTGTCGTGAGAATGACGACCCCGATCCCCATCTTCGACAAGTCAGTAAGGCGCCGGAACGTTCCGGCGGACATCGAGTCGATGGCCCAGTCGTACATCGACGTCCTCTCAGTAGGGGGAGCGAAGCTCAAGGTGGTGATGCAGAAGGCTGGGAAGTCCATGGACTTCCTCGGCATGCTCGACTGGTTCAGGGACTTCGTCGACCCTACTATCGGACTGGCCGAGGACTCTAACTCAGCCTCATCCGGCAAACTTCCTAAGGAGCTCTCGACCACTGAGCCAAGGATCCTGCTAGCAGCCAAGAACCTCATCCTGAAGAACCTCGCGTCTTCTAAGGACTCCTACTTTGCCATCCACGACAAGTCTGTGGACGACGTCGTGATCTTCTTCACTGGTTTCGGGAAGAACGTCCTGAAAGCTCCCAAGTTTCCAGACCTCAAGAGGGTCACTTTAGACACCTACGGAGGAAGTTCTAAAGGGGCCACGCGAATTGCCTTCAAAGTCCTGTTCTAGCGTATAAATACAACATGGCAAAGCTTGACAAGAAACCATCACAGTTTAAGAGCAACGACTCTTCAAACGACACCGACGACAGTACTGCTCCCGACAAGGAAGTAAAGACCCAAGGCGGTGACGGGACACAGACGGACGGCGCAGACGACACTGCGCCGGCTACTAAGAAACCTTTTGGAGGGAAGGATGATTCCGGGCAGACCAAAGGATCCGACGACAAAGATGGCGACCCGTCCGCCGGTCAGAGTGACCAGACGGATGACCAAGCGAATGGCGCACAGAACGACACGAACGGAGACGGTGGCGACAACGGTACGTCCCAGTCGCAGTTCGTGACCCTCAAGGACCTTCGCGCGATCATCAACATGAAGAACGGTGAAGTCACCAAGCCCAACGGGATGACGGACACTGGTGAACAGGCGTCGATCATCAACACCAAGCCTAAGGTTACCTAAGTGCCGATGATAGCAAGAAGACTCGTAGTCGGAGGGGTCGTAGTGTACGACACGCCTCTTCCAGCGTCTCGAGTAAGTCTGAGCGAGGAGATCGGGACCGATCCTTCGAATATAAATAATGCAGAAACAAACACGATCACTAGATCGAGAGACCTGAAGAGCTCGGAGTATATCGAGCAGATGGTCGCCAAGGGAGATAAGTAAAATGCCACTCTGGACAGCTAACGACGACCCGACCGGCCTACCGAAGTGGACCTCGAGGGAGTACGTCCTCGGTGCGAATTCGACGAACAACCGAGTCTACGGCGTCTCCAAGGCTATGGCTCAGGACACTCCTTGGCTAGGAAAAGGCGTGTCCCAGGGATGGGTCACCCTACGTTTTGGAACCGGCGGCGTCAGCTCCATGCTCATCGCCAACACTGGGTCCGGCTACGCTAACGCTGACACCATCTCAGTAGACGGCAACGGAACAGTGGGAGTGATCAACGCTTCTGCGACCATCGTGGTCGGCTTCTCCGCCAACCTGGCCGGAACAGTAGCTATCCTCTCCGCCGGCGCCAACGCGATCGCTTCCTCGGCTAACCTCTTGGCCCTGTACACCAACGGCGACTTCATCTTCGCCTACACCAACAGCACCGCGGCTGACTCTAAGAAGATCAACCAAGTCGTCAACTCATCGTTCCTGAACATCACTTCGACGTGGTCGGCCACGAACGCAGCTTCTAGCTTCGGCGTCTCCGGGCAGATCCAGACGATCACCGTCAACACCTCTGGGTCAGGCTTCACCAACACCTCTAACGTAACCGTCACCACGTCCACCGGAGTCAAGGGAACCGTCACGCCGGTCCTCGGCGGCAAGGCCGGAAGGATCTTCGTCGACAACACAGTAGTACTGGTAGGCGACATCAAGAACCCGGTCGCTAACTCAGTCTTCCCTTAACGCTATCATCATTGGAGTACTAACAATTGGCCTCACGCAAGATCACGGACTTAAGTGTCTACACCACTATCACGGCGAACGACCTCCTGGTCGTAGTTTCGATAGCCGGACCGACGACTTACAAGATGACGCTGGCCTCGCTGGTCAACGCCATCCCGTCAAACGCCAACTTCTTGGCCAACGTCTCCGTATCTGGATCGCTGGCAGCGAACACGATCACCGCTTCTGGAAACGTGGTCTTCAAGACGGCGAACTACTTGGTCTCCAACAACTTCATAGTCACAAAGAACAACACCCCGGCCAACTCCACGAGCGGTGTAATCGCCGGTGAGGCCGGAATAATCTGGTCGGACGGAAGCTACATCTACCTTCAGGCCAACTCCACGTCATATAAACGCGTGTTGGCTAGCACGTTCTAACGCGTACTTCGGTATCGCAATGAGACTCAGGGACGAAAACTTTCTTATATTCGCGATGCACAACTACGACAATCCGTCGTGCGAGAGCGTCGACGAGTTTCAAGAAGACTTGAAGCACTTCAAATACTTAAAGCGACTCTTCAATCGCTACGCCGAGACCGGCGAGCTCAAGGAGCGCCTCATCCTCAACCACATCACCGTGATCTATAACCTCTTCGGACCGCAAGCCTCGAAGATGTTGTTTTTTAAGATGAGGGGTTCAGAGGGTTTCCTCAAGCCTTTCCTAGTCATCATGGGAAAGATGCCCCTGAGCGTCGAGATCGGCGGGATGATGATCCCCAACGAGAAGATTCCGGCCGACCCCGAGATCACGAAAGTTCTGGAGCTGATATGAGAGTAGTGGACACATACATGGCGTACCAGTTCGTCAAGAGGCTAGTACAACCTTTCGAGAAGTGGCCGGCCTATAAGTACGGGATCATCGACGGCGACGGGAACATTCTCAGGAAGAGGTCCTCCCTCACCGGAGCGGAAGCCGACACCTTCGGCGTCTTCGACCTCACCGTACTGAACATAAAGAGGCTGCTGCCGAAGGGATCACTGTCGTCGATAGCCGCCGCGGTGTACTTAGTGAAGGAGGGGGAGGAGAACGTCGGCGAGGCCATGGAAGCCGCGGCGACCCTCATGGAGTCACAGCTCTTGATCGACGACGCGCCAACTAACAGCGCAGGAAGCGGTCAAGTAGCCGGACTCGGAGTCCCGGCAGGATCACTGCCAGCGGCACCTAAAGTCCCAGCTAGAAAAAGAAAAAGGAGATCGCTATGGCGATAACTATCGGTTCGATCCTGACCGACATTGCTGCTCAAGGCATTAGCAAGTACGTCAACATCGGCCTGATCGTCGTCGGCGTATCGTCAGTCGCCATCGGCTACGGGTACGTAGTCCGAACAGAGAACCAGCTCACCAAGCTGACTAACGAGAACGTCGTGTACAAGACCCAGACTGCCGAGGACAGCGTCACCATCGCGACGCTGAAGAACAACTTCGTGCTCCAGAGAAAAGTACTCTCCGACCTGTACGCTGGAATGCTGAGCGCGAACATCGACGCGGCGCGGGTCCAAGCGTTCATCAAGAACCTGAACGTCTCTGAGTTTACCACTGACACCCCGGACGAGACTGAGAAGCTCCTCAACGACCAGGAGACTATGGTCCAGCGCTGCATCGAGCTGGCCTCTGGAGCGACAAAGGTTTCAGGGGAGAAGAACACAGTATGTCCAGACTTGCTATAGTCGCTCTAACGGCGTTCGCGCTGGCTGGGTGCACCTCCCCAGTCACCATTCGAGTCGCGCAGGTAGAGACACACCCTCCTCTTAACCTAGAAGATCCAGCGCCGGTGACCCAAGAAAAGATCGACTGGGTGATCATCAACGAGAAGAACGTAGCTCAAGTGTTGGCGTCCCACGGTGGAGTGCTCGTCGGCTTGACGGTGGATGGCTTCAAGGTAAACTTGTCGAACCAAGCTGACGTCCTGCGCTACGTCAAGCAGCAAAGGGCAGTGATCCTGGCCTACCGCCACTATTACGAAAAATAGCAGTTGACACCGACAGGGATGCGGTATAGATCATAGTACATTATCGTTTGCTCCCGCTAACGCTGATTTAGAGATGGTATAGTTCCCTGGGACGGTCGTTTCCTCCAAGTTAAGACCGACACACACCCTGGGCCGACGTACCTAGCACTTCGAGACACCCCTGGGACCACAGGGGAGGAGCGACGGCTGGGAGGGGTAGTGTTCGAAGTGTGCGAGCATGACCGCCCTCCTACCGATTTTTAACTAGGAGACTTCGTCATGGACACCAAGAAGATGTGCGAGTTGGCTACCTATATCGAGGACAAGCTCGTAGACATGTCAACCTTTCAACCACACCAGATAACTGTTAGCTCAAGCGGAGAGTGCGGTACTGCGTGCTGCATTGCAGGGTGGTTGGTTATTAAAGAACGTTATGACGCGCCCGACATTGACAGTGTTGTACTGTATGCTACAAGATCGCTCAGCCTGACCGAAAAAAGAGCCAATTACCTCTTTTCGCCTATCGGAATTCATGACGAGTTAGACCAAGAAACTCAGCGCACCAGGATGATGGGAGTCCTTCGCGGAGAGATTGCGTTGACGATAGACTGGTTGCGTAACCCTCAACCGAGAGTCCAGAATGAAGAGAATAGAGTATAAGACGCACGACAAGTCTTCGTGGGGCCCGGGCCCATGGCAGGCCGAGCCTGACAAGATCCAGTACGTCGACAACGCGACGGGTATGCCGTGCCTCATAGTGAGAAACACCCTCGGCAGCCTGTGCGGTTACGTCGGCGTGTCCAAAGATCACCCGTTCTTTAAGAAGGGCTACAACGACTGCGACGTCACTGTTCACGGCGGCCTAACGTTCGCGGACACCTGTGCTGAAGACGAGCATGGGATCTGTCACCTCGTCGAGGAGGGCGAGGACGACCTAGTCTGGTGGCTCGGGTTCGACTGCGCTCACCTGAACGACATGTCTCCCGGGATGAGGGCGACGGACGCTAAGATTGGCATACCGCGTGGGATCCTAGAGTTCGGGATCTACAAGGACGTCCCGTACGTGGTGCGCGAGTGCTCGAGACTAGCTAAGCAACTGATGGAGGTGAAAGATGAGCGAAAAACCCAAGAGGACAGTATATCTCGATCAGGCTGAGGACGGCTGGCACGTCTTGAACCAGGAGGGCGAGAAGATCGCCACGTTCGAACCGAGCGCCGTCGGTAGTTTCTTCTGCGGCTTGTTCATTGGCGGTCTTACTGAATATATCATTAAGCGCCGCAGATTGCTAGAGAAGAACGATGCACTGTAGTCCGAGAAAGATCAAACGCGTCGTCGAGAGGGTCGGTGGTCGGATGGTATCAGCGACCGTCGGTGGTAAACACTATCGGGTCGTCTGGACTCATACAGGCCACACTTTCCTGGCAATATTCTGCATCTCCCCGGGCGACGGAATGTGGGAAAAAGTTAAGTTTCGGGACTTGATGGGCGACCTTAAGAAAGCCGGCCTTGTAGAATGAAATTCTCCATGATCAAGTACAAGCACTATCCCGATCCGTCAGTGCCCGGCTACTCATCAGTCTGGTCGTCTACCATGTTCGACGAGAACTGGAAGTACGTCAATCACGCTCCTACCGACGAAATGAACGAATACATCTCAAGCCTGAAGGAATCTTCATCTAGCAAAGTTCCAAAAACTAACAAGCTGTAGTAAACATGCTACTATGCAGCAGAGTCTCCCGTGGGTCGACGACAAGTACATCATGCAGCTGTCCTTCTACGTGGACCGCTTCAAGGTCGTCAAGCAGTCTCCCCTCGAGGCCAACTTTCGCTGCCCAGTGTGCGGCGACTCCAAGCGATCGAAGACCAAAGCTCGGGGCTTCATCTTCAGGACTCAGGACGGTGGCGCTATCTTCAAGTGCCACAACTGCGGAAAGTCTCTGACGCTCAGGAGCCTCCTCAAGCATGTCAGTCAGCAACTGTACGCGGAGTACTCGGCAGAGTTCCTCAAGGAGGACCCGACGAAGAGGCGCTTCGTCGAGAAGGAAGACAGGACCCGTAACCACTTCGAGGGCCCTACTGTACAGGCGCCTCCGGGTCTGGTTCGACTCTCAGACCTCCCGTTGTCTCACCCAGCAGTAACCTACTGGAACAGCAGGGGGTTGCCCAAGTCAGGAACGTCTGACGCGTGGTGGTGCGAGTCCTTCTTCAGGTGGGTCAACGAGAAGCTCATCCCGGAGAAGTTCTCCGAGGCGGCAGTGAGGCACGATATAGGCAGGATCGTGTTCCCGTTCCGCAACGACAAAAAAAATATATTGTCCTACACTGGGAGATCTATCAACGGTGAGGAACCTAAATATGTCGCCATTCGTACTAGCGACGAACCTGGCGCGTTCGGGATGGACCGGGCCAACCTTAAGGAAGATGTGTACGTGGTAGAAGGTCCGATCGACAGTCTGTTTGTTCCTAACGCCGTGGCGATGGGAACGTCGAGCAGGAAGCTCGACTGGATCCCGCACCGCATCATCGTCTCCGACAACGAGCCCCGCTCGCCCGAGATCACTAGGATCATCAAGAAGAACATCGACGCCGGAGAACGAGTCGTGATCTGGCCCGAAGGCCTGCACGAAAAAGACATCAACGACATGCACCAGGCGGGTCAGGACCCGTACGCCATCATCAGGGCCAGGACCTTCAAGGGTCTCCAGGCCCTGATCGAGTTCGGGAAGTGGAAGAAGATATGAAGAAACTTGAAGTCAGCCCAGAGTTCTACCAGGTCGTCCTCGACCAAGGTTACACCCAGGAGTGGATAGAACAGCAGCTCGCCGAGATCTTGAGAGACGAGATCGACCGCGAGTTCGCTAAGGAGAAGGGGATGACTCTGGAAGAGTTCGAGGCGTCCCAACGGGAACGTATCATCGAGGCGCTGATGAAGCCAACCAACAATCTGATGAAGCCGGACAACAAAAAGTGAGAGTCCTAGTCTGCGGAGGCAGGGAGTACGACGACGTCGACGCGGTCTTTAGGATCCTAGACCACTACCACGCCGCGAGTCAGTTTACCGAGGTGATCCACGGCAACTCGAGAGGCGCAGACAAAGCCGCTGGGTTCTGGGCGCGGGAGCGGGGCGTCAGCGAGACCTCTTGCCCGGCGGACTGGAAGCGCCAGCCGGACGGCAGTTACGACAAGGCAGCGGGCTTTAAGCGAAACGCCGACATGGTGGCGATGAACCCGGACCTGGTCGTAGCCTTCCCCGGAAACAACGGAACTAATAACACGATCTCTCTCGCCCACAAGGCTGGGATCAAAGTCGTTCAGATCATTAGCGAGAAAAATTAAGAACAACATGCACAAGGAGAGGTCGGATGACCCAGACTACACTACCAACTGTTTTTCAGTCTTACATTCACATGTCGCGCTATTCGCGATACAACCACGAGCTAGCTAGGAGAGAGACCTGGGAGGAGACCGTCAACAGGTGGGTCGACTTCTTCAACGAGCACATAGACAATGTTACTGGCGGAACCTCTAGCGCCACCGTACACAAGACGATGGCCACGATTCGCGACCACATCCTAAGTCTCGACGTCATGCCATCCATGAGGACCATGATGACTGCTGGTCCCGCTCTCTCCCGCGACCACATCGCGGCGTACAACTGCAGCTTCCTGGCTATAAACCGAGTCGCCGCTTTCGACGAACTCCTCTACATTCTGATGTGCGGCACCGGAGTCGGCTTCTCGGTAGAGCGTCAGTTCGTCTCCCAGCTCCCCGCAATTGGTGAAGAGTTTCACAAGTCGGACATCGTGATCAAGGTTCAGGACTCCAAACTCGGGTGGGCTAAGGGTCTCAAGGAGCTCATCTCTCTACTTTACACTGGACAGATCCCGTCCTGGGACGTCTCGGCAGTTCGCCCGGCTGGCGCCCCGCTCATGACTTTTGGTGGCAGGGCTTCAGGGCCCGCGCCCCTGGTCGAACTCTTCGAGTTTACGGTGTCTATGTTCAAGAAGGCGGCCGGCAGAAAACTCTCATCCTTGGAAGCCCACGACCTAGTCTGTAAGATCGCCGACATCGTGGTCGTTGGTGGCGTTCGCAGGTCAGCCCTCATCTCGCTGTCCAACCTCAGCGACGACCGAATGCGCTCCGCCAAGTCCGGTCAGTGGTGGGAGACTCAGGGACATCGCAGACTGGCCAACAACTCAGCCGCTTACACAGAGAAGCCCGAGGTCGGGGTGTTCATGGACGAGTGGAAAGCTCTCTACGACTCCAAGTCCGGGGAGCGCGGGATCTTCAACCGCATGGCCGCCAAGGCCAAGTGCGAGACGATCGCCCGCAACTCCGACCACGAGTTCGGCACTAACCCCTGCGGAGAGATCCTGCTCCGCGACAGGGAGTTCTGCAACCTCTCCGAGGTGGTGATCAAGGCGGGCGACACTGAGGAGGACCTCATGAGAAAAGTAGAGCTGGCCGCGATCATCGGCACGTTCCAGTCCACGCTGACAGACTTCAAGTACATCTCCAAGAAGTGGCAACATAACTGTGAGGAGGAGCGCCTCCTCGGCGTGTCGCTCACGGGGATCATGGACAACCCCCTCACCAACGGCAAGTCCAAGGACCTGCCAAATCTCCTAGCGAGGCTCAGGTTTAGAGCTAGGGAAGTGAACAAGATGTGGGCCGGAATACTTAACATTCCTCCATCTGCGGCGATCACCTGCGTTAAGCCGTCCGGCACCGTCTCCCAACTAGTGAACTCTGGTTCCGGCATCCACGCCAGGCACTCGCAGTACTACATCAGGCGCGCCCGCATGGACCGCAAGGACCCACTAGCCCAGGTGATGATCGACTCAGGCTTCAAGGTCGAGCCCGACGTGATGAAGCCCGAGCACACTCTGGTCGTCAGCTTCCCAGTCGAGTCGCCTAAGAACGCCGTGTTCAGGGACGACATGACGGCGATAGAGCAGCTCGAGCTCTGGAAGGTCTATTCCGACCATTGGTGCGACCACAACCCGTCGATCACCGTCACCGTCAGGGAGGGTGAGTGGCTCGACGTCGGCGCCTGGGTGTACAGGAACTTCGACCACATGACCGGTGTAAGCTTTCTCCCTCACGCCGACCACGTCTACAAGCAGGCCCCTTACGAGGAGATCGACCAGAAGACGTACAAGTCTCTCCTAGCCGAGACCCCCAAGAGCATAGACTGGGAGAACCTCGCCAAGATAGAGAAGGGAGACACTACGACTGGTTCCCAGGAGCTGGCGTGCGTCGCCGGGGGCTGCGAGATTCTTTAACGTTGCGGTTGTATGACGACGTAACCGTTTTTGTAGATGTTAGTGATCCCGGTCTTGTAGGTGTCTTGCATCTTGACAGGATATTTGCCCTGGGCGTAGGTGTTGAAGAATCCTGACGCGTCGGGTGTCGTCTTGAAGTCGCCAAGAGAGGTGACGAGGGTCGGTGATCCGACGTCGTCGATCTCGATGATCGAGAGTGAGACGTGGGTGTATGGTGTTGATGGTAACATGATAGTCCTCCAGTTGAGTTCCTAGCTTATCACATGATGATGTAAAAGTCAATGAATCTTTCTGGTTGACACTGACCAGAATCTAGTGTAAGCTGGTCACTAATGGAGGAACCTACCAATCATGAGCGACCTCGACAGGTTCTTAGAAGTGTACAACGGCATCAAGCTTATCGAGACGTGCGGTGCATGTCCCGAGCAGTACGACGCGATGGTCGACGGTGAGAAGCACGGCTACCTGCGTCTCAGGCACGGTTACTTTCGCGTTAAGTACGACGGCGAGGTGATTTACGAAGCCAGTACAAAAGGCGACGGCTCATTTGACTCGGACGAGCGAGACAAGTATCTCAACGAGGCGAAGATGGCGCTCGCCAAGTACCACGTCGACAAAGAACTCCCTGATCTTAACTATCCTGATCTTAATGGAGATGCTCACGATGCTGATACGTAACGACGGAGTGTATAGCAACGTAGTCTTGGACATGAAGTCTGTGCGACGATTGGCTGCGTCGTACGGAGCTTATGTTAAGACTGGACACATGAACGCCAAGGGTTCCCGCGTGACTCTCAACGTCACCCTTCCTCGCGGCCGCGTCTGGAACGCTAACGGCGAACACGACATATTCTTTCACGAATTGCAGCCCATGTGCGTCGACTACGACAAGGTCGTGGCTGACATGCGCAAGGGAATCAAGGAGTGCCGGAACCCGCTCTGCGACACGTGTTTCCCAAGAAACTACGACTGAGTGTGTTGTGATGTCATTTAACAAGGACAACGTTACTAACGCCAACATGCCAGTCGGAACGTACTGGATCGGCGATCTCTGCTACGTCATGCACGACGTATGGAAAGAAGTGTGTGAACTCGTCATGTCCGAGAATTATCAGGGCGAGTTCTGGCCTGAAGGACCGTTCCGACTCGCAGATGGAAGGCGTTTCGCCGAGTTCCATACTGCGTACGGTGACGGCGGTTATCTTGATCAGAACCGATGCAGTTATAGTGTTGATTCTGGGACTATAGGCGCGATTCTCGAGAAGGACATCGACAGGAAGAATCTTCGGAACAACGTAGACCACGGTCACTTCTACGAATTCAAGACTCCCTAGAGAGCATGGTCCGACGGCAAGAACCTTCACTTCGGCCACGTCAAGATCAAGACAGGATAAGATTGCACTAATCCATGACTATAAATAAGGCATGGATTATTACATATCATGAGGTTCGTTGGCATCGATTACTCGATGACCTCGCCAGCGATGTGTATCGCGGGAAAAGACTCGCTAGCTTTTGAGTCCTGCGAGGTCTACTACCTCACGTCCCAGAAGAAGTTCATCGGCAAGTTCGGGAACGTGATAGGGACCGAGATGCCTGACTGGACGTCACCAGAGCAGAGGTTCGACCTGATCTCCGAGCACTTTGTTAAACTACTGCTGTCGTCCGACCTCGTCCTCGTAGAGGATTACGCGTTCGGGGCGAAGGGCCAGGTGTTCCACATCGGTGAGAACACTGGGCTCCTCAAGCACAAGATGTACCAGAGGAGAATCAGTTTCGACACGATAGCCCCTACGGCTCTCAAGAAGTTCGCCACTGGGAAGGGTAACGCTGACAAGGCCAGGATGAACGAAGCTTTCGAGGAGCAGACAAACTTCTCCGTGAGAAAGAAGTTAAACTGTTCCGAGAATCAGTGGAACCCGGCGTCGGACATCGTGGACGCATACTTTCTCTGCGCTAAAAAAGTTTCTGGAGCGTAGTTTACAATTCATTGTGTCATGGTTAAGAAATGACACTATGCTCCTGGATGGCCAGGGCTAACAAGAAAGAGTATTATAATGAGGACAATCTCCAAGAACACACAACGCTTGATCAGCAACCTGCAGAACGGCAAGCAATTGAGCGCCGCCCAGATCAGGTCCACCAAGATCGGCGTCACCGACCCAGCGTCAGCAATCTACCGCCTGCGCCAGAAGGGTCTTGCCGTGAAGTTCGAGAACGGGAAGTACTTCCTATAGTTTTAATACCAACAGCACCGACGGGAAGGGACCATCACGGCCCCTTCCCACTAACTTCATGGAGGTTTTATGCGAGACGAACTTTTTATCTTTGCTGCCATCATATTGGCAGTAGCCATTTTCGCTGGTGGGTTTGTTTACAGTGTTGTCATGCTCACTAATAAACCGAACTGCGCAATCACCTGGGAGCCTAGGGAGACTGAGTGGAGCTGGCGCGGAGGGTGCCGCGTAAAGATAGACGGAACGTGGACCCCGGCGAGCGCAGTGTGGATAAAGGCGGACAAGAACTAATGAACACTCTCTACACCAAGAACAACTGCTTGTGGTGCTCGAGGCTCAAGGAGATGCTGGCCAACACCGGTGTCACCTACACCGAGGTGAACGTCGAGGAGGACATAGAGAACCTCGCCGAGCTCAAGAAGCGCTTCCCGGAAGTTAAGACTGTCCCGCAGTTCTTCGTCGGCGACCGCCGCGTCGGAGGGTTCGACGAGTGCGTCGAGTACTTTTCTAGGGAGCCGCACCTATGAACAATAATGGCCCACACTTCTTCTTCGACCTCGACGGTACGCTGTGCGAGCCGGGTAAAGCTATATCCGACTCCACGCTTTATACTCTCGGGCTGTTCAAGCACCTCTTTAACGCTAAGGTCTACATCGTCACTGCCAGCAACTTCGAGACGGTATTTGAGAAGCACGACCTCCTCCACTATAACGAGGATTATGAATTTTATACTATCGACGGGATCTTTACGGGCCTCGCGTCTAGGCTTCACAGCATGGTCGACGGGCAGCTCGTCGAGGACGAGGAGACCACTGACGCCGAAGCTATCAAGTGGGAGGGACTGGTCGACGAACTCAGCTCCATAGCGGCCGACTCGGGATTCACCGAGAAGACTGAACCTCACATGGTAATGCACTCGCTGGGTAGGTACGCCTCCTTCAGCGTCCTCGGGAAGGCGTACACCCCGGAGCAGAGGGCGGCTTATATCGAGTACGACAAAGAGAATCACGAGCGCGAGAAGATCGTCAAGCGCCTCAGGGAGTCTTACCCGAACCACATCTTTTACGTCGGTGGAGAGACCGGAATAGACATCGCCATGAACGGGACACAGAAGAACCACGCTTTCCATTGCATCGAGCCGGACATGAACATCTCGTACTACTTCGGCGACGGGTTCGGCCTCTACGGTAACGACGAAGACATGGAGTACGCCTTCCACTCATACAACATATTCAAGTGCAGGGACCACGCCCAAGCGCTGGGTTACATGAACGAGTTTATCAGGAACAGAAAGCTGGCAATAGTATGATCGACCGCAACGAAGTGAACGCCAACTCGAAGGGTGGCACTGAGCTGTCGATGGGAGAGCTCGAGTCGCGCCTTGACACGAACGTCCTGACGAAGTTCCAAGTCATCCCCTCCCGCTTTCGCGGACTAAAGGACGGACTGATCCCGATCTACTGGGTGCACGACACCGAGGACGACCCGGAGATGAACCACCTGGCCGACGGTGGCTGGAAGAAGTTCGAGAGGATCGTGTTCGTCTCCAACTGGCAGATGCAGAGGTTCATCCAGAAGTTCAACATCCCTTGGTCGAAGTGCGTCGTCCTACCGAACGCTGTTGACCCTTTCCCGAAGCCAGAAGCGCTTGACTGGTCCGGTCAGATCAGGTTCGTCTATCATACCACCCCTCACCGAGGCCTGAACGTCCTGGTGGGAGCGTTCGACGCCCTCTCGAAGGTCTACCCTAACGTCCACCTTGACGTCTTCTCCAGCTTCTCGATCTACGGGTGGGAGCAGAGGGACGAGCCCTACAAGCCCCTCTTCAAGTTCATCGACGAGCACCCTAACATGACGTTTCACGGTGCCGTGCCGAACTCGGTCGTGAGGGAAGCCCTTACTAAGACCCACTGCTTCGCCTACCCGTGCACGTGGCCGGAGACCGGATGTCGCGCTCTCATGGAGGCGATGTCCGCCGGGCTGGTGTGCATCCACTCGAACTACGGGTGCCTCTACGAGACTGGCTTCGGCTTGTCCAAGACCTACCAGTATATGGAGGACCCTTTGGACCACGCCAACCTCTTCACTCGACACCTTCTGACCTTCATGGACACGATCAAGGAGATGAGCGGGGACACGATGAACCACTTAAGAAAAAAGATCGCCTCGGACGCCGGAACTCGATTCTCGTGGGAGTCTCGCGGCGAGCAGTGGAACAACTTTCTGAAGGAGATTCTTCATGACAAGCACATCACCGTCTAGCGACATCTTCATGGTCAAGGTTCCCCTCAGGGCTTCGATCATCGGCGGTGGTACCGACATCCCAGACTTTATCTATGCAAATGGAGAGGGCGCATGTCTTTCGACGTCCATTGACAAGTACATCTACTGTGTGGTGAAGAGGAACTACGTTGAGGGCTTAGCGTCAAAACTTATGATAGACCCTTTCGTCGATACTGAACTCACCCAAGCTGTTCTCAAGTATGGTAGCGCTAGACTACTGTTTGATCACATCAGGTTCTTCGATGATGTTCCTACGAAAGGTACTGGTCTAGGATCTTCGGCTGCGTGGGTCATGGCGCTCCGTAATGCTATTAAAAAAACGACATACGAGTTCAGGGCCGAAGACAACTTTGAGATCGAGAGGTCTACCGGCTCCTGGTGCGGTTACCAAGACCATGCCCAGGCCTGCGCTGGAGGAGGCCTCAACTTTCACCAGTTCAAGGTGAGTACGACTAGTATGAACATCGAGGTAAAATCTAAAAGGATCGATAGGTCCTGGCTCATCGGGGACAACAGGATCCAACTCTTCTATATCGGCGGCACCAGGGACTCGTCAGTAATACTCAAGGAACAGTCGGCTAACGCCGAGCGACAAGTGAAGGAGCTCAAGCGCTTAGTGGAGCTGGCCCAACTTGGGTTCGCTGCGTCGCAGTTAGAAGTCGACGGGCCCCGAATTCTTAAAAGAGCGATGGCTGAGGCTTGGGAGATCAAGAAGAACTTTTCATCCAAGGTGTCCAACGCCCTGATAGACGAAATATACAGCATCGGTTGCGCTGTTCCCGGAGTGATCGGGGGAAAGCTGCTCGGGGCAGGCATGGCCGGCTACATGATGTTTGTTACTGAACCGCACAGTGTACCTTCGCTGGTGACGGCATTAAAAGATGTGAGAGCAGTGCACGTTCCAGTGTCGTCTGGGACGTCATTCGTGCAGAAAGGGTACGTGACGATATGAACCATTTCGAAGAGCTGGCTAAGGCTATAGAGACTTCCCACACCGTGGGGATAGAGCGCTGGCCAAAGTACATCGACGAGTGTGCTAACAACGGCGGAAAAGTGTTCGTCATCGGGAACGGAGGCTCGTCAGCCATCGCCTCACACTTTGCAGGGGACCTGATGAAAGCAGCTTGGGATGGCACTTCTCATAAGAAACCGCTGGTGATCTGTCTCTCAGACAACACTCCTATCATGACTGCGACGGCTAACGATACTGGACACGATAGGATGTTCAGCAACCAGCTCAAGTACTACAGCGCTTCTAAGGACGACATCCTGATAGCTATCAGTTCGTCTGGAAACTCACAGAACATAATCCTAGCAGTTCTTCGTGCACTGAAAACTAAAATGAAGGTCCTCACTATGACTGGCTTCGCGTTCAACAACTCAGTCAAGGAAATGGTCACGGGACCAGAAGACATAGGAACTGCGATGGAGCATCACCTCGACCAAATCTGGGCGGCCTCCGACTGTTACGAAGTAGTAGAGGACATTCACCACATGTGTATGCACGGCGTCATTAGGGGTTACAAGCAACTCATGAACGGGTGGCCGGCATGATCCTTCTTGACCTTCAGCCAGTGATGATAGCCAACCTCATGGTCGGAACCTCGAACGGCTCTGACGCCTCTGACCTGTCTGAGGGCCTACTCCGCCACATGGTCCTCAGCACGATCAAATCCATACGACAGAAGTTCACCAAGGAGTACGGTGAGATGGTGATCTGCTGCGACGGCCGCAACGTCTGGCGCAGGGACTACTTTCCCTACTACAAGGCTGTCAGGAAAAAGGCCAGGGACGAGTCAGCCCTCGACTGGGGAATGATATTCGCCACGCTCGAGAAGATCAGGGTCGAGATCCAGACGTACATGCCGTACACGACGATATTCAACGACAGGGCCGAGGCCGACGATGTCATCGGGGCCATCGTCCACTACGAGCGCAATCGCCCGGTCGACATCTTCAACAGGCCGAAACCTATCCTCATCGTCTCCGGGGACCACGACTTCGTACAGCTCCACGGCGAGGGCGTTCACCAGTGGGACCACATCAGGAAGCGCTGGATCACCGGCGTTCCCGGGACGCACCTGCGCTCTAAGATCATTTGCGGCGACGTCGGCGACGGCGTTCCCAACTACCTCTCCGACGACGACACGCTGGTTGTGAAGGAGAAGAGACAGAAGCCCATCACCCAGGTGAACGAGGCGAAGTGGCTCGTCGACGCCGGGAACACCTTCCTAGACACTCCCGAGAAGAAGAAGAACTGGGAGCGAAACGAGATCCTCGTGGACCTCAAGCAGGTTCCGGACGACATCGTCGCCGACATCGTGGATAAATACAGCAGACCGACGACCAACACTAGGGCTAGCGTCCAAGCATACTTCGTGGAAGCTGGTCTCAGAAACTTAATGCAAGACATACAGGAATTCGTATCATGAGGACACCACTCTAATGGCAGCACCACAGGCACTATCCACCGTTCTCTCTCTGATCCAGAACTACGACACTGACAAGGAGCGCATAGGCTTCCTTCAGAACTTTCCGGAGCGGTATGCCGTCCCCCTCAGAGCAGTCCTCAAGTACATGTTCGACGACTCGAAGTTCCTCCTCCCTCCCGGCGCCCCGTCGTTCACCACGTCAAACGACGCCGACCCGTCGGTGCTCTTTCGCGAGGTGAGGAAGTTCTACCACTACGTCGAGGGCGGGAACCCGAACCTCAAGCAGGGGAAGCGCGAGCTGATGTTCCAGCAACTTATTGAGGACCTCGTCCCCGGTGACGCCAACCTGATCATACACATGAAGGACAAGACTTCTCCGTACCAGGGTCTCACCAAGGCCGTGGTCAAGAAGGCGTTCCCGGACCTATTGTCATGATGGTGTACCGCGTTCAAGAAGGCGAGTGGGACGTAGGCTTCAATCACAACCGAGTGTTCAGCACTCAAGGGAAAGCTATCGCCGCGATTAAAGAAGCTATCGAGCTTCAGATAAGCTACGGGTTCTTCGAGAAACAGACGTTCACTGAGATCTTTGACGAGGGCGGCTACGAGATCATAGAGTCGAGTGTAGACTAGTGCCAGTCTACACCGTCCAGGACAAGAAAACCAAGAAGGCCAAGGAACTGTGGATGTCCTGGGACGAGCTGCAGGAGTATCTCGTAGAGAACCCGACCAAGGAACACGTCCTCGTCCCGGTGCACCTTATCGATCCGATGGCCATAAAGAAGAGGGACCCTGGTTTCGAGCGCGTGCTCAACCGGATGAAAGGTTTCTACAAGGGGAACACGATAGAATGAACCCTCCATACTCAACAGACCCAACTTCTAACGGTGACATTCAAGCCGAGCTCATGCGCGAGTGGTATGAGCATAACCGCGAGAGTATGTGGGACCGAATCATGCACAGGTCGGACCAGGCTGATGAGTTCATGCTCGGGATGCTAAAGCAAGCGAGGATGATCTTGGCCTATGAAGTCTCGTACACACCACCACCTGATTCGGGAGAGTAAATGATGATCGACGTCAAGCGAGCAGTAAAAGACAACAAGCGAGTAACTTTCGAGTACTATCGTGACGGAGCGCTGTGGTACCGTACACAACACAATGAGATCTTCCCGGTTCCGATCAGTGACATAGGCAACGCGATGTTTCGCGCCAGCGACAAGGCGATCCTGTTCATGCGATACATGAACCTCTGGAACAAGAACTGCGTTCCTGACAAGCAGCACGATCCCTCAGGGCCGATGGGCTATGGGGTCCTATCTAATTATGATCAGTACGGTAAAACCAACGCATAGGAGACGCCTTGTCCAAGTCCAAAGTACCCGCACCCCAGAAGGCGGGACTTATTATGAACAAGCTTGAACCACAGACCCCCAACCAGAAGCGGGTCATAGAAGCCTACAAGAACGACCAACATATAGTCATATCGGGATTCGCCGGGACAGGGAAAACGTACCTGGCCTGCGCACTCGGCATGATGTCGGTCTTTGCTAAAGATCAGGACCAACTCGTCATCTACCGGTCGGCGGTGCCGACGAGAGACATGGGCTTCCTGCCGGGAGGGATCGCTGAGAAGACCGCGACCTACGAGATTCCCTACGCAGGGATCTTCTCCGAGATGTTCGACCGCGGGGACGCGTACGAGCTCCTGAAGAAGAGTCACTCGGTCGAGTTCAGCACTTCTTCCTTCCTGCGCGGTTTAACTCTCAGGAACAGCGTGATATTCGTGGACGAGACGCAGAACTGGTCGCTCCACGAGCTAGATTCCTTGATCACTAGGACCGGAACCAACTCGAGGCTCATATTCTGCGGGGACTACAAGCAGTCCGACTTGACGCGAGACCAGGAGCGCGAGGGCATGAGAAAGTTTCTCACCATCTTGAAGAAGATGCCAGACCAGTTCGCTATGATAGAGATGGAAGCAGATGACATCATTAGATCCTCGATCGTCAAGGATTACCTTCTCGCCAAGGACAACTCCGGGGTTACGTAGTTTTCCTCTCGACCTTTACGACTACGGGGAGCCGGCCGTTCGCGTCGACGCTCCTGGTCCACGATTCTACAGGACTCCGGGCGGGGCTCTCTACCCGTCGATCACGACGGTGCTCGGTTCTGGCTGGAAGCCGGAACTCGCCACTTGGAGGAGAGCGGTCGGCGAGGAGCAGGCTAAGTACTACTCCGGCTGGGGACTCAAGCGCGGTAACCACCTTCACCTGATGATGGAGGACTACGTCCTAGGAAGGGAAGTCCCGGAGAGGCTCGACACTAGGCGCGAGCTCGACTACTTCAGGGCCGGAGTAAAAGCCCTAGAGGGACTAGACGTCGTGAACGGGTCCGAGACCATGCTGTACTCCGACGAGCTCATGCTAGCAGGGACGTGCGACCTTCCGGCTGTTTGGAAGGGCAGGAAGGCGATAGTTGACTTCAAGACGAGCTCCTACCCCAAGGCGATCGAGGAGATCGACGACTACTTCACGCAGACCGCCGGCTACTCTGTCATGATCCACGAGCGGACCGGTCACCTTCACGACCTGCTGGTGATAGTGATGGCCAACGTCGACGACGAGACACCCACGATTCACGTCCGCGAGAGGACCGACGACATGATAGATAAGCTAGCAGATGCAAGAGATCTTTTTCTCGCTGGAGTAGAACAACAATGAAACGACTCGTCGCCTTCCTCGTCCTCTCGCTGTGCGCGTCACCCTTCGCCCTAGCTGACGGGCTCATCCCTAAGGTTCCAGGACCTGCCCCGAAGATGAAGCTCCTTAAAACCCCAGTCACTTGCTACCCGAACTTTACCGACCAGACGTACAAGGACCTAGGATGGGTACCTCTCCTGGTCTCCAGCCAGAACGGAATCACCGTCATAGTGTTCTTGACAGACAGTGACGCAAAAGTCTTGTTCAAGACGGTTGACACCAACGAGGCTTGTGTGTTAAACATACCGCAGGTTAAAGCTATAGGATTGCCTTCTAAAGAGGGCGCGCCTCCTAGCTCCAACTAAACTTTTTTAGGTTAATCATGAAGATACAGAGCACCGACATAACTACAGAGTACGAAGCCGCGGCCAAGGGAACGGTGTGGGCCATCGACCGCCGCTGGAACACTGAAAAGTTCGGTGGGTCAGTCTTCTCAATGGTAACCACGACCTCATGGCAACAGCGGCACCTGTACTACGTTCAGGCCAAGTACAGGTCGATCATTTCACCCTCTGTCCAGAGGATCGAAGTTGACGTCAAGCCCTCGGACAGGCCGAGGCTAATCTGGGCCGGAGACCCGAACGACGGTACGCTAACTATGCTCCTCTCGATCGTCAACGGGATCGCCATCAAGTACGGGAATAAATTCTCATTGGTCGCCTGCTGCTCGTCCGACCCCGGCCCTATCGCCATGAACCTAGTCGACAAGAACACTACGAAGGTGCGGGTCTCTCCCTCTCGAGAAGAGCTCATAGCAGAGATGAAGAGCGCCAACGTCTTCGCCCACCCGGCCATGTCGTTCGAGTCCTTCAACGCTGAGGTGGCGACGGCGATGAGCGCCGGCTGCCTAGTCCTAACGCCCAGGCACTCGGGGTTCTTAGAGATGATGGGCTCCCACGGCTTCTCCTCACAGCACTCGATCGACAACACCGCCTACGGCGTAGCTTTCGCGAGCTCCCTGATGGAGATGATGGACATGGTGACGACCTCGCGGTACGAGTCCTATTGGACTGTGGCCAAGAAGCACGCCGACTACATGTTCAGCGCAGAACGAGAGGAGTTCCTGTGGAAGGAGTTCCTCGGGTTCGTCGACTTCATGGAGAATCAGAATCAGTGAGCGAGATCGTGCACAACGGAAAGTTCCGGCTCGGCCAGCGAGTCAACAAGATTAAAGGATCTTCTTGGACGGGAAGAATCGTTGGCTTTTACAGTTCGAGCCTGACGCACTTTGGCTACTGCGTCGAGTCCGAAAAAGAGGTCGGCAGCGTACAGATATACCCAGAGGGGGCACTGGAACTTACTCCGAAACGTTATGACGGCTTTCTGCGGCAGGTGGATAGTTCAAGATCTAAAAGTTAATCATGGAGAAACAAGATGAGCAAACCAAACAAGTACACACCTCACCAGGGTAAGAAAGAGATCGCAAAGCGAGCCAAGCAGCTCGAGAAGCTTGAGAAAAAGAAATGAGCACAGGCCACTTCTTTCGCTTTCACCTTCCTCACGTACACCTTAACTCACCCTTCGGCGACGGTTGGTTCGGAAAGCAGGCAGAGTCCTTCGCTAGGTTCTTCGGGACTCCCAAGTTCATAGTCATCCAGACGGCGGTAGTCGCCGCGTGGATAGTGGTCAACGCGTTGGGGTGGGTCACGTTCGACGTCTACCCGTTCATCTTCCTGAACCTCGCGTTCTCGCTCCAGGCCGCCTACGCAGCGCCCCTCATCCTCCTTGCCCAGACGAGGCAAGCTGACAGGGACAAGGCGGGCGCGATGGCTGACGCGCAGCACCGCGAGGAGCTCGCGGCGACGAACTCCACTGAGATGAAGCTGCTGATCGACCTCATGAAGCAGAACACCGATCTGACCAACACAGTCAAGACCCTGACGGAGAAAGTGGCCGAGCTGACTGCAGAAGTGCATGATAAGTTGACATCCGTTAAAGAATAGTTTAACTGACCTCCTGAACCAGGAGGACTACATGGCAGAGAAGTTAAGATTGAAGTGGGGCACGATCAAGGGTTGGAGCGATCTGACTCCTGTGAGTCAGACTTTCATCCAGAAGTACATTGATCTCGGCGCCTCTGAGAGCGCTATGGCTCAGCAAGACACCCAGGAACAGAAGGACATCCTCTGCGAGTGCATCGACCAGTTCACCGGAGAGATCTGGCAGGACTGGGAAGGCAAGGTTATGACAAAGGACGAGGCTAAAGCGTACGTCCAGGACTACGGAAAGAAGTGATGCACAAGAACCTTTACGTTTTTGAAGAGACGGACATGCGCGGGATGGCGATCCGCCTCGCCATGCTTCAGACCCACTATCGAAAGCCAAAGGACTTCACTGTCGCGGAGCTCAACCAGTGTGCCAAGACGCTGCGCAGGTGGCTTTCGATAGCTGAGCTTTCTATCGACATCTCGACTCCGGACGAGGTTATCAACGCACTTAACGATGATCTGAACACGCATCAAGCTATAACAGAGATCCACAAGTACGCTGCTAACAAGGACGGGAAGAAGGTTTTCTCTGCCATGAAGTTTCTCGGTTTGATTCCCGGAACTGGTTCATCAATCGACTACGGTATGCTCGGAGAGATCAAAACAATACCTATAGACAGGATCCCTCTAGTTCAATGGGAAGAAAAGAAGAAGTTAAATGCTTAAGATATTCGGTGACCACCAGGACAACACCATCAAGCAGATGTGGAACTGTCTCGCCGTAGGCAACGTCAAGCAGGGCGTTATCTGCGCGGACGGACACCAGGGTTATTGCTCGCACCCGGTCGGCGGGGTCGTGGCATACAAAGATCAGATCTCGATCTCGGGTGTAGGCTTCGACATCGCCTGTGGGAACATGGCGGTCAAGACCTCCCGCAAGTTCTCGGACATCGGGGACATCCCGGAGATCGCCCGCAAGATTCATAAGAAGATCGACTTCGGGATGGGCGGCAACTACTCCGTCTCTCGCAATGACATCAAGGACGTTGCCCTCTTCGACGACGAGGAAGCATGGAAGGCCGCGGACGTTGAGGACCTCAAGCGTCTCGCCTACGGGCAGCTCGGAACCGTCGGCTCCGGCAACCACTACATCGACCTCTTCGAGGGCGATGACGGCTATGTCTGGGTCGGCGTACACTTCGGGTCGAGAGGCCTCGGACACAAGTCCGCCACCAAGTACCTCAACCTCGCCGGAGGTGTCGACGGAGTCGACGCTACTCCGACCATCGTAGACGCTGATTCCGAGATCGGGGTCCGCTATCTCGCGGCCATGCACCTCGCGGGTCGCTACGCCTACGCTGGTCGCGAGTGGGTCGTGTCCAACGTCTGCAAGATCCTCGGGGCGTCCGTCCTCGACACTGTTCACAATCACCACAATTTCGCCTGGCTCGAGGAGCACGGTGGAGAGAAGTACTGGGTTGTCCGCAAGGGCGCTACGCCGGCGTGGCCTGGTCAGCGCGGCTTTGTGGGTGGTTCTATGGGCGACAACGCCGTGATCATCCACGGTGTTGATACGCCCGAGTCCAAGGAAGCCCTCTACTCCACCGTTCACGGCTCTGGCCGAGTCATGGGTCGAATGGAGGCCAAGGGCAAGAAGGACAAGAACACTGGCGAGTGGAAGCGCGAGCCGAAGATCACCCGCGAGCAGATGGACGAGTGGATGCACGCTAAGGGCGTTCACCTCGTAGGAGGAGACGTCGACGAGTCTCCGATGGCCTATCGCAGGCTCAGCGAGGTTCTCGCGTATCAGGGGGCGACCATTGTGGTCGAGACCCAGCTCCGCCCGTTCTTAGTATTGATGGCGGGAAACGAAGTCAGGGACGCTTATAAGGATTAGATCATGAGAAAGTTCACTTGGGGTTTCGTAATTGGGTTGATCACCGGAATAGGATTCGGGTTGTTCGTCCTCCACGTCATATTAGGCACCTGGAGCTGGTTGTGATCTTTTCTAATTTCAACGGAGACTAAACATGGACACTAAGAAGATGTGCGACCTTGCTACCTATATCGAGACCCGCGCCGGTAAGTTTGACATGAGCAATTGGATAAGTCACAAAGATGCCAACCTTGAATCTATTGAGGCTGTTGGTAACGACTGCAACACCGCTGCCTGCGTCGCCGGGTGGTGCGCTCTCGCTCACGGCAAACAATTAGGCGTGTTCGAGTTCTTTTCGTTTGGAAGGATCACCCTGGGACTTACTGAGGAAGAAGCTTTCGCCCTCTTTACCCCCGACGGATATAAGACGAGTATCGGTTTAGGAAAAGAAGCTCGTGACCGTGCAGTGATGGTGCTCAGAGGACAGATTCCACTCGACGAGAACTGGCTCAGCGCTAAGCTACCAGCTTCAGAATAACAACGGAGACTAAACATGGACACTAAGAAGATGTGCGACCTGGCGACCTACATCGAGACCTGTGCAGGTAAGTTTGACATGAGCGCATGGACGAATATACCAAAATGGTACTGTGCATCTAGTGTTGCTGTTAGTAACGATTGTAACACTGCTGCATGCGTTGCCGGGTGGTGTGCTATCGCTTACGGCGATGTCTCCAAAGGCAATTTCTTTAATTTCGGAATGGAAACCCTGGGACTTACTAAGGATGAGGCTTACGATCTCTTTCGCCCTTACGGTTTTGACAACAGTGTCGGCGTAGGAAAAGAAGCTAGAGATCGAGCAGTCGCGGTGCTCAGAGGACAGATTCCACTCGACAAGAAATGGTTGTACGCTAAGTTACCAGCTTCAGAATAACGGTGTTCTCATCGACCCTGCCCGATGCTTTCCTGGACTGTCCAGTCAGCTTCTCCAGCGCGGGTTTAGGTGACACCTTACCGCCGAGTCCCAGCAACGGGGCGACTTCGGCGGCTTTCCTGCCAGCGCTCTTGGTGTAGCTCCTCGCCTCGTCGTAGCCCACTATCGACTTTCCCTTCACGTCGAGTGAGTCGCCGGCGAGCACGGTGACCGTCTTGTACTTGACGTTGAACAGGTACGCCTCCTTGGCCCCGATGATCTTGGCCGGGTCCACCGACGCGATCTTGTACTCGAGGCTCTCCTTCAGGTAAGAGAAGTTCTTGAGCTTCTTCTCGGCGGACGGTGCAGACTTCTTCTTGGTCGGCGCCCTGAGCTTCTTCGTGTTCTTGGAGTAGGCCTCGCAGTCGGCCGCGAGCTTCTCCATCCAGTCGAGCCAAGCGCGGAGCTCAGCTTTCTTGTAGGTGCTGTAGCCTTCGTTCAGTTGAGCGTTGGACCCAGCGACGGCGAGCCTCAACTCTTGAGTGAGGCGCTCGTAGTGTTTCGAGATCGAGGACGCGGCCGAAGTCGGAAAGTTCTGGAGCTTGAGCGCTTCGTAGACGTTATAGTTCCAGTTCGAAGGCGTTCTCGTCGGAGTTGATTTTGGGTGTTTCATCCCGAGCGTCTCGGAGTCGATGACTTCCTCGAGGTTAGAGATAAAGAGGTCGAGAACCTGCTCGACCTTCGGCGTCTTCTTGGTGAACCTCTCGTTCTCCAGAGTGTTCTTAGCGGTGCTCTTCACTGCACCGTCAATAGCTGACGCTATGAACTTGTGAGAGTCTGGGCCGATGATGGCGCCGAGCTCGTCGATCCTGCAGAGCCACGCCGCAGTCATGGGAACCTGCCGGTCGGAGACTTCGGAGAAGTTCACCTTCATCCCAGTCCTCTTGACGTAGGAGGTGACGTATTCTCTAGCATCTTCGACGGTAGCCATGTACGCGTACCAGTTGAACGACCCCCACTTCTTGAGCTTAGTGAGAACTTCTCCTGGCTGGTAGGCCGGCTCGTCGCCGTACGCCGCGTAGTTCGACCTGTATATCTCTGAGGCCGCTTTCTTGGCCGGTTTTCTCTTCTTACCTGATCGCAGCATTGGTCTATCTAAACAAAACGACCGAAGAAGTAAACTGCGCTACGATGCAAAAATGAGCGGTTGACACACGATGCTCGCTGTCGTATATAGAGAACGTACGGTTACCGGCCTCCCTCGGGCCGTACTAAACTTAGCACCCCAGACTCGCGTCCGGGGTGTTTTTTTAACGGTTGACATCGACCTTTTTATAGTGTAGACTGTTGACATAGTCAATCAAGACTATTTTTGGAGGATTCCATGACCCTTATCATTGACAAGAAAACACTCGAAGAGCTCCGCCCGAAGATCAACGCAGCTCTCGCCATCGTTCACCCTGACTTGCAGATTCTCTTAGGGAACATTCGGTTCCAGTCCGACTCCTTCGAGGCCAAGATAGAGGCTCGAGTAAAGGCCACAGACACCTCGGGCAAGACAGTGACAATAAATCCTTACGCCAAGAACCTCCCTCTCATGGTCAAACAGTACAAGATCGAGAATGCTGACAAGCCATCTAACGACGGTTACACCCTCGTCGGTTACAACTACAAAAGGCCAAAGAAGTGCTGGATCATCAAGAAGGGTTTAAAAGAGTTCATTTGCACCGACGCCGACGTCGGCGCTCGTTGGAAAAGTGTCGGTCTCGTCAACAGGTTCGCCGACACCCAGAGCATGGCTAATCTCATTGGGAACATGTGATGAGAGGATTCACCGAGTTAAGAAAGAGGTTGGAGGAACTCCTGAAAAAGGAGTTCCCGGAGAACTCCTTCAAGGTGCGTAACTTCAGTTTCGTTCCGCGCGGAGTGTCAGTCGACGTCCAGATCGGCTTCGATGAGGACCTCAACTCTGAGGCTCTCCTCAAGGTAGCCTCCGAGAAGGACCTCGACCTTAACAGGTGCGTCGGGCCTGATGCCGTTCACCTTTACGATTACAACCCACGCCAGTCTAAGCCGTACACCGTCCGTAATAGCGGGGGAAAGGTCTTCACCGCTGGTGCGGTGTGGACGGAGAAGGTGTTCAAGCGAGGCGCGCAGTCAATGAGGTTCAAGTGATGCAAGCAGAGACCGACGTGAAGGCTATCGAGATGATCGAGGCGCTGAAGAAAAAGCTTCCGGAAGTGTGGGAGTGTATGTTATCCCTCCCGAGTTACATGTACCCAGGAGTCGCCGGCTACGTAATGTGCGGCAATCGTCCCGGAGACTTTATGATCGGTGTTCTCAGTAACGACCCGTTCGCTGACGTAGTGTGCCGCGCCGACGCAACCAACTATCGCCTGCTCAGGGAGTGGGCCTACCTGACGTACGCGCTCCCGATGCTCGCCACTGGTTCCAAGGAGAATGTAGAACACTGGATAGATGCTGGCGGCTACCTCGGGCATAGACCACATGGAGTTAAGGCATGACAGATCAACCAAAAGATTTTGCGGTCAAGATTACGGTCAAGAATAACCGCATTCTACAGGCTATGAAAAAGGCTGGCATTCAGACATTAAAAGAACTTTCCAAACGCGCAATGATAGAGCAATCCTATCTTGGCACTCTTGTTTCATTCAAACGTTCGCCATTACGCAATGGAGAATGGACAGAACACGCATATAACGTTTCGTCGGCCCTTCATTGTGAACCCGAAGAACTTTGGCCAAGTCATATCAAACACTTACGTTCAAATAAAACATCCGTTGAATTAACAATGAATGCGGATGAGCTTCGGAATATCAGTGCCCCGGCTAATCTTCAGATTGATGTTGCAGCGCTTAAACAATTGATCTCAAGGCTTCCTGAAAAAGAACAGCGAGTACTGAATGAGGTTGTAATGAATGGCAAGACCCATCGAGAAGCGGGGAAGGGGTTGGCGGCTAATGGTGGAGATGTTTCGGACACGCGCACCCAACACATATTGGCCAAAGCAGTTGGACGCATTCACCATCCGAGCAGGTTAAAGTTTCGCAAGTTTGATGATTTCATTGAAAATTAAAGGAGTAGAAGAATGAAGTATACACCAGAAGAACTGAGGACCGCGCTGAGAGCCGGTCCGGTGAAGGTCTCCTTCACTAAGCTGAGCGGCAAGGCGCGTAAGGGTAAGTTCACCCTCCGCGAGGCCAACATCCCGAAGAACTTCCACGCTTCGTTAGCCGCTGCGTTAGTCCTTGACGGGCACAGCAACTCAGACATGATCGTCGCGTTCGACATCAAGAAGAACGATTGGCGAACGTTCTTCGCTGACCGCGTCGACAGCGCAGTTCCAGTGGAGGCTAAGTAAGATGGTCAGTAAAGTAAACTCAAGAGGACTCACTAACGCTTACGGGCTCATCGACGGCGACCAGATGGCTAAGGACCATCCCGAGACGTGGTCTCAGCCTTCACTCGAGGACCGCAAAAAAGTGGTAGAGGGTGACTACGTCAAGATCGGGATCACTACGACCAGGCACAAGACCGAGCGCCCGTGGGTCATCGTCAAAGAGAAGGACGCGGACGGGTCGATGACCTGCATCATCGCCAACGACCTCGTCTTCACTGACGAGCACGGGATGCTGAACGGCGACAGGATCAGGATCGAGTACAAGAACATCATCGGCCTCTACGACGAGAAGGAGGTCAACACACGCCTGGTCTCAGCGTTCGCTGACGGGACGCTCCTCAACGAGAAAGAAGCCAGGGCCATCCTCGCGAAGGTCAACGAAGCTGCCGCCTTCCTCGCTAAGATCGAGGCGAGCAGAGTCACCAACGAAGCCCCGCCGGTGAAGAAACAGAAGAAAGAAGTTGCGCCGGAGCCTGAAAAAAAGAGCACCGACGGTTGACAGCCTAGTCACGCTGTAATAAATACGGATTACTGGTCGTTGATGTTACAACGATCGCGTACAGGACCCGAGGGGCAGTACCTCGGCGGGTCCACCAAAGATACACCCGACCGAGCAAACGCTTGGATCGGTCTTACCGATAGGCTGACTGGGTCGTTCCACCTGTGCACGGGAGGGCGAAAGAGGTTGGTGGAAACTTTAGGGGTTAATTGCCCGAAAGCTCGGTGTATCTCTGATGGGCCCGAAACAGGATCGACTGGCGCAGAGAGAGGTTTCGGAGACTAGTCGGGTGATTCCGTAATTGATCAAAACCATAATTGCCAACGACAACGTTGACATGAGCAACGCGGCCCTCGCGGCCTAAGTTCTCGGGGTTAGTCCGGCGACCTTGCAACAGAAGGCCGGACACTAATTCAACAAAAGGACTGCGCTTGATCATAGACGCTAAAGACTTTCACTTCATCATCGAGTCCATAGTCCTGCAGAAGAGCTGCACCTACATGGAAGCGGTTCAACTCTACCAAGCCGAGGCCAACGTCGAGATGGAGACGGTGGCCTCTTTCGTCAAGCAGAGCTCAGTCCTCAAGGTTAAGATTCAGGAGGAGGCCGAGGTGCTAAAGCTCGTCCGCCCTTCTCCTAACAAACTAAAGTTTGCATAGAAGAAAGGTACATCATGATTAAGAACGTCCTCATCGTCGCGCTGGCCGGCTTTGGAGTATACTACTACGCGCTGTCCAAGGGTGTAGACCTCGGCGTTACACTGAAACCCCTCTACGACTACGCGGTTCACTTTACTCAGTGACCCCGTTCGACGCCTTCAAGACGTACTTAGCGGTCAAGACGCACTTCACCCGCGACGGCTACGACTACTTCAAGTACTCCGGAAAGGTTGCCGCCCACCAGCCGAGCTTCGAGAATCGTAGGGATCGCTTTAGGTTCGAAAAGCTAGCCAAGATGGACGACCCGACGATGTTCCTAGCGTCGAGCATAGCCCGCGACCACGGGGCGTGGATCGGTGATCTTCTTCAGGGAGACGCAGCCAAGGATAACTACACTGAGACCGTCAGGTTCATCGAGGCCTTCTCGTACGAGTTCAAGAAGGACCTTAAGAAGCTCCCAGGAGAGGGGTTCGTCGATAACCTGCAGGGCGATCAACCGGCTCTCCTCACCGCCCTTCGCTCCGGCAACATCTCACTAGAAACGGTGGCGCTACTCGACTCTAAGATGGGATTCACCCGAGACTGGATGAATCTGCAGGGCCTTCACCGGGCTGACCCAGCCGTAGCGCTCGTCATCAGGCGCGTCCAGAAGTACTCGCCCTTCATCTCGAGCAAGATCAACTCGACGACGATGATCAAGATATTACGCGAAGTCTACGCCTAATTTCTGTTCGCGCAGTTTCAATCTGCTGCGCGGCGTAATATAAATAGAAAGTCACCCTAAAGGAGACAACTCTAGCACTACCGGGCGTTGGCCATCGAGCCGTCGTTGCCCTCAACATAGCACAAAGGAGTTCATGGACATGAACAGTTCTACACGACCATCACTAGCCGACTTCAAAGCTAACTCGGCAAACCTTTCAGAAAAACTCAGAGCAAAGTTCAAAGAAGAGATGTCAGGCGGTTCAAAAGCCGCTGACGAGCGATTCTGGAACGCGCTTGACACGCGAGACAAGGCAGGAAACGGTTACGCTATCATCCGCTTCCTACCAGCAGCTATCGCGGCGGACGGCAAGAGCACTGAGGACACCAACTACGTTAAGATGTACAAGCACGCCTTTCAGGGAAAGGGTGGTTGGTACATTGAGAACTCGCGCACGACACTCCCAGGAGAGACTGACCCGTGCGGCGAGTACAACTCCACACTGTGGAACGCCGGCTCAGACGAGCTGAAGGAGCAGGCGAGGAAACAGAAGCGCAAGACTGAGTTCATCAGCAACATCCTGGTTATCGACGATCCAGCACACCCTGAGAACAACGGAAAAGTCTTCCTCTACAAGTACGGAAAGAAGATCTTCGAGAAGATCAATGACAAGATGTTCCCGACAATCCCGATCCAGAAGAAAGTAGAAGTCTCAGACTTCTGGAACGGCGCAAACTTCGTCCTCCAGATCAAAGCTGGCGACGGCGGCTGGCCGGACTATTCCCGCTCTGAGTTTGAACCCCCGAGCCCGCTCGGAGACGACGCTATGATCGAGAAGGTGTGGCACCAACAATACCCTCTACTCCCGCTCATCGCTCCTGAGCAGTTCAAGAGTTACGACGACTTGAAGAAGCGTTTGAACCGCGCGCTCGGGCTGACTGTGACCGGCTCTCCGTCCAGACCTATGGTCAGTCAAGACTCAGGCCGAGACGACAACTCGACGGAACGTGAAACCCGTCATCGCGAAGTAGAGTCCGAACCGGCTCCCAGCGATGAGGTCCCAGCGAGCGACTCGAACCTCGACTCCGAGGAGATCGACTTCTTCAAGAGGATGAAGAACAACCGTTCCTAAACCCCGCTAACCCCGAGGGTTAAGGCTGTAAAAATATCGGGGAGATTGAACGACGCCGAACGATCACGGGTAAGTCTTGCGCTATTCGCGACTAGCACAGGAAGCCCGTGATCCCTCTATTTTTTCTGTTTGACATTAACCTCCAGTTGTGGTAGATCTACACTATCATTTGGAGGAATTAGAATCATGACTAAGCACCACCACGTAATCAGTGACCACATCCAGGCCAAAAAGTTCATGCTGGCTGGTAAAGCGAAGCTCACTGTCGTCTCCCTCAAGACTGCCGACCGCATCACCTACAAGATCAAGAAAGCCAGAGACGGCAACGTGTTCTTCGTGTCAGTATTCTCCGACGCTCAAGCCGAGCACGGCTACACGTACGCTGGAATGATCAAGGGCGATCACCTGTCGCAGACTACGAAGTCGAAGATCCCAGCTACGGCAAAGTCATGGATAGCTTTCAACTTCTTATGGGGACACCTGAACGGGCACAACCGCGATGGAGTAGCGAAGATGCCTCCCCAGACCGAAGTATGGCACGAAGGCTGTTGCGGTCGCTGCGGCCGGCCGCTGACCGACCCGGTCTCCATCCAGCGCGGTATCGGTCCCGAGTGCGTGAAGATCATGGAGTTCGTGGACACTACTCAAGGAAGACTGATATGAATGACGTGTACTTGGGGGACGGAGTGTACCTTAGTCACGACGGCTGGCAGCTCTGGCTGGCCGTCAACGATCACAGGAACAAGATCGTCGCTCTCGACTCTACAGTGTTTAACGTGCTGGTAGAACATGGCAAGCGAATGTTTGAAGAAATGAAAAAGACGGGCGCGATCGATGAATGACTAAGATCATATTCCTAGACGTCGACGGCGTGCTCAACAGGACGATCGACTTCGTTCCTGGAAGAGGAACCGTCGTCATGAACAAGGGGCTCTGTGACAACCTTCATCGACTAGTCGAGCGTACTGGCGCTAAGGTCGTCGTGAGCTCTACCTGGAGGATCGACTACTCGAAGCACGCCGACGATGGCGAGTTCAACCCACACACGAACGACCATCACATGGAGTTCTGTCGTCAGGACATACACTGGTCCTTTCACGACGACTGGAGGACTGAGGACATGACGTCTGCCCGTTCTGGATTGATGATTGCGGTTCCTAGAGGTGAAGAGATCGCTGAGTGGTTGACACGCCACCCGGAAGTTGATAAGTACGTGATCCTGGACGACAACGAGTGGATGCTTCCATACCAGAAGCCCAACTTCGTCAAGACCGATGAAAGATTCGGCCTCACTAACGAGGCCGTAGAACGAGCAGTATCAATCTTAGGAGAGAAAAAAATGAAACTCAGTGACATGGTGAAGACCGCCACCGAAGCAGTCAAGTCTGCCACAGACGCAGTCGGCGACGCCGTTAAGACGGGCGCCGAGTTCGTGGACAAGAGCATCGAGGACAACAAGGACACCATCAAGTCTGTCCAAGACCACGCCGCGAGCGCCTGGAAAACTACAACAGGAGCCGTCACCGACGCGGCCGAGGTCGCCAGGAAGGCGATCAACGAGGCTACGAAGAAGGACGACTCTGAGCCTAAGAGGTGAACGAGAAGAAGGTCGACCGAGTAGCTAGAGCCATCTGCTGGACTGCGTCTAGCAAGGACCCAGCCACTGGTTCGTGCGTCCACTGTAATGCTAAAGTTAAAGAAGACTGTTCCATGACAGAGCAGTTCAGGGATGAGGCCATAGCCGCAATTCGGGAAGCTTCTCGATGAAAAGTGGCGAAAAGTCTCTAGCGCACCTCTACTTCGTCCTTCGCATAAGCGTAGAAGAAAGAAGCCGGTTAGAGAAGGACTTGACACGGTCTAAGAACGAGTGTCGCGACCTGGTAGAAGAAATTTTAAGCCACGCCGACTTCAAGGGTCGACGCACTCCGACTGGCAACGCTCAGTAGGTTCGGCCCGCGAACGTCTGTCCGACTTTCAGGGGGCTGGAGCTTCCAGCGGGCTTAATGCTCGGCGAGACGTAGTTGGTGACTGAGCTCGAGTTCTTGTTTTGCGTCTGAAAGATAGTCGGCGACCTAGAGTGAGGCCCGCTAGCGGTAGTAGCCTGAAGCGCCATCGTCTGCTGGACTATACCAGCCTCCTGCTTCTGCGTCTTGTTCTGACCGACGTACGGGACTGTCGCGGAGTGCCTCTCGAAACTCGTCATGTCAGTGAGCCTCGACAACCCTGGGATCGACTTGATCGTGTCGACGATGCTGTTCCAGATAGAGTCTAGGATCGAGTTGTACGTGTTCTGGAACCAGATCTTGGTGTTCTCGGCAGAGTCGGCCAGCGACTTGATAGCGTCGTCCCACATCATCTTCCACGTCTCAAGGTAGGACGTGACGAACCCGGAGGCCGCGTCCTTCCAACTAGTGAACTTGTCCACGACGGACTTCTTGAGGTCAGCGACGACGTCTGGAACTATCTCTATAGCTCCGACGAGACTGGTGACGACGTTGCTAAACTTGGTCTTTACGAAGTCCCAGACCTCTGCGGAGAACTTGGAGAGGTCGAAGTTAGGGTCCATCTTGAACAGTCTCTTGAAATTGTCGACGGTGTTCTGTATCAAGTCCTTGAACATCGAGCCGACGTCACCGGCGAAGCCTGAGAAGTTTCCAGCGAACAAGTCCTTGAGAGCTTTGACGTTGTCGGTTATCAGGTCCTTGAACAGTTGACTGATTCCCTCGGCGAAGCCGGAGAACGAGATCTTGTCTGCTACACCTGGTCCAAACATCTTCTTGGTCAGGTAGTCCATAAACTGCCCGGCGTACTTCACGAGGTCGCCGACGAAGAAGCTGTAGAGGTCCTTGAGTGTCGTCTCGACCGCGGCCCACATTCCCCCCTTGTTGTAAGAGTCGACTATGTCCATCAGGTGGTCCCAAGCGAAGAAGAACGCGTTGAGGAAGGGGATCTTTCTGGTTATCATGCCGATTATTGGTAAGCGGTCTAGGATCTTGAACAACGGGGCGAGCCAGCTGTCGTTCAGCAGAGTCTTAATCACAGTGAACGCGCTGGTGAACCTGGAGACGAAGTCCTTGACGGTGTTCGGGAGCATAGTCAGGAGTCCAACGAGTCCGACGTCGAACGCTAGGTTTCCCAGCAGGTGAGCGCCGGCGCCCTCAGCTTTAGCAGCGAACCTTGACGACGGGCGCTTGCCGCCCCTGGCCCTCAGGGCTGCAGCGCTGGCCTTCTTCTTAGTAGTCTTGTCCTTCTCGAAAGTGGCGAGCCTGTCCTCTGCTTTCTTCCTGTCGTGGTTGCCTATGATGGTGACCCCGACTAGCGCCTCCAGCGTCTTGTGAAGATGCCCGTCTACCGACTGGAGCAACTCCTTGAGTATAGTCCCAGTGAACGTGTCGTTCTTGAGGATCTCCTTGAGAAGATCTACCTGCTCAGTCTTCGGCTTGTTAGCGAACCCCTCGACGCCGTCCATGACGCGCTGCTCGGAGGTCTCAGCTTCGCCGGGCTTCCTCTTACCGAGTTCGCGAATAGCCTCCTCCATCCTGCGAACGGCGTATGTTAGCGCCTTGTCGTTGAACTCCTTGGCGGTCAGGTCCGACTGCTTCCTGAGAGTCTTGATCGAGTCGCCGATCTCCTTGACGACCGGCTCCATCGCCGTGCTCAGCGCGTCGACGAGCGCTCTCGCGTCGACGTCAGGGTCCTTCTTCTTTTCTATCCTAGGCAGCATTACTTGTTCCTTGCTTCTTCAGCAGCTTTCTTTTCCATCTCGAGCCACTTAGCTAAGAGCGCGGCGTAGACGTCGAGCTCGAACGGGTACAGATCATCGAGTTCGTCGATGTTCCAACCGTGCTTGTGCTTCATCAAGAACGTGAGCCTGTACCATGACGCTAGGGACGTGTGTAGCAGGCTTACTCGAAAAAATCTTGTATGCTCGACACCTCTCGAGTCACCGCTTTTCCGTCCTTGCGAACGTAGGAGATGTTGATCTTAACCTTGGGCCTGTTGTCGAAGAAGCTCTTGACTGGGTCGATCGCTTCCAGCGGAAGGCTCATGAGCCAGTCCCTGAGTTCCTGGACGGTTACTTCTTTCGACGATGTCACAGTGTCTCCCTCGTAGATCGAGTCGACTGACGAGGCGAGGATGTCCCACTGGTCCATGTCTTTAGACCCGGAGAGGACGCTCCTGACCGTAGGGTACTTGAGCTTCATGCCTATAGAGTCTGTGATCTTGACGACGTTGTCGTCCCATCCTTCGGGCTTAACTATCTCGACGGCGTCGAGGTCGGCAGTAGCGTCATAAGTCTGGCCGTCGTCCTCGTCCTCGATCCTGAGCTCGATCTTGTTGGAGACCGACTTGGCGCGAAGCTGGAGGAACATGTACTCGAGGTCGAAGATCGGGACGTCCTGCCCGGACACTCCGGGGAAGCACGACTCGATGATCTGCGCTACGGCTCTCAAGGCGTCCTTCGGGTCGTCCGACTCCTTGGCGATCAATAGGATCTTCTGCTCCCTCCCGGTGAACGGGCGAAACTGAACTTTCTTTCCGGTTGACGGAACAGTCATGTCGAAGGTTGGGTGACTAATCTTTGGTAGTGGCATTCTTTTTAAGCCTCATGTTAAAATCTTCTAGCTTGTCGTTGACCATCTCTACTATGAGCCAGCACGTAGAGAAGTGATTGTTTGGGTCCGTCGCCGTCGGCACTTTGCTCATGTCTATCTTCAGGCCCTTACCGACGATGCCCATGAGCCTGTCGATCTGCTCCCTCATCCTGCGCTCGTTCTCCGTCATTCTTCGCCTCCGTCGTTAGAGTTCATGTCGCTCGCCGTCCACGACCTCATGGCCATGGTGACCTGTATCGTGGCTATTTGGTCCTTACCGGACCAAGAGTGGGCGATGCCCGAGATAGACTTCGGCCACGCGCCGTACACTTGTACAGTCCTGACTACGTTTCCGGACTGGTCGAACTTGTCTAGCTCGAGGGTTCCCCAGTAGTCTGCGGAGTAGGAGACTTGAAACGGGTACGCACCTTGGGCTTGTCCAGCAGTAGCTCCTCCTGGAGCGTAGTATGAGTTCACTACGGCCTGCTGCCACTTGGTGAGGAAGCCTTGGACGTTCCCAGCGTTGTCGAGGTAGCACGTGATCTGGAACTCACCGTAGCCTGGGACTAGAGGGACGTCGACCGGAGCGCCGTAGCCTAGAGGAAACACCAGCGCCGAGGCTACCGTGAGGCCCGGCTCGTTGGCCGACTCGCACAGGAACTCGAAGAACGGCGCCGACCCTGTCGGGGAGAACGCCCTGCACCTGAACTTCGACGGGTTCTGAAGCCCGCCGTAGGCGCCGATGTTAGCTGAGAACTCTGATACGTCAAACGCCATCTAGTTTACCACGTTTCGTCTTTTAGGATAGACATTGAGTCGTCCCAGACGTATGATTGCGCCGCTTTCTGGAACCTGGCCAAAGGGAGCGCCATCGCGATGTCCCATTGGTCGTACGGGATCAACAGGAACTTCGACATGAAGTGTCCAGCTAAGTAAGACTTGATACACGGTCGGAAGGCGCTGAACTTGGCAACGCCGTTCAGGATCTCATAGTTGATCCTGAGCTTCTTGTTGTCGTTCTTGAAACGGTTGTCGACGAGTGCGTACAACTCGTCCATGAGGGCTGCACGCTGTGGGATAGGAAGGTAGTGAAGGTTGATTCCCCATACGCGGTCGCCCTGAACCTTGAATGGGAAGATGAGGGGGAAGATGTCGTAGTAGGGGAGTGTGGCCTTGTGCTTAGGGTCGTAACCGAACATGTACATCTTACCAGGTTCCATCGTCGTCACGACTCCGGGGTCCTGCAGGAGCTTGTTGGTGTTGACGTAGACGGTCTTCTTGGCTTGGTTCCTGAGCCACGTCCTAGCGTCAGGACGTCCAGGAGTCTTACCTGAAGCGTACGCTTTTCTAGCGATCGTGACAAAACTTAAACCAGCCATCGTAACCTATTTATGGCCGCCAGTTGACACCTTCATCTTAGTTTGGTAGTACATATATAGTTTGGGAAAGGAGTTCCAATTGATGAAGAAGTTAGTACTGACTATCGCCGTCGCTCTGACGGTGCTCGCAGCGTCCGAAACGGCATCCGCTAAAACTCACCACCACTATCGTGCGCACCACCACCACGGTGCTCACCACCGTCGACACGGTTCCGGGAGGCACGTCACCGACGGCTCCGGGTTTATCAGAGGGCACAACATCTGCGCCCTCAACGTGTCTAAGTGGTTGAGGGAGCACGGGAAGAAAATATCAACTGCGTCGTCGAAGGCGTTCCTCAGTTTCGTCAAGGTCGCTAAGACTAGCGTCCATTACGGGGACGTCAGGTTCAACTACCGTCGCGGAGGAGGCCACGTTCAGGTCGTCCTCGGCTGGTCCGGAGGAAGCCTCTGGTGCCTCAACCCGTCGTCAAGGCACCAGACCTGGGTCAAGAAGACGTGCCCGGTTGGTGGAACGTACCTCCACGTCGGTTAATGACAATGATAGAGAAAGAAGCTAAGGAAACACGTTGCTGCGGCCCTGAGGGGTGTGGACACCTAGCCGCTAACGGCTTGCGTTATTGCATTGGCTCGGCCTGCATGGCATGGCGGTGGACGGGAACTGCAACCGAGAGCGTCCAAACGTCTGGCCCAGACTATGCTCACTTTGCACGGCCCGAAGGGGAAGGCTGGGTGCACACTTTCAGCGATGAGAAGGGCCAACTCATTACTGGCTCTAATGGCGAAGGCGGTCCTTACTATCAAGTATGGACAAGGCCGCGCCGTGACGGGGCAAGACCAGGAACTTGCGGATTGATAAAGCTATGAGTGAAATCACACTGACGAAAGAGCAACTTGAGGATGAAGTTGAAACCATAGAAGGTCTGCTCACTGAAACTAACCGCTTAGACGGGTCGATCTTGGTTGGTGGCTATAGAAACCCAAATGGGCCTGAAGCCGTGATGCTAATTCGCAAGCTTCATAAACTAGCCCTCAAATCCTTCGAGCCGTCACCGATGAAACTCCATTTCACAGACGAATGGTTGAAATCTAAAATTGAAAGCGATCCAGATGATTGATCTTGAGAAGCTTGAAGCACTGGCAAAAGCTGCGACGCCGGGTGAGGATTGGAATTACGACGAAAAATTCCAAGTCTGGATAGAACACAAAGACGGAGGTACTGGGTTTAGAACTAACAAAGAAGATGCTGCTTTCATCTTCGCTGCAAGGCCATCCACGATTTTGGAATTGATCGAAGCGAACCGCCGACTCCAGTCCGAACTCGACGCCGCACACTCTGGCAATGATGCGGTGTGGAATGAGGCGATTGCGGCGGCTGTACAAAAAGTTGACGCGCACAAAAGAGACGCTAGTTTTGATGACTCGATGGTTGGTGCGTTGGAACACAATTCCAATGAAGCTAACATAGCTCAAGAAATCCGTGCCCTCACCCGTGCCGCACCCACAGAGAAGAAATAGACGATGAAACGTTCATGGGAACGACGGAGGGTGAAACAAGTTTGAGAGGGCGGCGTGGTATGTACACGCATTGGCAAGACTAGTCGCCGAGGCCGGTTAATCGGGTACAGCGGAGAGGGCAATGTTTTGGGTTGATAACCCAAGCATCCCTGAAAACTAGAGTCAGTAACCAACCTGGCCCCTCTCACCTAGTTCACGGACGGTTCGGACAGAAGCGACCCTTGCAGGTCAAGGGCGTTTCCCGACAGTAATTAGGGAATCAGAGCCGTCCGTGGAACCTGTACTGGGTTAGCTCAATAGTTGACATTCCCTGCAGGATAGTGTATAAGGTAACAACAGAAACTTAGTAGGGACCTGTTTGCCATGACTTTTGAAGATCACTTTAACGACTACATGAAGAGCGTAAAGAGCAAAGACCCTATGGTCAAGGCGTCCGTCTTCGTTCAGGCCGCTTACACGTGGGCTATCCACACGTACCTGCAGGACCCTAAGAGGGGTTACGAGAGGAACGCTACGTACAACTTTACTGCCAGCGTCGTCGCGGCCATCATCGCCACGTCTGCTAAGAACTTTAACGACCGCGACGACTCCGAAGGCATTGCTGACTCGGCGGCAGAACTCTTCTCGGCCAGTATTTACGAGACTAAACACATCCTTGACAAAAAAGACACCGGCGTCGTTAAAGAACTCTTGTCAGACGCTGGCAAGAAAGGATTAAACTGATGATGCTGCTCAAAGGAATCATTCTCGCTTCTGCGCTCGTTCAGGGTCCCTTTTACCAGTCCGGTGCTCTTCACGACTGGGAGGTGAACGGTTGGAAGGCTGGCGACGGCGGGACTAACCGCTGCATCGCAGCCTATGTGCCAAAAACTCGCAGCGGCGTCGAAAAAGTCCTCGTGATATTCTCGACGGACGCTAAGCGCGTCTCGATGGTGTTCGTCAACCCAGCGTGGAAGCTTCCGGTCAACGTTCCACACAGCAAGGTAGCGTTCCTCGCGACTCCACACGACACTTTTAGTGAGTCCATCGAGTTCGCTGGGCCCGACACCATCGTGATCCCAGAGGTGGACCGTAAGGCGATTCCCGACCTCGTCAACGGGGGTACTATGCGCGTAGTGTACGGGGAAGCCGAGTGGACTGTTCCCCTCGACGGTCTTCAGGACCTTAAGAATCTCGTGGAAGAGTGTTCCGACGCCGTGAACAGCAAGGATTACGCAGAATGACTCTCAACGATGCTTTCGACCTCGTCTGTTACTGTATCATATTCGTGTCCCTTCTCGGCCTCGCGTGGGCCATGTGGGGCTTAAAGTGCAATCGCGCCACCTACAAAGAATTAGAAAGAATGCTCGACATTTTAACTGCGGCATCGGCGTCGGAAGATGTGGAGAAGTGGGTGGACTCCTACCGTAAGGTCAAGTACAATGAGGTCCTGAGGGCCATCACTCTCGGGAGAGACTGGCGCAAGCTGTACGACAAAGAGTTCATCGAGTTCATAGAGAAGGCCAACACTAACACGACGGTTCACTAGTAAGTCCTGCCGATCTCCTTCTCGGTGATCTTCACGAACTTCCAGCCCTTACTGCTGCAGTACTCCTCGGCTGCCGCCCACTTAGCCTGGTTGTTAGCCCACGTGAGCTCCTCGTTGAGGATCCTCCGGCGCTGCTTCCCCGGCTTATGGGAGGGCTTTATCGTCTCCTTGTAGGGCTTGACCTCGATCATCTGGACCTGTTCAGTGCCGTCGGCGCCTACGTACTTTATCACGAAGTCCGGGAAGTAGCGCCTAGCTTTCTTCTTGACAGGGTCGTAGTAGGGGACGATGAACTCCTCCGAGCTCCACAGGACTACGTGGGGGCTCGAGTCGAACCGCCGCATCATCTTGAACTCGAGTGACGACCTGTACACGATTCCCTTCGGATCCCCAGCATACTTCTGTGGGTTTTGTGGGTTGAACTTCCCGTGCCAGGCCATCCAGTTTCCTCAATAAATAACTCGCAGGCATATTTAGTGAGAACCCATGGCGACGACAACGGACAACCCGACGACGACTATCGACGCTTCCCGTGGGGCGATGAACGGCACCGGCGCGTCCCTTCGCTACCCGTCAGAGATCGGGCGCTACTACACGATCTTCACCTTCGTACAGTACAGCAGGAACAACCCGAAGCTCCCGTCGACCAAGATCAACCAGGCCGACATCGTCCTCCCCCTGCCGGCTAACTTGACTGAGTACTACAACATCATGTACGGCGACCAGGAGCTCGGCGTGTTCGGGGGAGCGCTCAACACCGCCGACAAGGTGATCAACGACTACATCTCCGGCGGCGGGCTCGACGGCGAGAGCTTGAAGAACGCAGGAATAGGCTTCTCTCAGGCCCTGGCGCGCAGGACGGCTAACTTCTTCTCGTCCGACCTGTCCTCGATCATCGACGTTACGCAGGGGACCGTGATAAACCCTCACATCACGTCAGTCTTCAAGGGAGTAGCGCTCAGGGAGCACCACTTCGAGTGGAAACTGCACGCCAAGGACGCCGGCGAGTCGGCTACCATATCGTCCATCATCAACTACTTCCGGGACCACATGCACCCGACTAAGAAGTCTCCGTTTCTCCTCAACTTTCCGGACGAGGTCTACGTGCGCTTCTTCGCCGAGGACACCCCGTTCCTCCACACGATCTACAGGGCCCAGGTGACCTCAGCAGTCGCCGAGAGGAACTCCGAGGGAACTAAAGCTTTCTTCAAGGGGACTGACGAGCCGGTGATCGTTAACTTCACAGTCACTCTCAAGGAGGTCGAGGCTCTCACTAGGGAAGACTTCACACAGACTATCGGCACCGCCTCGACACCGTCGGCGGCGTCGACTAACGGAAACTAGCGCGCATGTCAGCAGAGTTCTTCAAGACGTTTCCTCTCATCACCTACAACAGCGACCTCTCAAGGAACATCATCCTCAGGGCCGGCGTCGCCAAGGACATAGTAGAGAAGTACGGAGTGTTCTACCCCTACAGGATAAGAGACCACGAGCGCATGGACACCATCGCGTTCGACTACTACGGGGACTCAGCCTACTTCTGGCTCATCGCCCTAGCCAACGACATCGTGGACCCGTACACCGACTGGCCGATGTCCGACCACGACTTCACCGCCTACATCAAGATCAAGTACGGTACTATCGAGGCTGCCCAGTCGACCGTTCACCACTACGAGAACACGGACCCACAGATATTGTGGTGGATCACTCAGGACACCCGCGACAACCTAGCCCCGGAGGACAGGATCGGGTTCGACACCGCGGTCTCAGTCTACGACTGGGAGACCAACGTAAACGAAGATAGGAAGACGATAAGGTTGCTCTCCAGGAAGTACGCTGACCGTGCTTACAGCGAGCTCTCGGCCAGCTTCAACAATGACAGAAACTAGCACTACTTCAGACAACAGGGGCATAGCCCACGTCGTCGAGATCGACCAGATGACACTGCAGAACCACGCCGGCCAGAACATCGACTGTCGCGCGATCTTCACTGAGTTCCAAGTGTCGACGAGCATCTTCGAGCCAGGGATGTACGGCTCCGTGCTGATCTACGACGCCCACGCTCTCATCACCAGGTTCCCGATCATCGGCGAGGAGACGCTCTACCTGTCCTACGCTACGCCAGGCAACTCGGCGAAGCAGGGTCAGTTCAGGGTCTGGAAGATCTCCGACGAGGAGCCGGACGAGAAGGGAATGTCATCTTCATACCGACTCCACTTCTGCAGCCCAGAACTCATCGTCAACTCACAGAAGGTGGTGGCCAAGAGCTACAGGAACACCGACTCAGTGTACGACATCATCAAGGACATCCAGACGAACTACCTCGGGACCACCAAGGCGTCGACGCCGGGCACCCTCACCATGAAGGATCCCATGAAGGTCCTAGTAGTCCCGATGTACAGGCCGCTTGAAGCCATCGACATGCTCCTTCGCAGGGCTTACTCAGGCGACAACACCAAGTCAGACTGGTACCTTTTCTTCGAGCGGGCCGACGGCTGGCAGATCAAGATGCTCGACGAGCTCGTCACCAACCCGATCAACGCCAAGCAGTTGGCGGCTGGTGTAGTCACGCAGCAGCAGCTCGACACGAGCCCGGACCCGAACGTCCAAAGGCTCGAGACTTGGTACGTCTACGCTTCAGACAAGTACGTGGACGACACGCCAAACGGCAAGGACATCCGTAGGGTTGTCTCCCTCAAGATCAACGGTAGGTTCGACTCGATCCAGAAGATCCGCATGGGAATGCTGGAGAACGAGGTCGTGCAGTTCAGCATAGTGAACAAGGCAGTCACCGCCCAGAACTACGGTGAGATCGCTAACGGCCAACTGTACCTCGGCGACACCGACCAGTCTATCGAGTATGGACCTCAGACGAGCTCCCAGGGAAAAAAGAGGACCAACACCGATCAGTTCATCGCGAACTACTCTACTCCGGCGTCAGGCCTCACTGGGACGCAGGCTTCCCAGGTCTTCTTCAGGCTCAAGGACCCCCAGGAGAAGGACGGCGTCGTGAAGAAGTCCGGCTGGCTCTACCAGGCTGCGCGCACCGCGTTCGAGCAGGTAGCGGTGACCATCACAGTGCCGGGCGACACCATGGTGGACGCCGGTGACATCGTCCACCTAGCAGTCCCGAAGTTCGAGTCAGTCTTGAACCAGGGAGAGAACGACGACTTCCTCTACGGGCGATACATTGTCGGGTCGATCAGGGACTCGGTGCTGACACCTGACAAGCACGTGATGACGCTGGACCTCTGGAAGGACGCCTACGGGATAGCCATCCAGAACTCCCAACTACAGGATGAGAACACGCAATGAGCGTCAACAGGAACCCAGAGTCCTACTTCAGGGACAACGACATCGTACCGTTCGTCGGAGTGGTGGAGAACACCTCAGACCCGATGCAGATCGGTCGAGTCCAAGTCAGGGCCATATCATTCCACCCGGAAAGGGCACAGGGCGGAGTTCCGACGGAGGACCTCCCGTGGGCCTACGTCGTCCTTCCAACCACGGCCTCCGGCATGTCTGGTATTGGTTCCACACACGGGCTGCTCGACGGCTCGTGGGTGTTCGGTTACTTCATGGACGGCAGGGACGCCCAGCAACCCTTTGTCCTAGGAGCTTTCCAGGGTGCTCCGGGCCTCACTCCCCTCCAGGGTGAATACCTAAACTCGGGACTAGGAATATCCTCCACGGCCCCCGGAGGCCTCTCAGCGGCCTTCCAGACCATCAAATCCAGCGTTGCCGGAGGCCTGGGTGAGGCTACTAAGTTCGGTACCACTATCGGCTCCATGCTCTCCCTCGCAAACCTTTTCAAGAACGACGACGCCGTACAGACTCTCACGCAAGTCATGGGTCTGGGACCGACTGGCCAGAGTGTCCCGGCCCTGTCATCCGTGATCGACGCGGCGACCGCCGACTCGATCAAGACTGCTACAGTAGCTGCAGCCGCCGCGGTCCCGGGTCTCGGAGCCGCCGCGCTCCAGCTTCCCCAAGTCCTACTCGGCATCTTCTCTTCTGGAGGAGCCACAGGAATACCCGACGGCATCGGCGGATCACCACTCTCGTCCGCCTCGTTTGGTACTACTGCAGCACCAGGCAGCGAGGTCAACTCCAACAACGTCACAGTCGACGTCAAGACCGACTACGAGCAACTGGCGGGATCCGCTCCGGACAACACTGGCATGATCACCGTTCACTCGACCGGTACACCAAAGACCGCCCGCTACACTCTAGCCGCTCTCAACAGCGCCAGCAATCCAGGTGCCACGTCGAACCCGGCCGGTGGTCACCTCGCCATCGACCAGACTGGGCAGATACTCCAGATCAAGCCACTCACTGCTACTGGGGACCACACCGCAGGCATGAACACTCCTACGGTCGGCGGCACGTCGATGCAGAACATTGGCATCACCCTCATCGGCGGACAAGACTCCGAGGGCGGGGAGTCCGGGACTCTCACGTCTAAGTTTTACCCGGTCCAGTTGGCCACGCTCGACAAGCTCATCGGTGCCTTCATTCGCAAGTTCCCGAAAGCTGTGATCTCCGGCGCTAACGAGATCGCCGCCACTGGATCACCAGGTTTCAACGTCTCCGAATGGGCCAAAGCGCTTTGGCCGAACAACGTCAACACGACAACCGGCGGCGACAAGCAGATCACCGGCACAGCGACCGGCACAGTCGGCGCGGCCCTTCTGTCAGCAGTCACTCAGGTGACGTCAAGCGGTGCTAGTACCACGTCTACGGACGAGGCTACGCAGAACCAACCCAACTACACGGGCAACAAGCGCGGCTTCCAGGGAGGACCGTCGCACCCTCGCCCATCATACGCCTCCAAGCAGCAGTCGGACGTCCCGGCCTTCGCCAGGGGCAACGCCCTCACGACCGGTTCCGGCGACTCGTCCATCGGGGCCGCGCAAGGCGGTCCTCTCCAGCAGTACCTAGCCAAGATAGAAGAGTCATCGCTCTGGAACTTCTTCAAGGCCCGCATGTCGGACACCCTCGAAGCACGAGCAGTTCCCAACACGTGGAGCGTCCCGGTTAGCTCTCACGGCGGGGAGTACGGGCAGGCGCACGTCGTCAGGTCTACCGAGGGCGGTCACCACATCCTGCTCGACGACACTGGCGGGCGAGAGAAGGTGGAGATCATGCACTCCTCCGGGTCGATGCTGCAGATCAGGGCCGACGGTTCCGGACACTTCTACGTGAAGAAGGACAACCACGAGGTCGTCATTGGGGACAAGTTCATCGGAGTCCAGGGAGACTTACACATGTCGGTCGGAGGCTCGTTGAAGATGTCCGTAAAGGGCGACTGGGTCGTTGACGCTACCGGTAAGATCACGCTCAACGGTGCCTCGGACATGCACGAGCTGATCAGGGGAAACAGGACTACAGTCACTGAGGGTAGCCACCTCATCCAGGCCAAGAAGAACATGTCCCAGCGCGTCGGCAAGGACATGTCCACGCACGTGGGCGGCAAGCTCAACACCGCGGTCAGGTCGACCCGCCATGACGTTACCGAGGGAACGTCTACTACCACTAACCGAGGTGAGACCTACTTCTATGGCATGGGAAACAGGTCGAGCCTGCTCATGGCTTCAGACCACACCCACGCACAGAACATAATAGCGCAGGCCGAGGGTGACACTATGAGTGTCTCCGGCGGCAACATCATGCAGTCGGCCAAAGGCAAGATCACGGTCGTCGGTGCCGGGGACGTACTAGTTCAGTCTCAAGGAAGCACGAAGCTCATCGGAGCGAGCGGCGTCAACGTTACTGCCTCCGGCGGTGAGGTTGACATCGTAGCGTCCGGGGCAGCCAAGTTGTCAGCTGGTGGTCAAGCTACTGTCATCGGCGCATCGACTAAGATCACGGCCGACGGAGAACTGGACCTAGCGGGATCGAGCATCTTCTCCACCACGACTATTCCTCTCGGTGGATCTGCAGGCTCCAGGGCTTCTGCGGCTACCGGCACCACCCCGTCAGACGTAGAAGCTCCACCAGCCCAGGTCGTCACCAGGGAGTCGAATAACGCAGACTCCGGAGGCAACCTTAACGCCGAGCAGGTGACGATGGGAGAGATCGACGACCTCGCGGCGCAGGACGCGCAAGGCGAAGCGTCGGGATCTGGCGGCGGCGGGCAGACCCCGTCAGGCGGTCTCAACTCTTCTGGAGCGTCTAGCTCCTCCAGCCCAACGTTCAACCCTGCCACGAGCAGCGGTCAGGTCGACGCGGCGCCGTCTCTCAAGAACTACAAAGAGAGCGCCTGCAGCATCGCCGGCATGCTCGTCGCCAAGGGATGGTCGCAGCAGGGCGCTTCAGCAATCGTGGGCAACATGATCAACGAGTCCTCGCTCAACCCGACCGTCCCGGACCACGTCGACGTCAACGGCCTCTCGTCCGGAGGCCTCATTCAATGGAACGGGGCTCGACTCACTGCTATGCGAAACTACGCCGCCGCGCACGGTCTCAACCCGAGCACCGTGGAGGCCCAAATCGGCTTCCTTGACCAAGAAGCACGCACTACCATGTCGACCTCTGGCGGCGGCATGATCAACGCCTCCGACATGGAGTCGGCCATCATCGCTGCCGCAAACTTTGAGGTCTTCAAGGGCTACAAGCACCCGTTCACCGGAGAGGCTTGGGAGAACAACAATGGAAACAGGGCTTCCAACGCCCTCGGCGTCTACAACGTCTGCTTCGGCGGCAACGTCACCAGCGTGGGAGGTCAGTCTGCTGCGAATGCGAACATCTCGGGCTACCCAGGCGGCGGAACCGGCGCTAGTTCCAGCGGGACAAGTACCGCCGGCACCGGTACTGGCGGTGCTCCGGGAGGTGGCAATGGTACAGACTCGAACAGCGTATCCACTGGCATGAACGACCAGGGAAAACCGTCCGGAACTAAGGCCCCGCTCGTGACCGGAAACGGCTCGTGGAGAGACTTGGGTCAGAAGCTGTCGGACCACTACACCCTTGGCGACCTTACCCCTACCTGCAAGATCGACAGGGACATTGAACCGACGCCGCACGGCTCCATCACGGCGACCCAACTGATCACCAACCTTTCCGGCTGCGCGGTCAACGTCGTCGAAGCTCTCAGGAGCCACTTCGGCAACTGTCACGTCATGTGCGGCTACCGCTCACTCGCCTACAACAATGGGCTCAGGTCCAGGTCCTCGGGCGTCGCTTACAACTCAGACCACATTTATGGCCGCGCCACGGACATCAAGGTTACTGGCGTACCTCCGAGGGTCGTCGCCGACTGGGTCCTGCAGAACCTGCCGTTCGTGGCCGGCGTCGGCCGCTACCCGACGTTCACACACGTATCGTACTACATCGAAGGCAATCACGGTAAAATCCGCCAGTGGGGAAGCAACTAAATGACTAACAAACTTTTTCTTCCGGCCGGAGCCACGCAGACTGCCGTCGACGTAGTCACCCTGAGCAACGGCACCAAGCTCCCGACGTGGGCGTTCATAGCAGTACCGATCACCACGGTGAAGAACCCGGGAACCCTGAAGATCTCCACCGACGTGGCGCAGAAGCTCTACGTCGACGCCGTCACCGGCGCTCTCAGCACGACGCAGAGAGCTCCCGTCACCGACTACAACCCGGGAGAGAGCTACTCCGGGACGTACGACTTCTCGAACTTCTCAAGATCGCTAGACGCCCAGAAGTTCCTCAGGTCTGTAGAGAACGCCCTCCCAGTCCTGATCGCGGACACCCTCGCCGATCAGGTAGACCCGGGATTCTTCGAGGCGGTCCCGAGCGACCTTAGGAGCGAAACGCCGGTCTCCCTCACCTCTGGAGACTTCTCGGACCCAGCTCATTATGACCTCGGGTACGGCTATACCCTGCAGAGCCTTCTCGTCCAGAACAACACTCCCCAGGTCCTCGCTGACTCGACGTACGGGACGGCGCTGGACGCCGTGCTAGCCCTCGAGTACGTCGTCACGAACGTCCTGACCATGATCAACTCGACGAACGAGTTCATCGACGCCAATAGCGCGTACACCGACGCGCCTCTCAGCTTTCAAGTCTTGAGCGGGTACGTAGAGTCGGACAACTACGCCGTTGACACTACTGCTCATCTCGGCGAGGCCGTCACGCTCTCTTTTCCAAGCGGCACGTTCGGGTCAGTCTACCAGAAGGCGATCGACATGGCTATCAAACTCCCGTTCGACGCCATGTACCTCGACTACAGCTCAGTTACTAGTCCGCAGACGATCACCGTAGTCTCCAAGTCTGGGTCCCAACTCAAGAAGATTGCCACCCGTTACGACGGCGTGGTGGTGGCTGACGGAAAGTTCTTGAACCTTTCCAGGAACACGGACGAGGTCGACGTCTCCGTCGTCGGAGCCAACACCTCGGCCTTCGACCCAGGGGTCACGTACAACCCCGGTGACGACTACTCAGGCATCGTCACCATGATCACGCAGAACCCTAACCTTTTCGGCGGGATCCAGATGGCGACGAGCATCCTCACCCAGCTCGGCGCAGGCGGAAACCCGTTCATCTCAGCAATCTCGCAGGCCGTGACATCCTCCGGCGTCGGGTCAGCCAGTTCAGTCGTACCGAGCGTCCTGAGCACTATCCAGTCAGCGCTCACCTGCCCGCCGGCCAGCAGTTCAAACCCAAGGAACTTTCCGACCGCCTCGCACCCAGCGCACCGCTCGCTATCGGATGTCACCCAGATGGATGACACCACGACGCAGGACCAGTTGCCATTTCCTATCAGGGCGAACAACCCTCTCAAGGTTAAGAAGATCCCAGGAGTCACTGACCTCAAGGAGCTGTTCGGCTTTCTCGGCGAGGCCGAAGGTTTCGCGGTATACAGGGACCACGTAGGAGGGGCCGCCGCTGGACTAAATTACCTCAAGAGCATGGGCGGATCGACTCTCGGCAGCGTGACTAAGTCCATCCTCGGCGCCGGCACGACGTCTGGGTTCGGCGACGACATCACGGCGATGACGCCGGCGAAGATCTTCCAGAACATCAGCCAGAGCATCTTCGGAGTGGGTGATCCGTCAGGCTTGCTCCAGGAGTGCGCCACTGTGAACCCGAGCTCGATGGAGTCTACGGTCAACTATGCCGCCGCGGTGAGCACGAGCGTCTCCGGGCTGTCCACCTCCCCGCTCACCCATGACGAGTGGGCGTCGGCGTACCAGATCATGAAGAACACGCCGAACCAAAGCCTACAGAGGAACTCGACTGGGGCGCAGCTCCCGGTGCAGGAGGGGCAGCCGAGCGTGGCCACCGGGTCCAGGACTTCTTCCCAGGGCAAAGAGACTAAGAACACTACCGACACTGCCCAGCGAGGGTCGGCCGAGACCTTCAACCCCATCACGAACTTCGACCACTTCAACACGAAGTGGGGAAGTTCCGGCACGAACTGGATAGCGGCGGGACTTATCTCCTACGCACAGAAGTCAGGAGCCGGCGACACGTCAAATAAGATCGCGAAGGCTTCTGACACACAGCAACTTTCCCAGGTCTCTACACAGCGCGGCGACCAGACCGCTCTCGAGTGGGACGTTCCAACCTAAGTTTTTTTTAACGAAGCTCCACGTGAACTCGAGGGGTACGCCCGCCCACGGGTGGTCCGCGGCGTCGACGAGCTTTCCGTCCGAGTAAGTGTCCAGTATCTTTCCGTCGAAGGCAGTCAGGAAGTGAGAGTTTGAGTTGATCAGGTAGAGGGTGTTCTTTGGAGCGGTCCTCACGAAACTACCGATGCTGACGCTCTTGTCGTGGTCGGTGTACTGACCCCGCCTCATACCAGTCTTGATCCCGACCAGTTCGATGATCTCGCTAGAGAGCATGGTCTTGACGCCAGCTTTGGCTATCACTGAGCGACACAGCTTGTCTGCTCGGTCGTTGTCAGGGTACAGACGGTAGCGAAGCTTGATCACTTCGTCCTCGACGTTCTTGATGTCCTCTCCAGTCATCGCAGCGAGGACTAAAGGACCACAGTAGGTTCCTTTAGGTGCCTTGACCTCTACGAGCATGTTTTCGCCTCGATGTTGACGACATAGGCCCCTTTGATAGTTCTGTTCCGGAGAGGATGAAGGTGATACTTCACCGGCTTTCCCTTCACGTGAGTGTCGTTCAACATCCCATCGTAACAGACCATCCAGTGACCCGGGCAGTGGACTATGTAGACCTTCTTCTTGACTGGACCTCCTATGGTCGAAGGAGTAGACAACCAGTCTTCCACAGTAAACCGTTTCTTGTCCTGCTTGAAGAGCAGCGAGAAGTCGAAGTGGTCGAAAGTGACCTTGCGGTACTTCATGTAGTGGAGGATAGAAGCCTTCAGCGTTGAGAAAGTAGTTGATGTGATCTTCATTCGTCTCATCCGCTTCCGTTGAAAGGAATCGACCCTCCCGAACCTGGACTTAACCCATTGCGCGTGATCTCTACGGTCCCTGTTGAGCATCCACTTAGTGACCTTCTCCACCGGGACCCCGGTGATGCTGGCAACCACGGTCGGCCCGCAGTAGAAGCGGCCGTCGCCCATCCGGGCGTCCTTGAGTGAGTACCTCACTGGGGTCAGTCCTTCTTCTCGGGAGCGGCTCCTCTGCGAGCCCGGGCTTCCTTGATGTCGTCGATCAAGCGATCGAAGTAGTCGCGAGTCGCAGCGAGCATGAAAGTAGCGTCCTTATCGTACTTTGAAATGAACCTGTCCATAGAATCCTCCTGTGATAGACTCTCTTACCCTACCACAAAAGCTTTCTAGTGTCAATAAATACTTGACGATGGCAGGCGAGCTCCAGAAGGTAAGAACCCGTTACTCAGACTTCAAGACCAACCTTGACGAGCACCCGCTCTCGAGCGACGTCGCGCTGGACACCAACGCCGACGCGGTCAAGAGGTCGATCAGGAACCTCATGCTGACCGGAACGTATGAGCGAAGGTTCCGCCCATACATCGGGTCTGGTCTCCAGAAGTACCTGTTTGAGAACGTCAGTCCAGTCACCGCGCAACTCATCCAGGACTCGATAGTCACTACTATCCAGAACTTCGAGCCCCGAGCTCAGCTCATCAGCGTCATCGTCACGGTAGATCCTGATATGAACTCCTATTCAGCTACAGTAAAGTTCGCAATTCTCAATCTTCCCGATACAGTAGAAATTACACAAATTATAAGCAGGATACGTTAGCACATGGCCACTACCAAGACATTCCTCAACGTCTCCGAGATGGACTTCATAGCGCTTCGCCAAGCTATGACTACGTTCTTGTCGCAGCAGGACGTGATCAAAGACTACGACTTCACAGGAAGCAACATCAGCGTGCTCCTCGATCTGCTCGCCTGGAACTCTCACCTTGGCGCCCACTACTTGAACATGGTCGGCTCAGAGATGTGGGTTGACACGGCGCAGCTCCAAGACTCGCTCTTCTCCCACGCTAAGGAACTCAACTACCTACCGCGCTCCAAGTCCTCGGCCAGGGCTATAGTGGACATCAGTATCGACCCCGGCAGCTTCAACCCGTCCACGATAACTATACCTAAGTTTTACCAGGTCACCACCACCACGCTAGACAGTAGCGGGAACCAGGTGCAGTACGGCTTCAACACTGACGTAGAAGTCGTCGTCACGCCGGACGCCCTAGGAAACTTCACCGCCTCCAACGTCTCCATCTACGAGGGTCGCCAGGTCAAAGAAGTCTACGTCGTGAACGCCTCGTCCAAGTACGTCCTTCAGTCGGCCAACGTCGACACCTCCAGCATCCAAGTCATAGTCCAGGCATCCAACAACGACTCCACCAACACCGTGTTCACCTTAGCTGACAGTCTGTACGGCGTCAAGGGCACTGACCCAGTCTACTTTCTTCAGGGAGCCTACGACGGTCGCTACGAGGTCGTGTTCGGCGACGGCGTCATCGGTCAAGCCGTCTCTACGGGAAACTTGGTCCGCGTAGACTACCGCGACTCCACTGGCGCCGCCCCCAACGGCGCTTTCAAGTTCACTGCAGACCTTGAGGTCGAAGGCTACGCAGTCGGCAACATCGTCACGGTCACTAGGGCTTACGGCGGGGCCGAGGAGGAGTCTAACGACTCGATCAGGTTCTACGCACCGCGCCACTTTACGACGCAGGAGCGCGCCGTCGTCAAGTCCGACTTTGAGAACCTGGTGCGCGAACAGTTTTCACAGTTGGAAGCTGTGGCCGTCTACGGGGGCGAAGAGATCGTTCCCAAGCAGTACGGAAAGGTCGTCATCTCAGTAAAACCGTACGGCGCCGAGATCATCAGCGACAAGGTGAAGTCCGACATCATAAGCTTCCTCACGGGTAAGAACATCGTCACGCAGCCAGTCATCGTCGACGCCGAGTACATGTACGTAAAAGTCGACAGCGATGTCATCTTCGACTCGGCCGTCACTTCTAGCTCGGCCGAGCAGGTACGAGTCCTCGCGCTCCAGGCGGCGTTGGCCTACACGAACGACCAGCTCAACGACTTCGGGATCAACTTTCACACGTCACGCCTCAGCGAGGCTATCAACGCCGCCGACCCGTCGATCGTCTCCAACGACACGAGGATCAGCCTTATCAAGCGCTGGCGCCCTCTGACTGGGTCCACCCAGTCCATAGTGTTCTCATTTGGCAACCAGCTCCTGCAGGAGACTAGGGTCGCTGACGCGCTCAACCACGACGCCATCGTCTACTCCTCGTCGTTCACCTACAGGAAGAACGGCGCGAACTACCAGTCGATCATCAAGGACGACGGCGATGGGACGCTAGTCATCTACACCACTAAGAACGACGGGACGACCACTGTCATCGAGAACGACGTCGGATCCGTCGACTACGACACAGGGGACGTTACGATCTCAGCGAACGTCTACTCCTACGACACCCGCATCAAGATCTACGGAAAGCCAGAAAAAGCTGACGTTTCTGTCAAGGCCAACCTGTTCCTGACAGTGGACGCAGCCGACGCTGCTGCCACCATCGAGGACATCAATGGTTAAGGACCTCCTCAAGCAGACTTCCCAGTTCGTACCAGAACAGTTTCCCTCCCTCTACCTCACTGATGGACCGCAGTTCGTACAATTCGTCAAGTCCTTCTACGGCTGGATGGACCTTCAGGGTCCCAACTACAAGGCCCGTCGACTCTTCGAGCTCAGGGACATCGACGAGACGACCGACGACCTAGTCAAGTACTTCGTCTCCAAGTACATGGTCGGCATCCCAGTCGAGCGCCTTGGCGACAAGAGGTTTCTACAGAAGCACATCCTTGACATTTATAGGTCCAAAGGTTCAGTCGAGGGACTTAGGCTCCTCTTCAGGTTCCTCTACGGCGAGGAGATCGAGATCTACATCCCGTCGAGGGACATGCTCGCTCCCTCCGACGGCACGTGGGCGATCCCGCGATACATGGAGATCTCTTACAGCCCGGATAGTCCCTCGTTCTTCCTCCAGAACATCTATGGCGTGAGCTCGGGAGCGACCGCGATCGTCGAGGACTACATCGTCAGGAGCGTTCGCGGAAAGTCAGTGTACGTGTTATACCTATCGAACATCGATGGGGACTTCGATCTCTATGAAGGGTTGTCCTTCTTCGGTTTCAAAGGGACTGCCCCGATCATCCTAGGATCAGTGACCAGCGTCGAAGTCACTTCTGGTTCTATCAACTCGGCTCTCGGTGACCCTTACAACGCCTACGACGACTCTGGATTAGGCCTGGGACTTCAAACTAGAGCGTCCGACCTCACCACTTCCGGAGACGGCTACTTAAACTTCGCTCTAGTATTCGGAGGGTTCGGCTATACGCTCACCTCGACAGTCGACGTCGTCGCTGGAGGCCTACTGGACGAGACCGGCGAGTTTATCTTGGACGAGAGCAATGAGTACCTCGACATCCTTCCCGGCACTGGCGCAAGCTTTACTATCAGTGGAATAACTAACCTAGCATCCTACGTCTACGACACAGTAATCATAGCACCGTATGACGGTGACAGCCTCTCCGACAGTACTATCCTATACAACCTCGAGATCATGGGTGAGGACACTACCATGCTGACCACCACGGCTGGTGACGTCTTACTGACAGAGGGCATAGGGTCCACAATCAACGACTTGGTCCTCATTTCTGACTGGGAAGGACTGTACACTTTCCAAGGAGGAACTATCACCTCCATTCTCAACGCTGGAAACGGATCCGGCTACATCGCTGACGCGGACGTCATCATTACAGAACTGAACTCCACGACGTTGTTTGTCAATGACGGATTGGGAGGCTACATCGGTAGCGACGCCGTAGCGACGGCATCAGTCATCGCCGGCGTCAACATCATGGACGGAGCTGTAGTCTCCGACTCAGGATTCGGTTACTCTGACGGAGAGCCAGTGACCTTCTACTACACCGTAGACGGCATCGAGGGACTGGAGTTTACTGATGAAAGCGGTGTTGACATCACGTTCACGGGTAAAGTTAACCTTTCGGCAATCGGGTCAGGACAAGGTCAATGGACCACTACGAACGGGTTTTTGAACGCCGATAAATACATTCAGGACAGCTTCTACTATCAAGACTACTCCTATGACGTAGGTTCCTCTAGGTCCTTGGGAGACTACGAAGCTTTCCTCAAGAAAGTTTATCACCCAGCCGGCGCCGAACTGTTTGGTACGGCCATCCTCTCCGGAGGATCCATCAACGCGTACACAACACTATCAGAGGTTGACCAGTCTTGACATCAACACTAACTAGGTACGCCAGGAGCACCCTTCTTCTTAACCTGGTCAGCGACATTACGGCGAACGGCGGTTACTACGTGTGCTATTCCCAGTACATGGGTTGGCCCGACGAACTCAATCCTCCAACTGCTATAGACTCTGTCGACTCCTACAATAAGAACTGGGAGCAGATGATCTATGCCAAGAAGGTTCAACCCACGGACGTCTCTATCCTGCTAGACAACACCCCTTGGACGACGAACACAGTTTACACTTCCTACGATCATCGAACGACAGAGCAGGGCGACTACGTCATCACCGACCAGCGCAACGTCTACAAGTGCCTCTTCAACGCCAACGGCGTCCCGAGCACGTCCAAGCCCACAGTGACCGCTAACGTGCCCTTCACCAGCGCCGATGGCTACGTCTGGAAGTATATGTTCACTCCGGACCAAGCCTCCATCGACAAATTCGGCGACCTGACGTACATCCCGTACGTGGCTAACTCTACCATCACCAGTCAAGCCCAACCTGGAACTATCGACATCGTCCTGGTAGAGCAGTCCGGCAACAACTGGGGAGCGGTCCACAGTGGTGTCGTGCAGAGCGTAGTCTCACCCACGGTGATGCAGATCTCGTCCAACGCGGTGTCCACTAACAGCTACTACGACCAGTCGGCGTTCTACGTCCAATCCGGAAACGGGGCCGGCTTCCTGTCCCAGATCTCGTCCTACGTGTCGAACACGCAAGGGAACTATGTCGTCCTCAACGATGGTTCTAACGCCGCCTCGTTCGGTTCCAGCTACTACATCTCACCGTACGTTTCCATCGTCGGTGACGGTAGCGGGGCCAGAGCGTACAGCACTGTCAACACGACCCTCGGCGTCATCACTGGAGTCACGGTGATCAACTCAGGCAGCGGGTACACGTGGGCTAATGCCGCATTCTCAGCGGGCCTACTTACTTCCAACACGATGGCCGTCGTCACCCCCATGATTGCTCCCCCGGGAGGTCACGGGTTCGACCCTGTCAACGAACTCGGAGCGCACGTCATCAAGGTGGTCGTCCAGACTTCCAACACTGACTCTATCCCAGCGAACGTCTCGTTCAGGACAACCTCGATCATAGCTAGTCCAAACCAGGCCAACGGTTCCCCAGCCACAGCGAACGCCTATTCCGTCTACTACACTGCTAACGTAACGCTGTCGATCAGCACGCCGACTCCACCGACTCCTACAGAGCGCGTTACTGGTCAGTCTTCCTCAGCGACTGCAACCGTCATACTCGCCAACACTACGTCATTCCTGATGGGAGACATGCGCGGAACTTTCGTCCCCGGAGAGGCCATCATCTCCAACACGTCGTCTACGATAGCCGTTCTATCGTCAATAAATACACCGCAGCTGCAGAAGTATACCGGCAGCGTCTTCTACCTTAACAACTTTCAGGTCATAACTAGGACGACAGTGTCCAAAGAAATGATCAAGATCATAATTGGAACCTAGCGTGAGCGATCTCAGCACAAACCTGAACGTAAATCCATTCTTTGACGACTTCGACGAGTCGAAGGACTTCTACCGCATCCTCTTCAGGCCGCGCGTCCCGGTCCAGGCTCGTGAGCTCACTCAGATCCAGACCATGATTCAGAAGCAGATCCAGCGCTTCGGGAACCACGTCTTCGACAACGGTTCTGTCGTCGACGGGATCCACGTGACCTATCAAACCCCGATGAAGTACGTGTCAGTGGTCAACTCGTTCTTCGCCAACAACGCCCTACAGATTAACAGCATCGACGACAGCTACACGCTGGTGGGTAACACCTCTGGCGTGCGCGCAGTAGTCCTGACATCTAAGACGGGCTTCGAAGCTACCTTCCCGAACTCCAACAGGTTCTACGTCAACTACGTCTACAGCGGCAACGTCTACACCGAGTTCCAGCGCGGCGAGTATGTGCGGGTCTACAACTCGAACCAGAACACCCTCGACGTCCTCAACGAGGGTAACTTCGTCGACAAGATCATGGTCATCGACAACGTGGCCACTACTGGCAACGCTTACGGTGTTACGGTATCAGACGGCATCATCTATCACAAGGGCTACTTCGAGACAGTAGCGTCCCAGACAGTCGTCGTCAAGGACTTCGACACGGACCCGACCGGTTATAGAGTAGGTTTCGACACCGCTGAGTCGATCGTCACCGAGGACGTCGACTCGTCGCTGACTGACAACGCCTTAGGCTATCCTAACTTCTCAGCGCCGGGTGCCCACCGCCTTAAGCTGGTGCCGAGCTTAGTGGTCAAGCTCAAAGCCGACGTCATCAACAATCCTAACTTCTTCTCCATTATAGAGTTCGACGGCTCAACTCCTACGGAACAGAACACCACGGCCTCCTATGACGCGCTCGGGGACGAGTTCGCCACGAGGACTTCAGAGGAGGCTGGCGACTACGTAGTCAAGCCGTTCTCCATCGAGACGTTCCCGGGAGTCAACGCTAACTCCAACCTGGTGGACGCCAACCTCTTTGCGTACTCGCTCTCTACCGGCATCGCGTACGTCAAGGGCTACAGGGTCGAGAAGATCGGAACCTCCAACGTCGTGGCTCCGAGGGGAATCACCAGCGCCACTGCGCAGTCACAGATAGTCACCGCGAACTACGGCAACTACGTCGTGGTCTCAGAGATGATGGGACACTTTGACTGGAAGACGTACGCCGAGGTGACTCTCTACGACACTGCCCAGACGACGATCACTAGCGGTACGAAAGCTTCTGGAGCTAGGGCCGGCAACATCATCGGCTACGCCAACGTTCGCGCCGTCGAGTACTTGACTGGTACCAAGGGAATACCTACGGGAAGGTACATCGTCTACCTCGAGAACATCAGGATGAACACCGGCAAGGCCTTCGGCTCCGGCGTCAAGTCCATCTACATGTCTGGCACCTACGGCGCGGCGCGCGCCGACGTCGTCACCGTCTCTAACTTCTACGCCAACAACAGCACCTACCAGGCGGCGCAGCTCGTCGACTCCACACTGAGGACCATGATCTTCCCTCTCGGCACCAGGGCAGTGAAGTCGCTGGCTGACAACACCGGGGCGACGACGACACAGTTCGTGTTCCAGGACGTGGCTAACGCTACCCTGCAAGTCAACGGCTTCATCTCGGTCACCATCAACCCAGCTGGACCAGGCGGCGCCGAAAGGATCAACGGTTCTGGCAACATAACGAGCATAGGAGACAAAGAGAACTATGACGTCGTCCTGACCACTGACGTCTTCACTGCCAACTTGTCAGGCACGGTGTCAGTCAACACTACGACCACTAACGTCGTCGGCACGTCCACCTCGTTCTCTACCCAGTTCATTACCGGATCGTATATCAGGATCGGTACCGACTCACGACTGATCAACCAGGTGGTCAACACCACCTTCATGAACGTCACCAGCGCGTTCTCAGTCACCAACGCGTCCGCGAACTACGCCAGGCAGTACCTCGAGGGAAGCCACATCGACATAACTTCGACGTCGGCCAACGTGGTGATCACCTCTAACACCACGATGAACATCAGTACCTTCCTGAACCTGGGAGGCGTGGTCAACGCAACCTCCACCGTTCGCGTGACGTACCCAGTGCTGAAGCACAACACCAACCCGGCTGGAAAGGACGTCCAGAAGAACATCTACGTCAAGATCGACTGCTCGAACAACGCTGCAGGGTCAGCTGGACCATGGTCTCTCGGTCTGATCGACGTCTACTCGATCTCCAACGTCTACGTTGGAGCGACCTACTCCAACACTAACCAGGACGTCTCGAGTTGGTTTACCCTCAACTCTGGCCAGAAAGACAGCTACTACGACATCTCCACACTGTCGATCAACCCACAGTACGCCTCCCAGATAAGCGGCACTACGAAGATGCTCATCGCGCTGAACCGTTTTGGTTCCAACACCGCTAACGGTATAGGCTTCTTCTCGGTCGACTCCTACCCGACCAGCAACACCGTCTCCAACACCACGATCCTGTGGTCTGAGATCCCATCGTACACCTCACAGGACGGTACCTTCTACGACCTCAGAGACTGCGTCGACTTCAGGGCGCGAGTCGCCAACACCGCCGTCGCAGCCACGACCGACGCGGCCGCCACTATCAACCCGACCATGGGTTCAGTCAACACCTTCTCCACCGCGACGCTCGGCTACCAGCCTGCGCCAGACACTAACTTCCAGACGGACATCAGATATTACCTTCCGAGGCGCGACTTGGTCGTCATGAACAAGAGCGGCGATCTCGCCGTGATGCAGGGCCAACCTGCAGTTAACCCAGTCACCCCTCAGGCCGACAACGACGTCATGGTCATCGCCGAGGCCTACGTGACGCCGTGGCCGACACTGACCCAGCGCGAGTCTGTCGACGTCGGACGCCCAGACCTGAAGGTCACGCAGAACATAAAGACCAACCGCCGCTACACCATGAAGGACATCGGGTCCCTCGACCAAAGGCTGACGAGGATCGAATACTACACGGTGCTCAACGCTCTAGAACAAGCTGCCGCGAACTTCAACGTTCCAGACTCAAATGGGCTCGACCGCTTCAAGAACGGTATCTTCGCTGACCCGTTCAACTCTCACGCGTTCGGCAAGGTCACTGACTTCGAGTACAAGATCTCCATCGACCAAGCCAAGAGTATCGCTCGCCCGTACTTCGCCAGGCATCAGACCGACTTCGTCTACTTGTCGAACAGCAGCACGACCCAGAACACCGGCAACTACGTCACGCTCCCTTACTCGCACGAGCTCTTCATCAGCCAGCCCTACGCCTCCAAGTACAGGAACTGCACCGAGTCGAACTGGAACTGGACTGGCAAGCTAAACCTCTATCCATCGTACGACGACTATCGCGACGAGACCGAACTTCCAAACATCAACACCACTATCGACCTGACTGCGGCCTGGGAAGACTTCGCAAACTCTCCATACGGCACCCAGTACGGCGACTGGCGAACCGTCTCTTCTAACACCGTCACCACGTCTGCTCCTAGCGGCAGCGGTGGAACCGCTGTAACGAGCACCACCACGACGACGTCGCAGCAGACGGCCAGCAAAATCAACGTCACCACGATGACCAACACCTACGACCTCGGAACGTACGTACAGGACGTCTCGATCGAGCCTTACATGAGGTCGAGGCTCGTGGCTTTCACTGCTACCAACCTAAAGCCTAACACTGCGCTGCACTTCTTCTTTGATAACGTCAACGTCGACGCCTACATCGCGGCCGGCGCCTACTCGAACCTGACTAACGTCGAGGCTGGAAGAGAGGACAAGATCCTCAACAGGACTGGAGACTTTGGAGCTCCGATGACGTCCGACTCCTCTGGAACCATCCTGGGAATCTTCCTCATCCCGGACGCAACCTTCAGGGTGGGTGACAGGACGTTCAGGGTTACAGACGTAGCCGACCTCGTCACTGGGGCAGACGCCTCTGTGACCGGCGCAGACGCGCGCTACTCGGCGTCTAACATCGCCATCACCACGCAGGGAAGAACCCTGACCACTATCGAACCGGAAGTCTCGGTGGTTCAGTCGACCAACACCATCACGACTGTCGCGTCCACGACGACACAGATTCCACCGACAACTCCCAATGGCAATGGACCGCAGGAAACGAGTTACGGTAGCAAGACGATGAATCCCAGTTGGAACGACCCTATCGCCCAGTCGTTCTTTTCGATCATACCGTCTGGTTCTTCCGGCATGTTCGTCAGCAAAGTCGACCTCTTCTTCCAGCAGACCGACCCCACGCTTGGCGTTACATTGATCCTCTGCGAGATGAGGCTCGGTAACCCAGACACGACCAAGATCCTGGGTAAGGCTTACATGAACGCGACCAACGTGGTCTCGTCGAATGACGCGTCAGCGGCGACTACTTTCGTTTTCAACCACCCGATCTTCATCAACGCGGCTTCAACGTACGCTTTCATGGTCAAGCCAGACGGAGACTCCCCAGAGTATAGGATCTGGTTGGGAGAGACTGGCGGCTACGACGTGGCCTCCGGATCCCAGATCTACCAGAACCCCTACGCCGGAGTCGCCTTCGTCTCGGCCAACATGGACACGTGGACAGCGCTCCAGACCGAGGACATCAAGTTCAACCTCTACAGGGCCAACTTCAACGTAGGCTCTGCCACAGCGGTGTTCGTCAACGAGACCGACGAGTTCCTCACCTTCTCCGGCCTGATCAGAGGAGCGAACGGCTCACCCCTCCAGGCGGGCGACCTCTGCTACACTGCTAACGCCACGAACACCCTCTTCGGCGCTAACACCGCACAACCGTACGGCATAGTCCATTATGTTGACGAGACGTCCGGAACGCTGACCATCGACTCTTCTACCGGAGGGTGGGCCGCGAGCCAGCAGATCCAGTTCTTCAGGCCATCTGCGGCAGGAAACACCAGCCTCATCAACGCCAACACTCTCATGGCCAACGCCACCGTGGCGAGCGTCAACGACTATAACTACCACGCCGTCGTCCCGAGGTTCTCCGTGATCTCACCGATCAGGACGACCCTGGCGTTCGCCTTCGCTGGGACCTCCAACGCCAACGCCATCGACAGTGCGGCGTTCCAGACCATCAACGACACTGAGTACGAGTTCAGGGACACGACCAGGCTCGCTAAGAGCTACTCCAACGAGCTCACACAGCTCGGGGGCGCCAAGTCGTCCACCCACTACGTGACGTTCAGCACGAACGACACTTATGTCTCCCCAGTCATCGACCTGAGACGCAAGACGACGTTGTTCATCGAGAACCTGATCAACGCCAACACTACGGGCGAAGCCAACTCGCGCTACGGCGGGGCCTCCACTAAGTACTTGTGCCAGAACGTGATCCTTGCTGACGGGCAGGAGTCCGACGACATGCACGTCACAGTCTCGGCCTACAGACCATCTGGGACCGACGTTCAGGTCTACCTAAAAGTTCTCAACTCCGAGGACGGCGAGGCGTTTGACTTGAAAGCTTGGACCCAACTGTCGCCGAACGGGAGCTTCAACTACTCGAGCACGTCCAACACGGCCAACTACATCGACTACGACTACGGTATACCAGCAGCAGCCCCTAATACTAACCCGACTGCGGCCTACATCGACGCCAACACCGGCATCTTGTCTTACACGAGGACCGACGGGGCTCTCTTCCAGACCTACAAGACCTTCTCGATCAAGATAGTCCTGACCTCTACCAACGCGGCCATCGTGCCGTTCTTGGATGACGTCAGAGCTATATCTTTGCAGGCGTAGCGTGCAGGAGTCGGCGCTAAAGAGGTCAAAGCACAACAAGGGTGCTGTCCTGAACACGGACAGCACCGGCCTCGCGGCGTACAAGAAGAGAAAGGCCAAGTTCAGGGAGATCGACCAGCTCAAGGAGGAAGTGACCGAGATCAAGGCGCTGCTCCAAAAGATCTTCGAGAAGCTGGCATAAATAGGTCACAGGAACCCAGATGACAGTAGCAGTAGCAAACACCGCCAACACGAACACTGTGCAATATTGGCGCACCCGCACCAACGAACTGGCGGGAGCGATGTCCACAGTGGTCGTGACGGTGAACTCGAACTCAGCGGTGGGCAACGCTTCTATCATAGGTTCAATAGAGGTCAACACTGCTAGAGTCCAGACTATCTCCGGCGGCAACAACACCTCCACGGCTAACCTAGCAGTCTCCTCTAACGCAGTCTTCGCGGCCGTAGTCGACCTCGGCTATGGCGCCAACGTGATCGTGAGGACGGGCAATAGCACTGTTCGCGTCCTCGCGGTGAACTCAGCTGCAGGCTTCTCCACCTACGCCACCAAGATCACCTTCGCTGACCACTCGGACGCCAACGTCGTGAGCACGCCGGCCAACGGTACGGTCCTAACTTTTATCGCGTCCCAGAACGCGTGGACGGCCGGTCTCGCGCCTGTCAGCGGTACGGACACACAGGTCCAGTTCAACGACGGGGGCGTCTTGAATGGTACAGGCGGACTGACGTTCGCGAAGACCAGCAACACACTGACAGTAGCGAACACTATAGCAGCAATCACAGTGTCTGCTACTACGGTCACCGCTAACGTAGTAGCGAACACCGCATCATTGACCACCAGTGCAGTCGTTGGTTCAGGCACCTCTAACGTTCAGGTAGTGCCCACGAGCGTGCTGGTGCAGAACTCCACGGTCGCCGCCACGATGAATACTCTGAACTACGCTATAGGCAACTCGACTGTCAACGCGATTTTAACCTCCACATCTTTAAAACTAGCAAATTCAACGTCAAACGCAACGTTCACGATTCCAACGGCCGCTGACTGGGCACTGGGCACTAAGTACCTCAACGCCAATGGTTCGTGGTCACTCCCTCCAGTCGTGGCACCCGGTGGGTTTAACACTAACGTCCAGTGGAACAACGCTGGAGTGTTTGATGGTTTAACTAATACGTCGCTTACGACCTTAGTTAACAGCGTAGTTGGCGACTCGGGCTCTGGCGGCACGAAAGGGCTAGTGCCCGCACCGGCAGCCGGAGACGCTGCTGCTGGGAAATTTCTTAAGGCTGACGGCACTTGGTTAGTGCCGCCACTTTCGTCACTTGGTCCACACGTCATCATTGAAGATCAAAAAGCCAGCGGGACAGGGCCGGGCGCATTTGGTACATCACCCGTCCAAAGGAATTTGAACACGCTTGCTTACAATCACGGCAGCTTGGCAAGCCTTACTTCTAATCAATTCACGCTTCCAGCAGGGACATACTATATTTCATTCTGGACTGCGTTTTCAGGAGTTAGTCAGCCATCAATAGCAAGAGCGTATATAAAAAATGTCACAGATACAACGTACCCAATTTTAGGGCCGAGAGTTAGTGCGGGTGTTTATTACAACGTTTCTGGGTCTAACGATGTTGGGTTCACATGCACTGGCGCGGGTGTTTTTACAATCGCCGCTTCCAAGACGTTTGAATTAGATATGACTATTAACGGTGGTGCGGGCGGCGTAGCCATAGGCGATGGGCGTAATGAAGTTTATTCCCACGTTGAAATCACGAAACTCTCATGACTAATTTAACAAAAGAGTTACAGTCCTGCTAGATCACGCAGTTCCTAAATAGGTCACAATGTCTTCATCAGCCCCAATGTTAATGGACCAGTCTACGGACTTCACTTTCACGTTCATCGTGAGAGACGTGAACGGCATACCCGTGCCCCTGAACAGCTTTACTGGAGTGGCTCAGGCGAGAAAACACTGGGCCTCGAACACGTCATACGCGTTCACAGTAGTGACGGCGAGCGACGGGTCAGTCACCCTGTCGATGCCGGCCTCCCAGACGGCCATGCTCGATCCCGGCTACTACATGTACGACGTGCTGCTCACTGACACGTCCTCGAACACGGTCTCCAGGATCCTAGAGGGAAAGCTCAGGGTCACCCCAGAGGTCACGAGGTAAACATGAACCAGTCGGTCACCCTAGTTCCAAGAAAGTCCCTCACCGTAACGGTCGTGAACAACAATGGCTCGTTCACCCCGTCCGACAAGTCGGACGTCGCGATCACCACTAACATGATCGTAGTCCCCACAGCTGGCAGTTTCGACGGCCTCAGCGACGTCGTGGAGGTCTCTCCGCAGACTGGAGACGTTCCAGTCTATAACAAAGCCACCGATAAATACATAGTAGAAACGCTCAACCTCGACGGCGGAATCTTTTAGGGAAGTAAATGGCAAACCAGATTCAGATCAAGCGATCGACCGTAACGAGGACGCCAACAGCCAACTTTGGCGAGCAAGCGTACACCACGAACGGCAGCATCCTCTGGATCGGTCAAGACGCGGCCAACACCTCCAACGTCATCGCGATCGGCGGAGCGCGTTTCCCAGGTGTCCTCACGGCTAACCAGTCGATCGTCACTGACGCTAACTCATGGGTCAACGCTTTACAGACCGGCCTGCTCATCATCGGTACTGACGGCGTAGCTACCCAGAACATCACCTCTATATCCTACCTGGCCAACTCCACGCAGCTCGGCGCTTCTGCCGCCGGTTCAAACAATGAGATTGTGCCGTCCTGGGGAATCAAGACCTACGTCGACGGCAAGGTCGCAGCCGCAGCTGGTACTCCTGCTGGCGCGAACACTTATGTCCAGTTCGACGACTCCGGCTCGTTCGGCGGTACAGCAGGACTGGTGTTCGACAAGACGTCCAACACCCTCACCGTGGCTAACACCATCTCTGTTCCTAACGTCGTAGGTACTACCCACAACATCACTGCCAACGTAGCGATAACTGACACCACCTTCACGGTGACGTCGAACACACAGGCATATAAAGCCAACTCGACCGTCACGGGTCTCCAGATCACGGGCAACACCACAGCTACCTACGTCCTCGTCGGCGTCGGAGCTGGCGTGACCAACGTCGTGTCGACGACCACCAACTTAGCCGGCACGACGCTAGCAGTGTCTTCCAACGCCACCTTCTCCGGCGCCAACGTCCTGATCTCTTCGACGAACACTGCGGTCACTGGATCGGTGACCTTCTCGGGAACCGCTCTCAACTCCTCGGCGAACGCCACCTTCTCAGGCGCTAACGTCCTGATCACTTCGACGAACACCAACATCGCCTCCAACGTTACCGTCACCGGTACTGCACACACCTACACTGGCACAGTACTCTTCAACTCCGACGTCACGATGGCGGGCAACCTGACCATCAACGGCACGGCTACGACGATCAACGTGGCCACGGTCACTGTTACCGACTCGCTCATCAAGCTGGCGTCCAACAATGGAACCTCAAACACCATCGACATCGGTCTCTACGGTGTCTACGGCAACTCGACGGTCACCTCGTACAGCGGCATTTTCAGGGACACCTCGAACGGCGGCATTTACACCCTGTTCCAGGGTCTCAGCCTTGAACCAGCAACCACCGTCGACACATCGAACACCTCGTTCACCAGGGCGAGCATGCTGGCGAACTTCGTCACGGAGGTGTTCACCGCTAACTCGACCAAGGTCAACATCACTGCCGGCTCGATGACTACCACGCTCACCGTCCCAGACGGCGGAACCGGTGCCGCGGGCTTCGCCAACAACGGCGTCCTCTACGGACAGAACACTTCTGCATTGGCAGTAGCCGCAGCTGGAGTAACTGGTACGGTTCTCCAGATCAACGGCTCCGGCGTTCCAGCATTCGCCACGCTGGACGGCGGAGTATTTTAACCGACTAACACAGGAAAGATCGTTATGGAAGACACTGAATTCTTCAACCGCTACCACGTCAAGATCAAGAAGAAGCTGGACGAAGCTTGGACGACTAGCGTGGTCCAGGAGCTTCAGCTCGAGATAGCCACAGAAAAGATAGCCGAACTAGAGCGCGTCCTCACCTCTACGTCTAACAAACTAGCGGCTGAAAGTAACGCAAAACTGGCCGAGCAATTTACTAATATAGAAGACCTCGAGAGAGAACTCGCCAGAGTCAAGAGCGACTGCCTGGCGCTCGGGCACGAGCTCGTTGCTTACAAGAACGCTGCGGACAATCACGCTCGAGAGCTCGAGACGCTTCACCAAGTCATAGGTCAGAAGGACGAAGAGATCCTAGCCAGTGGCAAGGCGCCTAAGAAGAAGTAATGACGAACACAGTCTTCACCCTCAGATCGAACACGACCGGCGGGACCGTCCCGGCGACGGGCTCGCTCCAGATCGCCGAGTTAGCGATCAACACGGGGGACGGCAAGCTCTACTCTAAGATGGCTAACGGGACCGTCATCCAGATCAACGCTGGCGGAGGCGGTGGCAGCACTCCTGGCGGCTCCAACACCCAGGTGCAGTTCAATGATTCGGGGGCGATGGGAGGATCAGCCGGACTGGTGTTCGACAAGACCTCTAACAACCTGACGACGTCTAATACCATGATCGTCGGCAACTCGACGGTCAACACTGTACAGAACACAACATCGTTCACGGTCGCTAACTCTACGCTAGCAGTTCATGTCGGTCCGGCCACAGTTGCAGTTGGCGCCAACTCGATCTTAGGAGCAATAGATCTTAGGTTCGGCAACTCCACAGTCAACTCGATCTCAAACTCCACGACGACCTTGGTCCAGAACTCTACGCTGATAGTGTCGATGGGTCCATCACAGATCAACGTCGGTTCTAACGTCGGTGTAGAAGCTACAAGGATGTTCATAGGTAACTCGACGGTCAACACCGTTCAGAACTCTACCTCGTTCTCTATCGCTAACTCTACTCTCACTATCAAAGTTGGACCAGCAACAGTCGCAGTCGGCGCTAACTCGACACTCGGCGCAGTAGACCTTCGCTTTGGCAACTCCACAGTCAACTCAATCTCGAACTCCACGACGACATTAGTTCAGAACTCTACGGCCACCATGACTGTGAACGTGACTGGCATGACCGCTGGAAACTCGACCGTGAACTCAGTGTCGACTGGCGTGTCCGAGACATTCTCGATCGCCACTTCCCAACTGATCACGAACGCTACTACGCTCTTCATCGGCAACTCGACGGTCAACTCGCTGATGAACTCCAGCACGTTCTGGAGCGGCAACTCGACCGTGAACGCAGTCACTTCGAGCACTTCTGAGACTTTCTCGATCGCCACGTCACAGTTGATCACTAATGCTACAGTGGTGTTCGTGGGTAACTCCACGGTCAACGCGCTGATGAATTCTAGCACGTTCTTCGTGCAGAACTCCATAGCGACCATGACCGCTAACGTGACTGGTATGTCCGCTGGAAACTCCACCGTGAACTCGGTGTCGACTGGTGTGTCCGAGACCTTCTCTATAGCGACGTCCCAGCTCATCACGAACGCTACGATAATGTTCGTGGGTAACTCCACGGTCAACGCCACAGTGAACTCGACGACGGTGTCCTTCGGCACGACTGGATCTGTTCTGACAACTAACGCCACGTCGACTATCGCTAAAGGTTATACCCTCACACCCCCCAACCTCGGCAACATGACAAACTTTACGATCGACCCTACGGTGGGCAACTACCAGTATGGCACTAATCACGCGGCTGTGACGATCACTGCGCCTACCAGCGACTGTGCCGTAACACTCATGGTTACTAATGACGCAACAGCAGGAGCAATCACTATGTCTGGCTTTACCGTGGGCGCTGCTATTGGCGATGCCTTCACCACGACCAACGCTAGTGTGTTCCTGTTGCAAATCGTAAGGCTCAATGGTGTTTCGACATATTGGGTAAAGGCACTGCAGTGATCATCTTAAACCCAACAGTCCCAAAGTTGCTGATGCCGGTACCCAAGTGGCAATGGCGCACGGCATCGGCGGCGCAGTCGAAGGATGAGTTTGGCAATGAAAACCAAACCCGCTTTAGAATAAGAGGAAAACTGTCCGATGGGCACGTGGCATGGTGCGGTTGGTTCGACGATCGCGATGATGCCGATGCTTTCTTCTGGGCGATTGTGCGGGGTACCTTATCGCAAGAACCTGCCTTATGGCGTCTGCCTGTGTGGAACTGGCACCCCGATTTTGGGACGGGCCTCTCCTATGACTTCGCCACTGTCAGGTTTATAACATCGGGAACCCTGGTCTACGCCGTCCCAGTGGACTGGAACAATAGCAATAACAGTGTTGAACTAATCGGAAGCGGTGGTTCAGGCGGTGCACACTCCGCTGGACATGCCGCAGGCGGTGGCGGAGGTGAATATTGCAAGCTCACCAATTACATATTTGCCAGCCCTGGCACCTACTCAGCGACCTACTCAGTGGGAGCTGGTGGCACTGCTGTTTCTGGTTCAATAAATGGCAATAATGGCGCCTTCACCTCGTTCGACAGCAATGCAGGTGGCGGCGGCCAGGGCGGCGGCAGCAGTAGCAGTAGCGCAACCGGTGGTCTTGGCGGCCATGCCAGTGCTGGCATAGGCACGCATAACGGTGGTGGTGCAGGCGGCTTGGCCAACGGCAGAAACCCCAGTGCGTCAGGCGGCGGCGGCGCAGGCGGTCCAACAGCGGCAGGTGCCAATGGGACTGATGCCGGTTCAGCAGTTAGCACGGCAGGTGGTGCTGCCGACGTGGGAGGTACAGGTGCAGGCACGGGTGGCGCTAGTTCTGGCGGAACAGGTGGTGCAGGTACAGAGTGGGACGGCACACATGGCGCAGGCGGCGGTGGTGGTGGTCAAACTACTGCAAGCCCCGCCGGCTCAGCTGGCAATTATGGCGGAGGCGGCGGTGGTATGTCCAGTACTAGCACGTCTGGTGCTGGCGCTGGGGGCATTATCGTTATCATCTATGTGCCGGTTATACAGTACGGCTTCGGTCAATCGATGTTGGGAATGTGAAAACATGGCAAATAGGCAAGTAGTTGGGTATCAATTGGTCGATAAGGACGGTGAAGTCGTTCAATCGTGGGGCGGCATTTGGGGCCAGATGTGCGGCGTTCCAAACCCGATCATCCTGCCTAATGGTGATCATGTTCTTGGTCTCACTGGAGTAGGGTCGGTTGGTGAATGGAATTTGTGCGAATGGTACATGGATGAGCCAGTGAAGGTCGTCCTGAGTGATTCCGAAAAACTAGATGCCTTAATGACTTTCGCAAAGCAGCTAGGCATGGAGATCCCGTTAAAATGAACATAGGTTTAATCACACTATAGGGCGTTACTAAACATAAATATGGCTTGAAATGGCCATCCCAGCAACGCGCAGCGACTTTAAACAATACGTACTCAGGCGCCTAGGTTTCCCAACCGTCAAGGTGAGGGTCACCGACGAGCAGCTCGACGACAGGGTGGACGACGCCCTGGACAAGTACATCCTCCAGCACTACGACGGGTCCGAGAAGACCTACCTAGCCCACGTCCTCACCGTCCCCGAGTGCTCGGCCAAGATGGTCACCATGGACGCCGGGATCATCGGCGTCACCAACGTCTGGCCTATCGGGTTCTCTACGTCCCTCAGCGGAGGTGGTCTCCTCTTCAACGTCCCATATCAGGTCATGCTCTCAGAGATCTTTGGGACCAATGGGGCCGGCATGATGCAGAGCGGCATGTCCGACTACGTCATCATGCGCCAGAACCTGTGCATGGTGGAGCAGTGGATGATCGGTAGGTTCCCGATCCGTTACAACGACAAGACTAACCAACTCTTCTTGGACGTCGCCCCAGAGACCTTGATCCCCGGGGGCTTCATAATCATCGAGGGTTATAAAGCTATCGTCCCAGACGATTTCCCGAACATCTGGAGCGACATCTGGCTCCAAAAGTACACCACAGAGCTGGTGCGCAAGCAGTGGGGTCAGAACCTTTCGGCCTACGCCGGCATCACTCTTCCCGGAGGCATCACCACGACCGGCGTTCAGATGATTGCTGCGGCGACTGAAGAGATCACCAAGCTGGAGGACGAGCTCATTACCACGTTCTCACCTATCTCAAACGACTTCATCGGGTAGCTTGGCCACATTATAAATAGTCGTATGGAAAATTACGGCTTTATTTACATTTGGCGCGACAAGAAACACGATCGCTACTATGTTGGTTCCCATTGGGGAACAGAAGACGATGGTTACGTATGTTCTTCTGTACACATGAAGAGAGCCTACGAAAGACGGATTCAAGATTTCAAGCGCAGGATCATCGAGCGTTTTAAAGATCGCTCTAAGATCAACGAAATAGAACACCGATGGCTCCAGATGATGAAACCTGAAGAACTTAAAGGTGTGCGATATTACAATCAACGTAATCATCGCTTTGGAAACTGGTCCATAAACGAGAACAATCTCGACGTAAAAGCTAAGATCTCCAAGACGCTGACTGGCCAGAAACAGTCAGAAGAAACAAAAGCAAAACGAGCCGTATCAATGAAGAAGGCCTGGGAGGAAGGTCGGATGAAGGGGATGACCGGTAAGACCCATTCTGACGAATATCGAA